>Ga0114950_10000251_pt1 | contig 34807 bp, 27 predicted proteins | sample N075metaG_FD_83503 | JGI IMG/M metagenome (GOLD analysis project Ga0114950, IMG submission 83503) | Deep subsurface microbial communities from Kermadec Trench to uncover new lineages of life (NeLLi) - N075 metaG | ecosystem: Environmental > Aquatic > Marine > Ocean trench > Sediment | place...
GGGGCCGATCGTCAGTCTGGAGCACGCGGATCGGTCCCGCCGCTTCGTACACAAATCGGCTTCGCGTCCGGGAACTTTAGGCTCAGCGTACGGAGTCCGCGTCCAGGGCGCTCAGCACGAGGCCCGAGTTCAGAGAATCAGGCCGAGGATCGTGTAGAGAACGAGGCAGATGGCGGCGACGCTCAACGCGTAGGGGAGCTGGGTGCGCACGTGGTCGATGTGGTCGGTAGCCGCGGCCATGGATGAAATGATGGTGCTGTCGGAGATGGGTGAACCGTGATCGCCGAAAATCGCCCCACCCAGGACGGCGCCGATGGTGAGGCCCGGGTGAAGCCCGGAGACCGTCATCATTGGGATGGCGATGGGGAACAACTAGTATTCGCGGCTTGGGACCACGAGGTTCTTCAGACGCCGCTTGTCGAGATAGCGTCCCGCGTTCTCGAGCACGAGATCGAGCGTGAGCGGCATGTAGGTCTCCGCGTCGTCCGAAGCCACGTGCGGCGTGATGATGAGGTTAGGCGTTTTCCAGAGCGGGGAGCTTGCCGGAAGAGGCTCCGAGTCGAAGACGTCTAGGACGGCGCCCTTCAGGTGGCCTCGTTTCAACTTACTCCGCAGCACGTCGTAGTCGACGACCTCCGCGCGCCCGAGATTGACGAGCGAGGCTTCCGGCTTCATCGCGTCTAGCTCACGTTTTCCAAGAAGACCTCGCGTCTGTGATGTCAGCGGCGCCGTGACGATGACGAAGTCGGCGCGGGGGAGGATCTGAAGAAGGTCGGAAGGTGCGTACATCTCGTCGATGTAGCGGTGCGGCCTCGGCGTTCGGCGGACGCCGAGAACGTGTAAGCCGAGCTCTTTACCCTTACGGGCGGCCGCGCCTCCCATGTGGCCGGTACCGATGACGAGAAGCGTTTTACCCCGAATCGTCGTGCTGTAGATCTCTCGCCATTGGCGTTTTTGTTGTTGGCTCACTAGCGACGGCACGGCGTTTGCGAGCATCAGCAAGCTCATCACGACATATTCGCTGACCTTCGGCACGTGGACGCCCTTGTTGTTCACGAGCTTCACTTTTTTGGGGAGCCAATCGAGGGGCAGAAAGTGATCGATCCCAGCGCCGATAATGTGGATCCACTTCAAGTTGGGCGCGGTTACGTCGAGAGCCTTGCGCGGAAAACCCCAGCCGACGAGGACCTCGGCTCTTGGCATCGCGCGGTAGAAGCCGTTCTTGTCGGTCGCGATCGTGCACGTCACGCGGCGCGCGATCTCGGGCTGACGCTTGGCCGCGGCGCGATAGCGCTCCCGGGTCATGCGGAAGAGCTCGGGCGCCTTCGGGTTGCTCTGTAAGTGGATGCGGAGTTTTTGCGTCAACGGTTGCCTCGACTTCACCGAAAGGATTAGCGGGTTCGAGCCCTGACGGGCGCGTTCATTCTTTCGACGAACATCTCTATGAAACGGCGCCAGTCGAGGTCATGCTGAACTTTCATTTTTTTGGCGCCTTCGGCGCCTGGCCAAATCTCGGTGCCGCCGACGGAGGTCCCATAGCTCACGCCGCGGTTGTCGTCGACATCGACGAAGAGCTCTTCGGTCACAACGAGCGTCGGGTCGATCAAACTTCCCACGGCCACTTGGTCGTACATGAACCAGACGCGATCCGGATCGCGCTCGAACCGCGGCCCCATCGTTGTCCTCAGGAGCCTTGTTATGGCCGTGTCCGAAGCAACCATTTTCTCGTACCACTCCTTGCTCAAAGCGGTTTTGCGCGAGACGTTGAGCGGAGAGAGCATGATAGGGATACCGGAGCGCAGCGCGACGCGAGCCGCTTCGGGGTCGACCCAGAAATTGAACTCGGCGTTCGGCGTGATGTTCCCGGCGCCGTCTTGGAGCGAGGCGACCGCGCCTCCCATGATGACGAGCTCGCGGACGCTCTCGGAGAAGGCGGCGTTTTGCCGGATGGCGGTGGCGATGTTCGTCATCGGCCCAATTGCGACGATGGTGATTTCGTTCGGACTTGCCAGGACCGAACGGACGAGGAGCTCGACGGCCGTCTCTTTTTCGACTTTCTTCTGCGCATGGCCGCCAGGCGGTGGGGGAGGCGCGTCGTTCGAGTACCACTTCCCATGATGGTCGACGGCAAAGTCGCTTCGCTCGTGGACCCAAGGCATATCGGCACCTTGATAAACGGGAATCTCCGTGCGGCCGACGGCCTCGAGAAGCCACAAGACCTCCGCGGTCGCGCGCTCGACGCTCGCGTTGCCGGCGACGGTCGTGATGGCGAGGATCTCGAGCTCCGGAGATTGGAGCGCGAGTAGAAGCGCGAGGCCGTCATCGCCCGGCGGCAAAATAAAGTCGGTGTCGAAAATAACTTTGTGACTTTGGCCCGTAGCGGCCGCGGAAAAACTCGTAACGAGAACGGCGAAGAGGATGCCCCGAAGCATGGCCGGGAGCGTACCACAGGCAATGCTAATATGCGGTCGATGACACGTTCGGCCATCGAGATGCCGAAAGACCGGCTGCCGATCCTCGACATGTCCCGCGACCCGGAGGACGTTGCCCGCGCTCTGAACGTGGCCTGCGAGCAGATCGGCTTTTTCTATCTCACGAATCACGGCGTTCCGACGGAGCTTCTCCGGCACGTCTTCGCGCAGTCGGTGCGCTTTCACGCCGAGCCTCTGGAGAGAAAGAACGCGCTCTCCATCAACGCCTTCCACCGCGGCTATATTGGCGCCTCTAGTTACCGGCTCAACGAAGAGCTCGCGCCGAACTTGAGCGAGTCTCTCGTGATGATGCACGAGCTTCCGCCCGACCACCCGGACCTGCTCGCGGAGCGTCCGTTACAAGGACCGAATCAGTGGCCCGAGCTCACCGGCTTTCGGGACACGATGCTCGCTTACGTGTCGGCGATGGAGAAAGTCGGGCGGAGCTTGCTCTCCCGCTTCGCCATAGCACTCGAGCTCGAGGAGGATTACTTCGAGCGGAGCTTCCGCGAGCCGACGACGTTTCTCAGGTTGCTCCACTACCCGCCGCAACCTGAAACTTCGGCGGAGAATCAGTTCGGCTCTGCTCCGCATACGGATTACGGCGCGATTACGCTGCTCGCCCAAGACGATTCCGGCGGGCTGCACGTCCGACACCGTTCCGGAGACTGGATTGCGGCGACGCCGATACCGGGCGCCTTCGTCGTCAATATCGGAGACGTCATGGCGCGGTGGACGAACGATCGCTACGTCTCGACCGAGCATCGCGTGCTAAACGTTCGTGGGGGCCACCGCTACTCGGTGCCTTTTTTCTTCGACCCCAACATGGACGTCGAGATCGCGTGTCTTTCGACTTGCGAGAGCGAGGAGCGGCCACCGAAATATGACGCTATCCGATACGGAGATTATCTACTCGGCCGGCTGAACACGCATTACGCTTATCGCAATGCGGGCCGAACTATCGCAGCCGAAGCGCCGGATCGCCCAGCAGATTGAACGCGCGCAAAGCGCGCACCAACGTGCGGTGACCGCTACTCAGAACGTAGGACTGCCATTGGGTCTAGCTTGGTGGCACGCCGGGCGGGCGAGAGGCACGCCCCGTGGGCGGTGCCGGTGAGCGTGAGTGCAAAGCGGTTCGCGACGGGGTGCTCCTTGACATAGGCGCTCATGGTGCGCACGCGTGCCATGGGGATGGAAGCGTCCATTGCGGCGAGCTCTTTCCGGATGGGCGCTACCGCGAGATCCGGCTGGCCTTCCACACGCACGACGAAGTCGACCTCCCAGTCGGTCCAGGACCAGCCGCGTGCATCGAAATAGATCGTCTCGCGCGGAAGGCGTCCCAAGTCGGCGGAGCGCACGTCGTCCACTACGCCCGCGACTTCGAACGTTTCGAGGCCACCACCCCATGGATTGGCTTGGATGGATTGGCCGATAGGGAAGCTGCTCGGCCAAGCGTGCTCGGCGAGATTGCGGCTCACGAGCACCACGTGACGGGGCAGGCTGTCGGAGAACGTGTTGCCGTGGAGGATCGGAATGCCCATCGTCTCGAACAGATCCGGGGTCGCCAAGCGGTACTCCGCGTAGCGGCGGTCGCCCTCCCGAACGGCTCCAGCGACAAAGTTGTTGGACCAGGCTCTGCCTGAGAGAGGAAGCGGCCAGACAACGCCTGCCGGCGTAACTAACTCTCGAGGGCTACCCATATATTGGTCACCGTTATATCGCTCCCCGAGCTAACCCAAGGAGTCGAGGCGATCAAGTCAAGAACGAGATCCTGAATGCTGACTGCCGAATGCTGAGTGATACAGTCTCCCGATGGTAAGCGACCCTCTCGCTGTTCTCGTCCTCCTCGCCGCCGTCGTTGTAGTCTCGTTGAAGCTCGAGGCACGGTTTCCGCTCTTCCGTTCGCTCGGCGCCGCGCTCGTCGGGATTCTGTTGGGAATGGTGTTGTCGAATGCGGGAATCATTCCCGGGATGTCTTCCGTCTACGAATTTCTTCATAGCACGGGTGTCAGCGTCGGCATCGTCCTGATCCTGCTGAGCGTCGATCTGCGAACTATGGTGCAAGCAGGGCCGAGCATGCTTGCGGCTTTCGGGTTGGGCGCGGTGGGGACCGCGACGGGTGCCATTGTTGCAGGCTTGATGCTACAAGACGCAATCGGTGACGAGACTTGGAAGCTCACCGGACAGTTCACGGGCACCTATACCGGCGGCGGTATGAACTTCGCCGCGCTCGGACAAGCCTTCGGCACCTCGAGCAACTTGTTCACGGCGGCGATAGCGGCCGACGTCATCCTTACCGCCTTTTGGATGGCGGCCTGCCTCGCTGTACCCGTTCTCTTGGGAAAACGGGGTGGCTCGGAGGCGGCCGCTCCAAGCGCTGAGGTTTCGGACAAGCCAATGACTCTCGAGCGCTTGCTCTACTCGAGTGGCCGCCCGCTGCTTCTGGCCGATGCTGCTGCGCTCGTTGCGATCGCGGCGGGAACTGTGTGGGGTGCTGGAGCGCTCGCGCGCGTCATGCCTTTCTTGCCCGAAGTGCTCTGGCTTACGACGCTGTCGCTCGTGGCGGCGCAAGTGCCGGCCATCAAGCGCCTCGCGGGAGCGGCGGTGCTCGGGAACTATCTCGTGCTGCTGTTTCTTGCGAGCAACGGCGCACAGTCGGTCGTCGCGAACATCGTGCGGGTTGGCCCGGCCGTTTTCTACTTCGCCTGCATCACGGTCGCTTGTCACGGGGTCGTGCTATTCGGCTTCGGGCGCCTGTTCAAAATGGACTTAGGGACCCTGGCGATCGCGTCTCAAGCCAATATCGGCGGTGCGGCTTCCGCGATGGCGATGGCCAGCGCGCGCGGGTATGGCGATCGTCTTCTCCCCGGTGTTGCGGTCGGCCTTTTCGGCTATGCGGTGGGGAACTATCTAGGCTTTGCCGTCGCGGCTTTGATGCAGAACCTCTTGAGCTCTTAGTTGACACGGAGCTCGCGTTGCGCTAAAAATTTAGCATTGACGTGCTAGTTTTTTAGCAATAAACAACTTGGAGGTGAACCGTGAACATTCTTGTTGGATTTGTGGTTTTGCTCATGGGTTCTTCGGCGCAGGCCGGGGACAGCCTCGAGTCTCTCATGCAGGCGTTGAGCTCGGAGGACGCGGCCGCGCGCGCCGAGGCCGCTTGCCGGATCGGACGACTCGGCTTTCGGGCGAAGGGTGCGGTGACAGCGCTCGTCGAGCTCTTGTCCGATGCGAGTGCCGTAGAAGACATCGATTGCGATCACCGCGGATGGCACAACAGCGCCGGCCGCTGGGAAACGAGCCCAGGCCGCCAGGCGGCGCGCGCATTGGCCGATATCGGAAATCGCAGCTTCGACCCGCTCGTGCTTGCGCTAGACGGAAGCTCTTGGGTTGCGCGCAAAAACGCTGCTTTTGCTCTCGGAAGGCTCGAGAACGAGCGCGCTGTGGCGCCGCTCGCGGCGCTCTTTAGCGATGCCATGCCCGCGGTACGCGAACAAGCCGCATGGGCGCTGGGACGGATCGAGCATCCGGACGCTCTTGCTCCGCTCGTCGACGCGCTCGAGAAAGACAGCCACGATCGCGTCCGAGAGCAGGCCGCGTGGGCCCTCGGCCGGCTGGAGGACGAAAGCGCCGTCTCGCCTTTGGCTGCCGCACTACAGGACACGAGTGCCCGAGTCCGCGAGCAAGCTGCTTGGGCGCTCGGGAAGCTCGACGTACGCTCGGCGGTCCCCGCACTCTCGAAGGCCCTTTCGGACGACGAAGCGCGCGTACGGGAACAAGTGAGCTGGGCGCTCGGCAAGATCGAGGACAAGGGTGCTCTCCCGGCGCTCATCGCTGCGATGGGAGACTCGAGCGACGACGTGCGCGAGCAAACGGCGTGGGCCCTCGGCCGGATTGAGGACGAGAGCGCGGTCGATGTGCTCGTCAAAGGGCTCGGTGACGGAAGCCCCGATGTGCGCGAGCAATCGGCGTGGGCGCTCGGGAGGATCGAATCTTCCCGCGGACGCGACGGGCTCGAACAGGCACTTTCCGATGCGGACGCGGATGTACGCGAGCAAGCCGCGTGGGCGCTCGGCCGTATTGCGGACCGGGCCGCGGTGCCCGCTCTTATCCGAGCCCTCGGTGACAAGAAATCTGATGTCCGTGAACAAGCGGCGTGGGCGCTCGGCAAGATCGCCGATGCGCGCGCGGTCGATGCGCTTGGAGACGCGCTCAAGGACGAAGAAGCCGATGTGCGCGAACAGGCTGCCTGGGCGCTTGGCCGCGTGACGCGTTGAGTACTAGCGTTCAGTTTCAACGACATCACGTCCACTTCCGGCGACACCTCCGTGGCTGGACCTTCATCTTACGCTGGCACAGATGCTGCAAAACGATCGCGCGGAGGAATATGACATCATGCGAATCTTTTTGACAACATTGGTGCTGCTCTCGATTTCCGTTCTTAGTTCCGCCCAAGGCTCGGCCAGCACGGAGACCCTCTTGAAGGGCGACGTCGATAACGGGTTTCTCTTTGCTCCGGATTTCAAGTTCACGGACCTGAACGGCAGCTTCGCGAGCCTCGTCGGCGGCTATGGCGGTTGGGTCATCGACAAAAAAATTCTCATCGGAGGTGGTGTTTACACGCTCGCGAACGGCTCGGGCGCGGACGGGATGACCTATGGGGGCGGTGTCTTCGAATACTTCATCAACCAGGGCTCCCTGGTGAACGTTTCGGTGCGAGGGCTCGTGGGCGGCGGCAACGCAACACTCGATTCGGGCTTTCCATTCGGTCGCGACTTCGGCCGCGGGAACGACTTCCCGAGTTTTGGCGGTCGTGGATCTCGCGGGTTCGTGGATCTCACTCGGCGTTTCTCCGAAGATTTCAACCTCGATGATATTTTCGCGACGCAAACGAGCTTCTTTATCGCCGAGCCGGAGGTCAATGTCATCCTCAACATATCCGAGAGATTCCGGTTGGGCGTTGGGGGCGGCTACCGTTTCATTGGTGGCGCAGGACGCCTCCAAAACCGGCTCGACGGGTTCACGGCGAATGTTGCGTTGAAGATGACCTTCTTTTAGAAAGGCTCTAGCGAAACGGTTACGTCGAGCGCGAGCTCGGCGCCCCGTCGAAGAACGCGCAAAGCGAGCTTTCGAGGACGGGCGTCGAGCTCGCGGACGAGCCAAGCGCGAAGCTCGGAAACGGTGCTGTCGTTGAAGAAGGGCTCGCCGTCGACTTCCAGAAGCAAGTCGCCTTCTTGAAGTCCCGCTTTGTCGAAGATGCCAGCTTTTTCGATGGCATCGACGCGAAGCGCGGCGAGCTCACCTCCGAGATCCCCTGGCACGATGTGGCCCTCGAGGCCGAGCGATGGCAGTCGATTTTCGATGGAGCGCTGGGCGTACATTTCCCAGAAGGAAAGTATGCCCTCCGGGTGGCTCGGCTCGAGCGACTCGGAAAAGGCACGCGCTTTTGCGAGACTCGCGACGCTCGTCGGCACGTGGACGAGCAACGACGCGGCGTAGACGCGGCCGGGATCGCCGCGCTCGCGCACGTCCTCGGCTGCGAGCTCGAGCGATCGTTCGACGGTGTCGCGATATACGCGTTCGCCATTGATATGAATTTCGATGGGTGCGTCGAGATCCACCAGGTGATCGGTCAGGAACACGCGGAGCGACCGTACCCATCGCGCGTCGATGTCGATGCGCTCGTGGGACGTGACGCGCGCCCGCACGATACCCCGGCGCGTGTCGGACTCGATCCAGTGGACCCGGCGTGCGAGGGGCATGATGCCATCGTGCGGGACGCGCACCACTTCCGTCGGATAGGGGTTACGCGGTCGCTCGTCGAGCCAGCGAAGTACCTCGGGATATTGCTCGGCGAAGCCCTCATGGGATCGATCCGCCATCTCGCGATAGACGATGTCGTATTCGAAGCTTAGAAGTATCCGCTCCATCGCCCGCGGACCCTGGATGCCTCGAATGTTGCGATCGAGCTTTCCTTCGAGCATGAACGTCGGAACGTGCATCAGGTTCCGCAGCAGGTGCTCACGCGATTCCCCTTCGGTCGAGACGGGAACGATCGCGGCGAAGCGGTCCGGCCGTGAAGCGGCGAAGCCAATCGAAAAATTCGAGCCCAGCGAGATTCCGGTGGAGACGATGCGGTTGGGATCGATAGGATAGAGCGCCGCGACGTCGCGCAAAATGGCTTCCATTTGCTCTGGACGAAGGATCTCGTAGGGGAGCGTATGTTCGGTGCGTGGTGCCCGCGCGACGACATGGGTCATGGCGGGAGAGACGACAATAACGCCGGCGCTCGCGGCCGGCACGTCCCAGACGCTTAGCATGCGCAAAGCACCCGAGAGCGCCGACCTCGCGTCCGGCATCGGCCCACCATGCATCGCCAGAAGGAGGGGCCATCGTTTCGTAGGCTCGAATTGGGGGGGAGTCTGTACCAAGACTGGGATCGCACGACCGTCGGGAAGCAACGTTTCGAGTGCCACCGTGCGAAAGCTGCCATCTGCCTCGCGAACCTCTTCCGGCCCTACGGGCGGCCGTGCATCGAGCAGCTGACGTTCGAGCGTTTCGATAGCCTCCCGCGTGACTTGGGCCTCCGCGCCGGCGCTGGCGAGTACGGCAAAGAGGAATGCAAAGAGGAATACGAAGATTTTCACGCCAACATCCTATCAGTCGCTCTAGCGCGCGATTGCCCAGTCGTAGTGCCGCGTCGCGCTCTCCAGGATCTCGGGGAGGTCCTCGGCTAGCAGGAATCGGTTATCGACGAGCTCGAGCGCAGCGCGCGTGAGCTTGCCGAGGTAGTCGTCTTTGCCGGCGTAGCGCTCCTCGATACTCTGCCGCGAATCACCAGAGGCCATCCTTTCCGCGCGCGTCTTCGCGAACGGGAAGTAGGATCCGAACTCACCCGACAGCCGATCGGGCGCGCCGATTTTCGGATGCCGGTAATTCCATCCCGTGTGTGTTGCAAGAGGGACGGCAATCTCGGGCAGGCGGATGCCCGCGCGATCGTTGCCGCTTACGTCGACAGCGGGAACGCGCACGACGAAAGGTTGACCAATGTGCGGCGGCTCGAAGGTGACGATGCCGCGATCCCAACCGGGGCCAAAATCGAGGCGTATGGGGGTGAGCGGCTCGGCCGGCAGCGTGAAGCCGGGTACCGAGGGCCAGCCAGCGTTCTCGGGCGCCGTGAGCGTTTCATCGGCGAGTCTGGGATAGGTGCTCGACGGCGGTGCGCGCTCGGCGACGACCCAGCCCACCATTGCGTCGAACAACGCGCGGACCGCCGCGCCGTAGCGGAGCGGGTTCAGGGAAGCTTGGCCGAGAAAGGACAGGTCCGGGTTGGGCTGAGGTGGAAATCGTCCAACGATGTGAGGGGCGGAGGCGATGAAATAGACGCGACTCGTGTCCGGCAAGATTGCGTCCTTCGTACCGCTCGGGTCCGTGTGTACGAGCGAGCCGCCGCGATTGAAATATTCGGAGTTGGTGAGGATATGGAAGAGCTTCGGCACCGTGTCGCTTGCGCGCGCACGCCGCAAGAGGCTGTCGGTGGCGCCGGTCACGGGGTCGGTCTCGTCGCTGTCGGTGAAAGGGAACATGTCCACCGGAAAATGGATATTAAGGTGTTGGTTCGCGTCTCGGGACGCTTGGCCGAAGCGGTGGTTGAACGAGCCTCGGCCCGCGCCGCCGACTTGGTCGATCACCCCGTCGAAGACGATGCGTCCCGACTCGTCCTCGTTGAATCCTTGATAAATAAAGTGGCGAAGGAAGCGACCCGTTTGCGAAACGCCCCAACCGATGGCGACACGCATTCCCGGAAGAGGATTCTCATCGCCGGACGCATGTTTGAAAAAGCTCACGATGTCCCGCGTTCCCGCGAGGCCGGTGCCGACGACTTTTGGGCCCTCGCTGCGATAGACGACGTCGTATATCTTGCCGGGCTCGAAGCCGCCCTCGAGCGCCACCACGCCGCGTCCGTCAAAGCGCCACCGCTCGCGCGCGATCGCGATGGGCGGGTCGAGAGGCCGGCTGCGCACGGTCATGAAGTGCTCGCTGTCCTCGGGCGACACGACGTCGTAGGCAAGATGGCCGCGATCCGCGAAAAGCGCCGTGTTCGCGCGCTCGCCAAGAATGAAGTTGCCGCGCACGAGCCCCGTGATTGGCCGACCGCTCGCCTCGGCGACCGGCATTTCCATGCGCATCCGGCCTTCAGGCACATCCCACTGCCAGCCGAGCCAAAGGAGGCTGAACCCCTGCTGCATCAAAGCGCCGGTGCCGAAATCCTCAGGGGTCGTTGGGTCGGCGGCCGTGCTTCCTTTCTGAAACGTTGCGAGGATACGCTTGCGTCCGCGGTTGCCGGCTTCGTAAAAGAGCACTCCGTTAGCGCGTGCCGCGTCGACAGGTTTCAAAAGGAAAAAATCCGCGGAGAACAAAACCTCGCCGCGTGCGTTTCGCGACGCGAGCGACAAATCGATGATGCCGCGGTTTTGCGGAAGCTCAGGGTCGAGCGCGAAATGCACCGTTCCTGAAAGCTTCTCGTAGGCGCCGGCGAGCCCGAAAGGCCGGCCGGAGAGCACGGTCTCGCGCTGGGTGATCTCCAGGCGAACGACGCGGGCTTGTGTATGCGCAGCGGCCAAAAGGACGAGCGTTGCCAGGACGGGAGCCTTCATGCGCTCTCTCCCCAGTTCTCGAGCGAGGCGAGTGCCGCGCCGACGCCCTGGCCGAGAGTGATTGACACACCAAGGTCCGCGAGAGTGCGCTCGACCATCGCGAGCTGTGCGCAGAGATAGGTCGGATGCGCGGCCATCCCCATGTGGCCGAGTCGGAAGAGCTTCCCGGCGAGCTCGCCGTAGCCGCCCGAGATCATGACGCCGTAGCGATCGCGCAAGCGTCCTCGAAGTTGTTCGTCGTCGATGCCTTTCGGCATCACCGCACCCGTGACACAGGACGCGGCGATTTCTTCGCTCGCCGCCCAGAGCTCGAGCCCCATCGCTGAAACACCCCGGCGAGCGGCTTTCGCGATGGCCCTGTGCCGCACCGCCATGGCCTCCATCCCTTCCTCGAGCGCTTGTTCGAGAACCGATTCCAGCGCGTAGATGTTCGTGACCGACGGCGTATAGGGAAAGGTTTTTTTCTCCATCCACGTATCGCGCCAGTCGAGAATCGAAAGAAAGCTTCCGCGAAGTGGGCTCTTCTTGGACTCCATCACTTCCCAAGCTCGAGGGCTCACGGACAGCATGGAAAGCCCTGGGGGCCCCCCGAGACACTTTTGCGGCCCGGCGACGGCAATGTCCATCCCCCAATCCTCGGGGCTCAGGAGCTCTCCGCCCAATCCCGATACGGTGTCGACCATCGTGAGAACGCCGAACTCTTTCGCGACCGCGCCGATAGCTTCGACAGGGTTCACCGTCGCCGACGGCGTCTCCGAGTGTACGACCGACAGGAACTTGATGCCGGGGTTGTCCTCGAGCGCTTTGCGGACGGCATCGGGGTCGATCGCTTCGTTATAGGGCACGGCAAGCTCGATCGTCTCACCGCCATATTTTTCGATGAACAGCTCGAACCATTTTCCGAAGACACCCGAGACGAGGTTGAGCACTTTGTCGCCCGGTGACAACAAGCACGCGGCCGCGGCCTCGAGCCCGAGGATGGCCTCGGCCTGCATGATCACGACGTCATACTCTGTTCGGTAGACCTGCTTCAATAGGTCACACGTATGGCTGAATATCTCGATGAAGGCGGGATCGTAGTGATACAGCACGGGACGGGATTGGTCGCGAAGGGTGCGATCGGTGAGCTGCACGGGGCCGCCCGCGAGCGTCATCTGTGGCCAGGCTTTCATGACAACCTCCTAGCCCCATTAAATACCACGCCGGGGGAGGACACCGAGTGTTTATTAATAAGGTAGGGCTAGATGTGATAGAAATCTCGATGTAGGGAGGGTCCAGTAATGAAACGTCGATGGCTATTGGGGATGGTGCTTCTGGCGACGACGGCCGCTTCGCAGGAGCGCAAGCTTCTCGAGACGCTCGGCCCGTTCGCCTCCTACGGGCACGTCTACGACAATGACAGCATCGAGGCGATGCGGCCTCGCGTCATGGGCACGCACGGCGTCATCTCGACCGGGCACTACCTGTCGACACTCGCCGGAATGGAGGCCTTCAAGAAAGGCGGCAATGCCTTCGACGCTGGCGTGACGGCCGCGATGGCTTTGAAAGTCCTGAAGATGGGCTATGCCGGGTGGACTGGAGTGGCGCCTTTGATCCTCTATAGCGCTTCTGAAGGGCGCGTCATCACCCGGGTGGGGGCGGGGAAAACACCCGCGAAAGCAACGCTCGCGCATTTCCTCGAGCACGGAAAAACGCCGACGAGCATCGCCCTCATTCCGGCCGATGTCGACGTGTGGCTTTCGACACTCGATCGATACGGAACGTTCAGCTTTCGCGACGCAGTGGCGCCCGCTCTCGAGATTGCCGAGGGGGGTTACCACCTCTACAAGCACCAGAAGGGACTTCTCGATACGCAGCAGGATGCGATTACCCGGTTTCCATACAACGCCGAGTTTTGGTTTCCGAATGGCGTCGGCAATCAGAAGCTCGGAGACTTGATGGTCAACAAAGACCTGGGAAGGCTCATCCGCTACATGATGGATGCCGAAGCGAAAGCGCTCGAGAAGGGCGCGTCGCGCTCCGAGGCGATCCGCGCATCTCGGGACGCGTTCTATAAAGGCGATCCCGCCCGCGCGGCGGCGGCGCTCTATGAAGGCTTCGATGACGGTCTCGTGCGCTACGACGATCTTGCGAGCTATGAGAGCCGGTGGATGGAGCCGCTTCATACGACCTTTCACGGCTATGACGTCTATGTTTGTGATGGATGGTCTCAAGGACCTCGGCTCATCTTGATCCTGAACATGCTCGAAAGCTTCGACGTCGAAGCGCTCGGCTACAACACCGCTGAGTACATCCACGTACTTTCGCAAGTCATCGAGCTGGCGATGGCCGACAGCCACAAATATATCGGTGACCCCGATTTCGTGGACGTGCCGAGCGGGCTCTATACGAAGGCTTATGGTCGCAAGCGCGCGGAGCTCGTCGATCGCGACAAGGCTTTCGAAGACATGCCGCCCTGGGGCGATCCCGCAAAAATGGAAAACGTCGCCACCGACTCGCCCGAAGTCTTTGCCGGGCTCGGCTCCGGGCAAGCGGGACTCCCGCTTCCGGACACGACCTCTGTCAACGTGATGGATGCGGAAGGGAATGTATTCTCCATGACCGAGAGCGACGGTCACATGCTCACGCCGCTCGTCCCCAATTGGGGATTCGGTCTCGGCGGCCGGATGGGCCAGCTCAATCTTGACCCGAGCCTCGCGAATGTCATGACACCCAAGAAGCGCCCGCGCAACACCAACAACCCCATCCTCATCATGAAAGACGGGAAGCCCTTCATGGGGCTCTCGACGCCAGGTGGCGACCAGCAAGTGCAGGCGATGCTTCAGGTTTTCTTGAACGTCAGTGTGTGGGGCATGTCGCCGGAGCATGCGGTCGACCAGCCGCGCTTCGGGACCTATAACTTTCCCGGCACAGGGAGCGAGGTCAACGCGAACCCGGGCGTGCTACGCGTCGAAGCGCGTATCCCGACGGCGACGTTCCAGGCTCTGCGTGTGAAAGGCCACGACGTGCAGTCGTGGGGACTTTGGAACTGGCGAACGGGGGCGCTCACGGTGACTTATCGGGATCCGGAAACGGGCGTGATGATAGCCGCGGGTGACGTGCGGCGCGAAACGCATTCTCTTGGCTATTGATGGCGCGTGAGGCTCTCAACAGGTAGGCCTTCGACCCTCGTGGCCGTTTACGGGACGTTGAAGGTCGGCTATTTCAACTACGCGTTGCACATGAAAGGCGCCTTGCCTGTGTACAGTCGGCGGGTCGAGATTCCGTTCGAGATGTACGAGAACAGCGAGTATCCCATGCTCGTGCCCTCGTCCGCGCGCCACTCGATTTGGGTCGAGCTTTTCGAGGTGGACGTCGACAAGCTTCGGGAGCTCGACGATCTCGAAGCACCTTACGGCTACTGGCGAGAGACCGTGCTCTTGGAAGAGCTTTCGCGCGAAGCCGAGATATACGTGCATGCGTCGCCCCCACCCCCTGGTTTTACGCTCGTCGCTTCGGGTAATTGGCGCGGCCAAGCCGGCGAGTAACGGGAACGCGCACGAATCACTGGTGTGAAAACACCACGCTCGCAATCTAGTTCATGGCGCTTCGTAGTAGGGAGGACGTGTAAGTGGTTTTGATATTAGGGCTTGCGGAGGCACACCCAATGCGGTCTCGGCGGAATAGATTTTGCAACAACCGTTCTTCTTCACCTCAATTTGTGGATAGGACCGGACCAGCTCATGAAAGATTCACCTTCGAAAACCCATCCGAGAGCAAGGCTTCCGCAGAGAGCGGTACTTTGGGCTCTTGTCGCCTCAGTCGGGGTCGCGATCGTCGGCCGTGTTTGGGCCGATTATGTCGGCTCGCTCGCGAATCGCATCTTTGTGGATCCGGCAAGCCTCTCTGTGATTGCCGACGGCTACGACGACGGCGACGTCGTGTCGTTCATTCTAGAGACCACTCCCGCCGATACCGGGTCGCTATCGGGCCACGCCGCGTGGATGACCGTCTACGTTCCCCCGGGTGTCGAAGTCGTGGGCGCGGAATACGTCCAGCCTCTTGGTGATGGGACCTATGCCACCGTTGGCGCCGAGGACACCGATGACACCTATGATGGTTGGGGCGTTCGCGGCTCCGTCGGTTATACGCCATCGACGGGAACGACGCGACTCGGCGAGGGCTTTGTCAACGAAGTACAGCAGGACACAGGCATTTTCTACAGCACTAATTCTGCGACGGCCCTCCTGGCGACGGCGCTAACAGGCCTGACGCCGACCGGTCCGCAGACCAAGCCCGCTGTCGTCTGGAACAACTGGGATTACGCACAGCTTGATGCCTTTGGCACGGCGGCGGCGTTGTCGGGCAATGGAGGCAACGGGAATACTCCCGTCGTCTCCACGGATAGCGGCGCGACCTGGGCCGGAGTCGGATCGATGGTCGCCGGCCCTGACACCTACTACAAAAACCACTACGATCCTGCGTGCGACGGCACCAGCACAAACTTCGAGGACGACGTGACCTGTGTTGGACCGTGGCAGCGCGTCGCTACGCTCAACGCGAAGATCGGTGGTAGCGGGGTGGTCGCGCCTGCGACCGCGGCGGGGTCCGTCCAGAACACGTCGGTCGCGACTTCCGCGGGTTACAGCCTGTCGACGACGAATGCACTCCCGGCAACTACGAACGCGGTTCGCTACGTGCACGGAGCTCGCCGTCTTGGTGAGCTCGAGACCGCGCGTATCACCTTCCGCATCACTGATGCGACAGCTTTTATCGCGGCCCTGAACGCCAAGTTTTGCCTCGACAGCACCGGTGGAGACACCAGTGACATCGCGGGTAAGGACAACCCGTGGAGATATTACGAGCCCGCGCACCAGTGCACCTTGTTGAGCGCGAACGCCAACCTCTTGAAGCAGATCCTGTACGTCAACGGTCAAGGATCAGGTGGCGGCAGCCTTTCCGTTGGCGACATCATCGGCTATCAGATCAAATATACGAATACGTCTGGCAATCCGCTCACCAACGTAACGCTGACCGATACTCCGGACGATACGACGCGCCTGAAGCTCGTTGTCGATCCCTCCGATGGGAGCGATCCTGCGACCGCCAACTGTCCCTATTCGAGCTATAACGGGACGCCCTCGGGACCGGCCTACGATCTTGGAGCCTCGAGCTCGACAAAAGCCGTTTGGGTACCCGTTCCGAGTGTCGCTGCCGGTGCGTCCTTCACGGTGTACTTGTGCGCGGAGGTGATTTCCGGTGCCGAAGGCAATCGGGTCGATAACACCGCTTCGGTCACCCATACGTTGCCAAGCTCGTCGACCGAGACCCTGACCTCGACCGCTGGCGGCACCATCTCCGCGAAGATCGCCGGCCATGTCTATGCGGATGTCGACTTGAGCGGCGGCTACACGACTGGTGACACGGCTCTCGGCGGTGTCACGGTGCAGCTCTATGTGGACAATGACGGCGACGGAAAACTGTCCGCGGGCGATACGGTCAAAGAAACCACTGTCACGTTGTCGGATGGCGCCTACGAGTTTACCGGTGTTGCCCCTGGCGCCTACATCCTCGTCGAGAGCGACCCATCGGGCTATGGGAGCATTGCCGACATAGACACCGCGATGGGTGCGTGCGCCACCGGGAACGGTTGCAACACGATCGGCACGATCACGGTCGTCGCCGCCGAATCGCATACGGGCAAAGACTTCTTCGATACGACACCTGCGGCAACGAACACCATCAGCGGCACCGTCTATGTAGACGTGAACTCGAACCAAGTTTACGAGCCCGGTTCCGGTGAGCAGGGCGAGCCCGGCGTCACCGTGCGGCTCTACAAGGACAACAATAACGATGGACAGGTCGACGCAGGCGACACGCTCCTGGAAACGAAGGTGACCGACGCCAGCGGAAACTACACTTTCTTGCTTGCGAATCAATCCGGCAACTTCGTCATGAATATCGACACCAGCACGCTGCCAACGGGCGGTAGTCTGACCACCGACAACGTCGAAACGGCGAATTTCGTTGGTAATGGGAACTCGGATACAAACAACAATTTCGGGTTCATCCGGCCATCGGCGTTCAGCATGACGAAGGCTTCGAGTTGCGGTGCTCCGACCGGCTGCGGCGGTACCACCGTGAACGCCGGACAAATCGTCACCTATACGATCGGCGTCACCAACACGAGCAGCGTGGGCCAGTTCGAGGTAAGGGTGAGCGATCCGCTTCCAAACGGCACCAACTACGTTCTCCTGAGCACGAGTGCCACCGGGTTCACGACGACCACGACCACCGCTACCGAGGATTGGGAATCGCTCAGCTATAGTGGTGGCACGGGATGGGTCGGCGACTGGACCGAGATAAACGAGTCCGACGGCGCGGGTAAGGGAGACATCAAGGTCAAGAAGGACAAAGGCGGCAATCGAATTCAAATCAAGAAACCCGAGGGCCTTCAAAGAGATGTGAACCTTTTGAACTGCTCGAAGGCGACGGTTAGCTTCATCTACCGGCCCAACAATATCCCCGCCGGTTACTCCGTCACATTGGCTGCTGATGGGACGACCATTTGGACCCTCAACGGTCCCGCCAATTCTGCGACATATACGAACGTGAGCGTTGCGATTCCTGACAGCTCACTCGACGCCGCCACAACGATTCGCATCCTGGGCGCCGGCACCGGCAAGGCTACTGTATTGATCGACGATATCCTCGTCTCCGCGAGCTGCCCTGTGGCGGCCACGAAAACCAATGCTTCCGGCTCTCCCAATCCGCTCGATAACGGGACACCGGCGAACCTCGTCACCGCGGCCGACGGTTTTTATCTCGCGCCCGGGCAGAGTATGTCGGTGACCTTTCAGATCATCGTCAATAGCCCACTCAATCCCGCGATAACGCAAATCGTGAATACGGCGAGCGTCCGCAGCAAATCGAATCCCGTTCCAAAAACGGCGACGGTGACCGACACGGTCGATCAGTTCACGCTTGCCACCATCGCGTCGATCGTCGCGATCGATGACGGCGGACGCGCGTCGATCGTCTGGGAAACGTCATCCGAGATTCGAACGTTAGGCTTCTACTTGCTGCGATATGACTGGGATATGCGTGAGTGGGTCATGGTCAATACGGAGCTCGTCCAAGGTTTGATGCAGCCGCAAGGCGGTACCTACAAGCTGACCGATCCCGGAGCGAGCCTCGGCAGTCGTCTCACTTACGCGCTCGCGGAAATCGAGACCAATGGCGGCGTGAGGGTGCATGGTCCCTATGAGGTTCCGCTAGGTACCGTGGGCGCCGCGGATGCCGAGCTCTCCTCGAACGGTAAAGGTCGGGCTCGCGTGCCGAAAGCGAAGATCTTGAAGCGCTTGGCCAAACATCGTGCCGAGAAGAAGCTGCACGGTTCGAAGAAGTCATCATTCGCTTCCGCGATCAGGGTCCACGTGAAGGAAAGTGGGCTCTACTTCGTCGATGCGGCGAAGATTGCCGAAGTCTTTGACTTCGGGCTCGACCTGAGCAAGAGACTGATTCGAAAAAACCGCCTCAGTCTCGAGAACCTCGGACACCGCGTCGCCTGGACGCCCGCGCCTTTTAATACGGGCCTTTACTTCTATGGGGAGGCCATCGACGACGTTTACGCATCTGAGAACATCTATACGCTTCGTATCGGTCGCGGGCTTACGATGGAGAAGATGAATGCCGGTGGCGTGGGCGCCAGCGGGGGACAGAGCTTCCTCGCGACAACTCACCGCGAGGAGAACAAGTTTGGCGGCGTCAGCGTCCCGCACGAGCCGGGAGCGGATTATTGGTACTGGCAGTTCGTGACGAGCGATGATGAAACCTACGGTACGAGGCTCTTCGATCTGAACGTAGATGGTCTCGCGGCGACGAACGCAGCCGCCGAGCTGGTTGTGCATCTCAGAGGGGCGACGACGGTCGGGATTCCGGATGAGCATCTCGTCGAGGTGAGCGTCAACGGCTACACAGTGGGCGAGTCGAGTTGGATGGGCTTCGACAAGCACGAGGCCAGATTCTCGATCCCATCGAGCTTTCTCGTGGAAGGCGAGAATACCGTCGACGTCGTGGGCAAACGCCCTCCCGGCGTGGCCTATAGCATTTTCTATGTCGATGGTTTCGACCTCAGCTACCCGCGCCGTTATGAAGCGCGAGGCTCCGAGCTTTTCTTCGGGAGCGCGAATAACACTAACGTCACCGTCGTGGGATTCACAGATCCTTCCATCATCGTGCTCGAGCTCTCGAACCCTCGTCGTCCTCGCCTGCTCGACCGCGTAAACGTAGAGGCGGACGGAGCATTCTTCCGCGCCAGCTTCAGAGCGAGTCGACCAGACACAGCCTACATAGCGGCGTCGACGGCCGGGATCAAAATGCCGGTTGCCATCACGCGCGATATCAGATCCAGACTTCGCCGCAAGCGGAACCGTGCCGACTATCTTGTGATCGCTCCTGCCGAGCTTCTCGACGGCGCGAAGGCGCTCGCCAAGCTCCGCAAGCGGAACGGATTTCGCACCATGGTCGTCGATTTAGAAGACGTCTATGACGAGTTCAGCTATGGGTTGGAAACTCCCGAAGCCGTGAAGGCGTTCCTCGCCTACGCTTATACGGAGTGGAGCCGCGCGCCTCGATATGTCGTACTCGCTGGCAATGGTCACTTCGACCATCACGATAATTGGAAGCTCGGCGGCAATCTGCTGCCACCGCTCATGGTAGGGACGCCGGAAGGCCTCTTCGCCTCCGACAGCGCGTTCGCGGATATTGTAGGGGATGATGGAGTCCCGGAGATCGCACTGGGGAGGATCCCGGTGCTCTCGAATGACGAGCTTCTCGACTATGTTGACAAGGTTCGGCGCTACGAGAGCGGCGACACCGGCCCGTGGGCGAACCGAATTCTGATGCTCGCGGACAACGCTGACGCGCGGTCGAACTTTCCCCAAGACGCCGAAAGGCTAATTGGCTTCATCCCGCCCGACTACGATGTCGATCGCGTCTATCTCTCGCAACTCACGAGCGCGGAAGCGAGGCAAAAACTCTTTACGGCGCTGCATGAAGGTGTGGGACACGTGCACTATTTTGGGCATGGTGGACTTGACCGCTTGGCGGACGAGTCGCTGCTTCTGATTTCGGATGTCGAGTACCTTGTGAATCAGAACTATCCCATCGTGACGCTCATGACCTGTTCGGTTGGCCGTTTCGGGATTCCCGGATTTACGCCTCTTGCCGCCGAGCTCGTGCAAAAGGCCGGTGGCGGCGCCATTGCCGTCTGGTCGCCGACGGGTCTGTCGAAGCACGGACAAGCAGGTGTGCTCGCCGAGCGATTCTTTTTGGCCTCTTTTGGTCAGAGAGACATGCTCCTGGGTGATGCCATCGTTCTGTCGCTCCAGGAATACGCATTGCTCGGAGGCACGCGCGCGATGTTGTCTCTCTATCAGCTAATAGGTGACCCGGCGCTCCGTCCAGCGGATCTTCGGGGCTCGAGCCAGAACTAATAACGCCAAACATACGCGCGGTCAGCTTCTTGCCTTGTGCGACCTCTCGACCATTAGGAGGCCTGACTCGATGCGCTCGCGGATCGCTGCGGGCAGCTTCAGGAAACCTCCCACGGAGGTCAAATCGAAGCCGTCATGGATCTTTCCTTTGACTTCCACCCGTGCGCCTTTTCGGGGCACGCCTTTGGTAGAGAAAATCCAGAGGCGACCGGTCGTGTCTTCTAAACGATAGAAGCCGGTGCCGGCAACGGAATAGCTCTCGATGACCTTTCCTCGCAGAGCAATGTTGCGATCGGCATAGCGATGCGGGTCGGCCATGACGTCGTTGACGGTTTTCGAGGCACAGGCGCTCCCGATGACAAGAAGCGCTATGGCGGCGATGAGCTTGATGTGTTTCATGCTTCCTCCTCGCCTTGGGTAATAGCAGCTCACGTGCCACTGTCGCGAAATGCTCCTAAGCGGCTTTGAGGCAGCTACTTAGGCTGTACCAACGGTCGGTGGTCGCGACCCACGAATGTCCTCTGGCGAGGACATTCGCCCTATTACTTCTTTTTCGTTCGCGCCGAGCTCAAAGCGCTACGCAAATCGCGGGCGAGAAGCTCCTGAACGATCCCGAAGGGCGCGGAGCCTACTTTGGAGGCGACGTTGCTTTTGGCGCGGTTCCACGAGATGTCGTTTCTGGCGAGATCCAGAAATTCATGACCCGCCCAGGTGATCCGCTCAGGCCACCATTGGCCCGGGACGAGCTCGTCGGCAACGATGAGACCCGCGTCGTGCAGCAGTTGGATGTGGTAGTGGAGTGTCTCCGTGTCTTCGCCGCCGTCGTGTACAGCCGAGCTGCCGCTTTCGAGATCGAGCAGAATGCGACGTAGCAGATCGATGTCGCGCTTCACGGCGCGTGGAGGATGTCGCCGCCCACGATCGTGTAGACGACTTCCGTTTCCAGGATTTCTTCGGCGGGTATGGTCAATATATCTTTCGAGAGCACGGTGATGTCGGCATACTTTCCCGGGGTGATGGAGCCTTTGACGTCTTCCTCGAACGCGGCGTAGGCATTGCTCAGCGTGTAGGACTTGAGCGCTTCCTCGCGCGTCATCGCTTGGTCGGGAAAAAACACGCTTCCGTCTTTCGTGATGCGGGTGACGGTGGCGTAGTAGCTCGCGAGCGGATCGGCATCTTCGACGGGGACGTCGGTGCCGTTCGTGACGATGGCGCCCGAATCCAGTAGGTCGCGCCACATGTAAGCTCCGGATTCGGCGCGCTCGTCACCGAGGCGCTTGTAGACCCACGGTGCGTCCGAGGTGCAGTGGATGCCTTGCATGGCTGCGATGACGCCGAGCTCGAAGAAGCGAGGAATGTCCTCGGGATCGATGTGCTGCGCGTGCTCGATTCGCCAGCGCAGCTCTTTACCGCCACTCGCGTCGGCGGCGAAAGCCTTCTCGTAGATATCGAGCACTTCGCGGTTTGCACGATCGCCAATAGCATGGGTGTTGACTTGATAGCCGTGCTTGATCGCGATTTCCGTTGTGGCGGCGATATCTTCGACCGTCTCGAGAATGAGACCGGCCGAATCGTGATCCGCGTAGTCCTCGAGAAGCCAAGCGCCGTGAGCGCCAAGAGCGCCGTCGATTTGCCGTTTGATCGAACGTACCGTCAAGTGGCCGTCATAGGCGTTCGTCATCTTGTAGGCGGCAAGCTGCTCGTCCATCGCCTCGTTCGACTCGCCCCGCACCATCACGTAGAGGCGTACGGGGAGCTTTCCCGCTTCGGCCATCTCTTTGTAAAAATCGATCGTCCCGAAGCCTACGCCTGCATCGTGAAAGCTCGTGATGCCTTTCGAGAGCAAGTCTTGGCTTGCAAGCTCGACGCGCCGTTCCGCGTCCGCGCGCTGCTCTTCGGAAGAGCGCTGGTTGAGATAGTCCTGAAAAACTCTCCGGACGAGCCTTTGCGCCGTTTCGCGGAGCGCTCCTGTTGGATTCCCGTCAGACCCTTTGACGATGATCCCACCGGCGGGATCGGGGGTGTTCGCGTCGATTCCCGCGAGCTCCATCGCGCGCGCGTTCGCGAAAGCGGCATGGCCGCTCGCGTGTCCGAGAATGACGGGGTTGTCCGGCGACACTTCACTCAGACCGGTGTGTTCGGGTAGACCGTCGATCGCGCCTGGAGGAATGGTGTCCCATTTCTCTTGATGCCAGCCGCGGCCCGAGATCCACGTGCCCGGCTCGGCTTCGCGCGCCGCGTCGCCGACCATGGCAACGATCTCGCTCCAGTTCGTGACTTTGGTGAGATCGAGGATCATCTTCGCGTTGCCGAGGCCCATGAAGTGCCCGTGACCTTCAATGAAGCCGGGAATCGCAAGACGCCCTTCGAGATCGATGACTTCGGTCCCTTCGGCGATATGGCCCGCAATGTCGCTGTTACTTCCCACGGCCAAAATCCTGCCGTCCTTCACGGCTACGGCTTGCGCCTCAGGGAGTGCTTCATCGACCGTGACAACCTTGCCATTTCGAAGAACGAGGTCGGCCGGCTCTTTCGGTTCCTGAGCCGTGCAGCCGGTCAAAAGAGCGAAAACGGCCAATGTCTTTGCGAGTCGTGTCATCGAGCTTCTCCTATTTAAGCGGGAGTCTACCTTCGGGGGAGGCTCTTCGGCAAGAGAAAGTCTCCATGAGAAGCGGCAAGATCGGCGCGAGAAAATGAGCGCTAGCAAGCAGAAGAACGAGTCCGGTGGCGGCGCGGGCGTCACGCGGAGAGGACGAGCTCGCGTGACAGCTCGAGCAGCTCGCGTTTTCTCTCGATACCGCAGCTCAGAGGAAGCTGGGCGACACCGATGAGACGCCGCATGATCTCGACACCTGCGAACTGGCGCGCGAGCGCCGCAAACTCGTCATTACATGGATAGAGCTCGAGCACGTCCTCGGCACAGGCCTGGTCGGCGAGATAGAGATGCCCGAGCATGACGCCAACGTCGTACGCCGCGGGGCCGGTGAAACAAAACTCGGGATCGATGACACGGATGCCTCTCCCTGTACGTAGCCAGCTTCCCGGAAAGTAATCGCCGTGGACGATGACGAGCGTGCTGCCATCAGCGAGATACATCTCTCCGAGCTTGGTGACGCCATCCACATAGTGTCGATCCGCGATCAACGCGTCGGACGCTTCTTGAAGTCCCGTCGTGAATGAGTCGAGCGCGAGACCGTTATCGCTCGCGAGCGGGAGCCGGAAAATGTGCTCGTGATTCAGGGCGCGCATCTCCCGATTCGCGAAGACAGGTGGAAGTGGAGAGTCCCACGCGGCGTGAAGTATCTGGAGATAGGCGACGAGCGAGTCGAGCTCCGCGCGCGTCAGCGTCTTCCCCGAGTAGAGTGGCGTGAAGTCTTTCGCTTCTCCTAGATCCTCGAGAGCGACGACGCGCGAGGCCGGATCGCTCCCGAGTAATCGAGGCATAGCGTCACAGAGCGAGGGGCGTTTCGCGGCCATCTCGTAGAATGCGATCTCCACGAGCGAGCGGTCCGCGGGCGCTTCGATATGTGGATACTTCTCGACCCACGGACGAGCTTGTTTCAGAATCAGGGAGCTCTCCGCCAACATGAGCCTCAGGGTGAGGTTCATGTTGCCTTCGCCCGCTTTTTGAGCGCTATGAAGCGATTGGGTGGGTCCGATGAATTCCTGCTGGCGCGCGTATCGCTCGAGCCCTTTCAGATCGGCCGCGTCGAGAAAGTAGGCGTCCGGAAGGGCGCGTGCGAAATCGGCTGAGCTCATAGCGCGGTTCCCTTAGAATAGGCGGCGATGGAGCATACCGGTTTCTGGTCAATCGTCCCAATTGTTGGTTGCCATCGCCTGTGCCGTCGTCACGCGCCAAGTGATTCTAGCGCTTTTCCTCGGGGTCTATGTCGGCGTCCTTACTGTGAGAGGCGGGTCTCTTCAGCCAAGTGGACGTTCGCGGTACTCACCGCTATACTAAAAAGAAACATTCACCTTTCTAGGAACCTCTAGTCATGCCTATCTCAGGTTTCGGGAGGAGCTTCATGGTTGCGGCACTTGTCGATATTGACGAGTTGACCAAGGCCATCGATCACCTCGAGCCGCTACCGCAGAGCACGACTCGACTCGCGTCGTTGCTCCTGGACGACGATTCCGATCTCGACGAGATCGTGCGAGTGTCGTCTCTGGACCAAGCCCTCACCGCAAGTTTGCTTCGCATGGCCAACTCGGCTGCGAGCGCGGGCCGTCGAAACATCGTCAATCCGAAAGATGCGGTGATGCGCCTCGGGCGAGGTACGATTCTGTCTCTAGTCATGGCGTCTGGCGTTCAATCGCGCATGGTGGCGGCGATCCCGCAATATGGTTTGTCCGAGAGAGCACTGTGGAGCCACTCAGTGGCCGCCGCCGTAGCTGCGGAAGTGATACCAAAGTTCTGCGAGGTTCCCGTTCCTCCCGAAGCCTATGCGTCAGCGCTCCTTCACGATATCGGCAAGCTCGTGATGTGTCGGTTCTTGAGCCCGGAAATCATGGAGTTTCTGCGACAAGCTTACGAAGAGGGCGGGCTGAGCCCGTTTGACGCGGAGCGTGAAGTCCTTCAGGTTCACCATGCGGAGCTCGGTGGCCTGGTAGCCAGGCATTGGGGTTTACCGGACGGTATCGTCAACGGTATCAATTACCATCACGACCCCTCGGAAGGAGGGGAGAGAATCGGTTATGTCGTTTATCTCGCCAATGTAACGGCACACGTCGTCGAGAGCGATCCTGATGAGGAAGTTTCCCTGCCCAGCGATTTCGAGGAGACCATTGGTGAGCTCGGAGTTTCCCTCGAGCGTTTCGAGAAGCTGTGCGCCACTACCGAGGAGAAGTTTCAACAAGTTCAGAGCGTCTACGGATAGCTCTCATGCACCCGTCGCCGGCGAACGGGCGAGGTGCCGACAAGCGCGGGCTTTGTCTACGAGCCAGAGCGCGGTGTAGCACTTCCCTCAGCCGCGCCAAAAAACCATTTAGCGGCCCGCCAAAAGTGAGGTCGATGGCTTACGAGCAACGTATCCAGGCGGGGTGCAATCGGCGTCCTAAATTGTGAAGTTTTTTTTTGCGCGGGCCCCGAGATCGCTTTCCAAGAGTTGGGACCGAGGTTAAGATAGTAAAACGTCCTCCAACCCATCAGAAGCGAAACCTCGGTGCGAGGGGTCCATGCCGTCGCCACGTCCATGAGAATCACCTTTCACTCTAATCAACTCTCGGAGCGCGGCACCGAAGTCGCGCTCTACGACTACGCCTTTTTCAACGAAGTCGTGCTTGGAAACGAGTCTTTCATCGTCTCGAGCGGCAGCGGTGACTTGAGTACCCTGGACAAGTTCCGCCGCCGGTTCCCCGTCCAGCTTTACGAGGACCCATCCGAGCTCGAAACGCTTTTGGAACGAAGCCAGGCCGACGCTCTCTACGCGATCAAGTACGGCCTCGACGACGGCCTCCTGGGGAGAAACTGCAAGAATCTGATTCACGCGGTTTTCGATCCCACTCATCCCCATGGGGACGTGTATGCCGCCGTATCCCAGTGGCTTTCCGAAGCAAAAACCGGCGGACGGATTCCCTTCGTTCCTCACATGATCCATCTTCCCGACACTCGGGCCGATCTCAGGGAGGAGCTCTCCATCCCTCCCAAAGCGGTCGTCCTGGGCCGCTACGGCGGCTACGACCAGTTCGATATTCCTTTCGTGCACCATGTCGTCGACAAGATCGCCCGGGAGGAAACGGGCATCTATTTCCTCTTCATGAATACGTGTCCTTTCACGGATCCCCACGAGCGCATCATTCACTTGCCGAAGAACGTGAACCTGACTTACAAAACAGCCTTCATCAACACCTGTAACGCCATGCTGCACGCCCGGAGGCAAGGGGAGACCTTCGGCCTCGCCATCGGTGAGTTCTCCATCCGCGACCGACCGGTCTTGACTTGGACGCGGTCTTCAGACAAGTCCCACCTGCAGATCCTGGGAGGCAAGGCCCTCGCTTACTCCAGCGAACAGGATTTGGAATCCATCATACGGGGCCTCGGGGGCCTCGAAGGTGGCCATTGGGATGCCTACAGCCGAGAATTCAGCCCGGAACCCGTGATGGAGCGATTTCGACGGGTTTTCCTCGACGAGCGTCCCCCCGTCGAGGGACGTTGATTCTCCACCACCGGGATATACGTTCCGAGAGCCAAGCCTGGATTTCCGGGTGTTCCGTCGCGACATTCGTGGTCTCGTGAGGCTCTGCGATCAGAGCATCGGGTCGGTCTCGAGATGGTAAAAAAACTCGAAGGGCGGTGACTGCTCGAAATACCTCGCATAGACGTAGCGTTCGCCCTGCAAGCCCTCCCACTTTGGGATTGGCTGGCGTAGTGCGATCATGTGCTGGACGAAGAAGTTGGCTGCCTCTCATTGCTGAGCCTCTATCGTTTGTGTTATAAGAAATCCCCCCCATCGAGAGTACGGAGCGTCTTCGTGAATTCTTTCAAACGTGGTGTGCGCGGGCTTCGTTCGGTACGGGCACTTGCCCTGCTCGCCGTTGGCGTTGTTGGGCAACTCGCTATAGCGTGAAGCCGGTGAAGGGTGAGCCCAAGCACCAGGGGATCGACGGCATCTTGGTAAACGACCCGTTCGGACTGGCGCGCGTCGGCACCAAGAAAGAAAAAGAGCTCTGCGTTCCCTCTCTGGAGCGCAACGGGCGATGACACGAACGATCGCGTATTCGCCGATTCTAGTAGCGCTATCGGGCTTGATGATTCTCAACTGCGCGAACGGTGTCGAAGGCGCGGCCAGACCAAAGCCTTGTGCTCACGCACATAATGACTACTTGAACGATCGGCCGCTACTCGATGCTCTAGAGCATGGCGCCTGCAGCATTGAAGTTGACATCTTTCTCGTGGACGGTCTATTGCTAGTCGGCCATCAGCGAGAAAGGCTTCACGTCGAAGAAAGCCTCACGAACATGTATCTGGAGCCACTTCGTCGTCGAATTGAGAGACAGGGTAATCGTGTATATGCGGAAGGCGTCCCGCCAATTTTGTTGGTCGACATCAAGTCCGACGGTTTGGAGACCTACAGAGTGTTGCGGCAGCTTTTGCTTCAGTACCGGACTATCTTCAGCTGCATGCAAGACAACCGGATGACGGCTGGAGCCATGACGGTGGTTGTTAGCGGCAACCGGGCAATCGATAGCATTTCCGCCGACAAGATGCGTTGTGCTGGCATCGACGGACGGCTCTCGGACCTGGACTCTAGTACGCCCAGCCACTTGATGCCGCTCATCAGCGACAACTGGGAAAAGCATTTCGAGTGGCGAGGCGATGGGACGATGCCCGAAGAAGAGAAAACGAGGCTGCGAGAGATTGTTCACGAGGCTCATCGCTCTGGTCGCAGGGTTCGCTTTTGGGCCGCGCCGGACAACGTGTCCGTTTGGGAAGAGCTCTACAGCGCGGGCGTCGATCTCATCAACACCGATCGCTTGGAAGAGCTCGCTCGGTTCTTGCGTCTCGAGAAGCTACCGTAGCGGCCACCAGCGGGATATACGTTCCGAGAGCCAGGCCTGGATTTCCGGGTGTTCCGCCGCGACATTCGTGGTCTCGTGAGGGTCTGCGATCAGATCGTAGAGCTCTGGGGAGCGGTGGGCGCGCGGGTGAACCATGGCGTAGCGGTGCACGGCGCCGTCATAGGTCAGAATTAACTTCCATTGACCTTGGATGCACCATCGATAGAGAAGGCTCTTCGCTGGATCGTTGATGTCGGCGATATCGTGGGCGAAACCCTCGCCGAAAATCGCGGCACGGGGGATCGTTCGACCTTCGACAGCCTTCATTAGATTGACGCCGGGTAGATCCGTCGGGACCGATGCGCCGGTCGCGTGGAGAATCGTCGGGACGATGTCGATGGTGCTCGCGAGCGTCTCGTAGCGCGCGGGAGCGATCACCGATGGCCAGCGAAGAATGATGGGCGTGCGTGTGCCACCGTCGTAGGGCGATTGTTTCGACCTAGGAGCGAAGCTCGTGAACCAATCGGGTGGTGTCGCCGTCTGCGGGGTTTTTTGGATCCAGCCATTATCGCTAACGAAGACGACCAACGTATCGTCGTCGAGCCCGTTCTGCTCCAGGTAAGTCATGAGCTCACCTACGGTCTCGTCGAGCCACTCGCACATCGCGTAGTAGCGCGTGAGCTCGACCGCTCTGCCTTCTGACTGATACTTCTGCAAAAGACGATCCGGCGGAGTATGGGGTGTATGCGGGAGAAAAGGAGCGTACCAGACGAAAAAAGGATTGTCCCCGGCGCCTTCGATGAAATCGAAAATCGGCTGCAATCCCTCGCGTCCGATCGCTAGCCCGTCGTCACCATGGCGTCCCCCGCGGTCAGGATCGCCGTGGCTCATGCCGTCGGTGAATCCGCCCCGAGCATAACTACCCTCCCACCACTTGCCGGACTGGAAGCTGACATAGCCTCTGTCGGCGAGGAGTCGGGGCAAAGTAGGCATCTTGTCGATATTGGCAATGAGCTGAGCATTGAGCTCGCGGTAGCGAGGATCGTTCCAATAAGTCGGTCCTTGCATTTCTAGAGCGATCGTTGGATCGTTTCCAGTGAGACCGTGCTGGTGCGGATAGAGACCTGTTGCGAGCGTCGCGAGCGAAGCGCGGCAGAGAGCCGTGGGTACGTAGCCGCGAGTAAACGCCGCTCCGTCGCGCGCGAGCGCGTCGATGTGCGGGGTCTCGATGACGGGATGGCCCATGAAACCGAAATCGGTCCACGCTTGATCGTCGGATATGATGAGCACGACGTTGGGCTTTCGTGGCTCCGGCTTCTTGTAGACGGCGAACGGCCCGCCGTAGCTATCGCGGAGCGTGTTGGTTCGCCGGCGCGCCCTATCGAGAGCGGTTCGGTACCGAGGATCCCCCGCGAGATTCACGAGCTGCATCGGGTCGGTCTCGAGATCGTGAAAAAACTCGAACGGCGGTGACTGCTCGAAGTACCTCGCATAGACGTAGCGTTCGTCCCGCAAACCCTCCCACTTGGGGATTTGCCCGGCGTAATGCATCAGGTGCTCGACGAAGAAGTCGGAGCGCCAAGACGACGGGGTTTCCCCCCGGACGAAGGGCATGAGCGAGACACCTGATACGCGTCCGGCGCTTCGACGCCGGCAATAGCGAGGATCGTTGCCGGGATATCGACGTTGAGCACCATGGGCTCCTCGATACGGCCGCGTTGCGCGGCGTCCTCTCGTGGATCGTAGATCACTAACGGCACCCGAAGCGATTCTTCGTAGTGCGACCACTTGCCCGCGAAGCCGCGGGAGCCGAGGTAGTAACCGTTGTCACTCGAGAACACGACCACGGTATTTTCGGCCAGGCCCAGGCGGTCGACCTCGTCGAGAACGCGTCCCATGACGTGGTCGACGCCGCTTATCATGCGGTAGTAGCCCAAGATGTTCTTCTGGTACGCGTCCGGTGTCGCCCAACGCCAGTACCAGCGCTCGCGGTTGAGAGAGTCCTTCAAAAACTCTGGCTGGCTGTCGAAGACGCTCTGCTCGGACAAATGCCGTGCGGGGACGGAGACGTCGTCATACTTACCATCCATGACTCTCGGCCATGGATAGTGGTCTTCCTTGTCGTTGTCCTCGGCGTGGGGAGCATTGAAACTGATCGAAAGGCTGAACGGCTTGTCGCCGTCCAGTGAACGAAGAAACTCGATCGCTTTGTCGCCGGCGATCTGCGAGATGTGGCGTGTCGTTCCATCCCGCTGCTCGCGAAAATACGGGTCGCGATCGAGCGTTTCGTAGGAGTCGAACATCTTCTCGACAGCACCCGGCTCGAACTGAACGCCGATCTTGCCGACGAAACCGGTGTGATAGCCGGCATCTCGGAGAACGGCTGCATAGCTTTGGTCCGTGAGCTTGCGGGTGAGGGGCGGCGTTGTGAACGTAAACCGGTGGGACCGCTCGTAGAGGCCCGTGAGGATCGTCGCGCGGCTCGCGGCACAAATTGAAGTCGTGACGAAAGCATTCGTGAAGCGCACGCCTTCGGCGGCGAGTCGGTCCATCGTGGGCGTCTCGAGAATCGGGTGCCCGGCGGCGCCCATTTGATCATTGCGCTGATCGTCAGAGAGAAAAAAGAGAATGTTCGGACGGTCCGCGGCGAAGACCGAGGGTCCAAACGCCAACACGAAAGCGAGCACGCCTGCACAGTTGGATCGCACGAGTCGCATAGTACATGGCTTTGCCCCCGGTGAGAATCGCCTTCACGCTCGTGACGGACTAAACTCCACTTTCGCGGGACAATACATGCTGCGTCGTCCCCTTCGAGGAGGAAACACTGTGCCATCCTATCGAGCCCGCGCCATCTATCGGACCGTCGCCGCCTGCATCACGATCCTGGCTCTCGTTTCCGCCGTCGAGGCAGTGGACACGCGGGACACGAGGCTGCTCGGTCAGCCGGCGGTGAGCGCTTCGCACATCGCCTTCATTTATGCGGGCGATCTTTGGTCCGCGCGCCACGACGGCCGCGACCCTCAGTTGAAAAGGCAATCGAAGTCGTTCTGAGCGAGCTCGAGCAGAGCACGCCACCGAGCTCGGCTCGCCCGGACTATCCGGTGCGTGTGCGTAGGGAGCAAAACTAGCGGCGTTTTCAATGGACGAGCCCTGGGGAGATCTCGCTGCTCTTCGGCCTCCCGCGTATATGTTACGCTCCCGTCATGATGCGATGGATTGGGACTGTACTCGTAATTGCGTTTGTCGCTCGGGCCGCCCCTGCCCAGGAGCGGAAGACCGAGTTTGTCTTCCTCGTCACCGCGGATGGCATCCGCCACCAGGAGCTTTTCAGCGGTGCCGACCCGGCCCTCGTCACGGAGAACGCGAAAGAGAGCTCGGGTATCGAGGACGTCGAGGCGGTACGCCGAGCCTATTGGAGCGAGGATGCTGTCACACGGCGGGAGAAGCTCATGCCTTTCTTCTGGAAGGAGCTTTCTGCCGAGGGTATCGTTCTCGGCAATCGCAGCCGCGGAAGCCGCGTGAAGGCGAAGAATTCGCATCTATTCTCGTATCCCGGTTATGCCGAGATTTTGAACGGAGCGCCACTGCCTTCGATCGACAGCAACGACGCCGTCTTCAGCCCACGCAAAACGGTCCTCGAATATATCCGTGAAGAGTTGGGCCTAGAGCGCCACCAGGTGGCTTGTTTCGCTTCGTGGCGCGTCTTCGATTGGATCACGCGGCAAAGCGAGTCCACCATTTTCTCGAACGCTGGATACGAAGCGGTCCCCGAGGCGCTGGCCACGGAAGGGATGTCGATCTTTCATCGCCTTCAAATGCAAATGATGACGCCCTGGGATTCGACGCGACACGATGCGATGACTTTCGGTCTCGCGATGGAATACATTCGAGCTCACGAGCCGCGGGTCTTTTATCTTGCGGCGGGCGAGACGGATGACTGGGCGCACGAGCGCCGCTACGACCGAACCTTGCACGGGATCCAACTCTTCGACGACGCGCTCCGCGAGCTCTGGACGTATCTGCAATCGACCGAGCCTTACCGTGGCCGCTCCACCCTAATCGTGACGACCGATCACGGCCGCGGGCGCAATCCGGACGACTGGACGTCTCATGGAAAGGATGTCCCTGGTGCAGACGAGATCTGGATCGGCGTCTTCGGTCCTGACACACCGAAAGTCGGCGAGGCGACGTCCACGGGCGAGCACTATCAGAGTCAGATCGCGGCGACGATGCTCGAGCTCCTCGGCCTGGACTATCGGAGCTTCAACCCCAGCGCCGACGCGCCGATCGCCGAGGCTTTTGTGCAAGTTGAAGCGGAGGTTCGCTGAGCTCAGGTGGAGCGGGCCATGACTTCGTCAATGCTTCCGGCTCGCTTTTCGGAGAACTCTTGCACAATCTCTCTCACCCGTGGGTGATCTTCGGAGATCTTATCGAGCGTCGTCCTGTTGAGCTCCAAGAGCTCGCAGGGAGTTGCAGCCGTGATCGTTGCCGTACGTGGCTTTCCGCTGAGGAGCGAGATCTCTCCGAAGAACTCGCCTTCGTCCATCGTCCTCACCTCGAGGTTGGCGCCGGAAGCGTTGATGACGTAGGCACGCACGGTGCCGGTGGTGAGAATGAGAAGACTAGCACCTGTCTCACCTTCGGTCATGATGATCTCGCCAGGCTCGAAAGTCAAAAGGTCGAGCCCGTTCATCACAGCCAAGAGCTCTTCGCGGGAGAAGTCATCGAACAGAGGTGAGCGGACGGGTGCGTCACCTTCACCTGGCGAAGACACCTCCGCTTGCGCTTCGATGGTCACGTCCCGAGGGGGCGGAGCGACACTTGGTATCGCTACCGGGACATCTCTTGCCCGGATCAGATCGGCGAGTTTCTCGTCGATGCCGGCGCGCGTTGGATCGAGGCGCTGGATTTTCTTGAGAATGGCCACGGCCTTGGCGGTGAACCCTTCCGTGGCGAACTCCTCTGCCAGATCGAGCATGACCTTGATGGCCGCTTCCGTCCTCTCGGCCATGGCCAAGACGTCACCCATTTGCAGACGAAGCCGCGTATTTTTTGGCCTCTCGTCGAGCTGCGCTTTGATCGCATCGATAGCCTTGTCGTACTGCTTCTGAGCGATCAGCTCCTCGACAGTATTCCCCTTGCCGGAAATCCAGCTGAGCATGGGGTCTCCTCGATATTCGAGCTCTTAAGATTTTTTGTGGCTTAACTACGAGAGTAAGAGCCGAGGGAACGGCTGTCAAGACCGCAATTCCAAAGACGGTCCGGCGTTTGCACGCATATCGCTGCAAGGATGGCCTGACGCGCGTCCCGTCATCCATCTGCTTCACAAAATCGCGCTAATTCATTGATAACGTGAGGTCTTATCGCCATGATCGACAAAGCTCTGGAGCTTCATCGGTCTGGGCGTCTCGCCGAGGCCGACGCGATTTACCGTCAAATTCTTGAACGAGAGCCCGGACACGCCGAGGCGCTTCACCATCGCGGCCTGATCGCCCATCAAGGAGGGAATCACTTTTTAGCCGCCGAGCTTCTCGAGACGGCTTCGGAGCGACCCCTCGCAACCGTACTATTACTCGAACCTCGGCGCCGTGAGAATGAGTCAAGCGAAGGTGAAAGAGGCCATCGAATGCTACCGGAAAGCCATCGCACTGAATCCGACCCTCGTCTCGGCCCTCTATCACTTGGGCAACATCCTTTGGAACAAAGGGGAGAGAGAGCAGGCCGCTGACTGCTACGCGTCGATCCTCGAGGTCGAGCCCGACCACGCCGCCGCCGGGCATCTTCACGCTGCGATGAAGGGAGAGTCGCGGGATGACGTTCCCAAAGAGTACGTGCGGGAGCTTTTCGATGGATGCGCGGACGCGTTCGATGAGCACTTGGTGCACGAGCTCGGATATCACGCTCCTCGTGTTCTGAGGGAGGCCGTGGGTCGAGCCGTACCGGTCGAGGGGCCCTTTTGGAACGTGCTGGACATAGGTTGTGGGACGGGGCTTTGCGGTCCTCTTTTCCGAGATGTGGCGGCGCATCTCTCCGGCGTGGATTTGGCGCCGAAAATGATCGATGAGGCACGGGACAAAGCCGTCTACGACGAGCTACAGACTCGAGACCTCCTGGAAGAGCTCGAGGCTCACCGGAGGGACTTGGACCTGATTCTGGCTGCCGACGTTTTTATCTACGTTGGTTGTCTCGAGGCGGTATTTCCGGCGTGCAGGAGGGCGCTCACCGAAACCGGCCTCTTCGCCTTCAGCACCGAAGCTTGTGCTGGAGAAAGCTACGAGCTCCGAACCAGCGGCCGGTTCGCTCACTCCCCGCACTACATCGAAGCGCTTGCTCGGGACAGCGGTTTCGGTGTCGTCCATCGCGATGAAATCGCGCTTCGCAAGGAGACGGGCGTCGTGCTTTCCGGGCACGTCTTCGTCTTGCAAGTCGGTGACAGGCGTCGCCAAAGTGAAGACGGGATCATCGCTCGAGCTCCGCCGCCCAGTTGAGGACGACGGTGATCGGCTCCGGGTCCCGGCGCTTAGACTCATGAGGAAGCGCTCGCCGTCGGGGGTCACGTCATACATCGCTTTGCTGGCGCTAAGAACGTAGCGTGGCGTCTCGAAGAGCACCTGCGCATCGCACGCAATCCGGCGAGACGTTTCCGCGGAAACGCCGATGCCGCCCTCCAGCGTCGACTGCCCCCCGTTCTCGGGATTTCCGAGAA
>Ga0114950_10000252_pt1 | contig 34771 bp, 28 predicted proteins | sample N075metaG_FD_83503 | JGI IMG/M metagenome (GOLD analysis project Ga0114950, IMG submission 83503) | Deep subsurface microbial communities from Kermadec Trench to uncover new lineages of life (NeLLi) - N075 metaG | ecosystem: Environmental > Aquatic > Marine > Ocean trench > Sediment | place...
ACGTCGAGGCGGCGCTTCCGCTTCGCCGCCGTGTAGTTCGTCACCATCGAATCGATGGTGCCCGCGGTGACGCCGACGAAGAGCCGGGGCGCCGGCAGGCGCTTCCACCCCGCGTCGTCCGGCTCGAGCTCGGGCACGTCGAGCACGCCGACCCGGTACCCTTCCGCCTCGAGCACACGCCCGATCACCGCGATCCCGAACGAGGGATGGTCGATGTAACCGTCGCCGGTGACGAGCAGGACGTCGAGTTCGTCCCAGCCCCGGGCGGCCATCTCGTCCCGCGTGCGCGGGAGGAACGGCGCGAGCTCTCGAGTGGCGCTCATTTCAGCGTCCGTTCGCGGCGGGCTTTCCGGCCTGCGCCGCGCAGCGGCCTCAGATGGACCCGTGCCGGGCGCGCCGGCGCTTGTTGATCTTCCGGCCGCCGACGGTCTTCTGACGGGAGCGGAAGCCGACCTTGCGGGCCTTCTTGATCTTGCTGTTTCGGAGTTTGATCTTCATGGCTACTGGGACCTCGGGAATTGGCCGAGAGAGTCTAGGGCCGTGAGCGGTGGGGCGCCAGTCCCGAACCCGATCTGGCGCCCGCGAAGCGGCCGTCAATCCCCGCCCAGGCTCCTGGCGAGGGTCTCGATGAAGCGGTCGGCGTCGATGAAACTCCACGACCACGCGTCCGCGTAGGCACCCAGGAGGCCCTCCCGCTGCATATCCTCGGCCGTCTTGCCCGCGGCGAGGGCCGTGCGGACGAGGTCCGCGGAGTCGACGATCATGGCGTGCGTCTTCTGCAAATCCTCGAGCGTGCTGAGCGGACCATGGCCCGGGATGATCTTCACGTCGTCCGGGAGGCTCTCCATGATCGCCGCCTGGGCGTCGATGTAGCCCTGGACGGTGCCGCCGCTGTCCAGGTCGATGTACGGGAAGCGCCCGCTGAAGAACAGGTCGCCCATGTGCAGCACGTTGGAGCCCGTGAACAACACGACGCTGTCGCCGTCCGTGTGGGCCTTCGCGAAGTGCAGCACGACGACCTCCTCGCCGTTCACGTGGAGCGTGAGGCCGTCGTCGAAGGTGATCGAAGGGAGCGCAGCGCGCGGCGTGCCCTCGTCCTTCTTGCCCTCGATCCCGGGGTCGCCGGCCATGCGCCGCCGCACGTTGGCGTGGGCGATGATCGGAGCGCCCTGCGCCACGGCCGCGTTGTTCCCGACGTGGTCGCCGTGCCAGTGCGTATTGAGGAGATAGCGCACGGGCTGGTCGGAGAGGCTCGCGATCGCGCGCACGACCTCGGCTTCGGCGTTCGCGAGCTGGTCGTCGACGACGAGCAAGCCGTCCTCACCGGCCGAGACCCCGATGTTGCCGCCGGCGCCTTCGATGTAGGAGACGGAGCCGGCGACCGCGTGGATCTTGAACTCCGGTCCCTGCCGACCGGCGCCGCCGAAGACGACGGACGAGGCGGCGAGCGCCACGAAGAAGGCGGGCAGGGACCACTGGGGGAGGGTACGTTTCATCGCGATTCGAGGGCTGGGGGTGCTCTGGTTCGACAAGGTCCGGGCGGATTGCGGCCAGAGATCCTAAGCGAGTTCGCCCCAGATCCTCAAACCGGCCCCGTAGCCCTCAGGGCTCGTCCGCCCCGGGATCCTCGGACACCCGCCTCCGGTGTCCCCCCACTCCTGCGATGCCCGGCGGACGATCGCGAGCGCTCCATGGGGTAAGAGTACGGAGTCGGGACAGGACCCGGCGCGAGGCGTTGGATCCTGTCCCGACTCCGTACTCTTACCCCATGGAGCGCACCGTCGGCACCGACATCCGCCGCCCCGAAGGCCCCGACAAGGTCTCCGGCCGCGCGGTGTTCGTCGCCGATCTCGCCACCCCCGGCGCCTGGTTCGGCGGCACCGTGCGCTCGGACGTCCCCCGGGGCGAGCTCCTCGGTGTCGACCTCGACCCCGCCTTCGACTGGGATCGCGTGCGCCTCGCCGGGCCCGCTGAAGTGCCGGGCGCGAACGTCGTCGCGATGATCAACGAGGACATGCCCGTGCTCGCGGAGCGCGAGGTCCGGCACGTCGGTCAGCCGCTCCTGCTCGTCGCGGCGCCCGACGCGGAGACGCTCGGCGCCGCACTCGCCGCCGCGCGCCCGCGCATCGCGCCGCTGCCCGCGGTGCTCGACATGGAGGACGCGCCGGACGTGCTCCACGAGATCCTGATCGAGAAGGGCGATGCGCCGTCGGCCCTCGCGCGCGCGGCACGGATCATCGAGGGCACGTACCGCACGGACACCCAGGAGCAGATGTACATCGAGCCCCAGGGCGTCATCGCCTGGCCCCCCGACGCGTCCGGCTGCACCGTCGTGCGCGGCTCGATGCAGTGTCCCTTCTACGTGCACAAGTCGCTCGTCACCATGCTCGGCACCCGCGCGGACGCCGTGCGCGTCATCCAGGTGGAGACGGGCGGCGGCTTCGGCGGCAAGGAGGACTACCCCTCCGTGCTCGCGTGCCACGCGGTGCTCCTCGCGCGCGCGGCGGGGGTGCCCGTGCGCATGATCTACGACCGCCACGAGGACCTCGCGGTGACGCCCAAGCGCCACCCTTCGCGCGTGCGGCACCGGACGAGCGTGGCCGACGACGGGACGCTGCTCGCCATGGACATCGACGTCCTGCTCGACGGCGGCGCGTACACGACGCTCTCGCCCGTGGTGCTGTCGCGCGCGTGCATCCACGCCGCCGGGGCGTACCGCTGCGACCACGTCCGGATCCGGGGGCGCGTCGTGCGCACGGACCACGTGCCCTATGGCGCCTTCCGCGGCTTCGGCGCGCCGCAGGTGTGCTTCGCGGTCGAGCGCCAGATGGACCGGATCGCGGGCGCGCTCGCGCTCCACCCCGCGGAGCTGCGCCGGAAGAACATGCTGCGCGTGGGCGATACGACGGCGACCGGGCAGCGGCTCGAGACGAGCGTCGGGTCCGTCGAAGTCATGGAGCGCGTGCTCGCGCGCTCGCGCTTCGATCGCCACGCGTGGCGCTCGGCGGGCGTGGCGCGCGAGCCGCACGACTCGCAGGGCGCGCGCAAGCGCACGGGCGTCGGCTTCTCGTTCTTCTTCCACGGCGCGGGCTTCACGGGCTCGGGCGAGGAGCTCCTGAAGGCGCGCGTGCGCGTCGAGTTGGACCAGGGCGGCCGCGCGGTCGTCGAGACCGCTTCGACCGAGTTCGGCCAGGGCACGATCGCGATGTTCACGGCGCTCGCGGCCGATGCGCTCGGCGCGGCGCCGGAGGACATCCGGATCGCGGCGGCGGACACGAGCCGGGTCCCGAACTCGGGCCCGACGGTCGCCTCGCGCACGTGCATGGTCGTGGGCGGCTGCGTCATGAAGGCGTGCGCGGAGTTGCGCGCGAGAATGTCGGCCGCGTCCGGAGACGAGAGTGGTCCGTTCGCGGACCGCGCCCGCGCCTTCCTCGCCGGCGGCGGCGACGGTCTTGCGGAGGTCGTGTACGCCTCGCCCCCGGGCCTCGTGTGGGACGAGGAGCACTACCGCGGCGACGCCTACCCGGCCTACGGCTGGGCCGCGGACGTGGCGGAGGTCGAGGTCGATCTCGACACCTTCGAGGTCCGAGTCACACGCTTCCTCAGCACCGTCGACGTCGGCAAGGCGATCCAGCCGCAGCTCGTCAAGGGCCAGATCGAGGGCGGCAGCCTGCAGGCGATCGGCTTCGCGCACCTGGAAGTGGTCACGACGGAGGGTGGGCGCTTCCTGCAGGACCGCATGGCAACCTGCATCATCCCGGGCACGCTCGACACGCCGCCGATCGAGGTCGAGCTCGTCGAGGTGCCCTTCCCCCACGGACCCGCCGGCGCGAAGGGCGTCGGCGAGCTGCCCATGGACGGCGGCGCACCGGCGGTCGCGTCGGCGATCGAGGACGCGCTCGGCATCCACGTCGACCACATCCCCGCGACGCCCGAGCGGCTGCTGGACGCGTGGTTGCGCGCGCACCCCGAGGAAGCGCTGTGAGCAGAGCACCGGACACCTCGTTCACCTGCACCGTGAACGGCGAGTCGCGCACGGCCCGTTGCGCGCCCCTCGCGCGCCTGCTCGGCGTCCTGCGCGAGGACCTGCGCCTCACCGGCAGTCTGGACGCGTGGCGGCGCGCGCATCCCGAGGACGCGCTGTGAACGGAGCACCGGACACCTCGTTCACCTTCACCGTGAACGGCGAGTCGCGCACGGCCCGTTGCGCGCCCCTCGCGCGCCTGCTCGACGTCCTGCGCGAGGACCTGCGCCTCACCGGCAGCAAGGAGGGCTGCGGCGAAGGCGAGTGCGGCGCGTGCACGGTGCTCGTCGACGGCGTGGCCGTGAATTCGTGCCTCGTCCCGGTCTGTCAGGTGGACGGCGCGGCGGTCGCCACCGTCGAGGGCCCCGGCCTCGAGGCGGTGCGCGAGGCGTTCCTCGCAGAGGGCGGCGCGCAGTGCGGGATCTGCACGCCGGGCATGATCGTCATGACGAAGGCGTGGATGGACGAGTGCGAGCGCGCGGGGCGCGCGCCGACGGCGGAGGGCGCGCGCAAGGCGCTCGCCGGCAACCTCTGCCGGTGCACGGGCTACGGCAAGATCATCGCCTCGGCGGTCGCCGCGGCGCGCGGGGAGTCGCGATGAGCCCAGCCGCCACGGTGAGCTCGCCGCGCACCCTCGCGGGCGCTCTGGACGCCCTGGTGGGCGCGACGGAGGCGACGCTCATCCTCGCCGGCGGCACCGACCTCATGGTCGAGTTCCAGACGGGCCGCACACGCCCCGGCCACGTGGTCGACGTGTGGCGCGTCGACGAGCTGCGCGGCATCCGCGCCGAGCCGGCGGGCCTGCGCATCGGCGCGCTCACGACCTGCACCGAGCTGCGCGCCTCCGCTCTCGCCCAGGAGCATGCGGACATCCTCGTCATCGCCGCGGACGAGGTCGGCGCCGAGCAGATCCAGGCCCGCGCCACGATCGGCGGCAACCTCGGCACGGCCTCCCCCGCCGCCGACCTCACGCCCGTGCTCTTCGCGCTCGAGGCCGAGGTCCGCCTCGTGTCGAAGGCGGGCGCGCGCTCGCTCCCCGTCACCGAGTTCCTCACGGGCTACCGGAAGACGGCGAGACGCCCCGAGGAGCTGATCGAGTCGATCCTCGTCCCCACGCGGGCGCCAGGCGAACGCCGCGGCTTCCGCAAAGTGGGCACACGGCGCGCCCAGTCGATCTCGAAGGTCGTCGTCGCGGTCGCCGTCACGGCCATCGACGGTGTCATCCGCACGCTGCGCGCGAGCGCCGGTTCCGTCGCCGAGCGGACGATCCTGCTGCCGTCCCTCGAGCGCGAGCTCGCCGGAAAGGCACCGGATGCCGCCGCGCTCGACCGCGCCGCCCGCCGCGCCGCTACCGCGGACTGCGCCCCGATCGACGACGTGCGCTCGACCGCGCGCTACCGGCGCGAGGTTCTGCGCCGGATCCTGCGCACCCTGCTCGCGGAGCTCCTGCTCGACGAGACCTGAGCGCCCTGTTTCTATATTGAGGAAGGGCGCGCCTGTTCATGGCTATACTCGAGCGTCCCGCGCCCGCGGCCCCACTCGAGCACGATGCGTTTCAAGCTGAATGACCGCGAGGTCGAGGTCTCGCCGCGACCGGACGAGTCGCTGCTCACGACCCTGCGCGAGCGTTGCGGAATCCTGTCCACCAAGGACGGCTGCGAGCCCCAGGGCCAGTGCGGCTGCTGCCTCGCCATCATCGACGGTCGCCCGCTCGTGACCTGTGCGATCCCCGCCATCAAAGCGGAGGGGCGCTCGGTCGTGACACTCGAGGGCCTGCCGGAAGAGGAGCGCGAGCTCATCGCGCGCTCCTTCGTCGCCGCCGCCGGGATCCAGTGCGGGTTCTGCATCCCCGGCATCGCCCTGCGCGCGAAGCACCTGCTCGACCGTACCCCGGACCCCTCGCGCGCGGCGATCGCGAAGGCGCTCGACGTCCACCTCTGCCGCTGCACGGGGTACACCAAGATCATCGACTCGATCGAGCTCCTCGCGCGCGCCCGCCGCGGCGAAGCGCAGCCCGAGCCGTGCACCGACGGCCGGGTCGGCGCGCGCCTCGCGAAGTACGAGGGCGCCGACCTCACGCTCGGGTGCCGGCCCTACGTCGCCGACCTCGTGCGGCCCGAGATGCTGCACGGGGCCGTCCGGCTGTCGGAGCACGCGCGCGCGAGAGTCGTCCGCATCGACGTCTCGAAGGCGCGCGCGCACCCCGGCGTCGCAGCCGTGGCGACCGCCGCCGACGTGCCCGGTGACCGCTGGTACGGCCTGATCCACGCGGACTGGCCCGGCTTCGTGGCGGAGGGCGAGGAGGTGCGCTGCGTCGGCGACTTCATCGCGGCCGTCGCGGCGGTGGACCAGCACACGGCGCGCGCAGCGGCGCGCCTGATCGAGGTCGAGTACGAGGTGCGCGCACCGGTGCTCACGCCCGAAGCCGCGCTCGCCGCGGGCGCGCCGCAGGTCAACCCGGTACACGAGAACCGCCTGGGCCACACGGTCATCCGCCGCGGTGACGCGGCCCGCGCGCTCGCGGAGAGCGCGCACGTCGTCCGCGGCACGTGGCGCACGCAGCGCATCGAGCACCTCTACCTCGAGCCCGAGAGCGCGCTGGCCGCGCCGCGCGACGACGGACGGTTGCACCTGTGGTCGCAGGGCCAGGGGCTGTTCGACGACCGGCGCCAGGTGGCCGCGTTCCTCGGAGTGGAGGAGGACGACATCTTCGCCGAGCTCGTCCCGAACGGCGGTGCCTTCGGCGGCAAGGAGGACATGTCGATCCAGCCGCACGCCGCGCTCCTCGCGCGGATGACCGGCCGCCCGGTCAGGCTCACCCTCAACCGCGAGGAGTCGATCCGCGTCCACCCCAAGCGCCATCCGATCACCATGGAGTACGAGGTCGGCTGCGACAGTGAAGGCAAGTTGACCGCGGTCCGCGCGCGCATGCTCGGCGACTCGGGCGCCTACGCCTCGGTGGGCGCGAAGGTGCTCGAGCGCGCGGCCGGCCACGCCTGCGGCGCGTACCAGGTGCCGGTCGTCGACATCGAGGCAATCGCCGCGTACACGAACAACCCGCCGTGCGGCGCGATGCGCGGCTTCGGCGCCAATCAGGCGCACTTCGCCATGGACGGCTGCATGGACCTGCTCGCGGAGCAGGTCGGGATCGACGGCTGGGAGATGCGCTGGCGCAACGCGCTCGCCGTCGGCGACACGTTCACGACGGGCCAGGTGCTCGAGAAGTCGATCGGCCTGAAGCAGACCCTGCTCGCCGTCAAGGACGCCTACTACAGCGCGCGGGCCGCGGGCCGCGCCGTCGGCATCGGCTGCGGCATCAAGAACAGCGGCATCGGCAACGGCGCCGTCGAGTTCGGCAAGGCGCGGCTCGTCGTCGAGCCGGGCGGCACCGTGTCGCTCTACAACGGCTACACGGAGATGGGCCAGGGGCTGCTCACGGTGCTCGTCCAGTGCGCGGTCGAGGTAACCGGCCTGCCCGCGCACGTGTTCCGCCCGAAGGTCGACTCCACCTACGCCCTCGGCTGCGGCCAAACGACGGGCTCGCGCGCGACGCTCTTCGGCGGCCGGGCCGTGAAGAGCGCGGCGGAGAAGCTCGCGGCCGACCTGCGCGACGGACAACAACTGGAGCATCTGGCGGGCAACGTGTACGCCGCCGACGTGGTCGTCGACGACACGAACGCCCTCGGCGCGAAGGGCAAGATCAAGACGCACACGGCCTTCGGCCTCGCAACGCAGGTGTGCATCCTCGACCAGACGGGCCGCGTCGACCGGTTCATCGCCGCCCACGACGTCGGCCGCGCCGTGAACCCCGCCCTCTGCGAGGGCCAGATCGAGGGTTCGGTGCACATGGGCCTCGGCTACGCACTCACCGAGGAGCTCCCCTGCGAAGACGGCTGGCCCGTGACGACGAAGCTACGCGAGCTCGGCGTCCTGCGCGCGCGCGACATGCCGGAGGTCGAGGTGATCCTCATCGAGGACCCCGAGCCTGAGGGCCCGTTCGGCGCGAAGGGCGTGGGCGAGATCGGCCTCGTCCCCACCGCCGGCGCGGTCGCCGGCGCGCTCGCTGCCTACGACGGCGTACGCCGTTTCACCCTGCCGATGAAGGACTCAGCCGCGGCGCGAGCGATGAGCGTGGGGCGCATCAAGGGCGGGCGGGCGTAACTCCGTTGGTAGAGTGTCAGCGCAGCAACCGATCCCGAGAACCGGCCTGCATTCCGTGGCACCGGAGACGGCGCACGTCACTCCCGCTTCAACTCCCGCATGGCACCCGCCTCGTGATCGCCGAACAGCTGCTCGGTTCCGTCGTTCCACCGCACGCGGACGTCGCGCGCCACCGACGCCGAGCCGAGGCCGAAGTGGACGCGCGGATCGCTGGCTGAGAGGTAGCTGGTCGCGCTGCGAGCGTCGCGTCGCAGGGTGCGGTCGCCGACGCGAGCCGTGACCGTCGCCCCAAGCGCCGAGCGGCCCGGCGCCTCGACCAGGCGAAAGGTCACCCAGCCGTTGGTGTTCTCGACCACGTTGCGCAGGAGGTGTGCGGGACCGTCGCGGTTGACGACGAGTACGTCGCAGCGTCCGTCGTTGTCGATGTCACCGAAGGCTACGCCGCGGCTCGTCGCGATCAGGAGCTGCGCCGTCCCGCCGCGCGGCAGGACCTCGGTGAACAGGGGACCGGCGCGGCCGCGCAGCAAGAGGTTGGGCTCAGCGAAGCGGTCTGACGCGTAGGTCGAGGCTTGCTTCCTGACGCGCCCGTTCGCCTCGAAGAGATCGAGGTAGCCATCGTTGTCGAAGTCGACCCAGCCCAGACCGAAGCGCGTGAACGGTCGGCTGACCATCCCGAGCCCCAGCCTGGCCGTCCTGTCCGAGAACAGGCCGCTCTTGTTCTCGAACACCGAATCCGACTGGCGGTTGAGGTTGCCCACGAGGAGGTCGAGGTCACCGTCATCGTCAATGTCGGCGGTGGTGACGCCCATGCCCGCCTTGGCACGCCCGTCGTTGTCGAGCGCGCATCCGGCCAACAGTCCGATGTCCTCGAACGCGAGAGCGTCCTGTGCCCCGTCCCGGTGGACCCATAGCCGATCGGGCATGCCGTCGTTGGCCACGAAGACGTCCACGAATCCGTCGCCGTCGTAATCCGCACACACGAGTCCGAGGCCCGTGCCGCGCTCGGAAGCGATGCCCGACCGAACACTCGCGTTACTGAACTTCCCGTTGCCCTCGTTGACGAAGAGCACGTCCGGAGCAGGTGCGTTGTAGATCTGAGGGCTGCAGTAGTCGGCGCCGTTCTCGTCGTCGAGGCACTCGCGTTCCGACGCCCTGGACCAGATCAGGTAGTTGACGACGAAGATGTCGAGGTCGCCGTCCCGGTCCGCGTCGAAGAAGGCCGCGCTGGTTCCCCAGCCGGGGTCGCCCACGCCCGCCGCGTCCGTCACGTCCTCGAAGTGGCCGGTTCCGTCGCCCTGCAGCAGGCGATTGGGGCCTACGTTCGTGACGTACAGGTCGACGTTGCCGTCGCCGTCGAAGTCACCCGCAGCGACTCCCATCCCGTAGCCCGTGTCGTCCGCGCCGCTGCCCTCCGTGACGTCCGTGAAGCTGCCCTGCCCGTCGTTGCGGTACAGGCGGTTCGCCCCGTCCGGTGATCCCGGCCGGTCGAGGGATCCGCTCTGGACGAGGTAGGCGTCGAGGTCTCCGTCTCCGTCCATGTCGAACAGAGCCGCTCCTCCGCCCATGATCTCGGGCATGTAGAAGTGCGCGTCATGTCCGGAGACGTGGGTGAACTCGAGGCCCGCCGAGACCGCGCACTCCTCGAACCAGGGCGGCCCCGGTGGCGGGCTCGAAGTCGAATCGCTGCACGAGCAAGCCGCCACGGCGATGGACAGGAGGGTCGGGAATCTCGTGGTGGGTCTCACCGCCGTCGTTCGAGAGCGAGTCCCTGCTGCAGGGAGGTGCGCAGGGCCTGGGCCTTCTGTCCCTGTGGGTGGATCTGCAGCGCGTCCTCCACGCGGAAGAGCCCCCGCTCGAGCTCGCCCGTGACCAGGCACACCTGCGCCAGGCTGATGAGCAGCTCGACTTCGTTCGGGCGCACTGCGCGGGCCTGCTCGAGCAGGGCCAGGGCGTCAGCGGTTCGCTGGCCGTTGATGTAGGCGCTGGCGAGTCCGACCGTCACGTTGACCGAGTCCTCGTGTTCGGCGTGGAGTTCCTCGAAGATCGGCAGGGCGACATCGTTGCGCCGCTGCCTGAGGGCGTTCTGGGCCATCCTGAGGCGGTGCTTGAAGCCGATCTGGTATCGCCTGAGCTCGTTGTTCCAGGAGTCGCTCCAGGGGGGCGGAAGGACGAACGCTCGGGAACCCTTGCCGCTTTCGAGCTGGCGCCGCACGTCCGCCATCCGTCCTGCGTCGCGATAGGCGGCGCTGAGCAGGTGCTTGCCGTAGGAGTCATAAGGAAAGTGCTCGAGGAGTGTCTCGAGCGAGGCGATGGCCGCGGCCGGCTCGCCAAGCTGTAGCTGAACCCGCGCGAGCCCGACCCACGCGGGCGCCTCTCGCGTCTCGAGCTCGAGCGCGCGACGGAATTCCTGCTCCGCCTCCGCGAGCCGACCGAGCTTCAGGAGCAGGAATCCGTGTCGCCAGGCGATCGGGGCGTACTTCCCGTCCGCCGCGCGCGCTCGACGGAATGCGCTCAGGGCCTCCTCGCTCCTGTCGCTCTCCATCGAGGCCTGGGCGAGCCGGTACCAGAGCTTCGCATGCGCGCCTGTGAGACGGACCGCGTACGCGTACACCTGACACGCCTTCTCCACGTAGCCGTTGGCCTCGAGCGCCATGCCTAGGTCGAGCCACGCCTCCACGTCTTGCGGCTCGCGTTCCGCCCGCCCCGAGAGCGTCGTGAACATGCGCCGGGCACGGGGATCGCGGTCTTCCTGGCCCAGCCCCTGCACCGTGGGCGGCGCGGGCGGAGGCGAGTCGCCGCAGGAGATGCCGAGAAGCGGGAAGCCTAGAACGGCGGCGAGCAGGGACGGGAGCGGGTGCATGAATGCGGAGCCGCAGTGTAGCCCGAGAGACGATCAAGGAGGAGCAACCGTGCGCTGCTCCTCCTCGACTCGTCGAATCCGGGCCTCAGGGGACGAAGATGATGTCGAGGCCGTTCGAGTGACGACCAGCGACGGCCGGTCTGGGAGAATCAGGGCGTGTGGACGATCGCGAGGCCGTCCGAGAAGTTGGCGTTCAATCCCATTGCCGCGGGATCGCGGTTCCAGCGCTGGTAGTTGTAGGTCATGCCGGCGACTACGTTCAATCCGCCCGCTGCGGACGTATTGTAGTCGATCGGCTCCGTGATGGTGCCGTTCGTGGAGACGTTGATCACCGCGAAGCGCTGAAGGCCGTTAGGGGCGACGCAAAGGAATCCGTCGAAGAACGGAATCGTGGCCTGAGTCGGCCCGGCGAGGAAGGTCCCGGGCTGATCATTATTGATGGGGAGACCGGTGGCCCCGAGGACGAGGTCGTTCGCGGAGATGCTAGCCGAGCCCGAGGCCGCAATCGTCGCCGCAAAGCCCGACGAGTTGATCGTGCTGAGGCAGTAGTTCGTGCCGATGGGTGTAACGACCGGCTGGATGACGATCACCGAATCGCCGCTCCCCCAGTCCGAGAACAAGAAGTCTCCCGTCATCGGGTCGAGCGTAGAGCCCTGCGGCCAGAAGTCACCCACCGGGCCCGTGAGCACGAAGTCCCGTCGAGTGTTGTTGATTGGGTCGCCGTTTGCATCGATTTCGTAGGCGCTCACTCTCTCCGCGGTCCACTCGCAAATGAGAACACTCTGGTTCGCGAAAGCGGGGTACGTCGAATCGACGAATTCGAAGGACTCGGGACCGATGCCATTGCCCAAGGGTGGAAGTTGCAAGGTCATGTTTGCCACGTCGAATGTGCCCATGCCGTCGGGAACGAGATCGGCGCTGTACCAGAAGCCAGCGTTGTAGGACGTGATCTTCAATTCGCCGGCACCCGGGAAGCCGCTTGGCGTGATGGCCAGTCCTCCCGTGGAGGGAGCAGCTCCGAGCAACCCGAGGTCGACGACCTTGTCCACCGTGGTGCTGCCGGGTAGGAATTGCCTGAGCGTGTTGTCGGGGTAGGTCGTGAAAAAGAGCACCCCCCCCGGTCCGTACTTGAGTCCGCCAGTGGCCTGCGGAGCATTCGCAAAGACCGATGCAATGCCAGTGAAGCCGTCGACGTGTCCTTGTGCGTCGCGGGTCACATCGATCTCGTAGATGGCGCTCAGCGGGTCTTCCGAAAACCCGGTGATGAGCAGCTTGTTGGGGTCGCCGGCCTTGAACTCCAGACCTCCATACGGAGAAGGCACCCCCGGGACTTGCAGGAGGTTGGTGAGCGTGAAGTCATTGACGAAGTCGGGTCCGAGTTGCTGCGCCTGCGTCAGCCCGACGGATGAGCAGGCGAGAAGGGTCGCAAGGGAGAAACGGAGACCCGTACGAAGAGGGTTCATGTTGGATGCCTCCAGAGTGGATCAGGGGGTCGATAGACCAGTATATGGTACAGGGTCTGACTGGATGTGTGTTGCCGCCACGCGCCCTCCTCGATCTTCGCAGCCCCTCCAGGCCTCGGGGGGGGGGCCGACAGCGGTGATTACGGGGAGAATCAGGGTGCACCCGGTGCCAAATACGTCCGGCGCAGGGTCGATGCCATGCGCGCCGCTGACGCCGCGACGGGCGGGCGCTGAGCATGGTCACGGGTGGTCTCGACGTTCCGGGTCCCTTGGGGTGCCTCGATGCGACTCGATTCGAGCTCGCCGTTCCACAATATGGTAGACGGCGCTGCTCGCGCGCGCCCCAAGTTCCTATCCTGCCTGGCCCCCAATTCCACCCTGATCTTGATGGACGGCGTCCCTCCGATTCACAGGCCCTTGGCCTGCCTGGCGACCGGCTCACGCACTTGCGTGAGTCGGTCGCTCACTTGTCAGCAATACGGTGCCGGACACTCTGCCCGTAGGATCCGGAAACCCCGCCAGCCCTGCCCGCTCTCAGCTGATGCGAGACCCCACGGTTTGGTCATCCCGAACGCTCGCGGCACCTTCGGGGACAAGCCCAACCGGGCACCCGACTTCGACACCAACGTCGACAGCCCTCCCCTGACGCCACTTTGACCGACGAGGGCAACACCTTGGCTCCGGAATCGCCGGAACCCCGAGGCGGCCGCTCCTGGAGCGCGCTGCGCACGCGGAAGATGATACTGTGAGAAGCATACTCCCCGATCGTCGACTCCGAATGTTCAGCGGAGTGATCTGACCGTCATGAAGAAAGCTCTGCTCGTCCTCATCACCGGCGCGGCGATTGCCGGTTTGTGGCTGCTACCCTCTGGAGACAATGCGCGCCTCGGCTCGGCCCATGCCATTCTGCCGAACAACATCGAGACGATCGTATTGATCAGTATCGATACGATCAGGGCAGATCGCATGAGCTGCTATGGCTATGAGCACCGTACGACTCCCAACATTGACAAGCTTGCAGAGGACAGCCTGTTCATTCAGGAGGCGTTCTCGACGATTCCCCTGACGCTTCCGGCCCACAGCAGCATGCTCACCGGGCTCATTCCTCCGACCCACGGTGTCCATGACAATTGGGGTATGCGCCTGCCGGCCGAGGTGCTCACGCTTGCAGAAATAATGAAGGACAATGGTTATGCCACATATGGCATTGTCAGCAGCGTGGTGCTGGAGAGCAAGTTTGCGATGAACCAAGGATTCGATGTCTATGACGACTCATTCATTGACGATTCCGAGAACCACGCTACCGCCGAGCGACTGGGCAGTGATACCACGGAAAGCGCCCTGGAATGGCTTTCGGTCAATCGCGACAAGAAGAAGTTCATGTTCATGCACTACTACGATCCGCATGGACCCTATTTGCCTCCCGCTCCCTTTAGCGAACAGTTCAGAGATCCGTACGATGGGGAAATTGCGTTTACCGACCATTGTATCGGCCAGGTCATGGACAAGCTCGAGTCACTTGACCTGTATAGAGATGCCCTGATCGTCATTACAGGCGATCATGGTGAAATGCTGGGCGAGCACGGTGAGGCCCACCATTCCTTCTTTGTCTATCAAAGCGCGATACGTGTGCCCATGATGTTCAAGCTCCCCCGCGACGCCTACCGGGTGAAAGTCACCGAGCCATGCTCCATCATCGACATCGCTCCCACAGTGCTGGCAATTGCCGGCATAGACATACCTGAAGGAATGCAGGGCATCAACCTGCTAGAGTTGGCGCAGCATGATGCCGGCAATAGTGGTTTGCCGCCTGGAGACGGCTCAGGGCGGGCAATCTATTCCGAATCCCTCACCCCAACCAAGTACAATGCAAATAGCCTGCTCTCTGTCATCAGCGGCGACTGGCACTACATTCAAACGACCCAGCCGGAGATATACAACTGGGTCAAGGATCCCGCTGAGGTCAATAACCTCATCGCCGAGGAAGCCGCACGCGCAGAGCGCATGCAATCTCGGCTAAGGAAGTTACTCGAGGCCTCAGTCGTGTTGGAGATTGACGCATCGCTCGACCTTGATAGTCGTACGAAGAGAGCTCTAGAGAGCCTGGGATATGCCGGCGGGCCAGTTTCACCTGGTTATTCGTTTGATGGTACTGAAACGAATCCCACCGACGTGCTCGAGATCCACAATGATCTGTCAATGGCGACCTTCCTGATCTATCACGATCAGGTCGACGAGGCACTCGCGTTATGCCAGAAGATCATCAAGGCAGATCCCAACCTTCCTGAAGCGTATCTCAGGATTTCGGAATGCTATGGAAGACTCGAGCAACATGCAGAGCAAATAGAAGCTCTAGAAACTCGTCTCGATCTCATTCCCGACGATTTGGGAACGCGCAAGACACTGGCCAGCGTCTACATCGACGCCGGGCGCATCGAGGAGGCCGAGCAGGTGCTGCGCCAGCTCATGCTGGACGACCCGCACTCCATGCCCGTTCGCACGACCTTGTGCGACATCATCTTCGTCTCTGGTCGCTTCGAGGAAGCGCGTGAGCTCCTGCGACAAATCGTCCTCATGCCAGACGTGCCGTCGCGAATGGTCGTGCGCTTGGCGCAGCTGGAACACGATCTCGGAGGGGACTGGCGTCAAGCGATCGCGCGCGCCCAGTCACTCGATCCGCGCGACCCGGTCCCCTGGGCGTTCCAGGGTGAGTGGCTCGACCAAGAGGGCGACAATGAGGGCGCGGAGCGAGCGCACAGGAAGGTCGTCGAGCTCGACGCCCGTTCTGTTCTGAGCTTGACGAGCCTCGGCAGGCTCGTGAAAGCAAGGGGCCAGCTGGCTGAGGCCGAAGCCCTGTTCCAGCGCGCCGTCGCGGCGGATCCGCGGTACGCCCCCGCGTGGTTCTTTCTAGGCGTTTGCGCGCGTGATCGCGGCGAGGCAGACAAGGCGCTCGAGTACTATCAGAGGGCGATCGCCGCCGATGAGAAGTACGTGCCCCCGCTCATCAATCTCGGAAGCACGCTGCGCAGGTCGCCTGGCCGTCACGCCGACGCGGAGCGGTATCTGTTGCGTGCGATCGAACTCGAGCCCGAGAGTTTCGTTGCCCTCATCAACCTGGGCACCCTGTACATGAGTCAGCAGAACGCCGAGCGCGCACTGTGGGCCTACGGACGCGCGAGCGAGGTCGACCCCAAGCACAGCGAGCCCTGGACGCAGATCATGGTGCTGCACCGCCTCGTCGGCGACATGAACAAGGCGCTCGCCGCAGCGGAGAAGGTGCTCTCGATCAACCCCGAGGAGCCCGTTGCGCACATGATTGCCGCCCTGTGCTGCGAAGCCCTCGGCCGCCCCTCCGAAGCGGATACCCACGTGCGCGCCGCGCTGGCCGCCGACCCCGCACGCGTGCAGGTCATCGTGCAGCGCGAACCGTCGCTGGGACTGATCGTGGCCCGTGTTCAGTAGCCCGTACGGCGCGGTGAAATGGTCCAGCGACCTTTGCGCGCCATCTGACTGACTCTTGGGGCGGCATCGAGCGCGGTTGAGGCGCATTTCGAGTGCGGATCGATTCAATATTCGCGCGATCGCACGCGCAGGAACTGCCCGGGTGTGGGTACCGAGAACCCCATCACGCCGTCGCGAGGCCCGGTCACGCCGCCCTAGCGTAGCCATGATGCAAGCTGCCTGACGTCAACTACATCGCCACGACGGGCCGGTGTAATTGTCGTCCGGCAGCAAGCCGCCGAGGAGCCCGTAGCGATGACCGAGCCTGTCATCTCGACCTCGCGGCGCGCGGGCACGTCGCCGTTCAACGCCGTGTGGCACCGCGCTCGTTGTAGGCGGACTCACCCGTTCCAGGGGCTCTCTCGATTCCGCGAGCATGGGGCTGTTGCACGCTATGGCGGGGTCGGGCATCACGGGATCATCCTCGCGGTGCCTGGACGTGCAAGCCGCGCTGCCATACGGTCCTCGAAAGCCCGTCGGATCGGGCGCTGGAGGGTGCGGATCGAGTCTTCGGGACCCACAGGTGTGTCGCGGATTCTCGGACACTAGCCTCACCCGCGTCGCAAACTTGGACCGAATGCCAGCAGGACGCCAACCCTGGGCGGAACCCCACCACCACAGAGGGGAGCGCGGGGAGAGAGTAGGACCCCATTGGAAAGCGAGCCCAACGGCTGCGTTCCCGGGCAATGGGGACGCGACTCACATTCTACCAAACGCCAGACATGTGCGTCGGTGGGGCAGACATGCAGGTTCGGCCCTCACTTCAAGCCAATTCGTTTACAGCTCTCGAAGCCATGTCGATTGCGGTTTTCATGTCAGCACCGGGAGCCGAGTCGCAATTGGCAATGGTAATGCGGCCAAAGGGTTGGCGCCCAATCCTTGTAGAATCCCCCGGCCCGCCAACCGTGTAACCATGAGCCCAACGATTGACCGTGATGCTCTCAACATCCCTATCGAATACAAATAGATCCCTCGGCAGCATGCCCTCCAAGTGTGACCTGATTTCCTCTTCGTAGTTCTCAAATCTCAAGGTCAACATCCTGAACCGAGCTATACGGTATTGCTCATTTCGTGGCGAACCAACAGTCCCATACGGGCAACTGATCATCTGAATTACACAGGGGTCGTCCGGAGTCTTGGTGTACTCGTAGCCTCCCATACTCACGGGGAAGTCCATTAGAACAGCCTGGTGCATGTTCCCGGGAGACATGGCCAGGCCAATTTCCATTTCTTTCATGGCCCTCCAGTTCTTCAAGCCTACGTTACTGTATTGCAATGGGCTCTTCGTTTGAAGTCTCAACGCCGCGATCTGCGCCTCGGGAAGTCCCGAAACAATATGTGGAATCATCATGTTGTAACAGGCCATCACCACGCTCTTGGCCCTTACCTGATACGCGTTGTTGTCATTGATGTAGTCGACGAGGACCTCACTGGAGCTCTCCGGGTCGCCCGCATGCCGCACCTTCACCACCGTACTATTGAGCCTGATGCGAATCGTGTTGCGGAGCTTGTCCAACTCGGCATAGTTGAATCTTGACAAGACAAGCTCTTCGGCGCTGGTTCCTTTCGCCACATCAGGGATCATCTTCTTCACCAGCGCACGCGCCACACCCGCATTGCCATCTGGAAAATGGTAAAGGTATGGGTTGTCTTCATCGTAGACCGCCTTAGGAGCAAACCCCAAGGCCCCAGAGGCCTTGGCGGCACCGATACTCATCAAGTCTGTCCCGGTCGACGCCCAATCCAAAGCGGAGTGTCGGGCCATCCTCATCACGCCAGGATCATCAACACCCAAGGTGTTCTTGAGATAATCATAATAGGAATGAGTGCGAATGTACTCGCTCAACTCCTCCTTGGGCACATCAATTACATGCAATCCGCCATTCAACACCCGAAGCAATTGCTCCTTGCCTTTCTCGCTCAAGGGGGCTTGTTGCGCGGCTTCTTCGTTAGAGAGCTTCCCTCCCATCACCATCCCCTCTACGTAGTTTGGATAGTTACAAAACGGATGCCTAACCACCTTGTCCTCGCCGAAGACTTCCTTGTTGAAGTAGGTTACGGCCCCTAGATTGTTTCTCTCAAAGAAGCTGCGGTCATAAGCCGTTTCAAATCGTCTTATGTCGACTCCGATTTCCTCCAGTAGAGCATGAACCACTTTGGATCCATGCTTTGGCTCAACGATCGATTGTGAACCACCATAGGATATGAGGGTCTTGCCACCGATCGTATGCTCACAGCGCTTCGCATGCCCTCCAAAGTCATCGTGGTTATCCAGTACAAGCACCTTCTTATCTCTACCGTTCCTCTGCTGGTAGAAATAGGCGGCCGATAGTCCACTGATCCCTCCTCCTACTACTGCCAGGTCATAGCTTTCATCTAGCTTGTTGGACGGCCCCCAGTCCGATTTCCTGTCCCATGCTCTGGCGTGTGCGTGGGTATTCGATCCTGGGTGACTCCCCCTCAGGCCCGTGAGTGAAGGCGGGTAGTACAGAGGACTGTGCTGGTCCAAATCAGCGGGCCTCTTACATCCGAATGGCAGCATGGATGCTCCAGTGGCCACTAAAGCTCCATTAACAAAGTTTCGTCTAGATATTCTTGCCATCGCCTTCCCTGGGCCGTCTCCGGACACACTTGCCTGCATTGTGTGCGGCGATTCCAGCAGGTACTGTAAGAGGCGCGATTCGTCCGCGGCCAGCCAGGGCCTCGCCCGGGGCCAGCGCGACGGATGCCTCGCGAGCTGCTCTCCAGTCCCCTACTGTGGTTTCTTCCACCGTCATCTCACCCTCCTTGTGGGGTCCGTCCTTCTGTCTGGCATACACCCCGAGCGCTGGAGCCGGAGCCAGAATCGCGGAATCTTCCTTGCCGTTGGTAGCCGGTCCCGGAAACGGATTCTGTGGCAAGCAGTTGTACGCTCTCTCCTGCCGGCTCCTGACCGAGCGTGGGTACGTGGAGTCTTGGGCACCGACTACCTGCGAATTCGAGCTGCAGCACCACCGGCCCAGGCACTACCATGACCCGGTGTAGAAGGGGCGGTTCAGGGGCAAGAAGGTGGTCGCGGTCGTCTGTGGAAGGAACATCGACCTCGAGGTGTTCAAGCGAATCATCGGGTAGGCCCGGAGCGCCGCGCCTCCGGCGATCGCGGGTTCGCGCAGTGCTCGCCCCTACTCCATGCCCCCGAGCGCGACCTTGATGGCCTCGCCGCTCACGCCGCCCGACTCCTCGGAGGCGAGAAAGGCGATGATCTCCGCCACTTCCGCGGGCGTACAGACGCGCCCGGGTGGGTACATGGCCGCGCGCTCGCCCCATACCTCCTCTGGTGCGACTCCCCGCTTCGTCGCTTCGGCGCGCGCCGAGCGCTCGGCCATTTCCGTGCGCACCCAACCGGGCAACACTGCATTCGACGTCACGCCGTGGGGCCCGGCGTCCAGGGCCACCGAACGCATCAATCCGAGCAGGCCGTGCTTCGAGCTGGCGTAGGCACTACCCGCGAGCTCGGCGACTTCACCTGCGGTCGAGCTCGTGAAGACCACGCGCCCATAGCCGCGCTCGACCATGCTCCGAACCGCCAGTCGCGACAGGTAGAAAGGGCCGTCCAGGTTGGTCCGCAGCGTCTCGCTCCAGACCTCCGGATCCTGCTCCCAGATCACGCGTTCGTGGGCCGAGCCGATGCCGTGGTTGCACACCAGGATCTCGATCGATCCAAGTCGCTCCTCCGTTTCGCCGACTGCGCGCGCGCAGCCTTCCTGCGTACTGAGATCCGCGACGAGGTAGTCGAGGCCAACCTCTCTCAGCTCGTGCTCGCTGCGCGCGCAACACATCACCCGTGCGCCTCGCGCCGCGAGGATCCTAGCCGTGGCGCGGCCGATCCCACGACCCGCTCCGGTGACCAATGCAACGCGATTCTGGACTCCGGTCATGCTCGAATTCCGCCCGCTCCACCGCACGCGATGTCGTGGAACCCTCACTCCTCGATTCCGACGGATCCATGAGGGCCCCCCGGGAGAGACGCCCCTTGGCTACTGTCGATTGTCGAACTTGATCCTCTGTCGATAGCGCCCCGTCACGATGGATGCATAGAGCACGGGAGTGTCATCGTGAGCGAAAAAGTCCACGGAATAGGTGCCTGCTTGGTGAAATTCGTCCACGGGCCGGTCATAGATGAGGCCGCCCCGCACATAGACCGTGATCTGCACATTGCCGTCATCGGGGACGGTGTAGGTGAACGCCGTTCGCCCTCCAAGCGACCTCGCGCGCAACTCACACTGGGAGTTGTCGAAATCGGGGGGCGTCAACGTGGCGTGCGCGCTCGACGTGCCGTTGCCAATGTGACTGGGTAGTACCGCCGTGTACTTGTACACGCGGTTGCCCACGGCGTAGAGCACGCTGTCACTCACCCTCAAGAACTTGTTGATGTAGTCACCATAGATCGTGTCAATCTGAATGGTGTTCCAAGTAGCTCCGCCATCCGTCGTTTGATAGGTGTTCGCCTCGTGGCCTCCGATCCAACCTGTTTGCTCGTCCAGGAAGCCAATCCCATTCGCTTCGTAACCCCCGGCGAACGTTGCATCCGACCAGGTCTGCCCACCATCGTACGTTCGGATCCACTTGTCCGCGTCAACGCCACTCCAGCACACCCCGTACCCAAACGTGGCGGAAGCAAATCCAATCTTCCAATAGTGGTACGCGTTGTTGGTTATCTCGGTCGTCCAACTCGCTCCACCATCGAGGGTATGCAGCAATACGGCATTGCCACCGGAACTGGAACCCGTGATGTAACCCTCATCAGGTGTGATGAAGAGCACGTCGACGAATGCGCCATAGCTCGTGCTCAGATCCTGGGAGACCCAAGATGCCCCACCATCCGTCGAGGAGATGAAGTAGGCATCCCCGGCATACCTCCCCGCTCCATGAATCGTGTCCGGGCCAATGGCATAGAGACCGCAAATGCCATCCGGCACGGGCCCAATGATGTTCGTCACGGGAGACCAGCTCAATCCACCATCAGTCGTCGCGTACAGGGGATTCGGATCGAAGGTGCCCCCCACCCAACTTCCTGGGCCCAGGTTGCCCACCCAACCATTCATCTCGTCGACGAATGTGAGGGTCCTGAAGGCAGTGCCAGGTTGGTTCAGCACCCTCGTCCAGGACACGCCACCGTCCGTCGTCTTCCAGATCTCGCCGCTGATGTTGCATACCCAACCGACGTTTGCATCGATGAAGAAGATGTCGTCGTGGTGGTAGTAGGGCGCTAGCGGGGAGTTCGGCAGCACCTGCCAGGCCCCCTCCGTGCGCGGACTGATCTCTACGTCGTCGATGTACCAGCCAGCGTAATCGGGCACGTCGCCCGAAATGCCCGTGAGGGTCACGGTGTCGAAGTTGACTTCGGCGGAGCCGTCTGCGACGAGGCGAATCCCCATCGATAGACCCAGCTGCGGCGGATTGGCGCCCGAGTTGTAGGTCAGGCTGTGACCCTGCCACTGACCCAAGCCGGGCGCGGTCCCGGACTGGACATCGAGGAGGACGCCGCCAGCACGCAGCTCGATGCGGTAGGTGTTGCCGCTCCCGCTTCCGTAGCCGAGGGGGTTCCCGACTTGAGCGCTCAAGACGTACTGCGAGTTTGCGCTCAGCGTCGCGCTCAAGCTCTGTCTCAAGCTGCCCCCATCGGCCCAGCCTGCGTTCAGGCCCTCTGGGGTAGCGCCGCCGGGATAGCCGCTGCCGGCGTCCGGGTTCCAGATGCCACCAGTGCCGGTCACGCTCCAGCCAGGGCCTCCGGTCGTATTCCAGTCCCCATTCCCTATGGGGGGGACCTCGAAGCCGCCATTCTCGACGCCGCCGACCTGATTCGCCCCATCGGTCCTGAACTGGAACTCGATCAGGATCGGTTCGTCGAAGGCCGCGGCGGGCAACGGCACCGAGTAGGGCTCCCAGCCGGCCGACGCACCCTCCACCGCGGCCTGCAGGACCGACAGCTCCGCCAGGTTGTCCGCAGCGAGGACTCGAATCGTTCCGAAGTCCTGGTCGGCGCCGGTCGCCTCGATGCTCCTGTATTCGTTGAACGACAGGGTGGCTTGGGTGATCGCGGTGAGATCGACCGACGGGGTGCGCAGCCAGATATCCGTGTTGATCCCGTAGTAGTCCGCGAGGTTCGTGCCGACGCAGTTGTCCAGGCTGCTGGCCGCGTTCGGACCGACCAGAGAAGGAGTCCCCAGTTCCCACGCGGTGGTGCCTGTGTCGGGAGGAGTGTTGGCGCCGGTCGTCCAGCCAGCCGGAAGCGCCGGGGCAGTGACGCCGTCGAAGTTCTCGAAGAAGGTCGGTGGTCCCGCGCACACCTGCACGACGAGCCCGTCGGTGAGGTTGAATAAAGAGCCACCTCCGGCGGGATCGCGGTACCACCCCTGGCAATACCAGGTGGAGCCGGGCGACCAGACTCCAGGGACACCGGCTCCGCCGCCGGCGGGCGGAGTCGAGTAGTCGACCTGCATGTAAGCCAAACCGCTGCCATCGGCCTGAATCACGGGAAACCGGAAGAGGCCCACGCCGCCATCGCCGACGCAGCCAATGCCGTTGCCGAAGGGGAGCGCGGCCTGGCCCGCCCCGTAGTAGAAGATCATGAACTGATTCGACGGGCAACCGGTCGCCACCAGGTTGAAGTCGTCCGCCTCGATACTGGGCGTCCCCGACCAGGAGATGAGCGCGCCCGCGCCAACCGAGTTCGGTGAAGTGGTGCAGTAGTTGACCGGCGGTGGACACTGAGCGGATGAACTGCTTGCCGTGAGGGCGGTGAGAGCGAGCCCGGCAATCGTGACGCGTGTAGTTGTCATCTCGTTCCTCTTGGTTGGCCGTTGGCCTCGAAGGCCCGCGGGGAGATCCTACTGTACTGGCTGTACTGGCGTGATCGCACTCGCTGTACTGGCGTGATCGCACTCGAGACTGACGGGTCGTAGGCCAGGGTCCCAGACTCCGTCCTCATGAGGCCATGTGGACCGGGGCCGTGGATTCCGCTTCTTCGACTCGGAAAACGACCTTGCGCTGCTCGAGGTCGCCCATGATCGCCGCGTAGCACCCCGAATCGGCGCCGATGAACTCGGGCGGGATGATCCCCGGACGCGCGTAGACCGCACGCGCGATGAGCCGTGCGACGGCGGCGCGCGGATGGCCCGTCGTGCGGGCCATCGACGAGATCCCGCGCTCGCGGTCGAACCCGTCGCACAAGTCGCCCGCGCTCGCGGGCGAGCACGTCGAGCGCGAAGGGGTCCTGCTCGAAGAACGAGCTGTCGACGACGTCCTTCCCTGCCTCGATGACGGCTTGGAGAAAGTGCACCGCACCGTCCGCGGAAGACAACCTCGCCCTGCCGGGATCGTTGTCGGCGACGGTGACCTGTAGGGCGGAGTCGGCGGCGAGGTCGAGGGCGACGGCAGAGCCGACGCAGCCCGCGTCCAGGACAATCGTCTCGATGGGGAGAGGCACCACACACATCTACCACATCGTGGCAATCCACGCTAGCCGATGACCCACCAGCAAGTACGCCGGAACCCAGTGATACTCGCACGACTTGCCGGCTCGAGGCGCATGAGCGCCCCGCATCACGGCACCCGCAGTGCCAGCCATGTCCCACATTGTGGTTCGCGCCGAGCGCCACTCGGCCAGAGCATCGGAGTGGGATCGGTCGCAGCTACTTGCTGCGGTGCACGTGGCCCTTGGAGAGCTCGTCCGCCTCGGACCGCAGCTGAGCTCCGAGCGACCGGACTCGGGCCGACGTGAAGCGACTTGCCGGACCACCGACACTGATCGCTCCAATCACGTCACCAAACGGATCACGGAACTCCGCACCTACCGCGACGAAGTCTAGCTCGAGCTGCTGATTCGCGACCGCGAACCCGGACTCGCGAATCGCCTCGAACTCGGCTCTCAAGACGTCCGGATCCGTCACGGTGTGCTCCGTGCAGCGCGACATGGGCAAACTCAGGATGTGATCGCGACTCGCCTTCGGCAGGTGAGCCAGCACACACTTGCCGGTCGACGTTGCGTGCGCGGGCCAGCTCATGCCGATCTCAAGACTGGCCGAGACCAGGTGACGACCCTTGACGCCGTCGAGGATCAACATGTGATCACCGACCAGGACCTCCAGGGTGGTCGACTCGCGCGTAGATAACGCGATCCGCTCGAGCGTAGGTCGCACGATCGCACGCAGTTCGCTCGTGAGCAGCGCCTGGGAACCGAGCGCGATCATCGACGATCCGAGGTGGTAGGTGCTGCGCATGGGATCGCGTGCGACGAGCCCCTCGCTCTCGAGCGCCAGCAACAGGCGGTGCGCCGTCGTCTTCTTCAGGTTCAACCTCGAACTCAGTTGCCCGAGTGTGAGTTGCGGCTCCTGGAGGGTGAACGCCCGAAGCAAGCGCAAGGCGCGCACGACCGCCTGAGTACCCTGGGGCGCTTCGACACGACTCATCTCGGGTCCCGCCGTCTCGCCCAGATCCCTGTTCTTCGCACCGCCATCACCCGATTGTACGGTACTCCTGGTATTCCAACTCCACCCGGTTGAGCCTACCATCCCATATATATTGGTGGCATCCGCGCCATTCTCTCAGTGCATCCCAGCCCGATCGACCACGAGTGCTCATTGGAGTGACCAGCCTGCCATGAAGAAGGCCATGCTCGCCCTCGTCGCCGGTGCGGCGATTGCAGGTTAGTGGTTGCTGCCCGCTGGAGACGATGCGCCCTCCGACCCGGCAGGTGGGAAGCCGTCGAACGACATCGAGACCATCGTCTTGATCAGCATCGATACGATCAGGGCGGACCGCATGAGTTGCTCTGGCTACCAGCATCGCACGACTCCAAGTATCGATGAGCTCGCAGCAAGCTCCCTGTTCATTCAGGAATCGTTCTCTACGATTCCCCTGACGCTTCCAGCTCACAGCAGCATGATGACCGGGCAAGTCCCACCGACTCACGGCGTCCACGACAACTTGGGAATGCGCCTACCGGATGAAGCGCTCACTCTCGCTGAAATTTTGCAGAGGAATGGTTACGCCACGTATGGAATCGTCAGCACCGTTGTGCTCGACAGCAAGTTCGCGTTGGATCAGGGGTTTGATGTCTATGATGACTCATTCGTGGACGAGGCCGAGAACAGTGCTGTCGCACAGCGCCTGGACGATGACACTACGGATAATGCCATCAGCTGGCTCTCGGCCAACAGTGACAAGAAGAAGTTCATGTTCTTGCACTACTACGATCCACATGGACCGTACGTTCCGCCTGCTCCCTTCAGCGAGCAGTTTCGGGATCCCTACGACGCGGAAATCGCGTTCACCGATCATTGCATCGGCAAGGTCCTCGACAGACTCAAGTCACTCGAGCTCTATGAGGATGCCCTGATCATCATTACAGGTGATCACGGCGAGATGCTGGGTGAGCACGATGAGGCCACCCACTCCTTCTGCGTCTATCAGAGTGCGATACGTGTGCCCATGATGTTCAAGCTTCCCGGGCAAGCCCACCCCGTGAAGGTCACAGAGCCATGCTCAATCATCGATGTCACGCCCACGACTCTGGCTGTTGCCGGCATTGCAATTCCCGAGGGCATGCAAGGTACCAACCCGCTCGAGTTGATGCAGGCTGATGCGTTTGAGGCCGGCTCTTCCACTGGAGATGGTCGGTCAGGGGCCTGCGCTACATATGCAGAGTGGTAAGTGTTTGCATGAGGGGAACAGGTGTGATGCGTTCGTTGGCGGTGGATGCTGGAACCTGCAATGTCACGTCGAACGCCGTCCTGCCGGGATGGGTACGTACAGAGATGGCGGAGCGATCGGCGCTGGCGGAAGGGACCGAGCGCGGGCTTTTCGTGGATGAGATCTGGCAGGAACGGGCTTCCCTCTACCCGCCAGGTCGTGTGCCGACCGCTGAGGAAGTCGCCAACGTGATTGCCTTTCTCGCCTCCGATGAAGCCACCGGCGTCAGTGGGCAGGCGATCGCGGTCGCACTCGGCGGCCCTTCGTAGGTCTATGGCAGGGGTCGTGCGTGCTCTGTCGCGATGGATCGGTGCATGAACAACGAGTTCGCGCGGCTGCACCTCTTGCGGGAAGGGGCGAAGACCGATAAGGAACTGGAACGAGAGCGCTACACTCCCCTCACGGAGGGGCCCGATGCGCCGCTACCCTCGCGTGGTCGAGATCGGCATGAACCCATTCCCTGAGAGCGGACGCCCCGACACCGATGCTCCAAGCGAACGGCAGCAGGGTTGAAGCCGGAGACCGGACGGTGTCCACGACCCCCGTCGGATTCCCCGCGACCGACTCGCGCCCGGTGCACCCGCTGCACGCCGCCGTGCTCTGGGGCCTGCTCGGGCTGTTCTGCTTGCGGGTCGCGGCACAGCTCGCGGCGGCTGCGGGTCCGCTGTCCTTCCTGCCGCCCTTCGAAGCGTGGCACAGCGGGCTCCTCCCCTACCCCGCGCTCGTCGCCGCGCAGATCGCGATCGTCGCACTCTACGCCTGGATGGCGCGGGGCATCGGCTCGGGGAGAACGCGGCCGCGTCCCGGGCTCGGCCGATTGCTCCTCGTCCTCGGCGGGGTCTACTTCGCATTCATGGCGGCTCGGCTCCTGCTAGGCGCGACGGCGCTCTCCGGGTCGTCGTGGTGGCACGCGCCCATCCCCAGCGTCTTCCACCTGGTGCTCGCCGGCTTCCTGCTGGTGCCCGGCCACTTCCACGCCTCGAAGCCGTGATGCGAGCGCTCGAACGCTGGACACCCTACGCGGTCTACCCAATGGTGATGGGCGCGGGGATCGCACTCCACCGCTCCCTGCTCGCGCAGGGAACACCGCTCGCCTGGAGCACTATCGTCCCCGTCGTCCTCGGAATGGCCTCCGTCGCCTGGCTCGAGCGCCGGATGCCGCACCGAAGGGAGTGGCGGGCCTACGGCGGGGACGTTCCGACCGACCTCGCCTATCTGGTCGTCGTCCAGGCCGTGCTCCCGCGGGTCCTGTCGTTCCTCGCCGCCCTGTCGCTCGCACGCTGGATGGAAGGGAGCGCGTTCGGCGCGGCCGCGCTCTGGCCGGGGCAGCTCCCCGTGGGCGTGCAAGTCTTGATCATGGTGCTCGCCGCGGACTTCCTGCGGTACTGGTTCCATGTGCTCTCGCACCATCATCCGTTGTTCTGGCGGCTGCACGCCGTACACCACTCGTCCGAGCGGCTCTACTGGCTGAACGTCGGACGTTTCCACCCGCTCGAGAAGTCGCTGCAATTCCTGCTCGACGCGCTGCCGTTCATCGTGCTGGGAGTGAGCGCCGAGGTCCTCGCGCTCTACTTCGTCTTCTATTCCCTGAACGGTTTCTTCCAGCACTCCAACGTCGACCTGCGCATGGGTTTCCTGAACTACATCATCAGCAGCGCGGAGCTCCACCGCTGGCACCACTCGCGCCTGCCGGCGGAGTCGAATACCAACTACGGCAACAACCTGATCGTCTGGGATCTCGTCTTCGGCACGCGCTTCTTCCCCGCGGGCCGCAAGGTCGGCGAGCTGGGGCTCGCGCGGCGGGACTACCCGCAGAACTTCCTGGGCCAACTGCGGGCGCCCTCCCCGGTACGGGACTGAGCGCCGACGCGTGCGCGACATCGGCCGGGAGTCGTGACGCCTACAGCCCCAGCGCCTTCCGCATCATCTCCTCGAAGCGCTCCTTGCCGGCTCGCCCCTCCTGCCGGTCGACGATCCGTCCCTGCGCGTCGATCGCCAGGGTCACGGGAATGTCGCCGGGGAGGGCGAAGCGCGCGTTGATCGCCTCGTAGTCATCCTCGTCGTAGACGAGGACGGAGAAGGCGAGGCTGCGCGTGTCGAGGAACTCGCGCACGGTCGCCTCGATCGTGTCAGGATCGGTGTCGGGGATCATCAGGTCGTAGCTGACGCCGACGACCGCGCCGCCGCGCTCGCGGTAGGCGCGGGCGACTTCGACGAGCTCGGGCAGCTCGGCGACGCAGGGCGGGCACCACATGGCCCAGAAGTTGAGCAACAGGCCGCCGCCGCGCCGCGCCGCGAGGGCGGCTTCGAGCCCTTCGAACCCGACGATCGCGATGGACGACCCCGCGACGGCGCCCCCCGCGTTCCCCTCCCGCGGAACTCCCTCGCCTGTATCGCAGGCGAGGGCCGCAAGGAGCGCGAGCGCGAGAGCGCGCCGGTAAAATCCAGTGGTCAGAACCGTCCGCACGGGAAGGTCAGCGCTTCTTGATGCCTCAGCCGTAGGGCTTCGTCTCGGTGACAGCGAGCTTCTCGCCCGCGAGGATGGCCGCGGCGGCGTCGACGAGGTAGTTCGTCGCCTCGGCGCCCTTCCGGCCGCGCGGGTCGTCGTCGAGGGCGCCCGCGTATTGGATCACGCCCTGCTTGTCGATCACGAAGCAGTGCGGCGTCGAGCGCGCCTGGAAGAGCTTGCTCACGACGTTGCCGTGATCGGCGAGGATGGTGTGCTTGTAGCCGACCTTGTCCCGCTTCTTGCGGAGGCTCGTGTAGTGCTCGGAGAGGTCGGCGCCCTCTTCCGGCTCCGCGCCGAGCTCGTTCTGGTTCGCGGCGATGCCGACCATCACCACGTCCTTGCTCTCCGCGTAGCGCTCTTCCATCTCCATGAAGACGGGGTTGGCGTGGCGCTCCGCGGGACAGCGATCCGACCAGAAGTGGAGGATGACGACCTTGCCGCGCAGGTCCCCGAAGCTCAGGGACTCGCCTTCGAAGTCCTTGAGGGTCACGCTCTTCGGCACCGTCGACCCGACCTTCAGCTTCACGATGTCGGCGGGCGCGGGTCCATCGGCCGCGGGTCCGGAGACGGCCGCGGGGGTCGCCAGCGCACCGGCGAGGAACAGCAGGGGGATCCAGTTTCGTTTCATAGAGGGAGTTCTCGTGCTGGCATCAACGGGGGCCGGGCGATTCCGTTCGTGACTGCGGCCCGGACTCGGCGAACCGGGTGTCACGCTCCGGGGCCGCGTCCAGCGTACCCGAACAGCCTACCACCGCCAGAACTCCGGGCACCTGCCGGATGGGAGCTCGCGGCGACCACGGCGACGCGCCTGTCAGGATTGGCGCACGATCCACCCGTCGCGACCCCAACCAGTCGCACGGCAGCCACCGCCGAGAACGACCCGTGATGAAGCCTTCCGCAGCCACCCGGCCCGAGTGCCACCCGCATCACGCCGGGTTCCGAGCAGGGAGCGTGATAGCGCTCCTCGCCGTCTTCGCCCTGCTCACACCCCTCGGCTCGGCGCAACAGCGGGCGCACGGCAAACTCTTCGTAAGGATCGACGACGGGGTCGCGCGCGCGGCGGTCCAGATCACGATCGAGCCCGGCTACCACATCTACCACGGTCCCGAGCGCGAGGACCTCGGGCAGGGGGACGTCGTCGGCGCGCCGACCATCATCACGCTCGCCGGCGAGGGCATCGAGTGGGGACCCGTCGAGTATCCCGAGCCGCACGTCGTCGACGGGATGGACGGGGCCGGCGACACGATCCTCGTGAACAGCCACGAGGGCACGGTCACGTTCTGGGCGCGCGGCGCGGCGACGCAGGCCGCGCGTGCCGATGCGGTCACCGCGAAGGTCGTGGGGCTCGTCTGCGACGACGTGGGCTGCGTCCCTTACGACGAGACGCTCACGAGCGAGGGGCGCGGGAGCGCGGAGCTTTTCGCTGGTTTCCCCGCCGCCGCGGTGGAGCCGGTCGACGAACCCCAGGCCTCGCGAGACTCGACCGGACTCGGTCTCGGCTTCCTGGGCGGCATCGGCGGAGGCGGCGCCGACAAGGCCTCCGCGAAGCTGTTCGTACGCGTCGAGGACGGCGTGGCGCGCGCGGCGATCGAGGTCACGATCGAGCCGGGCTGGCACCTGTACCACGGCCCCGATCCGGCGGACATCGGCCCGGAAGGCACGGTCGGCGCTCCGACGGAGATCGAGCTCGCGGGCCCGGGGATCGTGTGGGAGCGTGTCGTCTACCCCGCGCCGGAGCAGTTTCCGGGTATCGACGACGACGGGCACGAAGTGCTCGTCAATACGCACGAAGGCACCGTCGTCTTCTACGCGCGCGGCTCCGCATCCGGATCGACCGCAGGCGCGGACGTCACCGCGACGATCGAGGGGCTCACCTGCGACGACGAGGGCTGTGTCCCCTACTCCGCGTCGCTCTCGAGCGCAGGCCGCGGACCCGACGCCGTCTTCGCCGCGTTCCCGAGCTACGAGGCCGTCGCCCCCGACGCCTTCCCGCGGACCGGCGGAGACGCGAACGCGCCGATGGGGACGTTCCTGCTCGTCGCCGTGCTATGGGGCCTGATCACGCTCCTGATGCCCTGCACCTACCCGATGATCCCGATCACGATCTCGTTCTTCACGAAGCAGGCGATCGCGCGGGACGGCAAGGTGATCGGTCTGTCGCTCCTGTACGGCCTTGGGATCGTGCTGATGTTCATCCTGATCGGCGTCGTGCTCGGGCCGCCGATCCTCGTCTTCGCGACGCACCCCGTGACGAACCTCGTCATCGGGCTCCTGTTCGTGCTCTTCGCGTTCGCCCTGTTCGGCGTGATCGACCTCCAGCCGCCGCGCTTCCTGCTCAACGTGGCGGGCAAAGCATCGATGAAGGGCGGCGCTGTCGGCGTGTTCCTGATGGGCGTGACGCTCGTCGTCACCTCGTTCACCTGCACGGCGCCGTTCGTCGGCTCGCTCCTCAGCTTCGGCGCGCAAGGGGGCAGCATGCTCCGCGTCGTGCTCGGCATGGGTGTCTTCGGCCTGACGATGGCGATCCCGTTCGTCATCCTCTCGCTCGTCCCGGGCAAGCTGCAGAAAATGCCGAAGGCCGGCGAATGGATGCACGTGCTCAAGGTCTTCCTCGGCTTCGTCGAGCTCGCGGCCGCGCTCAAGTTTCTCTCGAACACGGACCTCGTCTGGGATTGGCAGATCCTCTCGCGCGAGATCTTCCTGCTGCTCTGGTTCGGGATCTTCGTCTGCGCAGCGATGTTCCTGTTCGGCTGGATCCGACTGCAGGGCGAGGAGGAGCGGCAGATCGGTCCGACGCGCATGGTGAGCGGCATCGCGACCCTGCTGTTCGCGCTCTATTGCGGCTTCGGCTTCTTCGGGTTCGTGATGGACGACATCATGACCGCGATCATCCCCCCCTACTCGAGCGAGCGCATCGACGGAGGGCTCGGGAGCGTCAGCGGGGGTGAGCGCGGCTCGCGCGTCACGCACACGATCGTCGTCGACGACTACGCCGGCGCGCTCGAGAGCGCCCTGAGCGCGGACCAGCTCCTGCTCGTCAACTTCACCGGCGTCACGTGAGTGAACTGCCGCAAGATGGAGCTCAAAGTGTTCCCTCGCCCGGCGGTCGCCGGGCAGCTGCAGTACTTCACCGAGGCCCGCCTGCACACGGACCTCCCGCACAAGCCCGAGCTGAGGGAGCTCCAGGTGGAGATGACGGGCTCGGTCGCCAACCCGATCTACCTCGCGCTCGATCCACGCGACGAGCGGGTCCTCGCGCGCTACGACGGCGCGACGCTCGTCGACGACGGCCCCTTCATCGAGTTCCTGAAGACGGCCAGGCAGAGAGCGCGCAATCCAGGCACTGGACAGTTGCCCGAGCCGCAACGGTGACCCAAGGAGACGAGGCCTGGCTCCCGATCGCGGGGCGCTAGCGCGCCGCGGGGCCCGCCCCGTCGATGATCTCCCGCGCCAGCTCGTCCAACCGGCCTCCCTCCGAGACCGTCCTGTTGTCCTCGTAGTCGATGTCCCCGGCCTCAGCCCGGTTGTAGGTGGCGATGTCCTGCCCTTCGCGCGGAACGAAGGTGTTCGCGGCGACTCGGTTCTCGCACGTCCAGTGCCAGCGCAGCGGAGTCGTGTCGATGTCCCAGAAGACGTTGGACTCGGTCAGAATCTCGCTCGTGCCCTGATCGAAGAAGATGCCGTTGGACGGCGCCCGGCCGGCGTTGCGGCGGATGTCGTGGATCGCGTTGCGTCGCAGGATCGTGCCCGGCTGGCCGGTCGTGAGACTGGGAGAAGAACACGGAGGAAGAACTGTGTACGCTCCGGGCGTGATCGTCGATGACCCCAGCGCTCCCGGCCGAGCGGCCGGCACGATCGAGCGGCGCGACGCCCTCGGGCTCGCGTTCGGGTTCACGGCGACAGGGCGTCCCGCCGGAGCACGATGACCGCCGTCGCCCGAGGTCGAGTCAACGCACACACGCATCTCTACGGCGGTCTCGTGCCCTTCTGCATGCCCGCTCCGGAACAGGAGCCGACCGATTTCATCGAGATCCTCGAGCGCGTGTGGTGGCGGCTCGACCGGGCGCACGGCGAGTCCACCCTGCGCGCCGCCGCGCGCGCCTACACAGCGGAGGCCCTGCTGCAGGGCACGACGGCGCTCATCGACCACCACGAGTCACCCACCTTCATCGAGGGCTCGCTCGACGTGCTGGCCGACGCGTGCCAGGAGCTCGGCATGCGCGCGGTCCTCTGCTACGGCGCCACCGAGCGCAACGACGGGCGCGAGGAGGCGCGGCGCGGACTCGCCGAGTGCCGGCGCTTCATCGGCGCCAACCGGCGGCCGCTCGTCACGGGCGTCGTCGGCATTCACGCGGGCTTCACCGTCTCCGACGACACCCTGCGCGAGGCGGGTGAGCTCGCACGCGAGCTGGACACGGTCGTCCACGTCCACCTCGCCGAGGACGTCACCGACGTGCGCGACGCGCGGGAGCGCGGCTACGAGGGTCCGCTGGAGCGTCTGCTCGAGTGTGACGCGCTGCCTACGGGCTCGATCCTCGCGCACGGTGTGCTGCTCTCCTCGGCGGAGGTCCGGCTCTGCGCCGAGCGGCGTTTCTGGCTCGTTCAGAACCCGCGCTCCAACCATGCGAACGGCGTCGGTTATCCGCGCGCACTCGCGCACTCGCGGCGCGTCGCGCTCGGTACGGACGGCTTCCCGGCCGACATGATCGACGAAGCCGAGATGCTCATCATGCAGGCCGCGACGCACGGCGAGGACGTGAACCGCGCCGTGGCGCGCCTCGACGCGGGGCACGAGCTGCTCGCGGAGCGCTTCGGCGCGAACGCCGTCGAGGCCGCGGTCTCGCTGGGGCGCGTGGAGGTCGGCGGGCGCACCGTCGTCGAGGATGGCCGCCTGCTGACGGCCGACCTGGACGCCGTCCGCGCGGACGCGAGCGAGCAGGCCGCGCTCCTCTGGGAGACCATGGGCGCCTTGCCGGAATAGGGATGACGAGTCTCGGGCTCGAGCACGACGTCGTCGACGAGGGCGTGTATTCGCGCGCGGTGGAGCGCTTCCGCGCCACCGGCGCGCGGTTGCCCACGTTCGCGCAGCTCGCCGATCCGGCGCGGATCCCCGCCCAGGTGGCGGCCGAGCTCGCCGGGGTGGACCCCGACCAACCGCACGCGCTCAACCTGTTCCGCGTGCACTGGTACAACGGCGAGGACCGCAAGACGCTCGTCTCCGTGCCCGGGCACGTGGTGCTCGGCGAGCAGCTCACGGGCGTCCCGGCGCCCATCATCGTCGCGCTCGGCGACCGCTTCCCGATGATCCGTGCGCACAAGGTACTCGCCGCGTACGCGTGCCTCGCGCCGCGGCTCGTCACGGGGCAGTTCGACCCGGGGACCCAGCGCGCGATCTGGCCGTCGACCGGGAACTACTGCCGCGGCGGGATCGCCATCTCCAAGGCCCTCGGTTGTCACGGCGTGGCCGTCCTGCCCGAGGGCATGAGCGCCGAGCGCTTCCGCTGGCTCGCGGCCTGGGTCGCGGACGAGCGCGACGTCGTGCGCACGCCCGGTTCCGAGAGCAACGTCAAGGAGATCTACGACGAGTGCGCGCGGCTCGCGGCGGACCCCGCCAACGTCGTGCTCAACCAGTTCTGCGAGTTCGGCAACCATCTCGCGCACTTCTTGTGTACTGGCCTGGCGCTCGAGCGCGTGTTCCTCGCCCAGCGTGAGTCGCGACCCGGCCTGCGGCTCGCGGCGTTCGTGTCGGCCACGGGTTCCGCGGGCACGCTGGCCGCCGGCGATCACCTCAAGGAGAGGTTCGGCTCGCGCACCGTCGCGGTCGAGGCGCTCGAGTGTCCGACGATGCTCTACAACGGCTTCGGCGAACACAACATCCAGGGCATCGGCGACAAGCACATCCCGTTCATCCACAACGTGACGAACACCGACGTCGCCCTTGCGGTCTCCGACCGCGCCACGGACTCTCTGAACCTGCTCTTCAACACGGCCGTCGGACGCGAGTGGTTGGCGGCGGAGCTCGCTCTCAGCGAGGACCAGATCGCCGAGTTGGCGAACTTCGGACTCTCGAGCCTCGCCAACATCGTCGCCGCGATCAAGGTCGCGAAAGCCTTCGCGCTCGGGCCCGATGACGCCATCGTGACCGTCGCCACCGATGGCGCGGGGATGTACACCAGTGAGCTCGAGCCGGCCGAGCGCAAGCTCTTCCCCGCCGGCTTCGACGGCGTGGCCGCGCAACGCGTCTTCATCGAGCACCTCGCGGGCGCCGACACGGACCATGTGCTGGAGCTCGATGCGCGCGACCGGGACCGGATCTTCAACCTCGGCTACTTCACCTGGGTCGAACAGCAGGGCGTGTCGCTCGATGACTTCGAGCGGCGCCGCGACCAGGGCTTCTGGCGCGACTTGCGCGCGCTCATCCCGGCCTGGGACGCGCGCATCGAGGCCTTCAACCGCGAGACGGGGGCGACGGACCCGTGACTGGCGAGGCTACGCCTCGGACCGGCGGGGCATGGTCGAGC
>Ga0114950_10000254_pt1 | contig 34686 bp, 31 predicted proteins | sample N075metaG_FD_83503 | JGI IMG/M metagenome (GOLD analysis project Ga0114950, IMG submission 83503) | Deep subsurface microbial communities from Kermadec Trench to uncover new lineages of life (NeLLi) - N075 metaG | ecosystem: Environmental > Aquatic > Marine > Ocean trench > Sediment | place...
GACATTGGCGCCGCGCTGGTGACGGTGTCGATGGAAGAAGAGGATCTCTGGCTCGTTCCGTTAGCCGTGATCTATCGCTTCTTCTTTATTCTGTTTCTCGATGTAACGAAGACGTTTGCTGCAATCGAAGAATTGTTCCGATTCGGGATGGGCTGGGAGAAGCTCGGACGAACGCCGATGCGCACTACGGAAGAAGGTGTTGCATGAATATTCTGGACATTCTCATTACGATCATCGTTGTAACGATTCTGGTGACGATCGTGCTCGGTGTCATTACTTATATCGCGTACAAGCTGCGGTTGGCCCGCAGACCGGCGGCGCCTCAGGACGACGAAGACGGCGCCTGGTATTTTGAGCGCCATATGCCGCCTGAGCAGGTCGACGGGGCGAGCTGAACCCGATGCCTCCAAAAGGGAATCCGATTCCGCGAGCTCGCGCTGCCCTTCACTGGTTGGGTGGACTGATGGTGCTCGGCATACTCGGGGGTCTACTTGTAGCCGCCGCGGCTGCGTTGTGGCAGAATGTTGACATCAACAGCCTGGCACGGCGCGCTGCTGCCGTGGTTGACGCTCCTCCAGAACTGACGGTAGAGCGCGAGGGCCCGAGCGCCTCCTTATCCGATCCGGTGCAGGTCGCCCTGTTCGGGAATTCAGCTACGGCTGGCTACTTTCCAGATTCCACACACATGGCAGGCGTTTTGGCTGACTGGCGACGCACGCTGTCAGCGGCTGATTGGTCCGTAGAGCAAATTGGTTCCCGGTCGGAGATCGATGTCCTCCCCCCTTCGACCCTGATTGTCGCCCCGGAAGCACTTTGCCTTTCCGGCTCCGAGATTGAGGCATTTTTCCGCCATCTTCGGCGCGGTGGTGGCGTGGTCACGAGTTGGGCGTTCGGGGCTCGGGACGCGAATTGTGGTTGGCGCGGATGGGAGACTCTGCGTGACTTCACGGGCGCGGTCGATGTCGTCGAGTATCAGGCAGGCGACGAGTTGTTTGTTACCGTTCCCGCCAACCTCCCTGTCTCAGGCGGTCTCGCTCCCGGATCCCGGATAGAATTCTACCCGGACAGCCACCTGGGGCTATTGACGCCCGGACCACGCGTATACTGGTCGGACTGGGCGCTCAACTCGCGCGCTGCCGGTGGTGATGCAGCGGCAGATGCTGCCCTGTCTTTGCGAACGACACTCGGTGGCGGCCGGGCCGTGTGGATCGGAATCCGGCCCGGACAGGCCGTCCGTCCGCTGGACAAGTCGCGTGTAGACAGATTGCTGCAAAATTCACTTCGGTGGGCAGCCGGGGTTCCCTCGGCCGCCGTGGGGGCATGGCCAGAAGGTCATCGCGCCGGTCTGCTGGTGGCCGAGGACGTGGAGTCGGGATTCGTCAACGCGACGTCGCTCGCCCGGGTTCTCCGCGACCACGACATGAGGGGAACGTTTTTCGTTGTTTCCGAGATGGCATTGGATCATCCGACGCTCGCGGACTCTCTAGCAGACGTTGGGGAGATCGGAAGCCATACAGCAGACCATGCATCCACGGCGGGACTACCGTTGCGAGAGCAGCAGATCAGACTGGACCGGAGTCGCAGGCAACTCGAGGACTGGTCAAACGAGGAGGTGGTCGGTCTGCGTCCGCCGGAAGAGCGTTTCGATGAGGCAACGCTGATAGCCTGGCTGCGCTCGGATCCCGACCGTAAAGGGGCTGCCTACGTGGCCGCTGTAAACAGTGCCCGGTCGGCTGCGCCCGAAGTGTTCCGCTTCCCCGACGAGGGGTCGATCGTCGTACTTCCCCGCCTGATGAAAGACGACTACAACGTCGTCGTTCAAGAGGGCAAAAGAAGTCCCGACCAACTACAGGCCGCGTACCTCGATGGCCTGCGTAAGCTAGGTGCTCTTGGTGGCTTCGCATTAATCAGCCTGCATTCCCAGATCGGCGGAACTCCGGGACAGATCGGAGTCATGGATGCGGTGCTGGACTCGGTAGCCATGCAGCGCAATACGTGGTGGGTAGCGACCGGCGCCGAGATCGCCCGCTGGTGGCTGGACAGGGACGCGATGCAGCTTACGCTGCGTCGAATCACCGACACGGACGACCTCGTGCTCGACGTGAGGGCACCGATCGGTTCGAGCTCTCGGGAGGTGTGGATCGACATGACGCTGCCGGGAGGCGAACGCCTGCCATTCGAAGACGGGAGACAGCTTCCTTACGAGCGCACAGAGTGGGGACTGCGAATTCCCCTTCGTCCGCTCTCCGCGGGCGAAGTACGCACGATCCGGCTCGCCACTCCCGCTGGAGTCGAGACTGCAAACCCTGATTCATGACGCGCTGTCCTGCCAGACCCGACACGGAGGCTTGTTTCAGTCATCCGGGCTCGCAACTTTGTTCCACATAATTCCCTTCTGGACATGACCGACTCGCCATTCTAAGAGGTCAGCGTGGGCGAGAAAGAAGTACAGCTGGAGGTCGACGAAGAAGAGCTTCGCGTGTTCACGCAGGCGCTACTTCGTGATGTGCATGCACTGAAGCGGATGCTCGAAACGGGCTCGATCGAAACTGGCATCCGGCGTATTGGACTCGAGCAGGAGATGTTCCTGGTCGACGAGATGTTTCGACCCGCGCCGGTAGCGGTTGAAGCGCTTGAGTGCATCACGGATCCCCGTATCACGAGTGAAATCGGCCGATTCAACCTCGAGTGTAACACCGACCCGCTGCTATTCGGTGGCGACTGCCTCAGTCGGATGGAGGAAGAGCTCAATTCCCTGCTGAACACCGTATCCGAAGCGACTACGACGCTCGGAGCCAGACCGGTTCTCACGGGAATCCTTCCGACACTACGGAAGTCGGACCTGACCTTAGACAATATGGTCCCGGCGAAACGCTATTATGCTCTGAACGATGCCCTCACCCGTCTTCGCGGTGGTCCGTACGTCCTTTCGATCAAGGGCACCGACGAATTGCGACTGACCCACGACTCGGTCATGCTCGAGGCGTGCAACGCCAGCTTCCAGATTCATTTTCAGGTTGGGCCTGAGGAGTTCGCGCGCATGTACAACATTGCGCTCGCGGCGACCGCGCCCGTACTGGCAGCTGCCGTCAATTCGCCGTTGATGCTGGGACGCCGGTTGTGGCATGAAACGCGGATCGCCGTATTTCAGCAGTCGGTGGACACGCGGCAGACCATGCCGGAAGACCGGGAAGTAGCACCCCGGGTCTCGTTCGGCCGGGATTGGGTACACGACTCGGTGCTCGAGATCTTCCAGGAAGACATCTCGCGCTTCAAGGTCATCCTTGGCCGTGAAATCGACGAGGATCCGTTTGCCGCCATGGAAGCAGGACGGGCGCCGGCTCTCAAGGCTCTCCAACTGTTCAACAGTACGGTGTACCGCTGGAATCGCGCCTGCTATGGCGTTGGCCCGGATGGTGCGGCTCACCTGCGTATCGAGAATCGAGTGCTTCCCGCAGGACCGACCGTACTCGACGAGGTGTCGAATGCGGCCTTCTGGTTCGGTCTCGTCAGCTCACTGGTCAACGAGGGTTCGGACATTCGGGAGAAAATCTCGTTTGACGTTGTGCATACCAATTTCGTCGCCGCTGCGCGCCACGGCCTGGACGCGCAATTGGAGTGGATGAACGGAGAGACATACACCGCACAGGATCTGATTTGCGGACAACTGATTCCCCTCGCCGAGATCGGTTTGGAAGCGGGAGGTATCGATCGAGCGGATATCGATCGCTATCTGGGTACGATCCGAGAGCGTGTACAGCGCCGGCGAACAGGTGCGCGATGGCTGCTCGGATCTCTCGCCTCGATGGACCAGGAAGGAACGCTCGAAGAGCGGATGGCTGCGCTGGTCGCTGCGATGGTAGATCGCCAGGATGCGGGACGCCCTGTCCACGAATGGGAGGAGGCCACGCTCGGGGAAGGAGGCGGCTTAAAGCCGAGCTACATGCGGGTTGAACAGTACATGGTGACGGACATGCGTACGGTCAACGAAGACGAGCCGATCGACCTGGTCGCGAACCTGATGGACTGGAATCACCTTTATCACATACCGGTCGAAGACAATGACCACCGCCTTATTGGCCTGGTCTCACACAGACCGCTGCTCAGATTCCTTGCGAGCGATGAAGCGCGCCGTGCGGACGGTCCGATCGCGACCCGCGAGATCATGGAACGTGACCTGATTACAGTGGGCCCAAGCACAGGAACGTTGGAAGCGATCGATTTGATGCGAAAACACGGAATCTCCTGTCTCCCGGTCGTGCAGGATGACCGCCTGATCGGGCTCATTACGGAGCACGACTTCATGCGTGTGGCTCGTGTCTTGCTCGAGGAGATGCTGTCCGAGTGAGTCCATTCGTCGGCGCTTCCGAACAGCGCCCCCTGCTTGACGATCCTGCATTCCCGGCAATTGAGCGCATTCTGGGACGATTCGGGGGCCATGCTGCCGGACCCCTGGTCCTTGTCGTCGCCGGGCTCCACGGTAATGAGCCCTCCGGGGTCACCGCCTTGAGGCGTGTCGTCGCGAAACTCCATGAGCGCCAACCACAGTTCCGGGGTGAGTTCATTGCGGTGGCAGGCAACATCGCAGCTCTGAAAGAAGGCGTCCGGTTCATCGAACGGGATCTGAATCGGGGATGGAGCGTTCGCAGCGTGGCTCGGTGTCTGGATAGACCGATGTCAGCCGAAGACAGAGAGCAGGCAGGCCTGATCAACGTGCTCGTCCCGCGACTACGAGACGCGGACGCAGAAACGTACGTATTTGACCTGCACAGCACATCTTCGGCTAGTGCGCCCTTTCTGACGCTTGCGGATACGCTGGAGAATCGGAGCTTCGCCCGACGCCTGGGGATGCCGCTGGTTCTGGGAATCGAAGAACAGATCGATGGTGCGATGCTCGAGTATCTGGGCGGTTTTGGCCCTATCGCGCTCGGCGTCGAGGCGGGCCAGCATGACGACCCTGTCTCCGTTGACATCCACGAGGCGGCTACGTGGATGGCCCTTACGGAGGCAGGCTGTCTGTCCCGCAATACTCGCTTGTTCGACATAAAGGAGTGCCGGCGACGTCTCGGTATCGCGAGGGCCGGATTGCCGCACGTATTCGAGGTCGTGTATCGCCGCTGCGTCGAGCCGGGTGACGGTTTCGAGATGGAACCGGGCCATCGAAACTTCGAGCGAGTTCGGGCCGGCCAGGTCATCGCACGAACGAACAAGGGACCGGTAGAGATTCCGGAAAATGGCTGGTTGTTCTTGCCGTTGTATCAGAAACTAGGAGACGACGCTTACTTCCTCGTCCGACCTGTTCGGCCGATCTGGCTGCAAGTGTCACGGGTACTCCGGCGACTCGGGTTCGCGCGATTCCTGCCTTTACTTCCCGGAATTCACTACGCCCGAAAACGCACGGACACATACGTGGTCGACCGCAGCGTCGCGCGCTGGCTTGTCATTCAGTTGTTTCACCTGCTTGGCTATCGCCGCATCCGCACGACTTCCAAGGTCGTGGTGTTTCGCGGCCAGGGCGCTAAAGAAGACCTGTAGAGAGGGCTTCTAGAGACTGACTTCGGAACTGGTGTCAGCAGACCGGTAGCACGCCTCCAGAATCTTGAACAGCGCAATCTGGCTGCTCTCCGACTCGATGGGCGTCTCTCCCCTGACGATCCGAAGGAAGTGCGCCCATTCCTGGCGATAGGAATCCCGGTAAAGCGCACTCGGGGCCCGCTTGACCGGCGGCGTGACGTCCACGATACCGGTCTCTATCCGGCGATGTACTCTGAGTGGCGCCGATGCGGCACTGCCGCCCGATCCGAGGATCGTCAGCTCGTGCACGTCCCTCTCATGGATCAGTTCCCATGTCACCTCGACGTCAATCGTCGCCCCCGTCTCCGTGGCCAGGTGAATGAATGCACTGCTCTCTGCACCGGAATCCCCCTGAAGATGCGCCGATGCCCGTCGAATCGCTGGATATCCGACCGACCATAGAGCCATATCGAGGGCCTGTGCACCCAGGTCCATCAATACGCCGCCACCGGCATACTTCGGATCGGTCCGCCACCCGCGCCTGGGGCGACGCGAACGTCGATTCAACCAACTCGAGCGCACGAAGAATATTTCGCCCAGCTCGCCGCTCGCCACGAATTGCCGCAGCAAGCGGAAGTCGTGCCGAAACCTGTGGTTGTTGGCCACCATGAGCTGACGGCCCGCCGAGTCTGCTGCTTCGATGAGGCGTTGGGCCGCCTGACTCGAAACCGTCAACGGCCGCTCGCACAGTACGTGGGCCCCGAGCTCAAGGGCGTCCAGGACACCCTGCTCATGCGCACCGTTGGGAGTACAGATGAGCACAGCATCGAACTCAACACCCGATGCAAGTCCCACCAGGTCATCCGCCACCCGCTGAATGTCAAACCGTTCACCAATCGTCTGGGCCTTCCTGCTGTCCGGATCGGCGATGCCAACGATCTCTACGCCTGGCAGCCGCGCGAGGATCGGGAGATGGACGACCTGCGCCGCCCCCCCCGCCCCCAAGACCGCTATTCGAAGTCGCCGGTCAGCCACTCAGGAACCTCAGTTTCCCGTCATCAGGAAGATGCCCAGCGCCACGCCTGCATTACTCGCATCCGTAACTGCGGAGCCCCTGAACTCGCCGTACACATTCCATCGCCTGGACAGGGCAATCTGCGCCCCGATCACGCCTGAGACTCCGGCGGTGACGACGATGTCATCGAGAAACGTATCCCGGATCGCATCTCCGTCATCATTCAGCAAGTAGACATCCAGCCCGACACCGATGTATGGCAAGACCTTGCTGTTTCGCGACATCCATTGGAAATCCGTGCCGAATATATAGGCCGAGCGATCGATAGTGCCCAGGTTGATGGTCCCGGAATCGAGCCCTGAAGCTTCTTCGAGCTGTTCCTCCAGCTCCCTGACCTGGCTTGCATCGACATCGGCCTTCCAGTAGCCAAGCCGCGATACGACACGGATATTCGGTCCGAGGAATCCGAGGTCGAGCTTGGCTCCGATACCCACGGTGTTCTCGTTCTGGCTCGCATCGACGGTGAATGCTTCCACACCGATCGCGCGGATGCCCAGATTCGTATAGTCATATTCCTCCAGACCCTGAGCCACCGCCGGCTCGGCCATCGCTCCCAACGCCAGAATGACCAGCGCAACTACCCCCCATGTCCATCCCCTGTACAGCCCGGCTGATCCACGCATTCCATTAGTCTCCCTAGTGTCTTGTTTCAGTAAACCGACACCAATTCGGTGCCGGGGTAATAGGTAGCCAGTATTGTCTCCCACTTCTGTCCCGCGCGAGCCCTACCGATTGCACCCCATTGACACATCCCGGATCCGTGACCATAGCCACGTCCGTGTAGCTCTATGGTACCATCATCTCGTGTGACGATATCGAAGTCTGTCGACCCCAGAATCCGACCCTCATCGTCCTGCAACGCGATACGGATGTCCAGACGTTCAACAACGAACTCCGAATTCGTGCCCCGTATCGCGAGTGCCCGGACACGGCCCGACGGGGTTCGCTCGGCAATTCGCAGACCAATCACGTCTCCTATCTGGGCGACCGACGCACCAAAAATCCGCTCCATTTCGCGACGGACCCGGCCGTTCAGATCGACAGTTTGTAACGTGTCTACCCAGCGATACCGTGGTGATGCAGCACAGTAATCCGTCCCGTCCGGGGCGCGGTCCGATACGGATCGAAGATACGGGGCCGAAGCTCGGTCAAGCACCTCCTCAACGGGAGACGTGCGGCCACCACACGTGGAATGGTACATCGCGCGAATCGGGAGGCCGTCATACATCAGAATCCGACCCTTGGTCTCGTTTACAGCACGAGTTGACTCAGGCCGCTCGGCCGCCATTCCGCCATATGCCTGATCCTCTACCGAGCCGAACACGTCAAACCCCATTTCCTCGCGTGCCCTGAGATGCGCCACCGCATACGTTCGGGCCGCCACTGCCTGCGCAGCCACGGCAGCGAATTCCTCTTCGCCGCGGGGTCCGATCTCGATCGGGACCACTCCGAGCAGGTATTCCTCGAGCAGGAGTTCGTTGACGGCGTTCATGGCTGAATCCTCTACCGCGAACACCTCGATCGCCCCCCGGTACGGGACTCCGTCAAGCATCACCGGATCCGTACCTGACGGCTCAATGCGCACCACATTCACGAACGAAAGGACAGGCCCGGCCGTGGGCGCGACCCGCACACCGCTGCCCTCCCGGGCCACTTCCAGCACGGCGGATCCGATGCTCTCCAGTAACAGAACATCGGTCTGCGCGTCCAGGACACGGAGACCCGTCGTTGAGGCCAGGCTGAGCGGCCCGGTGGCGCCCACGGCAACACCGACGCGAATCATCGGACCCTGACCATCCCTTGATGTCCGCGCAGCGCCCCATGCTACTGCCGTGGCAAACACCAGAGCGAGTGACCCGACCAGCAGCGACGCGCGCGACGCAGAGGCCGATCGGACCAGCCTGATCACCGTCCCCATCCTCCATCGAGTCCGATCATCGCTACCGGTAGGGCCCGTCCTACGTGACCCGGCACCGTCAGCCCATCGGCAGCAGCTACTGACCGAATCTCGCGCAGGATCTTCCCTTCCAGGTCGAAATCTCCGGCACCCGTGATTTCGATCTCCACAAGCGTACTTGCCGGAAGCATATCCGATGCCGGCCCGAGGCAGGTGATACCGTCCACATCGTCGGCCTGCGCACGGGTCCGACCGACGATCCTGCCGTCCTCCGGCCGTTCGATGATCGCCTCGCACGTCCGTCCGACTTCGCGCCCCATCAGATCGGCGCTGATCGCCTGCTGGACCTCGATGACCTCCTCCAAACGGCTGGCAGCTACGTCTTCAGGCACAAACAAGTCCTGCATGTCGGCCGCCTGCGTGTTTTCCTGTGGTGAGAACGCGAATGCGCCAAGGCGATCAAATTCGACGTCTTCCATGAAATCGAGTAGCGACCGAAACTCGTCTGCCGTCTCACCGGGAAAGCCAACCATGACGGTCGTGCGCAACGTGAGGTCCGGGATGTCGGACCGCAGACCCTCGATTCGAGCGTAGAGCCGATCGCGGCGCTCGGGCCGACGCATCCGTTTCAGTACCGGATCGCTCGCGTGCTGAATCGGCATGTCTATGTATGGCAGGATCCTCTCCTCGGTGGCGATCAACTCGACAAGTGACTCGCGCAGACCGGCGGAGTATATGTACAGCAAGCGAAACCACGGGATCGACATCTCGTCGAGGAGTCGGCAAAGGAGCGAAACGAGATCCTTTCCATCATCACACTCCCGCCCATACAACGCGAGGTCCTGCGCGACCAGGTTGAGTTCCACGGCACCCTGAGCTTCCAACCGCTGAGCCTCGGCCAAGAGGGCATCCGCGCTGAATGATCGGTGCTTCCCGCGCCACATGGGAATCGCGCAAAACGCGCATCCATGATCGCAGCCCTCGCTCACCTTCAGGTAGCGCACATGGCGGCGCTCCGCGATCGGCTGCCGCACGCCAAGATGGTCCTCCAGGCGCGGACCGAGCAGACCCCGATCCCGCAATTCGGGAATCAGTCGATCGACGTCACGAAGTCCGATGAACAAGTCGATCTCCGGAAGTGACGATTCCAACTCGTCGCGGTATTGCTCGCCAAGACAGCCAAGCGCCACCACGGCACGGCACTTCCCTTCGTGCTTGAGGCGACTCACATCCAGCAGCACGCCAATCGATTCTTCCTTCGCTGCATCGATGAACCCACACGTGTTCACAACGATGACTTCAGCTTCAGTCAAATCGCGTACATGGTGGGCTCCATACGCGCCGAGGGCGGCGAGTATGCGCTCGGAGTCAACGGTGTTCTTATCGCAACCCAGGCTCATGAGCCCCAACTTCATCGCGGTGTCAGCCCTCGAACACGTCGGCGTCCGCCGGTGGTGTGAACCGGAAGACCTCGTCGGGGATCGGCTGATTCGGCTTCAGATCGCGTAGCACCACGGTCCGTAGCGTTTCGTTCGTTTCCAGAATTTCGAATTTTCGTACCAGAAACGTGGAGGCGTCGATCCATATGCGGACCCGACGGTAGGGAGACTCGCCCGTCGGCGTCAGCCGGATCAGCCGGGTAGCGTGACCGTCGATCATCTCGCCTTGTTCGAATACCGCATCATACCCGCTGGCAGCCTCGTCGAAGATCCTGCCCTGGAGATCCACCATGCCCGACCCCGTAGCTCCCGCATCGATCGCGCTACGAATCACCTGTCCCGGGTGGGTGCTCGGGTAGTACAGCCAGAGATAGCTGCCATCGGCAACGATCAGGTCGTCGACGGGATCACTGAAGTCCATCACGAACCGACCCCGACCCTTCTGATACCAGGTGCCCGAACCAGTCCGACTACGGCCAAGCAGGGTAACTTCAATGGTCTGTTCGAACTGTGCCTCGAGCGAGTTCAAGCCGTCGTAAACCGCCTCGGCGCGCGCGAGAACCGCCCGCACGTCGTCGGCGGATTCCTGGGCCGTTGCCGGTCCGGCCGCCACCAACAGTCCGCCTGCAATGGCAAGGACCAGCACCGCTTGCTTTCCATGGTTTGACTTCACTCGGGTCCCCCGCTTGTTCAACGGTTCCAAATCTTCCGGCTCGCCCCCCTAACCAGAAGACGAGTACCCGCGTCTGACGGTCACCGTTCCGGAGTATCGTCACGGAGATCATCACCACGCATCAATGCCTCCAACCGGTCAAGCGAAATCAGTATTTCGCGGGGTTTCGAGCCGTCCGGCGGACCCAGGACGCCTGCCGAATGCAGCTGGTCAACGATCCGAGCCGCCCGGCCATAGCCGATCTTCAGACGTCGTTGGAGCAGACTCGTCGATCCCGCATCGTTGTTGATTACGATCTCGGCGGCCTTGTGGAAGTACTCGTCCCAGTCGGTGAGGATCTGGCCACCCACGTCTACCTGGCTTTCCTCGATATCGATCTCCCGGACTTCCTCCAGGATGTCTTGTTCGCCGGCTGCCACGCGGCTCTCCTCTCCGGTCGCCTGCCGCCGGTACCAGTCAACGATCGCTTCTGTCTCTTCTGTCGAAATAAACGCGCCCTGGATGCGGTACGGATCCGACTCGCCGGGGGGAAGAAACAACATATCTCCGTTACCCAGAAGACTCTCGGCACCATTCTGATCGAGGATCGTCCGACTATCAATTTTCGACGCCACCCGGAACGCGATCCGGCATGCGAAATTCGCCTTGATCAGACCGGTAATCACATTGACGGACGGGCGCTGGGTCGCCACTACAAGGTGGATCCCGACAGCTCGTGCCTTCTGTGCAATGATTGTGAGCGGCGTTTCGATTTCGGCCTGTACGGTCATCATCAGATCGGCCAGCTCATCGATGATGACCACGATGTATGGCAGTGGTCCTTCGGTCCAGTTCCCTCGACCCGAACCCGGCGGTGCAACGATATCCGCCCCCCGACGGATGCGCTGGTTGATTTCGACGATATTTCGGAGGGCGTTGGCGGACAGCAAGGCATACCGCCGGTTCATCTCGAATACCACCCAGCGAAGCAGTGATGCGGCATCATTATTGTCCGTCACGACCGGATGCCGAAGATGGGGCAGATCGTTGTAGATGATCAGCTCGACCATCTTCGGATCGATCAGCAGCAACCGTAATTCGTTCGGAGGGTAACGGTACACCAGGCTCGTGACGATCGTGTTGATGCACACAGACTTGCCGGAGCCAGTAGCGCCGGCAATCAGCAAATGGGGCATGCGAACCAAGTCGGAACAGTACGGATTCCCGGCCAGGTCCCGGCCCAGCGCAAGGGGCAATGTCATGCGAGACTTCGTGTAGGCCGGTGCATCCAGGACTTCTCGAAGCATGACGATTTCCGGCTGCGGATTCGGCACTTCGACGCCCACGGCACCCTTCCCGGGGATCGGAGCGACGATCCGAACGGACGGCGCCTTGAGGGCGAGGGCCAGGTCATCGGACAGTGCTACAACCCTGCCTACTTTGACTCCGGCAGCCGGAACGACTTCGAATTGTGTCACCACTGGCCCCGTCGTCCATCCACCAATGGAACTCTCCACCTTGAATGTCTTCAACGTGGATACCAGAAGTTCACCGAGCCGTTTCAGCTCATCTACGTCCAACCCAGAACCCCGACGCTGCGGCGGCATGAGAAGGTCCATCGGCGGGATCACCGCACCTGACGGATCCGCCGTGTCAACCAGCTCCAGCTGGGCACTCCCATCGATTTCAGGGGGTTGTGCTCGTTGCGGTATCGGCTTCGGTTCGGGCGCGGGTCGTAGCTTTGGTTCCGGCTTGGATTCAATCTCGGGATCAACATCGACGGCTTCCCAGGGTGACTCCTCTTCGACCTCGGGCCGACGAGCCAGCACGCTCGTAAAGGCGTTGCGTGCCTGGGGCCACAGACCACGAACCCGGCGGACGAACGCTACCGCACCCCTGTTCGCTCCGCGCACGGCACTCCCGGCGCTATCAGCCGGAGACCAGCCGAATGTCAGTACCGTGAGGCTGACCAGGACCGTAAACACGATGAGTTGCGCGCCCACTGCACCGAATCCTGACAACAGCGCTGAACCGAGCGTGGAGCCGAACCAGCCAGCCCCCCCCATGGCGGTCTTCCCCAACGCGTGTCCAACCAGCCACCAGGCCGATGGCACAAACAGTACGGCTACGCCGAGGAAAATTGACCAGCGGACTGCAGCCTCCTGGCTCAACCAACTCAAGTAACGGACGCTCCAGATGAACGGAACGGCAGCGAACAGCAGGGCTGACCCACCAACGGCGAGAATCAGCAGGTGCGACAGGATGGCGCCCGCAGGGCCAATGAGATTGGGTTCCGGTGTTCCTCCCCGAAATACCGTCGGGACGATGGCCAACGCGAGCAGGACACCGAGCGCGAGCAGGCCCACACCGAGCGCCTCGGCACGCTGGCGTTCGTTCATTCGCTCGTCGGTTGGTTGAAGTCCTCGAGAAAGTGCGTGTCCACCTTGCCGGCCACGAAATCCGGGTGCCGAAGCACTGTGCGCAGAAACGGAATCGTCGTGTGGATTCCCTCTATGATGAACTCGTCGAGCGCCTGTCTCGCGCGACCCAGGGCCTCTTCGCGAGTTGCTCCGTGCGCAATCAGCTTACCCAGCAGCGAATCGTAGTACGATGGTACGTGATACCCGGCATACACATGACTGTCGATGCGGATTCCGGGACCACCCGGGGCATGGAATGCGGTAATGGTGCCCGGGGACGGCCGGAAGTCATGGTCCGGATCTTCTGCATTGATGCGGCATTCGATTGCGTGCCCCCGCAGTGGCGGCGGCTCCCGAAGTTCGAGCACCTCGCCCGCTGCCGAGCGGATCTGCTGCTTGATCAGGTCAACGCCCGTCGTGACCTCGGTCACCGTGTGCTCGACCTGAATGCGCGTGTTCATCTCCATGAAGAAGAACTCGCCCTCCGGCGACAGCAGGAATTCCACCGTACCCGCGTTGGAATAGTCGATCGAGCGGCCTGCTTTTAACGCGGCCTCACCCATGGCCAGGCGTGTTTCTGGGGTCAGGGCCGGACTCGGAGCCTCCTCGATGAGCTTCTGATGACGTCGCTGGATAGAACAGTCCCGCTCACCTAGATGGACGAGGTTCCCGTGCTTGTCACCCAGAATCTGTATTTCTACATGTCTGGGTCGGTTGACGAATCGCTCGAGGTACAGGCGTCCGTCGCTGAAGTTGCTCACAGCCTCGTTACGAGCGACAGAAAACGCCTTTTCGAACCCGTCGGAGGAATGGCAAACCCGCATGCCCTTTCCGCCTCCACCGGCCGCGGCCTTGATCATCACCGGAAAACCGATGCGCTCGGCCTCGAGACGTGCCTCATCCACGTCCTCAATCGCACCCTTCGAGCCCGGCACAACCGGGACGCCCGCAGCCATCATCGTCCGGCGGGCTTCCGCCTTGTCGCCCATCCGCCGGATCATATCCGCGGTCGGACCAATAAAGGTCAGCCCGGAAAGTTCGCAGATCTCCGCGAATTCCGCATTTTCGGCAAGAAAACCGTAACCGGGATGGATCGCCGTCGCACCGGTGATCTCAGCGGCTGCCAGGATTCGCGGGATGTTGAGATATGATTCCCTGGCTGGCGCCGCCCCGATGCAGATATCCTCGTCGGAGAATCGCACATGCAACGAGTCACGGTCCGCCTCGGAAAAAACTGAAACCGTGCGAATTCCAAGCTCCCGACAGGCGCGGATCACCCGAAGGGCAATCTCGCCGCGATTTGCTATGAGGATCTTGTCGAACACTTTGGAAAGCCTGCCTGAGCTCCGTGGGACTCGATCAATCGGACTCGATGTGGAAGATCGTCTGGCCGTACTCGACGGGATCGCCGTCTTCGACGCAGATCGCCCGCACCGTGCCGCCGACTTCTGCTTCCAGTTCGTTCATCAGCTTCATGGCTTCGAGAATACACAGGGTCTGGCCCTTACTGATCCGGTCGCCGACTTCCACGTATGGCGGCGCATCGGGAGCTGGGGACCGGAAGAACGTTCCAACCATCGGAGAAGCTACCTCCACGATCGAATCGTCGATTAGCGATTCCTCGAGACTGTCCGGGGTCACAGCCGGTTGCTCCGTGACGGCGTCCGCACCCTGGCCACCCACCACGCCTGCGGGCGCCGAAGACGCACCCCCCCCGGCTACAACGTGCACGGGAGGAGACTTAGAGATACGGACGCGGGTTCCGAAACGGGAAATCTCCAACGAGTCAATGTCCGACTCGTCCACCATGTCAATGAGCTGTCGGATCCAGTCGAGATTGATCATTTATTCGCTCGTTCAAGGTACTTATCAACCGTCCGGTCTATCCGAAGTACGTCGCCACGCTCGATGAACAGCGGAACCTGGACGATCGCGCCTGTCGCCAAAGTCGCCGGCTTTGTACCGCCTTGTGCCGTGTCGCCCTTCAACCCGGGATCCGTTTCGATTACCTCGAGTTCTACGAATTGCGGGAGTTCTACAGCCAGAACATTACCATCCCGGGTCAAGCCTTCGCACTCCATGTTTTCCTGGAGATAGCTGAGTTGACTCTTGCCGATCGTCTCGGCACTGATGGGCGTGATCTCATAGGACTCCATGTCCATGAAGTAGTACAGGGTTCCATCCGTATATGAATACTGGATTGGACGCCTCACGAGTCGGACCTCAGTAACCTTTTCACCAGACCGAAACGTCTTTTCGACGACTGCCCCGGAAAGAACGTTCTTGAGCTTGGTTCGCACAAAAGCCGGGCCTTTTCCGGGCTTCACGTGCTGAAAGTACGTGATCTGGACGAGATTACCGTCTATGTCCAGCACCATTCCATTACGAAAATTAGATGTATCTGCCATATTCGGGATTCAGAGTTCGATGAGATCGGGCGAGGAACGTGTCAGGACCCGGTTTCCGTCCGGTTGAACGACAACAAGCTGTTCAATACGGATTCCGCCTCGACCCGGAAGATACACGCCCGGCTCTATCGTGACCACGTTGCCCACCTCCAGCGTGTCCCTGGCATCTCTGTGAATCCGGGGCGCCTCATGGACTTCGAGACCTACGCCGTGACCGGTACTATGCCCGAATCGCTCGGCGAGACCCGCTATCGCAAGCTGATTTCGGGTCGCAACATCGACGGCCGAACACAACTCGCCCGGCCCTGAGGCCCGAATGCCGGCCTCACAGGCAGCCAGCACCTCACGGTGCATGTCGCGCTGCCAGTCCGCGGCCCGGCCGGCCGTGAACACTCGGGTCATGTCCGAGCAGTACCCGTCGACCGAAGCGCCGAAATCCAGTAAGACGAGATCTCCTGAGGCCAGTGGTCGTTCCGTCGGTGTGGAGTGTGGAAGTGCCGTCCGTTCTCCAAACGCGACGATGGGTTGGAATGGCAACAATCCCGACCCGGCACTGCGCAGATGGTACTCGAGACGTGCCGCCAGTTCCGTTTCGGTTACTCCGACTTTGATCTGCGGAATCATCTCGTCGAGAACCTTATCGGCGAGATCGACGGCTGCTTCGATCGACGCGATTTCGACATCGTCTTTTATGGCACGTTCACGCTCGATGATGTGCTCTGTCGCCTCCCAGATGACGCTGCCACAGGCCGCCGTCAGCCGGTCGCGGTCCGCAACGCTCAGCCGGGCTGCCTCGAACCCCAGTCGGCGACCACGCGGTGCCGTCTCCAGCCACTCGGAAAGAGCCGCCCAGGTTGAGCCCTGAACGATTCGGGGCACGACGAGTCGGGTGAGCTCCTCCGCAATCTGCGTTTCATAACGGAAATCCGTGAACAAGGTCGTCCGGTCCGATTCGACGAGAAGTACGCCGGACGAGCCGGTGAATCCGCTCAAGTAACGGACATTGGGCAGGTGTGAGACCAGCAGACCCGTCAGCCCGAACCCGGAAATCTGAGCTCGGACACTCTGAACACGTCTCTCCACAGACCGGTTGTACGCCGGGCCCGGATCGGTCAACGGCGACCGGCCAGATGCGTAAGGAGGCCGCGCATGCCCAGCACATAGCTCTCGGGACCAAATCCAGTGACGACCCCCAGGGCGACATCGGCCAACACCGAATGGTGGCGGAACTCCTCACGGGCGAAGACATTGGAAATGTGCACTTCAACAAACGGGTGACCCGAAGCCACAAGAGCGTCCCGCAGGGCGACGCTTGAGTGAGTGAATCCCGCAGCATTTACGACCCATCCCGTGACTTGTGATGCCTCGGCCTGAATCCAGTCAACGAGTGCGCCTTCGAGATTCGACTGGAATGACGTTACCTCTGCGCCTGCAGCACCGGCCGACTCTACGATCATCGCGTCGATCGCAGCCAACGTCGTCGAGCCATACACTTCCGGTTCACGCCGGCCCAGAGTGTTGAGATTCGGACCGTGCAGCACTCCTATCCGAACGCTCATTTCCCGATTCTCCTCAGCCAGGCCAGAAACACCTCACCCTGACCGGACGCGTGAGCCTCCGGCTCGACATCAGCCGATGATTCGGGCACGTCTGAATCCTCGTTCGGGGGCTCAGCGTGCTCTGCCTCGGGTTCATCCTGAATTGCGGTTTCAGCGAGTAGCTCGTCGGGAAGCGGCGCCACTGGCGCTATCGCGGCCAGTCGTGTATCGAGCCGTGCCAGCGTCGTCTGCATTTCCTCGTCTTCCGGCCGATCACTGAGCAGTTCCCTGTAGATAGCGGCGGCTTCCTCAACCAGGCCCTGCTCTTCGTAAAGCTGCGCCATCGTCCGAGTCAGGAGATCACCATCGGAGGCGGGTTCGCCCTCGTCCGGGTCCTCAAACCACCATGCTTCAGCCTGACCGTCGGCAGCCGGCTCCGCTTCCTCGGGTTCGACACTCGGTGAGTCCGATTTCGAATCCGGGGTCCACCATTCTTCTTCGGTTTGTGGAAGCGGGTCGACGCCAGGCGGCAGGTCCCGATTCGCGGACGCTGCAGCCGGGTCTGGCGCACCGGTGGAATTCTCGTCCACGGCGTCCTGAGATCCCTGATCCAGGCCAGATATCCGTTGGAACCATTGCCGCGCACCCGCTAGATCGCCCCGTCCCCGAGTCAGTGCCGCAAGGCCACGCAAAGCCACGAGATTGCCGCTGTCCAGCTCCAGAACGCGAAGAAAGGCCTCCTCCGCTGACCCGGATTGGCCCAGATCAATGCATGTTCGGGCTCGGATGATGTACGCACTCGGATAGTTACGGTGCCGGCCGATCCCGGATTCCAGTATCTCGAGCGCCCGCTTCGGATCCCCGGCTTTCCTGTAGGCGTCAGCCAGACGAGCGAACACCAGACTGTCCGGATTCTGCCGGTACTGGTCTTCAAAGCGCTGGATTTCGCTGCTGTCTATCGGGTTCTGACTCATACTCACTACTCCCGACGAAATGCTGAGTCGGGGTCTCAGGAAACGCTGCACCATCATACTCGAATTCTAAGGTAGGCAAACCGTTTCCAACGTGTCAAACGCTCGAGCTCTGTCAAGAGCTTGCTCGCCTCGAGCACCGGGAATAACCTTATAGGCTGGATTTGCGGGCCAGTTTCACCAATCCGCCGGTCCGTCCAGTATCACAGAACTGTAAGGGAGTGCCGGGCATATGATGATGCAGACGATCCGCCAAAAAACGCGCTTTGCGATCGTATTTCTTGCGTTCGCCTTCGCGGGATGGCTCGTGTTCGAGGGAATACAGAGCCGGGACACGCAGGCGGGTTTGGGCACGAATCCAGTGATTGCGGTGATCAACGGGCAGCCCATCCGATACCTCCGCTGGCGTGACTATTCCACGACGGTCCTGAATCAGGCGCGGGCCCAGAAGGGCACGGCTCTCACGGACGAGGAATCCCGGCAAGCGGAGGCCGACGCCTGGGAGCAGATGATCCGTGTGATCGTCATTGAGCAGGAGATTCAGCGCATCGGGATCACCGTAACCGACAGAGAGATCCAGCAGGCATTTCGCATTTCGCCGCCGCCAGATCTGATCCGGAATCCTGCCTTCCAGACCAACGGCCAGTTCGACTACGCAAAATATCAGGCCTTCTTCGCCGACCCGAGTGTAGACGAACAGCTGCTGCGCTCGATTGAGGCGTACTATCGCGACGAGATTCCGCGACGCCGATTCGAGCAACAGCTGCTCTCAGGTGTCGCGGTGAGTGATGCCGAGGCGTGGCAAGAGTTTCGCGCACAAAATGAAACCGCCGTCGTCTCCTTCGTCACCGTGGATCCTGCGGTCGTTGTTGCCGATTCCGACGTTAGTATCAGCACGTCCGATGCACGGGCTTACTACCGGTTGCACCGCGAGGACTTCGAGCGTCCTGCAACGGCTACCGTACGTCTCGTATCGGTCTCGACGGTCCCGACGGTATCTGATACATCTGCTACGCGCAGTCTGGCCGACTCGGTACGCATGGAAATCCTTTCTGAACGGCTCGACTTTGCCACCGCTGCTGCCGAGTTTTCCGCTGATACGATTTCCGGCCAGTCCGGCGGGGAACTGGGCCGTTACACGCCAGATCAGCTAGTCGATCCGATCAGCACGACGGTCGAAAATCTGGACGTGGGCGATGTCTCCGAGCCGGTTCGCACGGCGGCCGGATATCACCTCGTGCTTGTGACTGATCGTACGGCTGACACGTCTACCGTCAGCCACATCGTGTTCCCGATCGCGTTGTCTGCCCAGGGAGAGGACGAATTGTTCGGCCTCATGGACGATCTGGAAGGCATCGCGTTGGATTTTGGCCTGGAATCGGCCGCCGACTCATTGGGTTTGAATCTTCGGTCGGATGTCACGCTGACGGATGGATTCGATTTCGTTCCGGGGGCCGGCTCACTTGGTATCGCAGTGGACTGGGTACTCGAAGAAACGACCGAGTTGGGTGAGCTTAGTGACTTCTACGAGAACGGGTCGGGATTCCACATCGTCGAGCTTATATCGCGCACGGAGTCCGGCGAGTTCAGCTTCGAGGATGTCCGCACGCAGATCGAGGCGACTCTCGGCACACAACGTCGCCTCGAATTCGCGCGTGGTATCGCCGAGGCGCGTGTGGCCGAGTTGGGAGATGGCGACTTGCAGTCCCTGGCGGCAGCGACCGGTTGGTCGCTCCAGACGACGGAGGCATTCCGCCGCCGTCAGTTTGTACCCGGACTCGGACGCGATACCGAAGCAGTCGGAGCGGCATTCGCAGCGCCAATCGGTGTACCCGTGGGACCGTACCCTGCCGGTGAGGTGCTTGTCGTGCTTCAACTCGCCGAGCGCACCGAGGCGGACGCTCAACTATTCGATGTGATGAAGAACCAACTGCGGGCGCAAATGGAATCCCAACTCGTCCAGCGCCGTGCTGTCGCCTGGATTGAGGCCATCCGACAAAGCGCTATCGTCGTGGATCACCGCGACCGATTGAATCAGAATACCAACCAGGTCGCCATCCCGCCCTTAATCTAGATAGAAGCCTGTTGCAGAACTGAGACGGCTCCGTGCTGCCACCGTGACCCTTCGGGCAAGCGGCGATTGCACGCACGGTCACCCCAATTCCTCAATACGCTTTCAGGAGTCGCGCTCTTCCCGGACAGGCTCGGCTTGCCGGGCTGGCGACTCACTTTGCTGGTTGGTTTCGGATCCTTTGTCCTCAAGCTCAGCGCGTACGTCCGTGTGTACTTCTTTTACCGAACTCCTGAACTGTCGAATTCCCTTTCCCAGCGAAGCACCGATTTCCGGTAGTCGCCTGGCGCCGAACAGCAGCAGGACGATGAACAAGAGGATCAGGCCTTCGGGGATTCCGATATTCGGCAACATGATGTGCCCTTCCTTAATTGGGCCCGGACGCTTCCGGACTTTAGAGTAGCGATCTGGCGAACCACGCCAACAGTAGAATCCCGACAACGCTGAGAATGTTCACGCGAAGGACGAGCGGGCCCACGGTGATCGCGGCGACCAGCAGGTCTACAGTCAGTGGCCCCAGGGATGCAGCGACGGTTGTGATGAAGAATTCCCGCGCTGCACTTGCCGGCGCCAGTGCCATCAGCTCGGTGAGGAGGGTGCCCAATAACATCCCCCCTGCGACGATAAGCGTTACACGCTTGGCAGCTGGTCTCCGCCTGCCGCCGAAATCGAGACTCACCTTTGTCGCTCCAATACAAAGTCAACGATGAGCCGAAGCACCCGCACGATCGGATCCTCCGGAATTGCGTCCAGGTGCGCTCCCGCCGACCGGGCGAACCCTGCCGCTTTGTCCCGTGCGTAGTCAAGTCCTCCCACGTCGCGGACCGCATCTCCGACCGCACGCACGCGATCGTCCGAAGGCTCAGGGTCGGCAAACAGGTCGTCCACTGCCGAACGAGCCGAAGCATCCATTTTCGGGAGCGCGGCGATCAACGGCAGGGTGACTTTATGTTCCTTCAAGTCGAGACCTGCCGGCTTTCCCGTAATATCCGTCGACACTGTATAATCGATCAAGTCGTCTATGATCTGAAATGCCATACCAAGGTCCTGCCCGTATGCCGCCAGTGGAACGCGGTACTCCGGCCGGCCCACCAGCGCGCCGATTTCACAGGCCGCAGACATCAGCGAAGCTGTCTTGCAGTCACACAGGCTGTAGTAATCTTCTTCGCTCGTGGTCAGGGCGTCGTAAGCAGCGAGCTGCCGCATTTCACCAATCGACATTCGGTTCGACGCGGCGGCAAGAATTCCTACCGCCTCCGAATTCCCTGTTCGAGTAACCTCGAGCAGCGCCCGCGAATACAGGTAGTCACCCATGATTACGGCTACCTGGTGAGTCCACACGGCGTTGACCGTCGGCATCCCCCTTCGCTTGGGTGAATGATCGACGGAGTCATCGTGTACGAGGGTCGCTACATGCATTAGTTCGACGATGGCAGCCATGCGGACCGCACGTTCGTCGGGTTGTCCACCAACTTCATTGGCCAACAGGAGCAGAGTCGGACGAAGGTACTTGCCCCGCACCGAGAACAGGTACTCGCTGACTTCGTTGATCGGCCCGAAATCCGCCGTCACGAGACCGCGCAGCGTCGTCTCCATCCGTTCGAGACGATCCTGCACCGGAAGGCGAAGCACTTCGAGTGTGGGCAGCGCTGCTTCGAGCATCTCTCTCCGTTGGGCATACTGACAGCGGACAAAAACTGCGGGAAGATACCGTCAGTGGGAGAGTTCCGACAACAGTTCAGCGGCGTCGCGATAGCCCGGGCTGGCCGCCTCTACACGGGCAAGCGTGTCTCGTGCCTCCGAGTCCCGTCCCTCGGCACGCTGGGCCTGGGCGAGGTAGTAAAGGGCCCCGACCATGGAATGGTCGTCGGCAACAGCGTCGATACGGGGGGGGAATTCCGCAATCAGCGCTTCATGGTGACCCTCCTGATGCAGACATTCCCCCAGTGCTTCGAGTGCCTCGGAAACATCGACCAGGTGCGGCAATGCTGCCCGAAGCTCCTCCGCGGCTTCCTCCCACATTCCCATCTGACGGAAGGCAAGACCGAGTTCGCAACGGGAATTTGCCTCGGCGATCGGATCCGAAGCCTGTGAGTCAATGCCTGAGTCTGCTCCCGACACGACGTGTTCCGGATCTTCCGAGCTCTCCAGGCCGAGGTCATCCAGCAAGGCGTCGAATTCCGAACGCTCGGCGTCAGAAGCACGTGTTCGTGTGGAGCGACTGGACGATTGGACGGACGCCGCTTCCCTCTCCTGCTCCAACTCCTCCCGGTCAATGTCCGCGATGGCCCCCCTGGCCTCCTCGTTTTCCGGATCGAAGTCGAGTATGCGTCCGTACGCAGTTCTGGCGCTCCTGGAGGCGCCCTGTCGACGCAGACAGGCTCCGAGCTGGGCATACGCCGCGAGCAGCCCCCTGCGATCGTTTACCATCAACGCCAGTTCCGTCTTCTGATGGCATAGAACGACGTCATCGGGCTGCAGCACAAGGAGTCGATCCACGACGGTCATCGCCTCTCGCGGACGGCGAGATTCCTGGAGCTGTTCCAGGAGTTCGTACAATATGGTCTCTGCCTCCTCGGGTCGGTCTGCCATTCGGTGATCTTCCGCTGCCTTCAGGGCCTGAATGTACTGATCGTCAACCAGCAGGGCTTCGCTAATCGCGTCCGACGGCTCTCCCTGTTCGAGTTCCGACAAGAGTTCATCCAGTTCTCTGAGGTCATCGTTGCCGACTTCGGGCAGTGGTCCCTGCTCGACACCTCCCTCGGCCTGGTCGAAGTCCAAGGGTCCGACAGTGGGAAACAGTGCTTCCAGCGATTGCAGCTTATCGGCTGCCTGCTCGATTTCCGTCCTCACGGTCTGAAGCCGCTCAGCCAACGAGTGGTCTTCCCCCCAGCTGTCGGCGAGCGTCCGAGCGAGCTCGTCCGCCGACTCATCCATTGCGGCATTCGACAGGACCTGGACGATATGGATGGCCAACTCGGGCAGCGTTTCGCGGCTCTCTCCCAACTGGCGCAGCACAAGAGCGGCACCGGACGCGATGGGACGGGGGCCCTTTACAGCAACGGCGAGTTCCCGCACGGCCTCCTGGAGAAGGTCCATTTCAACGTAGGCGGCGCCGAGTTCAGCATGGGCTCCGAAGTCTGTGGCGTGCCTTTCTTCCGCCCGCCGAATTCGATACTGGGCCAGGCGAGCTCGGAAGTAGTGTCCGTCCATATCGTCCGGCTCGTCGACCGAGTCCTCCTCGACGACTTCGTCAGCCTCATCCGTTGCATCCGGAATGATTCCGGTGACCTCAACCGCATCGAGCGGGACCACCTCGGTCTCCGGTTCGACGTCGGGCATCGGTGCCGGATCTACGAGAGGAGACTCGATCGCAGGCGGGGCAGCGTATTCCCCGCTCGGCCAGCGCGATACGAGACACTCAGCAATTCGAGTGTTCGCTGCCTCGACGAGGGCGGGATCCTGAATGGCTCGCCGGAATTCCTCGATGGCCTCATCGATCAGGCCAATGGTCATCAACTCAACGCCGAGGTCGTAGCGTACGGTGAGATCATCGTCAGAAACGTTGTCAGCCAACCAGGCACGGAATCGCCCGAGCATCCGGCGGGTTGCGTTCAGCCCGTCCGTCGCTGGTTTACTCGAAGCGGTTGCCGGTCGCGGTGGCGGGACAGGCTCGAATCCGCACTCGCCGCCCGTCGCCTCGAGCTCTCGGGCTACGAGAGTCGCCAGATTTACGGGTTTGCCGATTGCCGGGCTCTGTTCCGCGTCGGGGCGGGATCGCTCCGAAGTAGCGGCCTCTGTCTGGCCTTGAGATTCAAGCTGCTGGATCTGGCCAATGAGTGCCGATACGTCACTGCCCCGAGAGAGCCGTGCGTCATGCACGATCTTGATCTGGCCGGCCGCCTCTGCTGTGTCGCCGCGGCTTTGAAGCGCATCGGCGTAGGCGAGCCTGATCTGCTCGTCGCCCGTTTCCGCAACGAATTCATCCACGGCCTGTCTGGCCTCAACCAGACGCCCCGATTCGATGGCGCGTCCCACAAAGATCATGCAGTTACGACGACCCTCGGCAAGCAGCCCGGTGCGCGCGTGAAGTCCACCCAATTGTCGATAAATCGCGTCCCGATCGGGGGCGATTCGCAGGGCCTTGTTGCATAGCGCGATAGCACTCGTGTGCATTCCCTGCGCGGCGTAACACTGCGCCGCCTGCTCAAAGCAGTCGACGGCCGCGCCAGCTTCGCCCAGTCGCATGTGGAGATCCCCGATCCGGTTGTAGATACGGAGATCAACTGTCTCAGGGCCGAAATCCAGCGCCCGCCGGTACAAATCGATCGCCCGTTTCCAGTCGGATCGCTGTTCCGCGCGTCTCGCGTCGTGCTTCAGTTTCTGAAAATTTGTCATTATCGGGCTTGGCTTGTCCTCATTATCCGGAATCCGGGCATCAATTCGGTCGCCGGCAACACGAACTGGAGCCTGGATACAGATCAAGAACTCGGCCAGCAATTGGTGGGATTCAGCCGGTTCCTTCAGCGCTGAGACGACCGACTAATCAGTGCGCTGAATGTATTCACCCCTGATCTCCGGGGCGTCCTGTAAACTTACGGAAACCTGGAAGATCGTATTGCCATTCGGAGACCGGGCAAACTGGAAGCTAGCCAGCCACCGGTGCAGGTCGCGATCGAGCGAAATCACGTTCTGACCGAATTCCGTCTCGGTGAAGTTGTACTGCGTAGTCCACCTGACTGACCAGTTAGGAGTCGGTCGCAGAGACAGGGAGGCATTCATGGACTGGCTTTCGGTGCCGACGTCTTCCGGTCTCACTCTCAATTGGCTGTAGGTAACCCGTAGACTCCACGGACCGGCTCCCGTACCGAACGGCTCCTCGTCCCCATAAATTTCCTGGTCCCGGAACCGGTCCCTGGCGCTTGTCGAGGGTGCCGGGGGCGTTTGAATCGGGCCGCTGCGCGCACCGAAGGCACTGCCTGCGCCGCCCCCGCTGAACGTGAAGCTCGCCGTGACCCGCTGCAGGAACGGTGAGAAATCGCGGTCCTCACCCAAACCGCGAAACAGGTCGTGCGTCATGTTGATGGAGAGCCCCCGCAGAAGATCAGATGTCAGGCTGTTGGTGATCGACTCGGACACAAGGACGGGCTCCCCAAGTTTCGCCCGTTCGAAGTCGAACCGGATTGACGAGGTCCGGATCCCTAGCAAGGTAATCGTCTGATCACGCGGTCTTCGCGTCGGTGCAGGGCGGACCCCCAATAGCCCTGACTGCTGTTCCAAACCGGCTTGAACGCTGTCAGTCGGGACCCGCTCGATTCCTACCGAATCGGCCTCAGACTGCGGGGTCTTCAGCTTGGCCTCGAATGTCTGATTCAGGCTGATCGACAGTTCGTTTCGCGCGGCTCCGGCGGTCGTCGGGAAGCTGGGAATCGCGGCGAGGGCAGAATCCAGCACCACGGCCGGAGAGTAGGTCCAGTTGAACGCTGGCGAGAACTTGTGTCTCACCCGAGTGAAGCCGGCGAATCCAGGGTAAAACCCGTACAAGGCAGTGGACAGGGTTGCTCCGAACCGGGCTCGGGTCGGGGCCGTAACGAAGTTTCCGCCTGTCTCGATACTCCGGAAAATCGCCCCGTCCGCACGAATCTGGGGACGAAGCACGGTGGATCCTACCAGGTTTATCTGGTAATCCACGCCCGCGACCCAACTGTAGATCGTCTGGGTCTCCGACGGGAGTTCCATGAACAGCGAGTCCTGCGGCGTCGTTTCAAGGTCATTGAGATTCGCGCTGCCCGAAATGTTCAGTCGCCCCGCTCTCAGGCTAGTCCGGAGCGCTGCCAGCGTGGTCACGACATCCGAAGCGGAGTCCGCGCGGATTGCCCGGCGGGAAAAGTTGCCGGATCCACTGAGCTGGAGGTTGTTGAACGGCCCGGCTCGATTAGCAGGAGCCGCGAATAGTGTGATCGGCGACGCACTGAGATTCAAGCTGGGGAGCGTGGTTTCAGTGCGGTCGTCGTTGAGAAACTGCCGGCTACGGGCACTGGCTGACAGGTTGCCGAATGAGAACCGATGGTTCAGGCCCAGATCGGAATCCACTGTCTGAGTCTGCTCGCGCGGATTGACGCTTTGATCCTGAAATATGCGCGTGTTCTGAACGTAGTTTACGGATGCGCGAAGCGTTGTATTGAGACCGAGTTCCTGATCGTGCGTGCCCCGCAGCGTAAGATTGTTGCCTGTAGAACTGAAGCTCTGGCCATAGGTGATCCCGCCACGGATAAACTGCTTCAGAAAACGATAGCGAAAGCTGCCGTTGATGCGAGTGTAGTTGCCGCTGAACCAGTCGACAGTCGCCTGGGCATCCAGGAAATCGTTGATCGCCCAGTAGTAGCCGAAGTCCGTCACCTGTCGACTTGTGCTACCCGAGGTCTGGACCACGTCGTTGAGCCCGAATCGCGGCGGTATGATCCCGCTATGTCTGCCCGGCCGGATATCCGCCGCAAAAAACGGTAACCAGAAAATCGGCACCCTGCTGATGTACAGAACGACTGGCCACGCAACGAGAACGTCTCCGCTGACCATCTTGATCTGCTTGGCCCTGAACGTGTAGTGAGGCACGTCGAGTTCGCAGGAGGTGAAGGAACTGGACGTCGCGTACACCGTGTCCTGTGCAAGCGGAATCACATTGCCCATGATCCGCCAGGTAACGCCACCGGCGTTGAAATCGCTCTCGGCCTCGAACACGGTCCCACGCAGTGACGCCACGTCATAATAAAACAAGGAATCGCTCACCACCCGCTGGCCATCCGATCCGAGCATCTCGATCGATCGACGGGCCTCAATAAACTTGTGTGCTCCAAGGTACCGCACGGTATCGGCCGACAACACATTTCCAACCCAGTTGAGCTGTGCGGTCCCGAACAGGTCCAATCGTTTGTCGGGAACGCCAACGCTCACCGTTTCCCCGCGGTACTCGATCACTTCGAACCCCGGCAACCCGGCAAGTGCTCGAAATATCTCGTCCTTGTCGGGAAACTCGCCACCGCCCAGGCCCTCACGGCGCGTCCTAAGTTCCTGCTGCCGCAGGCTGCTTTGGATCACCGCCAGGCTATCGGCCGAAATGCTGTCGGCCGAGATCCCCAGCGAGTCGAGCACGAGTTCCAACTGACGGTCCCGGAGCGAGTCCCTGCTTACCCGCGGGGGACGATTCGGCAGATCCTGACCATGGACACTCGATGGGAGCGCGCTGGCCACGGTGATCAGGCCAAGAATCGACAGCGCTGACTTCCGCATCAGGCCGACGACTCATCCCGCCGCTCGCGACGACCGACCATGCGTACGAGCAGAATCGACAGCTCATACAGAAGGAGCATGGGCGCCAGCAGCATCAGCATCGTGCCGGGATCAGTTGGAGTAAGCAATGCCGATGCCACGGCAAGGCCCACGATCGCGTGGCGCTGATACTTCCTGAGCCCCGCGGACGTAACGATCCCGAGCATTGAAAGGAGAACGAGCACGACCGGCATCTCGAACACCATGCCAAACGCAAGGATGAGACGCGTCGCAAACCGCAGATACTCGTCCACGGTAATGATCGGACTCAAGCTTTCGGCCTGGAAGCCGAGCAGGAACTTCAGACCAATCGGCAGGACGAAGAAGTAGGCCATGGCGATCCCCGCGAGAAACAGGACGAAGCCAAGGCCGATAGCCGGAATCACGAACCGACGCTCGTTATCGTACAGGGCCGGCTCGAAAAATCTCCAGGCATGCCAGGCGAGAACCGGCAAGGCGAGGATCAGGCCCACGACAAAAGACAGCTTGAAGGTCACGACGACCGGTGTGGTGGGGTTCGTGAAGAACAGGTTCTGTCCTGGCTGAACGAATTCAAGCGGTCGCTTAAGTATCCCGATTACATCGAAACCGGTCACGACGAAGAAACCCGCGATGGAGAGGACTACCAGGGTAGCCAGACTCCAGATCAGCCTGCTGCGCAACTCCTCGAGATGGTCGAGGAACGGCATCTCATTGCTGTCCTTACGCAGACCGTTAACCCTCCTCCGGCTTTGTCTCCGGGTCGAACAGTTCCTGCTGGCCCCTGGCGCGGTATTGGGCCTTGCTTAACAGTTCCCGGACCTCTTCCATGAATTCCGTCGTATCCTGAAAGTTCCGGTACACGGAAGCGAAGCGTACGTAGGCCACCTGGTCCAGTGCCCTGAGTTGCTGCATTACCAGTTCACCAATGGACTGACTGCTGACCTCCCTCTTGTCGGTCGCTTCGAGGGACTCTTCAATCCGGTCGACGAGTTCCTCGATCATTGCCAGCGAGACTGGACGCTTCGCGCAGGCCGTCCCAATGCTTCGCAACAACTTCACCCGGTCGTACGGCTCCATGGCACCGGTTGTCTTGCGGACCGACAGGGGCTCGTGCTCGACGTATTCGTAGGTAGTGAATCGTTTCGTGCAGGCAAGGCACTCGCGGCGACGCCGAATCGTTCTCCCGCCTCTACTCAGGCGCGAGTCGACGACCTTGTCTTCAACATGGTTGCAAGCTGGACAGCGCATCGTGCGCGCCCCCGACTCAGTCTTGGAGCTGGGCGAGTTCGCGCCGGGCCAATTCGACTTCGTCGCTATCAGGATATCCCCGTACTACGCGATCGAAGTAAGTCCGTGCGTCATCGATGTTGCCCTGCCGGAGTTCGATCCGGCCGCTCTTGTACAGAGCGGTCGATGCACGCCTCGAGTTTGGATACAGTTCCAGAACACGCGCGTACTCGGCCAGGGCGGCGAGCTGGTCATCGCTCTCTGCAAAGGTCTCGGCCCGAAAGAATTGCGCATCCGGCGCAAGGGTGTCGTTCGGATAAAGCCGGAGGAACTCGTCGAATCCGGATCGGGCCGTCTCGTATGAACCCCGCCGAAACTGTCGAATGGCAGCCTCGTAAAGTGCCTGCGGCTCCGCAGTCGCTTGCACCTGCCCATCTGCCGAAATGGGTCCGCCGGAGTCTTCCGGAACCGTCAGCGCACCGCCACCGTCTGCGTTCTCCAGACGAGTCAGCTGGCGCTGCGTCTCGCCCGTAAGTGCGAGCAACTGGTTCAGTACTGTATTCAAATCCTGAATCTGCCGCTGTAAATCTACGCGGCCCGTGATGTCCCGGCGCTGCTGGACGTTGAGACTGTCCAGCAGCACCGAGCGTAAACTACGAATCTCGCGGATCAGCGAATCCCGCTGCTCACGATCCGTTTCCATCTGCGCGACCAGATCGGTCCGCAGTTCGACCACATCGCTCTTCGTCGCACACCCGGAGCCCACCATGGCGGCTGCGATTACGACGATGGTGCTCCGGGTGAAGTTCAAAGTGCGTCCAGGTTTCCGATGACGAATTCCGCACGACGATTCTGGGCCCACGCCCCTTCATTGGCGCCCTGGGCGGTCGGACGTTCTTCGCCGTAACTGACGGTCGAGAACATGTCACCGGTGAGCCCCAAGTCTACAAGATACTTCATCGTAGACTGCGCCCGACGCTGGCCGAGAGCCATGTTGTACTCGAGCGATCCGCGCTCATCGCAATGCCCCTCTATGGCGATGCGAAGATCGGGATGCGCAAGGAGCACGTCCGCCTTGCGCTGCAGAGTGGCTGCGGCTTCATCCGTGATGCGCGACCGGTCGAAATCGAAGTGAACCTGCTCCCGAAGGACGGTGATCGCGTCAGCTTTGGCGCTGATCCCCGCGGTCATGTTCGCGCATTCAGTGCCTGCGTAATCACGATTGATCTGCTGAACGAGGCTGCGGGCCCTGTTGACGTCGCCGGCAGCAATGGCCTCCGACGCCTGCTCGCACAGCTGCATCGCGGCCGCCTCACGCTCCGCGGCAAGGGCCGCTGCGAGGCTGTCGGCGTCAGGTGTCGCCGCTTCCACGACGACGGGCGGCGGTGGCGGCGGTGGCGGCGAACCACCACAGGCCACGGCTCCCGCACCAATGAGGACGAGCATGGCTGCGATACTTCCGTTGCGGTGCATTTTGTTGCTCCTTCGAGTCGGTACTTTGCATGGACAGCGAAATTTGTTCTACGAGCCCTACGCACGATATCACGATGGGCCAATAAGTGTCTGCATTCTAGCGTACACCCAACCTTCTGCCAAGACGGTTTCCGACGATCACGGAATGCCTGCTAACCGGTGTCAGCGCAGTGAACTCGACCAATCGGGCAGTTGATCCACCTGGCCCGAGGTCAGGGTCCTGATCTGGCCGCTCACGACGTCTAGAATCAACAGAGAGTTCCCCCTGCGCCCGGCCGAGGCGAACACGAGGTGACGTCCGTCCGGTGCCCAGCTCGGATCCTCGTTGCTTCCAGCAGATGTCATGACCCGTCGGTCTCCACCATTCGGATTGACCGTGACGATCTGAAAAGTGTTCTCCACCCAGGCTTGATAGGCGATTCTGTCACCCCGCGGCGACCAGTCCGGCGATGTCGCATACCCTCGCTCGCCAAACACGTAGCGACTGATCAATTGAGGCGCACTACCCGCTGCGGACATAACGTAGATTTGCGGATTGCCCAGGGGCGATGAGGTAATCGCCAACTGGTCGCCGCGCGGTGAGTAGGCCGCATTCAGTGTCTCTCCCGCAGTCGTATGCGTCAGTCGTTTCATGCAACACAGTGGCGACCGGCCGAACTCGAACAACTCGGTGTGGTCTCCTGTCGTTCGCGCGAGCACGATCCTGGTACCGTCCGGCGAATAGATCGGCGTTACATTGAGGCCTTCAACCCCGGAGATGAGCTTCGTTCGACCGGATCCGAGATCACGCTCATAGACGTTCGGTTTACCTTCGATGTACGAGACGTATAGAAGATCTTTCCCATCGGGCGATAGCGCCGGTGAGTAAACGATCGTGTTTTCCGAGGTCAGCCGGGTAAGACTCTCGCCATCATAGTCGATGGCGTATATGTCAGAGCTACCGTTGCCCGTCTTGCGCCGGAACACGATCCGAGTAGCTGCGATCCCCGGATCTCCGGTTGCCCATTGGACGATCTGATCGGACACGCGATGCATGGCCATGCGGAACTTGCCATCGGCAACCGCAGGGAGGAAGAAGGCCTGCACCTCCTTCAACTCCCCAAACACGACGTCATGCAGACTGACCCGCAGGACGGGTGCTGTCGGCGTCCCCGCCATCTCAGAAACAACGAGCCACACGGTGCCCAATTGATTCCACAAGGCGTAGTTGACGGCCCCTGCACCGGTGAGCGAGTCGGGTACCGGAATGATCTCGAATCGATCCGCATAAGCCAGATCCGTACGGAGGATGACCTCGGCCGCTCCGGCGACCGCCGCAACGGTCGAATCCGTTTCAATGGCTGTAATGACCAGGCCTGGTTGATAGCTGGGCGTATAGGTGATGCCTAAGCGGACATCGCCGCGGTCCTGGGCCGGAAGTGCAGTGGCTACGAACAACAGCGCCGCAACGACAGCAGTCACGGATGTTTGATACACACGTGTCATATGACTCAATTCCTCAAATTCAACGGGAGCTGGGATCAAAGTAGAAACTCACCCGGAGTTGATCGAACGGGAAAGCCTCGGGAAGCGGTCCGAAAACGTCGGCTCTCGCCGCTGCCTCAATGGCTCCTCGAGCCTCAAGGTCAAACGTTACGTCACCGGATCGGCGGAGCCATTCGACCTCGCTGACCTCCCCGGTCCGGTCGATCACAAATCTGATTTCCGCCTCCAACGGGCGGGCGGTCTCGGGCGGGCGCCAGTAGCGATTGATCTGCCGGACGATGTTGTTGGCATATTCCGGATCCACAAACCGCGCGCCTTCCGTCTGGACGTTGAGAGCTTCCTCACCGGTTTCGTCCGCCCGGGCCGGCTCCCGCACTGGCTCCTCTACCTGCGGAACCTCCTCAACGACCGAAGGAAGCTCCGTCTGTGGAACGGGATCGTCGGTCTGTTGCGGGGGTGGCGGACGATTCTCCTCCTCTGCCTGCCGGGGCGGGGCCGGCGTCTCCCTGAGCGGCGCCTGTAGATCGGCAGCTGCGATCAGCCGGACCTGGTACGTCTTCGCTGTCAGAGGTGGCGTTGAACGCACTGAGAACCCGAGCAACACCGCGAATACAAAAACATGAAGACCCAGCGAACCCCACATGGCGACCAGCGGTATCCTCTGCTCCGGATTCTCACGTCCCTTCATACCGGATCCTCAGTTTCGTCGCCGAGGTTCCGGCTCGGCAATAAGGCTGACTAGTTCCAGATCCGCTTCCTTCAGCGTGCCGATTACCCACAGGACTACGCCGTACGAGACATCCGTGTCACCCTTTACATAGACAGTTTCACTATCGCTGCGCTCTACGATCGGCCCGATTGCCGCGGCAAATTCATCGCGAGATACTTTCGTGTCATCGATGAAAATCTGCCCGTCCCGATCCACTGTGACGACTACGCCTTCTGAGACCTGGAACGGTGCGGAGGGAGCCTTCGGCACGGACACCTCTACACCGCCTTGAAGGATGGGCGTGGTAATCATGAAAATGACGAGCAGGGTGAACGCGACATCTACCAGGCTCGTAACATTGATTTCCGCTCGAATGGGAAGACTGCCGATACCACCGCCGTCACGGTTGCGGCTTCTCACTGGAAGCCTGCTGAAGAACTGGGGCGAGCCGCATTACGAGCGACCGACCCGCGTGCGGCGGGTGCCCATCGGATCCGAGGCGGCGTAACGCAGGCATGGCGAAAGCTACGCACGGGAGCGCCAACGAATGAGACGGTCATGTGCCGCTGTAACCCTTCGGGCGAGTGATAACGCCGCGGTTGATCGTTCGTCTCTCCTCCTCGCCGTAGCGGTGCCATGACTTGTCGTCGTTCCTGCTCTGAACACGCAACACTACTCACGCGGCCACCCCAGTTCTTCAGCAGGCTTCTAGACCCGGCCTTCCCGCGCCAGTGTGCCGATGAACTCAGCCGCAAAGCCCTCGAGTTCGCTGGTGAACAGAGCCAGCTTGCCTGCGTAGTGGTTGTAAGCGATGACTGCGGGAATCGCGACGGCCAGACCCGCTACCGTAGTCATCAGCGCCTCTGCGATACCCGGGGCAACCGCGGCAATGTTCGCACTACCCTGCGCCGCGATACCGATAAACGAATTCATTACGCCAAGCACGGTTCCCATCAACCCCATCAATGGACTCACTGATCCGATGATCGCCAACCAGTGGAGTCCGTGCGCCAGCCCGTCGCGTTCCACGGAGAGTTCCTTCTCGAGCACCAGAAGCAAAACGTCAAGCTGGGTCGGCGTAAGTCCGGGCGTGCTGCCTGGCGTATCCCTGAGAGCCGTTGGTCTGAGCTCGGTAAAAAAGTTTACGCCACGCCGGAAGACTCTGGAGTATGGTGATTCCACCAGATGTGTGAGTGCCTTGTATATGCCTACTAAACCATCTGCTTCCTCGATGCCTGCCACAAACTCGTCGCCGTGCTGTCCCACACGGCGGAATTCTTTCCATTTCCAGAAAATGATCACCCATGAGACAAGCGAAAACGCTGCCAGCACAATCAAAATGATCTTCGTTATGGGCGTCGCGCCCAGGGCAAGATCCCACGGATTGGAGCCGAAACTCCCGTCCTGCAATAATAAGAACGATGCTGATGTGCCGGTCATCCTGCTGTCCCTTACAAGTGTTCAGCGATGTATTCGTAGGTGCGACCGAGTCCCTGTGTCAGGTCGATCTCTGGAGCCCAACCGGCAGATCGCAGGCGCGCCGTGTCCAGCGAGCTTCTGAGCAACTCCCCCTGTCGCGCCGTCGCAAAATCAATGTCCGCTTGCTGGCCGGCCACACTCAACAGCGTTTCTGCGAGCTGACACACGGACACTTCGTTGCCCGTCGCGACGTTGAACGCTACGTCATCGATCGTCTCAGGATCCGAAATCGACAACTCCGAGACGGCCAGGTTGGCGGCCGCGACATCTCCGACATACACGTAGTCGCGTGTCTGTTCCCCGTTTCCGAAGATCGTCAGATTCAGGCCCTGCAGCAGACGACGGCAGAATACAGCGACCACTCCCGCTTCGCCGTGGGGGTCCTGGCGCGGCCCGTATACGTTTGAGTAGCGCAAAGCGACACCCTCCAGACCGTGCACCTTCCGGTAGTAGAACATGTAGTATTCGCCAGCAAGTTTGCTCACCCCATATGGCGAAATCGGCGCCTTGGGAGCCCGTTCACCCGTCGGAAGCTGCTCTGGTTCACCATACACCACTCCCCCGGAAGACACGTAGATGATTCGCCCGACGCCAGCCATGCGCGCGGATTCCAGCACATTCAGCCAGCCATCGGTGTTGATGGAGGCATCGAGCCTGGGATCCGCCACGGACACGCGAACGTCGATTTGCGCCGCATGGTGATTTACGAGATGCGGTCGGCGATCCTGCATGTACTGCGACAGTTCATCCGACCGAATGTCCATCTCGACGAATTCCACGCCGTCCGGAACGTTGTGCAGTTTTCCGGAACTGAGGTTATCCAACGCAATGACCTGCCAACCGGCATCACGGTATGTCTGGCACACGTGTGAGCCAATGAAGCCGGCTCCGCCGGTCACCAGAACGGTGCGAGACGATGTATTCATGATCCTCTGATGTCGCGCGGAAAGTGGATGTTGGGCGGGCACACGGCATCCTCGCAGCTGAGTCGGGCGCTGCCGGCAAGCCGTCGACTACGGC
>Ga0114950_10000255_pt1 | contig 34626 bp, 27 predicted proteins | sample N075metaG_FD_83503 | JGI IMG/M metagenome (GOLD analysis project Ga0114950, IMG submission 83503) | Deep subsurface microbial communities from Kermadec Trench to uncover new lineages of life (NeLLi) - N075 metaG | ecosystem: Environmental > Aquatic > Marine > Ocean trench > Sediment | place...
CGACAATATAAACCGCGCTCCAGGCAATATCGATAACGAATGCCCATATAAGGTAATCCATCGCCGTTGGCCACTCGGTCCCCGGACCAACAATGCCGCTCCAAGAGGCAATTCCAGCCTTGCTTTCAAGTTGGGCCATATTCTCAATAGAGGATGCGATGCCGCCCAAGTCACTGACAATGTAATACGCAAAGACAAGGGTGGCGCCCGTAAACAATAAGAACATCAAGGTATCGGTAAGGATCACACCTTTGGAACCCGAGTACATTGTAAAGAGGGTATAACTGAGCCACACGCCGATCAGGCTTTGAAAATAAGTGAGCTCTGTTAAATCGGCAAGAAGGATAGCCGCGCCCTGGGTGACAATAAGGAGATAGATGCCGACGGAGAGCATAATGATAATGCCCGAGACTTGCTGCACACGGAAGCTGCAAAATCGCTGACCAAAAAAATCGGCCACGGTGGTCGCCCTGCTGCGTCGTAGATAGCGCCCGAAGAACAGAGCGCCGATGACATATCCGGACGCGGCCGTGCTAGGGAATAACATATAGGCACCCATTTGACCGTCATAGGTGAAGCCAGCCTCACCGAGAAAAGCAACGGAGCTCATCACGCTCGCCACTAATGTGCCTACAATAAGGATTGTGGGCGCCTGGCGCCCGGCAACAAAATAGTCATCCAGGTTATTGACGTTTTTCCCGGCGTAATTACCAATAGCGATGAAAAGGATCAGGCTGATAATAATCGTGATAGTAAAAATGTCCATTCTCATCTGGTCCTGTCTTGGGGAGAAGTCGAGTTACGCTATAACCAACGCTAATAAAAACCTGAGCTTATGGCAAGAGCCTATGATTCCAGTCCCGGCGCTTTTTTGTGTACCATACAGGGCTCTGACCCACCTGACCGGATGAGTAATATGGATAAGCTAAGCAAGTTTTACATCGACGGCGCCTGGGTCACCCCACAGTCTGACCAGCGCTTCCCGGTGCTGAATCCGGCCACCGAACAGCGCGTGGGTGAGATTATCCTGGGCAATTCTGACGACGTTAATCTTGCGGTAGCGGCAGCAAATCGAGCCTTCGAGAGCTTCTCTCGCACCAGCAAGGAACAGCGACTTGAATTGCTGGATCGTCTGCTGGAGGTGACTAACAGTCGTTTGGAGGACCTGGCTCAGGCCATGACACTGGAAATGGGCGCGCCGATTTCCATGTCGCGCGAGGCCCAGGCGGACGCCGCCGTGGGGCACCTGGTTGCTTACATCGAGGCACTCAAGGCACAGCAGCAGCGCAGCGTGTTAGCCAATGGTGATACTCAATTGTACGAACCCATTGGGGTTTGTGGCTTGATCACGCCCTGGAACTGGCCGGTGAACCAGGTGTCACTGAAGGTTATTCCAGCCCTGGCGACCGGCTGTGCCTGCATACTCAAGCCGTCAGAGCACACCCCCATCTCTGCCACGGTCTACGCCGAGATCATTCACGAGGCAGGCTATCCGGCGGGGGTTTTTAATATGGTTCACGGCGACGGTCCTACTGTAGGCTCGGCCATGTCACGCCACTCCGATATACAAATGATGTCCTTCACCGGGTCTACCCGGGCGGGAACGGCAGTCAGCAAAGATGCCGCCGATACCGTTAAGAGGGTGACCCTGGAACTGGGCGGCAAGTCACCGAACCTGGTGTTTGCGGATTGCGATCTGGAAGAGCGGATTACAGCCTCGGTACTGGAGTGTTTTTACAATACCGGCCAGTCCTGTGATGCGCCCACCCGCATGCTGGTCGAGCGCTCCTGTTATGAGGAAGCACTGGAAATTGCGCAACGGGCGGCAATGGCACAGGCAGTGGGTGATCCGACCCAGGAGGGCGACCACCTGGGGCCCCTGTTTGACAAGATCCAGTTCGACCGGGTACAGACTTTAATCCAGGTTGGAATCGACGAGGGCGCCCGGGTGCTGGTTGGGGGAGTCGGCAAGCCGGAAGGTTTGGAAACGGGCTGGTTTGTTAAACCCACGATATTCGCGGATGTTACCGATTCCATGCGTGTCACCCGGGAAGAAATATTTGGCCCTGTGCTGGTGATCATGCCCTTCGAGGACGAGGCCGAAGCCATTGCGCTGGCCAATGACACGCCCTATGGCCTGGCAGCCTATGTGCAAACTGGCGATCCAGAGCGCGGCGAACGGGTTGCCGCGCAGTTAAAGGCCGGTGCCATACATATCAATGGTGGTGGTTTTAGCTACGGCACACCTTTTGGCGGTTACAAGCAGTCGGGTAACGGCCGCGAGGGGGGAACGCTGGGCCTGGAGGATTACCAGGAAACTAAAACCCTACACTTTGGCTGAGCGCCGGGGCCATATTACCTGGCAGTTTTTTCGCCGCACAGGTGCAGGCTCGACAGGGCCAGACTGACTGGGGGCGGTGCGGGAACCTGATTCCGGAGCCTATGATCTGGTGGTTGTCGGCGCTGGCATCAGTGGTCTGTTGGCGGCGCATTTCTATCGAAAAGAAAATCCCAACGCGCGCATTCTCATCCTCGATAATCACGATGATTTCGGCGGACACGCCAAACGCAATGAGTTTCAAATCGGGGACCGTACTCTAATCACCCATGGGGGCAGTGCAACCCTGGTTGAACCCTCCTGGTACAGCGATGTGGTCAAAGGCCTGCTCAAGGATCTGGGTGTTGAACCAATGCGTTTTGAATCCGCTTATGATCAGGACTTCTACAAACGCAATAAGCTGAAAGGCGGCTTACATTTCGTTAAGGCCACCTGGGGTGTAAACCGCACGGTCCCGCTCCCTTTGAATTTGTTCGATGATTACTTACCCCTCGCGGAGTCCAGTGTCACGACCACCAGTGACTCCTTGTCGTACAGCAGCAGCAACTCGTATGTGCCAGCGTTGCCCAGCTTGCTGTCGATATGTTGCTGCGCCACCGGTCGCACTTCAAACTATTAGGGCCACCGAGCGCTGAGATACGCACACTGGCGACCCTGGTTGAACAACGCTGGCCTACCCTGGGGCAGGCAAAACAAGCACGTGCAGCCACCCTGAGACGCTTCTTCCACGAAAACCACATGTACCGTGAAGGCGTGCTTGATAATCGTCTGCAAGCGATCAGGAGCACGCAGACGATCAACAAATCATACTGGGCAGGAGAGTACTATCGACAACAGCGTGACAAGGGATCGACGTATCAGGCTGCTGTCAGGGCCTTGGCTTTCAAATGGATACGTATTCTATATCGCTGCTGGCAGACTGGAGTAGCATACGACGAATCTCGATATCTTAAAGCGCTGGAGCGACGTGGATCACCGATCCGCCATCAAACTACTATGCTTAGGCCACCAGCAAGACCTGAGTCACCCGTGGCGAGTGATTTGGCGTTTTTCGTTCTGATCAAATAGTGGACTCTGCTGAAGAACTCCGCCTCGGCGGCAGGCTGTTAGGTAGGAGCGTGTGTTATGGAATTATTACTCTGGTCGATAGCGGGCGGCATCGTCGGAACCGTGCTTATGGACATCGCGGATAAGATCATGGAGCGAACGAACTTCACGAAGGGCGCCGCTTGTGGCGGGCCACAAGCTCTCGGTCGGTGGTTCCTGGGGATGTTCAGCGGGCATTTCGTGCATGAGAACATAATTGAGTCCAGCCCATTAAAAAATGAAGTCTCTGTGGGCTGGATCTTTCATTACAGTCTTGGCGCTGGTGTGGCATTGACTTATCCATTGTTCTATCTCGTCCTAGATATACCCATGCCGGAAAATCACGTCATTCCTGGTATTTTGTGGGGGCTAGCAACAACGGTCTTGCCATGGTTCACTAATTTCCCCGGGTTTGGTTGGGGCCTCTTTGGGGTTAGAGCGCCGAAGGGTATGCGGTCTCTCCTCGCCCCGGCTATTGGCCATGCTTGCTATGGGTTGGGCCTGGGCCTTGTCCTCACGATGACCGTTGCCCGCCAGGGCATCTGAGCAAAGTAACGGGCAGCCCAGTTGTTATTGGCTACCCTCAAGTAACAACATTTCTCATCCCGCTCGCATTGCGAAAGTGCCACTGCCCTTCGGCACCGGGTTTAATCTCAAATCCGCCCTCGTGGAGTAGCCGGTGATGTTTGGAACACAACATCAACAGGTTTTCAGCTGTGGTTTCACCCTACAAGTTCTCATCGATGCACCACGAGACGGATGGCCGCCCCAAGCGCTTGCTTCTTCACCCTCGTACACATCCTTCGCTTCCAATTGCGGGACCGCCATTGCCAATGTTTTCATCACGAGAGCAGCAGTTTCCTTTGGCAGTTCTACACTCAGGGTAACGCTACCATCACTATGAGGTGAACAACTCAGATAGCGATTCTCATGCAGCCGGTTAGCATCCTGTGTTGAAGTGTGTCGTTGCACATTGCGTAACTCCATACAGTGTCTGTCCACCTGGGCGGCTGTGGCTTTTAATGCAAAATCCAGTAAATGTTCCTCTGTTGAGGGTGTGGCGATTCGCGAGAGGTAGCGCGCCTTTGAATACGAAAGATCCCCTTTCTGAAAGACGGTGGATATCTGCGGCAAATCTAACTCGCGCAGCAATACCAGGAACTCGTATTCCATGGCATTGATGTGCGAGGAGAGGGAAATAAGGTCGGTTTCGAGTTGGTCGAGGCTGCGCGAGTGATGAGGTTGGTGGCGTTCATGGCGGGACTCCTGAGGAGGAAAACGGCAATGTTGGCCGAATGAATTCGGCCCCACGAAGAAATAGCTATCCGATTGATATATAAAGCTATTTTATCATTTTCAATGCCAAGCCGCTGTTTTCCACCATTTCCGGTCAATATCACCCAGCCCTATTTATGGTGCTGATCCGTACACCAACTTGCCCTCGAACAGGGTCATGATGACTTCGGTGTCGCCAATACTCTCTGCGGTTACCTCAAAGAGGTTCTGGTTCAGTACCAGCAACTCGGCGGACTTGCCCACTTCAATGGAACCGGTCAGGGATTCCAATCGATAAGCTTTGGCGCCGTCCAGGGTAAAAATCTCAATAGCCTGGGCCAGGCTGATTGCCTGCTCCGCCCACAGGGCCTGCTCACTATCGTCGTAAGGATTGCGCCGTGTCACCATTGCTTCCAGGGCATGCCAGGGGTCTATGCTGCCCGCCACTGACGGCCAATCAGAACCGGTCGCCAGGTTGGCGCCGGAAGCCAGCAAATCCTTGATAGGAAAGTAGTACCTGGCCCGGTCACCAATCGCGCCCTCAATAGAATCGAAAATGGGCCGTGGATACCAGATGGCCGGCGAGAGATCCACGGTGACATTGAGCGCCGCAAAGCGTGGCAGATCGTCGGCGTGAATGTAGCCGGCATGAGCCAGCTCATGACGCAGGCCGCTGCGGCCATTGGTTTCCCGGACCTGTTCGATGGCATCCAGGGCCAGGCGCACCGCGCCATCACCTGCCGTGTGAATCTTCACGGTAAAGCCATTGCTGTCCAGTGCAATCAAGTCTGCTACCAGGGCATCCTGAGACACCAGGGCTGCTCCCCTGAATACTTCCGGCGCGTCAACATCCACCCGGTAGGGTTCCAACATCACTGCGGTACGTGAAGCTGTGGGTACCCCATCCAGAAAGATTTTGGCAAACCGGGTATGCACATGTTCGGAGCGATATTGCTCACTTACCTTTTTCAAAGGCGCTACTGCCATTGGCTGGTCGCGCTGCCCCCTGGGGGTTTGCAAATCGGTGATGGCGTAAGCCGTGAGACGCCCGGCCTGATCCAATTGCTGATAGGCCTGTGAGACTTCTGGCGGTGTGCGAGCCTCGACCATGCCCGTCACTCCATAAGAATTGGCAGCCCGGACCGCTGCATCCAGCGCCGCCACATTTTGCTCAGGGGTCCAGGCGGGGATGACAGCCGCGACCAAACGCGTGGCCGTCTCCAGCAGCACGCCGTTGGGTACACCGTCTTCATCCCGCACAATGGTACCGCCCGCGGGATCGGCAGTATCTTTGTTTATGCCCGCTAACTCCAATGCTTTGCTGTTAACCCAGGCATTGTGTGTTGCATCGTCCTGAAAATACATGGCCTTGTCCGCAGACAACGCATCCAGCCATTGGCGCGGTGAAGTCATGCCGTGAAGCTGAAAAAAATCGCTGGTCCACTGCCCACCGAGAATCCACTGGGCCTCGGGATTGGCTGTAATGCAATCTCCGATGATCTGTGCAATCTCGGCCGGAGCGGCAGTGAAGGAATAGTTACATTCGTACAACATCTTGAGACCACCCTGCCAGGGATGGGCATGGATATCATTGATACCCGGCATGGCCATTTTTCCTTGCAGATCGATAAACTCTGTCGCCGCACCGATGTACGCCTGGGCACCCTCGGCCTCACCGACATAAATATACCTGCCGTCCTTGATGGCCACAGAATCTACCCAGGGATTGGCCTTATCGACCGTATAGATTCTGCCATTGCTTAGCACCGTATCGGCGACAGCCTTTTCGAGTTCTGTATCACCGGGACCTGGGTCACAGCCACTTATCACGGCTATCAATAGTAGTGGCAACAGAAAGCGCATAAAGATTGCTCGCCCGGCGAACTTCAAACGAACTAGCGCGGACCATCCGTGCAGAACAGCGACCATGGAGCGAACTCCCTCAATATCTCTACTTCAGTACTGGCATGTTCAGGAAACATGTCAAGGGCCGCAAGCACGGCATCATCAGTAGTCGTGAGTAGCGTGTCATCACAGGATGATCCAGGTTCGGTGCTATCGAGATCCAGCAAAATAATTTCTCGAACCCCCGGGTATTTCTGCTGGATCACGGTAATAACCTGATCAATTTGATCAGCCAATACAATCGGCATTGGGTATGGCGGCGGCGTATTGACGTCTAACAGAATGCGAACAGGTTGATCTGCATTCTCCTGACAGGATGATTCAAGACGCTTGTTCCAACCCGCAAAATCCGGGTCCGCCCAGGAGTGAACAGTGGCATTTTTTTGAAAAAGCAGCTGCCAGTCACCGGCTCCAGCAAGGCTGGTATTCGCACGCAGGGTGGTTCCATTGGCGATAAACCATTCAAGTGCATTCACGCCTCCAACAATAGTGGAGCAGTCGCTGGCAGCATAGCCGCCTTCTTCCGGCTGACTCGAGCCCGTGACATTGCCGCTATCGACAAAATTTTTCCTGATAAAGTCCGCTGTTGCGCTGGCGCATGCACCCACACAAAGCCCGGGGTCATCCTCCGGCATATTACCGGCAATATAGGCGCTCAAATTGGCGGGGGGAGACGTTAGTGGCACTCCTGTAGAACCATCCGTTCCATCACCTTTTGTGCCGTGGCAGGTTTGACATAAATCTTTATACAACTTGGCACCACTCGGACCAGAACTACCACCACCACTCAAATCAAAAAGGTTCTCGTCAAGAAAGCCTGATCCTGCATCACCGCTACTGCCACCACCACAGCCGGATAAAGCAAGTAACAGGAATGCCAGCGGAAGCGGGTATGCTGTGAAAATTTTCATCGCACTTTTAATCCTGGAAAGAAAGCTGATTCTGTCGTGGTCTCAGCTTAACATCTGCTTTGCGGACATATCTACTTGCGACCAGCAGCAGCCTGCCTGCCGCCCCGTATCCAGCTAACTTGAAAGATGGTTCCAACACTTCTCACGCAAATCCAGTTTGCGAATCTTGCCAGTGGCCGTCATTGGCATCTTGTCCTGCGAGGGCATTGGCCGCCTGGCGGGAGCGATTGGCCAGGTCCGCGTAGGTATAGCGCAAAGTCCTGCATTGTTAGCCCTCAGTTTGTTCCAGTATTTTTTCAGCGCCCTGCCAGATTCCCATGGGCTGGTCCTCGGTAAGCACCACCTGTTTGCGTTCAATAAAACCGTGGTTTACCACTGGCTTAAGCGCCTTGCCCAATACACGATCCTGCTCTGTATGTGCCGGTAGTGCATCTGGCCACAGACGGCGCGGCTGCCAGAAAGCACTGTCCGGCCAGCGCTTTTCCAGCTGGTAAAAATCCCGGCCCACGCGAGCAAAGCGAAAGAATTGTCGCTCCAACCGCTCCCTGTAAAAGTCACCGGCCAGGCTTGCATCGGCCGGTCTTTGCAACAGGGTATTGATTACCGCTGGCGCAATTAGCGCTGATGAGAGAGACAGGAAGATACCGTTGCCCGATAGCGGATCAACCGCCATAGCGGCGTCGCCCACCCTCAGGTAGTTATCTCCCAGCGGCTCCTGCACCAGAATAGGGGTACTGCTGCGCGCCAGCGCCGCGCCAGTGGCAACGCGGTTTTGCACAGACACAGCCGGTGGTAATTGCACTTGCTGCAACTGTTGCTCAATCAGGCCGGGAATTTCTGACTTGCCCGGTAACGCCGGGTTCTTGGCGTAGGTTGTAAACTGCACAAAAAGCCTGCCCTGCATGTTGCGCGCCAACCACATCCAGCCCTGCTCTGTACTGGCCGCCGCCGTAAAAGGCTGATCCGTTTCACAGCGCCAGTTCATTGCCACGGAAACTGTTTCTGAGCCGCGCACTCGCACCCTGCTGGTCAGTTTGGCAGCGCGCCCGCGCGCCTCTACGACAAATTGGGCACCCACTTCCCGACGCTTATCACCAGCGCCACAGTCAACTATGTAGTGGCTACCAACCTGCTGCACGGCATTGATGCGCAGATTCAAGACAGCTACATCCGCGGCATGCAGGTCTTCCAATAATGCGGCGTCAAATTCAGGCCGCCATACTAAAACTTCCGTGTTGGTATCGCGTACCTCGCCATTCCAGATGGCGTATCGTCGCACCGGCTGTGAAGCTGTCTGCAGCGCATGGCGCAGCCCATTTTTATGCAGGGATTCGCAGACCCGCGCGGAGATACCTTCTATTACCGGGTAGTTACGCGGCTCGCCGATCACCGTCACCGCGTAGCCCAGTCGGCGCAAGCCCAACGCGGCAGTAACACCGGCAGGGCCGCACCCGAGCACCACAATAGAGGTGTTCACGAAGACACCCGGTCGATGGCCGGTACACCGGCCACACGTCGCTCCGGGCCCTGGTAATCGGCCTTGCGTGCAAGCGTAGCAACGAGCTCGGCTGAACTCATCTGCCGATTGTCCACCGCCAATTTAGCCAGTGCGACACACACGGCAGCACAGCCGGCACTGGCGCCGACCAAGCCTGTTTGCGGGTTACCGGCATAGCCACCAAAATCAGCCTGCGCGCTGTCCAGGCAGGCAATCTCACCCCCATCACAGCGGGCGTCTCCGGTGGCGCGCACCACTCCCGGGTAAGCGGCGGGATAAACGGGATCGCCACGGGCCGGGCTGGCGGCAACCAGGCAGATACCCGCATCCACCGCCGCCTCACAGGCCGCGCACAAAACAGTACGATCTTCGCGCAGGCCAAAGCTCATATTGATCAGCCGCACATCCTGATCAATTAGCCAGTGGATAGCCTCCGCCACCTGGCGCGGACTGCAAATCAGCTGTTGGGCAAAAACCTGTGCCGCACAAATTTCCAGCTCCACAATCGCGGTATTGAGCCAGTCGGCAATAGTTGCCCCGTGTAAAGGCTGCTGGCAAGAAGCGCTGTTGTCGTCGATAGCACAGAAGCTTTTTGCCGAGTGCAAAGGCGGGGCAATGTGACTGTCGATGATACCGATGCGCAGTGCGGTTTGACTCGCCGTGCTCGTCAAGCTGGAGCTCATCTCAGCTACCCTGCCGAACGCTGTCTGGCGCGGCGCTGTCAATATGGAAACCACCCCCGTGGATACCCACCATCAGGTCCGCATTGGCGAGCGTGCTGGGTCTATGGCTGACGATGATGCGGGTGCTGTCTGCGAACAGGCGATCAATCTCTCTGACCAGTCGCAGCTCAGTGGTAGCATCCACCGCCGAAGTGGGCTCGTCCAGCAGCAAAATCAATGGCTTTTGCAACAGCGCCCGCGCCAGGGCAACACGCTGGCGCTCTCCCCCTGAAAGCGAACGCCCCCCCTCTGCCAGCACGGTCTGCGCACCCTGCGGCAACTCCTCCAACAAGCCTTCCAGCCCGGCTCGTTGACAAGCAACATGTACATCTTCGGCACTGGCCCCCGGCAAACTGTAGCGCACGTTGTTGGCCAGGGTGTCACGAAAAATAACCGGGTCCTGCGGCACCACAGCCAACAGTGCGCGCCACTGGCGCGGATCAAACTCCGCGATATTGATTCCATCAACGGTAATCGCGCCCGCCTGTGGCAGCAGGTGCATCTGGATAAGATCCAGCAGTGTTGATTTGCCGGCACCCGTGGCGCCGTGGATACCCACCTTGGCACCGGCGGGTATGTGCAGGCTGGCAGCGGAAAATACCCGGCTGCCATTGTCGTAGCTGAAATCTACGGCTTCAAAAGCTAACTCGCCGCGCAACTCTCGCGGTGGTGCGCGCCCACTTGAGACAGCCAAAGATACCGGTTGTCGGCGCAGGTAACTGACTCTCTCCAGGCTTACCACCAGTCGTTGCCAGGCCAGGTACAGTCCCAGCAGGGATTGAACCGGTCCTGTCGCCATACCCAGGTAAGCGGCAAAGGCAATCAGTGAACCCAGTTCCATTTGCCCCTGTATCACCCAGTAACCACCCAGCAGAAACACGCCAGCACGGCCGGCGGTTAACATCAGACGGGGAATGGCCGAGGTCCAGAATTCCGTTTTTTGCAATTGCACCAGGTCGCCCAAAAAACTGCTGTTGAGTTGCGACAAGGCGTGTAACTCCCGCTCTTCCCCACCCGCACTCTGAATGAACTTGATAGCGGGAACCTTCTCAACAAAAAACGAGGAAATATCCGCCCCGCGCTCGCGCAGACGACGGTTTTGCGCCTCCACCTTTGGGCGCATGTAAATGAGGTATAGCAGTTCGATGGGCACAAGAAAAAGCAGCACCAGGGACAGCTTCCAACTCAGTATCAGCATCATGGTGCAGGTGCCGACCAGGCCAATGACGGCCGAGAACGCACTAAACAAAGTGTCGACCGCAAAGCGCTGGATTTCTGCAACATCCCTGTCCATACGAGATATCAGGTCACCACTGCGTTCTCGGTTGAAAAATTGCGGGCCGAGTTTTTGCAAATGCGCGAATACATCTTCGCGCAGCGCAAACAGGATGTCGCCCGACAACCGTGTATGTTTAATACGGTTGTAACCCGACAGAGCTGTGGCAGCGATGCCCAGGGCCAGCAGCCCGATAGAGCAGTACAACAAAGTGTCAAAGTCTTGCGCCAGCAGGCCATCATCGATAATCAGCTTGGTCAGCCAGGGCTGCGCCAGCGCCAGGACGCTGGTCAATGCAGAGATGAGTATTAGCCAGGCGATGGCGCCACGCTGTGGCCACAGAAAACTATACAACCAGCGCAGCCCCTCGGGACCACGCTCAACAGGGCCGGGCATCACCTGCACGGTCCTACAAAGTCCGGCGATTGAACACGTAGCTGTTGGCCATACCCATGTCGCCACTCAATTGAATATTGGTGATCTTTTCAAGCGTGTTGGCATCGTACACCGCCACATCACTGAGCGCCCCGGACAGCAACAACAGACTGCCATCGGTGGAGAAGTTTATACAGTAGTAGGTATGTTCCAGTTCGATGGTGCGCGTTACTGTTTGGCTGTCGACATCGAACTCCTTGAGCTGGGTGAGCACGCCGTACATCTTGTCGAGATGCCCGGGCCTGCGCATACCGGTAAACAGGACCACTTCCAGCGGGCCAAAATCCCGATCCTCGGTTTCTCCGGTGATGAGGTTGACCACTTCGTAACCCCATATCCAGTCTGCGTTATCAAGGTCACCGCTCTCTCCCCGGTAGCGGGCAGCACTGTACATGCGGATCAGTTCGTTGTTGACCTCACCCAGGGGCCACACCGTGAGCACGTCACGCTGGCTGTAGGCCGGGTCTTCCAGGCTGCGACTGGCCAGAGCAATCTCGTAGTCACCGGTGCTTACATCCATACGATAAATATCAGGCCCGCCCAGATAGAGGGAGCCCTTGGCATCGGTGGCCATAATGGTCACTTGCCGCGGTGCATCGAAAGACCTGATCGGCTGCGCCTTCAGGCCGGCACTGGTGTCGAACACGGCAACTTGTGGGGTCTGCAGCTGATAGCGATCACGCTGCAGCTGGACCCGGTTTTGATGGGTATAAATCTCGCCGCCATCGGGACTGATGGCCAGCGATCCTATGGATTTAACCCGTACATCACCCTGCGACTGCTGGGTAGAAAACACCAGTTCACAGCTGTCCAGGGCGATACCAAAAACATCACCGAAAGCGTCGACCAGGGTGTAGGCGATATTTCCATCCGGGCTCATTACCAGCGTGCCTGGGGCAGCGAGCCCCGGCAGCTCACACTGCCTGACCAGGGTCTTGTCGTGCAGATCAATCACGTTGAGAAGATTGGGGCGACTCACCGTTACCAGGTAGTCCCGCGTCGACGGTCCCTCAGATGAAGCCGCGCCAGCGTCTGTAGCCTCTTTGCTGCAGGCGCCGAGCAAAAGTAAAATTGCCAACAGGGCCCCACAGGCCCGTACAGGGATAGACATGATCTTACTCCTTGTCGTCCGGATACACAGACTCCAGATTGCGCCAGTCCTTGCTGGCGGAATCGGCTTCCTTGGTCCAATCGGGATAGGTATTCATCGTGTCGGGAACCTGGGCCGGCCACCAGCAGGGGTCTGAACAACCGTACAGGTCTGCTTCCATGGGCTGACACAAGCCGGCCACGGTACCAAACATATCCACCTCCCAACCGGGATCGGTGGTGGCAGCGCAGCCCACTACGGTTTGCATGGCAACAACTTCATCCTGCTCACCCTGGTCGGCGGCGTCTGAGAGCTGTTGGGCCTTTTTATTTACCGCTTTAAGGTGTTTCATGATTGTGCTCTCCGGGGAGTAAGGTAGCGGGAGAAAAATCCTGGGTTTCCGTTCTGAATACGCGTGTATACGTCGATGCCAAAATCAACCCAGTCACGCAACAGGTCGCAGTAGTGAAAAGTGGGTTTGGCGGGATCGCCGTAGCGGGCATAACTTTCGTGGTAACAGCCACCGGCGCAGAGATTGCGGATACGACAGCTGTTGCAACCCAGCTCCTTTTGCTCCATGCGCGCATTGATAAACTGGTTCAGACCATCCTTGTCCAGGCCATCGGTTACGTTACCGAAACGCGGCAGGTCCGAACCGGTAAACCGGTGGCACAGATTGACGTCGCCAGCATGATCCACGGCGACCATACCCACACCGGCACCACAGGGCAGTGCCTTTTTGATGCCCTCGTGAATATCAGTGAGCAGCTGGTGCATATTGGAAAACCCGATAGAGCGGTCTTGTAGCGCAGCCTCGAGATACTTTGCTCCCAGTTTTTTCATATTGGAGAAGACTTCTACCAACTCCTCATTGCTGAGGTTGTAGCTGGAAATATCACCGGAGGTGACCGGCGCAAAACCTACCTCGTGAAATCCCAGGGTATTGAACAGATGGTCCCAGATGACCTCCACATCGGTGATACCTTTGGTGAGGGTAACCCTGGCGCCTACCGGGCGGGCGCTGTAGCGTGACAGCAGCATTTTTACCTTGCGCGCCACCACTTCGTAAGTGCCTTTGCCGCCCACCGTAATACGGTTGCGATCGTGGTAGGCAGCGGGGCCGTCCATGCTGACAGCGATACCCACATTGTGGGCGTTGAGGTAATCGACAATGCGTTCGGTGAACATGGTGCCGTTGGTGGTCAGGGAAAAATCTATCACTTTACCAATACGGGCAAAGCGCGGCTCCGCGTAGCTGATCACCTCCTTTATCAGGGCCATGTGGGAGAGCGGCTCGCCGCCAAAGAAGACAATGTTGTAGCGCGGCTGGTCGGGCGATTCCGCCAGTAACATTTCTACCGCGTCGCGCGCAGTACTAAAATCCATTTTCTTGCCGGCAGAGGGCGTGTCCAGATCTTCTTTATAGCAATAGGTACAGGAGAGGTTGCAGCCGGTATTGACGTTTAGCACCACCGTGGTGAGCGGAAACTGATCCAGCTGAAAAGGTCGTGTTTCCGGTACAGCCCCGATATCACCGCCCACCAGCTGCAGGGATTGCAGTTCCCCCAGCGCACTTTGCACGCTGTCTGCGGGATAGCGGTCTACCAGTGAGCGGGTCAGGCTTGCCAGGCTGTGGCGCTCACCGTTGCGCAGGGTGGCAAGAATATCGCAGGTCAAGTCGTCCGCTTCGAACAGGCTGGTGCTGGGTATATGAAAAATATACGCCCTTCCCGCCACCGCTACTTCATGCAGGTTGTTATCAATGACAGACAGATATGCACTCATGCATTATTCTCCCAATTACCGCAGCGGTGGGTTGTTCCAGCGCTGCACGGTAACTATTAAGTGGCCTTCGCCGCTGCTGACAGCGGTATCTTCTGCCAGGCTGGCAATCACCTTGAGATTGCCGACATTGTTGGTAGAGTGCTCCCGCTCGGGGTTTGGTCCGGCACCCGCAGGCTGGAAGATACCACTGCCCACACCCATCTTGCCGGCAAAACGCACGTCCTCGCCCTGTTCAGCGGCAGCATCCCAGGGGGCCACCTGCCAGCTAATGCCATCCATGTAACCCAGTCGCAGGTCGTCGTCGCTGCCAGCGATCCCATCGGGTCCATGGTCGATACCCACCGCCCGAAAAGCAGCCTCTACCCGGGGAGTGGAACCCCCATTACCGCCAACCCGCGCAATCGCATAGGACGGTTCTACGGCCAGCGAATTCAACTGCTGGTACACCATCAGGGCATTATCCAGGCTGGCCGCGCCTACGCCGATACTGCCATGACCCATTGCCGCATCACTGCTGGCAGCAACCGCCAACACAATGCGGTTTTTGTCACGCAGCAGCACCTTGTCGATACTCAGCCCCTTGGGAAGAGTGATATCACCGACCAGGGCAGAGCCGCTGATGGTGAGCTGCTGTGTTCCGCCGCGCTGGATATGGGTGGGAAACACACTGTTGATGCGCGAATTTTTATCGTCGCGCACCGCGCTCAGACGCATACCCAGCAATGGCTGGTCCTTGAAGAACATACGGCCGCTAAGGCGCTCACCACTGGCATCGGCTGCCAATACCTGGCGCATTGAGTCATCACCCAGGGTAAGCTGGGCGCGCCAGTCATAACCGGTATACACCAGCGCCTTACCCTTGCCAGAGACTGACTCGCCGTTACTGTATTCGCCTTCTATAGACAGGCTGTAATAATCCGGCTTGGTAGTGGTGGCGGTCATAACAGCATACAAATAGCCCTTGCCCGCCATATGCCCGGTCACTATCCAGCGGCCCGCCAGGTCGGGTTTTTCGGCCGCCTGCCAGGCGCTCCAGGCTTCCGACTGCAGAGGGTAAGCCTTGGCCAGGGCTGGCACGGTCTTCGTTAAAGCTTCATTGAGCCAATCCCGGTCGCGACCGTACAGGGAATACTCGGTGGACGGAAACTGCCCGAGATGAAAATGTACCAACAGTTCCCATTCTGCCTCGGTGCGCCGCTGCAGGGCAAAGCGAGCACTGGAATGACAGCGCCCGCACATGACGGCGAGCTCAGGATCCATATCTTCAATGCGATTCAGGTCCTGCTCGATAAGATAACGGTAGGGTTGCGACTCCTGGGGCGCCAGTCCCTGGGTGTCCGCCAGGTATTTGACCAGCTCGCGCATGGATGACTGGGCGATCGGGATATCGCGGCCACTCAGTCGCAGGCCGTGAATCATGCGCATACGATTGATGGTCATCTCCCAGCCCTCAGCGGTTTTGCGCTGCTCACTGATGCGACTAAAGGCGCCTTCTTTATCCGGAGTGTGGCAACCACCGCAGTTTGAAAATAGCAGCTCCTCGCCAGCGGTCCTGTCCGCCTGGACTGTAGCGGCGAAAACACAGAGCAACGAAAATGTGAGTAGTGAACCGTAGCGTAAGATCATGGGATCTCCCGAAAAACGTACTGATAATCTGACTGCTTGTTAATTTAGTACAGTAGACCTATTTATTTTAGGGAACTATAACGCCCCAATTTTGTGGCTGTCAAGCTGTATCAGCCCTGCCCGTCCAGCAACTCCGCCCTCAGCGAGGTATGTCGCCGTGCTTTATCAACCACAGGAATGACTGACTGGCCATCTCTACAATATTGGCGGTCTCCTTGCGCCACGGTTTTCGATAACCAATAAACATCGTGTGCCCCTCCAGGGATGCGCTAATAAACAGCGCGATACGCCGGCACTGCGGTACAGAAAGTTTAGGATTTACCTCGCCGATAATACCTGCCAATACTCTGCGGTAGTTTTCGTACATTTCGTCCATTGATTTGGTGACCCCTTTTTCGTGGTTAGAGAGGGACCAGACTTCCGGGAAAAACACCGTCGCACGTTTGCTGTTCAGATCGAAAACAACATGCTTGATAACCGTCAAAAATTGTTCTTCGGGCGTGCCGTGCTGCCTGATCTCAAAAAAGTCGTCCAGGTACCGACTCAGGGCGTTGTCGAGCATGGCCTTGACCAGCTTTTCCTTGCTGGGAAAATAGTACTGCAAATTACCGACGCGGATGCCGGCGGCATCAGCCACCTTGCGCATGGAAAAATTATGGTAGCCGCTGTCAATGAGCAGTTCAGCGGCGGCTTCAAGAATGTGTTGTCTTTTATCCTTGCCCTTCTGGTAAGCGCCCTGCCTGGCCTTGTTGCTCACTGTCACCGTCTGCCTCGCTGATTCTGATTATTGGCACTGAGTGAATATTATACGATCGACCTAATATTACCAGCATTGCCGAGCCAAAAATCAAAGGTTCTCCGAAAGCCCGCCGGAATTGCATTGCTCGTTCCGACGCCACATGCTGCGGGGCTTTAATTTAGTAGGCCTGCACATATAGATACATGGGGTACTCCGTAGCAGAGCCGAGAAGGGGTGGTGACTGGTAACTTCAGCCTATCGTTGCTGCGCGCAATTCATCATAAGAATCCTGGATACACTGGGCGTAAAAGCCCGGGTCGGGCATCAAATCACGACAGGCATTTATGGCGATAGATATCTTGCCGTTGCAGCTCATAATGGCGTGGAACAAGCCCACACTATCCATAATGGGGCCAAAGCCAGCGCAGCAGACCAGCCGGGCTCCACACAGGTACAACGGCTGCTGGGAGCCGGCAACATTGGTAATAACCGTATTTATGGGTGCTGCCGTACCCGCCGCGAACATCAACTGGGTGCCAGCACGCAACATGGCCAGGGAGGCAAGTTGTGGGGGAATGACCTGGGCCAGGTCCAGTGCGGTCCTGGGCCCAATCGCTTCGGTATAGGCCTTGGAAGACAGCGATTCCTCATGCACAGCATGCAGTCGCTCCAGCGGATCCTCGATTTCGCTGTGAATGGCCATGCTCATCGCCGTCACCAGATTACCGCCCGCATCGCGCTCGTCCTCGCTGCGGAAACTAACCGGAATCATCGCCATGGGCGAAACGGTAACAGGCTCCCCCTTGCTCTCAAGGTATTTGCGCATTGCACCCGCCACCACCGTGACCAGCACATCATTGACAGTGACGTTATCGATACTGGACTTCATCGCCTTGACCTCATCCAGGTCAAAAAACCGCGCCTCTACAACTCGGTGTGGCGAAATGGGAGCATTGAAGCGAGTACTGTGCCGCTCTTTCATCGATTGCAGGCGCTGCTCTTTCAAGCCCTGTCTGATGCGCCCGGGAATAGGTGCGATTTCCCGCACGGCCTTCAACCAGCGAGCCGGTGAACGTAAGCGATTGATATAGGCCCGACCAAACATCTTCAGGGGGCTGGGGTTTGTTTGTGGCTGGTAGGGCTCAACAGTGGGTGTTTTCGGCGCTTTGGGTGTTGGGTCGTGCAGCGCATGAATGGCCTCCAGCGCCGATGCTCCGTCTACCGCGGCATGGTGCATTTTAAACAGGATCGCAAAACTGCCAGCGGGCAGAAAATCGATATTATCCAGGCCCCCGATTACATAGGCCTCCCACAGGGGTCGACTGCGATCGAGCACGCGCGCCTGCAACCGCGCCACCTGTATGCACAACTGCCGCCAATCACCGGGCTTGGGCAGGGCAATGTGGCGCACGTGGAATTCCATATCCAGGTTCTGCTCATCCAGCCAAAAGGGGTAGTCAATACCCAGTGGCACCTTGCCAACCGTGCGATAGAAGATAGGCGCCGCCCCCGCGCGCTCCCTGAAGGTATTGAGAATATCCTTGAACCTGACCGGACCACTGTTTTTTTCCGCTGGAGTGTAGAACATCAACAGCCCGATATGCATAGGCGTATCGGCAGCTTCCTGACTGAGGAATAGTGCATCCAGTGCGGTTAGCTGTTGCATGTTCTGCGCAGACATTTCAGCGTTTGTCCACTACCCGCTGGGCTTTACCCTCAGAGCGAGGAATGCCACCGGGATCGTGAACCTTGACCTTGGCTGATACACCTATATAGGACTTGATCCTATGCTTGAGGGCCGCCTCGGCTTCTTGCTTGTTGCCGGTGTTGGCGCCACCTGCCAGCTCAACATGAACTTCTATAACATCCAGATGACCTTCTTTACTGACCTCAATAAAGTAGTGCGGCGCCAGGCTATCGACGGACAATAACTGCTCTTCAACCTGGGTTGGAAAGACGTTAACGCCGCGAATGATCAACATGTCATCACTGCGCCCGGTAATCTTGTCCATACGTCGCATGGTGCGGGATGAGCCTGGCAGCAGGCGGGTGAGGTCGCGGGTGCGGTAGCGCACTACCGGCATAGCCTGCTTGGTGAGACTGGTGAACACCAGCTCTCCCGCTTCGCCGTCGGGTAACACTTCACCGGTTTCCGAATTGATGATTTCCGGATAAAAATGATCTTCCCAGACAGTCGGTCCGTCCTTGCTTTCCAGGCACTCCTGGGCGACACCAGGCCCCATAAGCTCGGACAGGCCATAAATGTCGACGGCATCAATGCCCAGGCGCCGTTCTATCTCCTTGCGCATGGCGTCGGTCCAGGGCTCGGCACCAAAAATGCCGATACGCAGGGACAGTTTTTCGATATCAACTCTTTGCCGTTCCATCTCGTCGGCGATATTAAGCATGTAGGAAGGCGTCACCATGATGATGTCCGGATCAAAATCCTTGATCAGTTGCACCTGCTTCTCTGTCTGCCCGCCCGACATAGGTATCACCGCACAACCGAGCCGCTCGGCACCGTAATGTGCACCCAGGCCGCCCGTGAACAAACCATAGCCGTAGGACACATGCACCTTGTCTTTGGCAGTACCACCAGCCGCTCGAATCGAGCGTGCTACCACGTCGGCCCACACATCGATATCTGCCTGGGTATAACCCACTACCGTGGGCTTGCCAGTGGTGCCACTGGAAGCGTGAATACGGACTATCTGTTCCATGGGCACAGCAAACAGGCCAAAGGGGTAGTTATCCCGGAGATCCTTTTTGGTGGTGAAGGGAAAACGCGCCAGGTCTTCCAGGTTTTTGAGATCGTCAGGATGAATACCGTGGGCGTCAAACTTGCGGCGATAGGCCGGAGAGTTGTCGTAGGCGTGGCGCAAACTGGTTTTCATACGCTCCAACTGCAGACTGCGTAGCTCATCAAGACTCGCGGTTTCAATAGCATGCAGTGGGTCGAGACAGTTGGACTTCTTCATCATGGCTCCGTGTTTTTATAAGTTATATTAGACCATCACAATATAATACACTTTATTGATAAATATCAATCTTAATGTATCATTATGAAAAAACCACAATCCAGGATCAGACCTTAGCCTGTACCATTGCGCAGAACGTTTTCATGGTTGGAAATATGATGCGAGCTGTAGCCAAACCCATCCTGGTGCAACGGCTTATTGATGACTTTAGCCAGCGCCGGCCAATGCGAACCACCTCGCTAATCACCACCATTTTTGGCGACGTGGTGTCACAGCACGGCAATACCATCTGGCTGGGCAGCCTGGTTAAGGCCATGGCGCAACTGGACATCAACGAACGCCTGGTCAGGACATCTGTGTTCCGACTGGTAAAAGAGGGCTGGCTGGAATCGGAGCGGGTTGGCAGACGCAGCTTTTATCGGTTTACTCCCTACGGTTCAAATGAATACCAGCGCGCCGCACGCAGAATCTACGCACTGAATGACCATCACTGGCAGGGACAGTGGAAGTTGCTGGTGCCGCAGGACATACCCGATAGCCAGCGCGAGCAGTTCCGGCGCAGTCTGCACTGGCAAGGTTATCGGGCTATCGCTGCCGGTACCTACGCCATGCCCTGGGATGAACAGCACACCCTGGGGCAAGCTCTTGAGGAACTCGAGGCCACTGACAAAGTGCTTGTTTTTGATGCCTGCAGCTCAGCGTTGGGATCCAAGCAGCTGGTCAAAAAACTGGTAGCGCAATGTTGGCAACTTGAGGAGGTGGCAGAACATTACCAGGAGTTCCTGGCGCGCTACCAACCACTGCGTAAATGGGTAGTGCGCAAGCAAACCCTTGAGCCGGAGATCGCGTTTATTGTTCGTACGCTGCTAATCCACGACTACCGCCGGATACTGCTGCAGGACACCCCCTTGCCGGATGAATTACTGCCTGTCGCCTGGCCCGGTGCCGCCGCGCACACCCTGACCGCACAGATATACAAGGCTGTGGCGCAGGCCTCAAACAGCTACATCGTAAAGCAACTGGAGCCCGGCGACGGGCCTATGCCCAGTGCGGATGCCTCTTTCTGGAACAGGTTCGGTCGGATCAACTGACCAACAGCGGGCGCACTGATAGTGCTGCGACATCAGGCAGCCCTGTGCCTGGCTGATAAGGCAAACATCACCAGGCTTGCAATGACCGCGACGCCAGCGAGGATATTGACCGCCTGGAAACTCTGGCTGGTGACAAACAATGCTGTCACCCCCGGCCCAACGGCGCCACCGGCGCCGTGAAAAGCCGGTGCAGCTGCCACACTACGACCACTGTCATCCACCGCGTTGACGGCGGCATACTGGAAAGCCAGGGAGAAATTCCAGAAAAAATTATACAGCGCCATGCCCAGCAGGTAATCGAGCTTACTCATGCCTGCCTGCAGGAATAACAGCGCAACAACTGTTCCCCCGGCACCAATGGCCAATGGGCCAAGCCTGCCGAAACGGTCGCCGCACCAGGCCGCCAGCAATGCTCCGGGTATACCCAGGGTAACGCTGGCGGCCAGGCTCATACCGATAAAGCCGGGCTCAAATTGTGCCGCCGCCGCCATGCGCTCTACGTAGGTCCATACGGCACCGACATTGAAGAAAAAGAAAAAACACCCGGCCAGTGCCGCCAACACCCGGGGCCGAAACAAGGCAGCACCAATGGCCACATGACTTGTTTGTGCACCAGTGCGGGGGAACCAGCGCAGCAACAAAAGACCCAGCAATGCCAGGCCGGCAAAAATTACCAGCACCCCATCCAGGCCGTAGTTTTCAACAATTGTGGGGAACGCCAGCAACCCGACTACCTGGAAAGACACCTGGGCAGCAATCGAAAACCCAAAGCACCGATCCGGGTGCTCATTGTCAGACAATGCTGTCAATGCCAGCGAGTATGCCGCACCGCCACCCATGCCGGCCAGGCACTGGCAAATCATGAACAATAAAAAGTCATCGACCCACATGGACGCGGCATGAGCGGCCAGCAACAAGCCCAGGGCAACGCTGCCCGCCTTTACCCAGTCGACCCGTCGAATCCAGAATATGGCAAGCACCGAACTCAAGGCCGAGCCCGCCATTACTGTGCTGGCCAAAAAGCCTACCTGCCGCGCTGGCAGCCCCATATCGCTGGCGACAGCACCGACAAAAACAGGCAACACCAGGAAAGCCGCCATGGCTATAAAGCTGATAGCGACCGCGACAACCACAGCCGCACGCTGATTGACGGCTTGCTCATTCATCATTGGCTGGTCTGGGGCAATGCCTCCAGTAACAACGCAGCAGCATCAATATCGGCCTGCTGGTGTGGCTGCAGGTCCTGCCCACCCAGCGCTGCCGCCATTTCCAGAAAGGGATCGTCGGTGGCAGTCTTGATGCCACTGAGTTCTTCCAATACCGCCAGTCCGTAGAAGGGCACCGTCCAGGTGTTATAGCCACCCTCATGAGTCAGCAATAATTTGCCGTCACAGAGCTCATCGGCCGCCTGCATCATTTTTCGAGTCAGCATGCGGTAGCCATCACTGTGCATTTGCATGCGCCCCAGCGGGTCGTATGCGCCAGCATCAAAACCGCAGGGAATAATGATTAGTTGCGGCTTGAATTTATGCAGGGCGGGCAACACCACGCGCTCGTAGGTCTCCATATACGCGGCGACGCCACAGCCTGGCGGCAGCGGGATATTAATATTGTAACCCTCACCAGCACCAGTCCCGTTCTCGTGGCGGTAGCCCGAGTCGGGTGGAAAGCAGTTCTCCTGGTGAACAGAAATGGTCAGCGCCCGGGGGTCGTCATAGAAAGCGCTCTGGGTACCATTGCCATGGTGCACATCCCAGTCAACCAGGGCAATGCGCTCCAGGCCGTACTTTTCAAGGGCGTGGAAGCCGCCGATGGCGGCATTACCAAACAGGCAAAACCCCATGCCCTCATCAGCCAGGGCGTGATGACCCGGCGGTCGCACCAAGGCATAGGCATTGTCTACCCGTTCTTCCAGCACCGCCTCCAGCGCGGCCAACACACCGCCTGCAGACAACATGGCAATTTCATAACTACCGCGGCCCATAGGGGTGAAGATGCCGGCGTCCCCACCGATGCCCGCGCTTAAACTCTTGAGCCGCGCCAGGTATTCGGGCGTATGAAAGCGCAGGATCTCTTCCTCGGTAGCTTCCCTGGGGTCAATCAGGTGCAACTGCGGTGTCAGCCCCGCCACTTCCAGCAAGTTGCGCAAACGGCGCTTGGTCTCCGGGTTCTCCGCATGGGTGTCTGGCTGCACCGGGTTGCCATAGGGCATGGGGCCAGCGTAATTGCCCGTGTTGTGCCACATATAAAGTTCATGGCAGACGAAGCCTGTCCTCAGTTTATTGGTACTCATTGTCTTTCCTCTCCTTATTATTCGGATCAGTTGGGTTGCGGCGCCACTTTCGGCCAGGGCATGGCTTGTTCAAAAACTGCGGCCAGCGACAGCAGTAAATCTTCGCACCCGTAGGCGGCGGCAAACTGGATACCGATTGGCAAGCCGGATTGGCTGCGCGCCAGCGGCAGCGACATCGCTGGCTGCCCGGTACAGTTGTATACAGCGGTAAAGGGCGCCGGGCTGAACACGTGGTCGGTCCAGCTGCGTGCTGTGTAATTGCCACCATCAGAGGCGTGCTGCCCAATGGGCCAAGGTAATTGTGCGGTGGTGGGTGTCAGCAGGATGTCGTAGTCACCAAAGAAACCGCCGAAGTCGCGGTTAACCGCATTAAACACATCGTCGGCATGCAACAGGTCCACCGCTGACAGGGACAGACCGTGTTCGTGTATCGCCAGTGTCGCCTGTTCCAGGGTACTGTGATCTGCCGGCCGTCCGGTGGCGGCGCATATATCTACTACCCAATGGGCGATGGACGCCGACCACAAATCGGTATTGGCATCGGCAAACGCCTCCGTATCCAGTGGTGGGCAAGCCTCCTCGACACTGTGTCCCATGGATTCACACATCATGGCAACCGACCGCAGGGCAGCACTGATCTCGGGGTCTACTGCGGCACCGGACCAGGCCTCAACGCTATAAGCTATCTTTAAATTGCGCGGTGCCTGTTGCAGGGTGGACAGGTAGGATGATGCTGGCGCTGCAATCACATAGGGATCACCCACCCCCGCCCCCTGCACCGCATCCAGTAAAGCAGCGGCATCGCGCACGGTGCGAGTAACTGCCAATTCAATACCAAAGCCATTGAGGCCCTCGGCCGCACCAGGCCCGATGGGTACCCGGCCGCGAGTCGGTTTTAGGCCAACCAGGCCACAACAGGCAGCGGGGATACGGATAGAGCCACCGCCATCGTTGGCGTGCGCTACCGGCACTATGCCAGCAGCTACTGCGGCCGCCGAGCCGCCGCTGGAGCCACCCGGACTGCGTGTGGTGTCCCAGGGATTGCGGCAAATACCCGCTTGCAGGGTTTCCGTGGCAATGTTGTAGCCCATCTCCGGGGTTGCTGTGCGGCCCAGTGTGGCCAGGCCCGCCTGACGGAAACGCATCATCAGGTCAGAATCTCCCTGGGCAACAAGACCGGCGGCCAGACGCGACCCCATTTCACTGCGGCGGCCCTGCGCCTGGAGTACCAGGTCCTTGATCAGAAATGGTACGCCGGAAAACGGTGCCTGCGCTGGCACAGCCGCAATGATATCGTCCACATCATCAAACAGCTCCAGCACAGCGTTGATAGAGGGATTCCACTGCTCTACGAGGGCAGCCGCACACTGCGCAAGGTCCCCGGCAGTGACCTCACCCTCACGCACCAGCCGGGCCAGATCCAGGGCATCGTATGAAAGGTATTCTGAAATCTTCATACCTGACCCCCCGCTAATTATTGGCGTTAATGGGTGGCAAGCCCGTCTGCCACATAGCCGTGCGCTCGAGCTGCGCTGCCAGCGAAAACAACAGCGCATCTTCTCCCACCCGCCCCGACAGCATGACCCCTATCGGCAACTTATCGGCGGACATCGCCAACGGCAGGGACATGGAGGGCTGACCTGACATATTGTAAAGATGCGTGAAGGCAGACACCTGCTTAAAGCGGTGCACATATTCTTCAAAACTATCGCCCTCGCGGTAGGTAATGGTTTTTAGTCGCGGCGGCGCTGTGGCGGTCACCGATTGCAGCACAACATCGTAGTCCGCCATAAACTGACCCATGGTCCTGCCAATGCCATGCATATCCCGCAGTGCAATCGCGTAATCATAGGGGCTGTATTTTCTGCTACCGATCCTGATAGCACGGGTCATAGGTTCGATGTCAGGCACATCAATAACGCGACCCAGTGCCGCCTCCATCTGTAGCAAAGAACTGGTCACGTCGGTAGCTATAAGCGTATTCTGCACCTCGTTGAGCCTGGCGTAATCCAGCGGCGGCGCCGCCTCTTCCACGGTGTGCCCCAGTCGCTCCAGCAACTGGGCAGTTTTCAGTACCGCCGCTTTGCAATCTGCATCAATATCCGTTGCCGGCACGGCCAAATTCAGCGCCACACGCAGGGGACCGGGTTCACGCCGGGTGGCCGCCAGGTATGCACTTGGCTCACCGAACAGACCGTAGGGAGCTCCCGCCTCATAACCCGCGGTAGCATCCAGCATCGCGGCGCTGTCGCGCACGCTGCGTGCAACCACGTGGCCGATGGACATGCCGGGCCCACTAACACCGGGAGTGACACCCCGCGTTGGTTTAAAGCCAAACACACCGCAGTGGTTGGCCGGCACACGAATAGAACCCCCACCATCGCTGGCATGGGCGATTGGCAGGATACTCGCCGCAACCGCGGCGGCGGAGCCACCACTGGAGCCGCCGGTGCTGTACTGTAGATTCCAGGGATTGAGGCAGTCCCCCAGAAACAGGTTTTCGGTGGTCAGGGCCAGGCCATATTCTGGAGTATTAGTCTTGCCAAAGATTACCAGGCCCGCCTGCTGATAGCGCTGCACCAGCAGCGAGGTCTTTGCCGCCACATCCCTGGCATGCAGTCGCGAACCATGGGTGGTCACAGTTCCCGCCAGGGATACGCTCAGGTCTTTCAACAAAAAGGGCACACCGGTGAACGGCCCCCGGGGCAGGCCCTTGTCTATCGCCGCCCTCGCCAGGTCGTAGTGCTTTTGTGAGATTGCATTGATCGTCGGATTGACAAGTTCGACCCGTCGAATCGCCTCCTCCAGCAACTCTATTGCACTGACTTCGCCATTGGCGACATGTTCGGCCAGCGCGGTGGCATCCGAATTGCTGTACAGCGCCGTCAGCTTGTCGCCCTCGCTGGCCAGTGCAGCCTCACCCGTTGCGGCTGCACCAGCGGCCAGCAATGCCATTTTGTTAAATTCTCGCCGACTGTATGTCACGGCTGCTCTCCTTTTGTATAAACCGGTCGGCCCTCGAACCAGGTCTGCTCGACTTGTGTTTCGCTGATTGTGTTTATAGGAACCTCAAACAGGTTTCGGTCCAGGACAATAAAATCCGCCGACTTGCCCTCCTCGATCGACCCGGTCAAAGCTTCAAGACGCATCGCCCGCGCACCACCCATGGTGGCTATATGCAGGGCCTGTTCAAGACTGATGGCCTGCTCGGCCCACAGAGTCTTATCGGTATCCTCAAAGGGATTGCGCCGGGTCACCAACGCCTCGATGGCATGCCAGGGACTGAGGTTCCTGGCTGCCGAGGGCCAATCGGAACCCATTAGCACATTGGCACCTGATTCCAGCAAATCCCGCACCGGAAAATAGTGCAGACCGCGCGGGCCGATGGCACCGACCACAGAATCAATAATCGGCGAGGGGTACCAGATGTAGGGCGACAGATCGGCCGTTACGCCCAGCTCGGCAAAACGCGGCAGATCCTGCGGATCGATAAAGCCCGCATGGGCCAACTCGTGGCGCAAACCACTGGGCCCATTGACCTCACGCATGGCCTGTAAGGCGTCCAGCGCCGTGCGCACCGAGCCGTCCCCCGCAGTATGAATTTTCACGGTAAAACCCAACTTATCCAGGGCGATAAGATCACGCCTGAGCACATCGGGATCCACCATCAACAGTCCGCGGGTCGGCTGCGGATGTTCCTCCTCAACAAGGTAATCTTCCAGCATCAATGCCGTGCGCGAAGCGGTGGGCACACCGTCCAGGAATATTTTTACGAAATTGGTATGTAGATGAGTCGACTGGAACTTGTCTCTGGCCGCCACGATCCCCTCGATATCCAGGGGATAGTTGCGGACCTCCCGCGGGGTCTGGTGATTGGCAACCAGGTGCGCCGTCAACTCCCCCGCCTCATCCAGTTGGCGGTAGGCCGCAAGTACTTCTGGCAGGGCTCTGGCCTCGTTGACGCCGGTCAGACCATAGCGATTGGCCTGGCGTAGGGCCTCAGCCAGGGCCGCCCGATATTGCGCCGTCGTCCACGCCGGTTGCAGGCGCGATACCGGTGTCCTGGCACTCTCGTACAACAAACCGTTGGGTTCACCGTCGGCGCCACGCACGAAGGTACCCCCCTCGGGATCTGGCGTATCACGGTTGACCCCCGCCAGCGCCAGTGCCGCACTGTTAACCCAGGCGTTATGCCCCGCATCATCGCTGAGGTAGATGATGTGTTCGCTGGAGACCGCATCCAGGAAAGCACGCGGAGAGGGAATATCATGAGTACGAAAAAAATCGCTGCTCCACTGGCCACCCACCACCCATTTACCGTCGGGATTGCTGGCAATACATTCGCGCAGGCGCGCCGCGATTGCATCCGGTGTCGCACTAAAAGGGAAGTTACAGGTGTATAGCGCGCTGATGCCACCCTGCCAGGGGTGGGCGTGGGCATCATTGACACCGGGCATAAGCATTTTTCCCGCCAGGTCTATGCGCTGGGTTTGCTCACCCAGATATCTATCAGCGCCAGCGGCATCACCCACATACAAGTACTTACCATCGTTAATGGCAACCGCCTCGGCCCAAGGCCTGCCGGGGTCTAGCGTGTATATCCGGGCATTGGTCAAAATCGTGGCAGCGGGCGCTAACGCTGTAGAACCCACTGCGACGGTATCTTCAGATCGCTCGCAGCCGCTCAGTAACAGGCAAGTTATCGCGCCAGCGAACAGAAAAGTACTTACCCGGTTTACCCAGTCCTTCCTCATGGCAATGTTCTCCCCGAAAAAAAGGGCCCGGATTACCGGGCCCAAGTACGGAGGCAAAGGGAGCTACTGCCTCACTGCCCAAAAAAATAGCTGAGAGTCACCCCATAGGTGCGCGGCATACCCTGGCTGCGTACGAAGGGGCCATTACCGCCTACGTAGGCAGAGGGATAGTAATCTTCGTCCGCCAGGTTGCGACCCCAGGCCATAACCCGCCACTGACCATCGGCAGCGCCAATCGCCAGGCGTGCACCGAGTATCGTGTAATTTTCAGTGGCTTCCTCCGGATTAATACCGCCGGTGGTGTCATCGGTGAAGGCCAGATCGCCCGCGATTTCCATGGTCAGATCATTGCCGATAGACCATTCGTATTTTACCAGGGCTGTATACTGCCATTCCGGCGACTGCGATAGCTCTGCACCAGACACATCACGAGTCACCGTGGTGGGCCATGCACTGGCATCCCTGTCCACCGCATCCCACTTCTTGATTTCGGTATCCAGATATGCCGCGCCGAGATTGAAGGTCAATCCATCAGTGATCAGCCAGTGCATGTCAAACTCGGCACCATAAATCTCCGATTCTGGCACGTTGGTCAGACCTGAAATATTGCCCACGAAGGTTACCGAGGCGTCCTGTTCCTGCTTGTCGTCGTAGTCGTAGTAGAAGGCTGCAGCGTTGAACTGCATGGTGCCGTCGAGCAAGGTGGCCTTGGCACCCACCTCGTAGGAGGTCAGCTCCTCTTCGTCGTAAGGCTCAAGCTGCTGGGTAGTATTGGAATTGGCGCCGTTGAAGCCTCCCGACTTGAAGCCCCTGGAGACCGTGCCATACAGAAGTATGTCATCACTGAGGATGTAGTCCAGGCCAATCTTGCCCATCCATTTTTCGGTGTTAATAGAGTCCTTGAACACGTGGAAAGCGTCATTGACATTGGGCGTTCCCAGCAACCCGAAAATGTAGGTCGGAGAGTTCGGATCATCATCGATGGTGCCACAGTCGCCGGGCGCCAGGGTGGAACCGAATTGGGCATTGAGGAAACCGCCGAGGCTGCCATCATCCGCAATGAAGGTACAACCTTTCCAATCCCTGTCCTCCTCGGTATAGCGAGCGCCCAGCGTCAGGCGCCAGGCTTCCGAGAATTGCCACTCCGCGTGACCAAACACCGCCCAGGATTCGGTGGTCTGTTTATAATTGGTATCCAGTTCCAGAATCGGCGTGGGTGCAAAAAGATCTACTCCCCAGGGTATGGATCCGAGCCCGAATACGGAATCTGACATGAAGTAGTGGTACTGCTCCTTCATATCGTCATCGGAATAGTACAAACCGCCGATCCAGATGATATCACCTGTTTCCCCGGAGAGCCTTAGCTCCTGGGAGAACACGTCCAGATCGGTGGTATTGATATTGCTGGAGTCGTTGAAAAATCCACCATCCCAGTCGTTGGACTCCTCACGATCGAAATCATTGTAAGAGGTGATGGAGGTCAAGGTCATTTCGTCAATATCCCAGTCAACCCGGACGCTAATGCCCTTCAACTCATTGTCACGCTTGGGGCGCAAATCGAAGGTCCTGCCGGTAATCGAGCTGGTATAGCTGTTGGTCCAGTCCGCCGCTTCATTATCACCTTTGGAATACCAGGGTGGGGTCTCGCCAAAATTACTGCCGCCGGGCAGGAAATAATCTTCCAGCGGCGTATAGGGATTCTGGAATGTCGACAGGCCCTCGGTAGTGCCGTCATAGGACGTATTCGCGCGGTTTTCAGACTTGTCCTTGATATAGTGAGCAATCACCTGCATCTGCAGCATGTCAGTGAAATTAAAGTTAGCGATACCGCGCAGGGCAATTGCGTCCTTCTCTCCCAGCTCATCATTGCGGGTGGTACTCTTTTGCCAGCCCTCGCCTGACTGGGCAGTCTTGACAGCGAGTCTACCCTGCACGAAATCACTGCCGCCACTGACGAAACCCTCGATGTCATAGGCGTCGTAATTTCCGTAACTGGCGATAATACCGGCCTCGAATTCCTGGGTGGGTTTGTTGCTGATGAAGTTTATTTGCCCGGCGGTGGTGTTGCGCCCGTACAGGTCGCCCTGCGGACCCTTTAGAACCTCTACCCGCGCCGTGTCGAACACCAGCCCGCGCGTCATCACCGTGTAGGGCATATTCACTTCGTCAAAATAGATACCCACGGTGGAGGAAGCGGCTGTTGAGTAATCCTGAAAGCCCACGCCGCGAATGGTGTACAGGGGCACTCCGGTGGCAGCGGTCTCATTGACGGTCAATCCCGGTGTGAACATGGCGATATCTTCTGCCGTTTGAACACCCAGGTCACGGATCTCGTCGCCGCTGAAGGCATTGATGGTGATACCCACATCATTGGCGCTCTGTTCACGTTTTTGCGCGGTAACAATCACCTCTTCCAATTGCGCATAGCTGTTAGGCGCAGCGGCCAGGCTTGCGGCCAATACTGCCACGCCTATTGTAGTGCGTTGGAAAACTGAACTGACAACGGTGTTGTGCATGGAGGTTTCTCCCTCGATATAATAATAATTATTATAAAATTATGGCACCGGCTCATTTACCGAAGCTACCACCATGTTACTCGTGCTCGCCGTCAGAGCTTTGACAAAAGTGGACAATCAATTGACCAAATGGAACCTAGGGCGGGCAAAGACCGCAAACCTCCTGCCAGAAAGACAGCAGTGCTTCCACAAAAATCCCATCAACCTGGTTGGGGTAGGAACCATAACCCACCATCAACAACTCTCTTTGCAGGTCGACCAGGGTAAATTGCCCGTGTATGCCCAGCATAGCCATTTGACTACATTCAGCATTGAGCACATAGGTCTGGTTGCGGTACTGCCCCTCTGGAAACAGTGCCGCATAATCTCCCCGCAACCAGGCTGCACGCAGCTCTTCACGCGGCGTGGTAATGTCAGCGATAAAGGCCGCCGGTGCTACCTGTTCACCGCTGAGGTTTTTCCCCTTATTCAGAAACAGGCTGGCCCAGCGCGCAAAATCACGCAGAGTCAGGCTCAGTTGGCCCTCGGTAATAGCCACTCCAGTGGGGTCCAGATTTAGCCAGGCGTCGGACTCGGCGCCAATGCGCTGGAATATCTTTTGCTCCAGCAACCGGGCCACCGTGCTGTCGTAAACTCCTGCTGCCAGCAGGCCCAGCGCATTTGTTACCGGTGATGAATAAACAAACTTTTCGCCGGGGGCGCATTCCGACTCATTCATCAACTGACGCACCCAGGGTCTGTAGCCCGCCAGCGTGTCAGCCTGCGGAGGGTAGTAACCGGTGGCCCGAAAGTAACTCCAGCAAATGCAGTCCGGGTCATCATAGTGCTCTTCGTAACGCAGGCCGGTGCGCATATCCAGCGCGTGCTGCACGCTGATGTTCTGCCATGCCTGCAGGTCCCTGAATTCCTGCAGGTAATCAACGATAGGCGCAGCCGGATCAATTAATCCATCTTCAATCGCCATACCCACCAGCAAGGTGGTAAGCGACTTGGTAGTGGAATGATTCACATGTCGATCCGTGGCCAGCATGCCATTGCGGTAGGATTCATGTACTACCTCACCCCTGTGCATCACCAACAGCGCATCGTTGTACATTCTGCGATTGAGTAATTGCTCAGCAGACAAGACGCGATCCGTACCGGGCTCCGCTATCTGCAGGGCGTCCATGTCCATGGGCTGGTCGGCATAGCGCAGAGGTGTCGGTTGCGCGGGCGCGGCAATAACCGCCGTCGGCCAGAAATCCGGCATGGCCCGCTGGCTGTAGGCCAGGTGTGCGGGCGCATCCCAATTCGACCAGTCGATGCCTAAAACTTCGTTGATAACTCGTTTGCCACCAGGGGCTGGTAGTTCTTTCATAGCCGTTTTCACTCAGCCGACCAGGGCCTGGATTATAAAATAAAGCACCGAGGGAGCCAGTAGACACCCAACGCCGGTGTAAAAAGTTGCGGTCATAGCTCCATAGGGAACCAGCTTCGGATCGACCGCAGCCAGGCCGGCAGCCACACCACTGGTGGTACCCATCAAACCACCATAAACCATCGCCGAATGTGGGTTATTCAAACCAATCATCGGTGCAACAATGGGGGTAGCGATCATTACCAGAATTGATTTAATCAGGCCAGCGGCAATACTGAGGGCGATGATATCGGACCCAACACCCAATGCCGTTCCGGTTACCGGACCCACAATATAGGTGGCAGCTCCTGCACCGATGGTGGTGATTTGGGCCGCATCGGTGTAGCCGAAAAGAACGGCGACCACGGCACCGACGGTAAAGGAAAGTATTACACCTAGCAGCACCGAGGTGGCACCGATAAAACCCGATTTTTTGATTGCCTCAACATCGGCGCCATACGCCGTTGCCACGATGGCAAAATCCCTGAACATTGCCCCGCCCAGGATACCCACACCCGATAGCCAGGGAATGTCGGCAATACCGTGACTACCGCCCGTCATGGCACCACCTGCGTAGGCGAGGCACAAACCCAGCGCAATGGCTATCGCCGAGCCGTGCAGGCGACCCCGCGTAAGCTTGCCTGACAACCAGTAAGACAGCCAAACCACCAGTCCGACAAACAAAAAGGCGACCAGGATAGAATTTTTGCTGGCCACATCCAGCAGCGTTTGACTAATCATTCGGCGCGATCCTCGCTGGTCTCCAGGGGAGGTGGATCAGAGCCCATGCGGGCAAACAGCGGGACCAGCGCAAAACTGAATGCCACTGCCGCCACGCCGGCCACAATCGCCACCCAGCCGCTGGAAAGCGCTGCTATCACATCCTGTCGCGCCGCCATCGCTACGACAATCGGAATATACATGGCACTCCAAAAGTTGATACCACTCTTGGTGTCGGCACCCAGGTGTAACTTTTTCGAGGACATACTGGACAGGACAATCAAAAGCAACATGGCTATACCTACCCCGCCCACATTCGCCTGCACACCCAGTAGCGAACCAAGAATGTCTCCCAGGAACACGCCACACAAGGTACAAAACGCCAGCAGGGCTACTCCATATACCACCATAACTTGTCTCCTTGGTTAACGATTAGATTCGTAAAGCGGGTGGCGAGTACTTGAGATTCCACTGCGCCGCCTGCTCGTAGGCGTAAGCAATTTGCAGGGCGGACAGATCCTGGTGTCGCGGTGCAATAAGTTGCATTCCCATGGGCCGACCACCCGGCCCAAATCCCGCCGGTATATTGATCACTGGACAACCGGATAAGGTGCCTGGTATCACCACCTCCATCCAGCGATGGTAGGTATCCATGTGTCGCCCGGCAATTTCCTTGGGCCAGTGAATTTTTGCATCAAAGGGGAACACCTGTGCGGTGGGCAGCACCAGGTAGTCATAGGTCTGGAACGCTGCCAGCAGGGCTTTGTACCACTGGGCGCGTTTTTGCGAGGCGTTGTATACCTGCTCACCAGTGAGCTTGAGGCCGCCTTCCACCTCCCAGATGACTTCCGGCTTCAATTGCTCACGCAAAACCGGATCGCTGTACAGGGGCAGCGCTCTTCCCCGCGACAGCCAATGTCGAAAAACCAGCCATGTCTGCCACAGGTCCGCCATGGGGAAATCGATGCGGGCCGGTTCGACCGTACAGCCAATATCACCAAACGAACCCAGCGCCTGTTCGCACAGCGACATAACCCCACTTTCCATCGGCAAGTAGCCATCAAAATCCCCTAACCAACCGATTCGGGTACCTTTAAAATCTCTTTTTAAAGGCTCAGTGAACTGGGCGGGATCACTCACCAATGAAGTTGGCCTGCTGGGTGCGTAGCCTGCCATAATCGACAACAACATGGCCGTATCGCTGACATTTCGTCCCATGGGACCATTGCAGGGCAGTTGCTCTATGAAACTGTCTTCAAGAGGTACCAGCCCCGGTGTCGGCCGGAACCCGATCACATTGTTATAGCCAGCCGGATTGCGCAGGGAGCCCATAAAATCGCTGCCATCGGCCACTGGCAGCATCTGCAGTGCCAGCCCTGCGGCGGCACCACCACTGCTGCCACCGGCGGTACTAAAGCCATCGTAGGCATTGAGGGTGGGGCCAAACACGGTATTGTAGGTCTGTGAGCCCATGCCGAACTCGGGGACGTTGGTTTTCCCGATCATGATGGCCCCTGCCCTTCGAATCCGCGCGATGTGAACGGAGTCTTCAGTAGCCACATTGGTCCTGAATATGGGTGAGCCACGGGTGGTAATCAAACCCCTGGCATCGGCCAGGTCTTTGGGTGCGTGGGGAAAGCCATGCATCCAACCGCGCACCATGCCCCTGGCGAGCTCTGCGTCACGCTGGGCCGCCTCGGCCAGCAGCACTTCGCTGTCGGGCCGGGAAACCAGCGCATTGAAGCGGGGATTGAGACGGTCGATGTGGGCTAGGTAGGCCCGCATGACTTCAACACAGGAAACAGACTTGCCCTGTATGGCCTGGGCCAGTTGCAGCGCGCCCAGCGACACTATTTCCCGGTCGCTGCTTGCCTGAGTTGGCCCCGGCACATCCAGCGCCATAGCCGCAGCAGGGAAAGCCACCGCGCCCGCAGTGGCAGAAACTGCTTTTAGAAATTCCCTGCGCCGTATAGCGTAGCTAAGAGCGCCGTGGGCGGGTGCGTGGTCACTGTGATTATCATTCATCGCCTTGCCTGATCGGTTAATAACACTGCATTAGTCCTTTTTTTTTAAGCCCCATAGCGCTCACGCAACAGGTTTTTCTGCACCTTGCCCATGGCGTTGCGGGGCAGTTCATCGACAAAAAATACCCGCTTGGGCACCTTAAAGTTGGCAATTTCTCCCTTGCAGAA
>Ga0114950_10000263_pt1 | contig 34265 bp, 40 predicted proteins | sample N075metaG_FD_83503 | JGI IMG/M metagenome (GOLD analysis project Ga0114950, IMG submission 83503) | Deep subsurface microbial communities from Kermadec Trench to uncover new lineages of life (NeLLi) - N075 metaG | ecosystem: Environmental > Aquatic > Marine > Ocean trench > Sediment | place...
CGCATCGCGGAGGGGTACCCAAGCGGTCAACGGGGGCAGACTGTAAATCTGCTGGCTCAGCCTTCGCAGGTTCGAATCCTGCCCCCTCCACCAGTTTTCTGGTGGAATGATGCAGCGGGTACAGCGATGCAGAAGGATAGATTTTAACAGGAGGTTGCTCAGGTCTTTTGATGGCCGGGGCGCGGCCTCCTGCACGCGTTTAACTGGGTGCGTAATATATTGCGCATCTTTTATAACCGCTTTGCAGGGCGTATAAGACCACTGTGTGAAGTGTTGATGCTGATCTTTCACTCAGGGTCACAGCTTTGGATCGGCGGCTGCGAAACAAGAGATATTTGGCTATAGGCAGGCAGCAACTGCGGGTGTAGTTCAACGGTAGAACCTCAGCCTTCCAAGCTGATGATGTGGGTTCGATCCCCATCACCCGCTCCAGAAAATCTGAGCTGGGTGATCGAGGGCAAACGCGAGTTTGAGTTGGTGTTTGACACCATGTTGTGTGGCCCACGTAGCTCAGGGGTAGAGCACTTCCTTGGTAAGGAAGAGGTCACCGGTTCAATTCCGGTCGTGGGCTCCAGATATTGCCGAGTGGCAATAACGGTAGTCCCGGCTTAAGAAGAAAGTAAAAAGTTTTTAGTGTTTTACAGCTTTATAGTCAAAAAAAAGATCAGAGGATTCATCGATGGCTAAGGAAAAATTTGAGCGTAATAAGCCGCATGTAAACGTGGGCACAATTGGCCACGTTGATCATGGCAAGACTACGCTGACAGCGGCGCTTACTAAGGTCATGGCCGAACTACATGGCGGCGATACCAAAGACTTTGCGGATATTGATAACGCACCGGAAGAGCGCGAGCGCGGCATTACAATTGCGACAGCTCACGTTGAATACGAGAGCGCGAATCGTCACTACGCCCACGTAGATTGCCCGGGACATGCGGATTACGTGAAGAACATGATCACGGGTGCTGCGCAGATGGATGGCGCAATCCTGGTTTGTTCAGCTGCTGACGGCCCGATGCCGCAAACACGTGAACACATCCTGCTGGCCCGCCAGGTCGGTGTGCCGTACATCGTGGTCTACCTGAACAAGGCAGACATGGTGGATGATGACGAACTTCTGGAACTGGTAGAGATGGAGGTCCGTGACCTGCTGTCGACTTACGAGTTCCCAGGCGATGACACCCCGCTGATTATCGGTTCAGCCCTGAAAGCATTGGAAGGTGACCAGAGCGATATCGGTGTGCCATCAATCGTTAAGCTGGTTGAAGCACTGGATACCTGGATACCTCTGCCAGAGCGTGCCATAGACGGTGCGTTCCTGATGCCGGTTGAGGACGTATTCTCAATCTCGGGTCGCGGCACGGTGGTAACCGGTCGTATCGAACGTGGCGTTGTTAATGTGGGTGATGATGTTGAGATCGTAGGCATTAAAGAGACGGCGACAACAACATGTACCGGTGTTGAGATGTTCCGCAAGCTGCTTGATCAGGGTATGGCCGGCGATAATGTGGGCGTACTGCTGCGCGGCACGAAACGTGAAGAAGTTGAGCGTGGCCAGGTGCTGGCGAAACCAGGGTCAATTACACCTCATACGAAGTTCGAGGCTGAGATCTACATTCTGACGAAAGAAGAGGGCGGTCGTCACACACCGTTCTTCAAAGGCTACCGTCCCCAGTTTTACTTCCGCACAACGGACGTGACAGGTGCATGTGAGCTTCCCGAGGGCACCGAGATGGTGATGCCGGGTGATAACGTGCAGATGAAGGTCGAGCTGATAGCACCGATCGCGATGGAAGACGGACTGCGGTTCGCCATTCGTGAAGGGGGCAGAACAGTAGGCGCAGGTGTTGTTGCCAAGATTATCGAGTAGATAGTCTGGCAACAGGTCGGGGCTGAACTGAAATAGTTCGGTTAGCGGTCGGGGTGTTGATCAACGGGATGGCTCCCTGCGGTCCGCTGTGTCCCGCTGCTCAACACCCCGACCGCTAACCTTAGGCACGGCAGCAACTTTGACCAGCAATATTTGGTTGAGTAGCTGGCAGGAACGTCGGGGTTGGTGCTTGATTGACCGCGGTAGCGGTCAGGCGAGTCCCGACCCCCAGGTAAAGCGAAGCAATGCTGGACGCGCGAGAGCCTGATTCGGCAACAGATTGGCCAGATAAATTTGGCCCGTCAGCGACGTAAGCCAACTAAATTTGAGAGCCTTTATGGGTTCGAGCACTGACGGAAACGCCGGTGTTAATTAAGGAAAAAGATAAAATCAGGTTCAACTGCTGTATGCCAACCGGCAGTAATTTCAGGGTTTAGGCGGAAGGCCAGTAGCTCAATTGGCAGAGCAGCGGTCTCCAAAACCGCAGGTTGGGGGTTCGATTCCCTCCTGGCCTGCCATAACTCTGAAGAACACTGGTTTCGAGTGCTGATGAACGCAAACGCAAATGCAGAAACAGGGCCGGGTGTTCTGGAAATAGCAAAGCTCGCGCTTACTGTCGCCATTTTGATTGGCGGTATCGGCGCTTTCTATGTCTATGAGGAGCAGTCATTGCTTCTGTCCGTTTCTGTAGTGCTGGCTTCTGTTGCCATGGCAATAGTTGTGTTCATGCAGACTGAACGAGGCCGGACCCTCTGGAAGTTTATTCAGGGTGCGCGGATAGAAATTCGCAAAGTTATCTGGCCGACGCGTACAGAGGCGCTGCAGACGACTTTAACTGTATTTGTATTTGTGCTGATCCTGGCAATATTTTTCTGGATTCTCGATAAAGGTTTGCTCTGGGGTACGAAAGTATTGACCGGGCAGGGAGGCTAGGACATGGCGCTTAAATGGTATGTCGTGCACGCCTATTCGAATTTCGAGTACAAGGTAAAAAAATCTCTCGAAGAGAGGATCAAACTGCATGGTCTGGAAGACAAATTCGGCGACATTTTGATCCCCACTGAAGAAGTGGTGGAAATGCGTGAAGGTCAGAAGCGCAGAAGTGAGCGTAAATTCTTTCCGGGTTACGTACTGGTGCAAATGAATCTGGATGAGGAAACCTGGCATCTCGTAAAAGAAGTGCCGAAGGTTCTCGGTTTTATCGGCGGCTCAAGCGACCGACCAGCACCGATTACGGATGCAGAGGCAAATACGATACTCAGTCGTATTGAAGAAGGTATTGATAAGCCGCGGCCTAAAGTTTTGTTCGAGCCTGGCGAAGTGGTCCGGGTTGTTGACGGGCCTTTCAATGACTTTAGTGGAGTTGTTGAGACCGTTAATTATGATAAGAGCAAGCTACGTGTTGCAGTGCAGATTCTAGGGCGCCCCACGCCTGTAGAACTGGACTTTGGGCAAGTTGAGAAGAATTAGCAACAGGCTGATAGTGAATTGCCCGATTTGATTGGGTAGATAAAGAGCTAGACAGAATATTTTTGGCGCCATTATTTTTGGTGGTGCTGGTAACAGGGGAGTTCGGTTGAGTCCGGACGTTTGTACCCGCAGAGGTGTGAAATGGCGAAGAAGGTTGTTACCTATATAAAGCTGCAGGTTCCTGCGGGGAAGGCGAACCCCAGTCCGCCGGTTGGCCCGGCCCTTGGTCAGCACGGCTTGAATATCATGGATTTCTGCAAGACATTCAATGCCGAGACGCAGGGTATGGAAGCCGGAATGCCGATCCCGGTTGTAATTACCGTTTACAGCGATCGCAGTTTTACCTTCATAAAGAAAACGCCTCCCGCAGCAACTCTTCTGATGAAAGCAGCGGGCATTAAGAAAGGTAGCGGCACTCCCAATACCGATAAGGTGGGTAAGGTGACCCGGTCGCAACTCGAGGAAATTGCTGAATTGAAAATGGCAGATTTGAATGCGGCTGATATGGATGCCGCGGTTCGAATCATTGCCGGTAGCGCCCGCAGTATGGGCCTTGAAGTTGAGGGCCTCTGAAATGGCGAAATTAAGTAAGAAGGCGAAAATTGCCAAAGAAAAAGTATCCAAAGATGCGCAGCCGATTGAAGTGGCTCTGTCATTGGTAAAAGAACTGGCGAGTGCAAAATTTAAAGAGTCGGTAGACGTTGCAGTAAATCTGGGCGTCGATCCAAAGAAATCAGACCAGAATGTTCGAGGTTCTACGCTGCTGCCGAACGGTACAGGTAAAACGGTCAGGGTTGCTGTTTTTGCTCAGGGTGATAACGCAGAGAAGGCAACGGCGGCCGGCGCAGATATAGTTGGCTTTGAAGATCTGGCAGAAAAAATTAAGGCTGGTGAGATGGATTTTGACGTTGTGATTGCAACGCCAGACGCCATGCGTATTGTTGGTCAGCTTGGCAGGGTGCTGGGTCCGCGTGGCCTTATGCCCAACCCTAAAGTTGGAACTGTAACTACAGATGTGGAAGGTGCTGTAAAAAATGCCAAGTCAGGTCAGGTGAGCTACCGTACCGATAAAGCCGGCATTATCCACTGCTCGATTGGGCAAGCTGATTTTGAGGTGTCGGCGTTGCAGGAAAATCTCAATGCCCTGCTCGCAGACCTGAAGAAGGCGAAACCTTCTTCAGCCAAGGGTGTTTACATGAAGAAGCTAACGGTTTCTTCAACGATGGGCCCCGGTGTAATAGTCGATCAGTCAACCATATCGAGCTAAAAAGAAGGGGGGTCAGACCCCAAAACCTTCAGGAATAAGGCTTATACGAAAAACGTGTAAGCACAAGCAGACGGGGTCTGACCCCGTTTCCAAAACTATTAAGGGAAGTTCTAAAAGAGGCTTCCCGGAAGTAACAGCTAGATTTACGAATGACAGCATGCCACCGATAGGCGGGGTCTGACCCCAAAATCAAGGCATGCTAAATCCGCAGCGATAAGGCGGTAAAAGAATTCAAAGAACGGGGTCTGACCCCATTCTTTAAACAATGGGAAAGTTTGGAAACAAGCGTTCCTTGCGGGGTCCGGTAATAGCTTTAGGTTTTGCCGACCCAAACATCAAAGACCGCAGGTGCAACCGGAGCAAGTGGCCGGGCGCTTAATGGCCTTATATCAGGTCGGCCCGCGCAGATGGCGTTACCCGAATCAGGAACTTCTGGTGAAGGTGCCCATCACAGGTGGTTATGCCTTTGGGTGTAACTGTTTAGTGGTATGAAGGCCAGGAGAAATAGATGGCACTCAGACTCGAAGACAAGCAGGCGCTTGTCGCAGAGGTGAACGAGGTCGCAGCGAATGCGCTGTCCGCTGTTGCCGCAGTATATAGCGGTATGACGGTGGCGCAGATGACTGACTTCCGGGCAAAAGCCCGGAGCGAAGGTGTCTACGTGCGCGTCGTCAAGAACACCCTTGCGAAGCGGGCTATAGACGGTACTGAGTTCGAATGTCTTACCGATTCGCTTGTTGGACCGATCATGCTTGCATTTTCTCAGGATGAACCAGGCGCAGCTGCCAGAGTCATCAAGGAATTTGCCAAGGATTGCGAGGATCTCGTCACCCAGGCAGTAGCCATTGGTGGCGTGGTATATCCCGCAAGTGATCTGGACCGACTTGCAGAACTGCCGACACTGGATCAGGGCCGGGCGCAATTGCTCGGACTGTTGCAGGCACCGGCCGGCAAATTCGTTCGGACTATCGCCGAGCCCCAAGCCAAATTTGTACGGCTGCTTGCAGCCCATCGGGATCAGCAGCAGGCGGCTTAAGCCTGCTCGATCCAGCCATATTCGGTAACGAAGAAAATATTTTAGGAGTTAACAAATGTCCGTTTCACGTGAAGATATCAAAAAAGCTCTGGGCGAAATGCCTGTTTTGGAGCTTGTCGAGCTCATCAATGAGTTGGAAGAAGACTGGGGTGTATCTGCCGCAGCTCCGGTAGCTGTTGCTGCTGCTGCTGGTGCCGGCGAAGCTGTTGCCGCTGAAGAGCAAACCGAGTTTGATGTTGTACTGACCGGTTTTGGCGAAAACAAAGTTTCAGTTATTAAGGCGGTTCGTGCCGTATCAGGCCTTGGCCTCAAGGAAGCTAAGGATGCCGTTGAAGGCACACCTACTACTATCAAGGAAGGTATCACTAAGGACGAAGCCGAAGAGTTGAAGAAGCAGCTTGAAGAAGCTGGTGGCTCAGTAGAGCTTAAGTAAGGCGGATTGAAAGCTTTGCTTAAAAAGCGTTTAACAACGCGATTGTTTGTTCGGATGGACACGCAAAACGTGTCGGTGGGCTGGAACCGCCGACACGCTTTTGCACTGTTTTTGTAGGTTCACATACGCTGCGCATAAATAGGCGCGCGAGGTGCTGATAGATGGCATATTCCTTTACAGAAAAAAAGCGGATTCGTAAGAATTTTGGTAAGTGTTCAAGCGTTCTTGAGCCTCCCTATCTCTTATCAATCCAGCTCGATTCTTATCGCAAATTCTTACAAATCGATACTAAGCTGGATGAGCGCAAGAACCAGGGTATCCATGCTGCGTTTAATAGCGTGTTTCCTATCGTTAGCTATTCCGGGACAGCTGCGCTGGAGTATGTGAGCTATGAGTTGGGCACACCGATATTTGATGTCAAAGAATGTCAGGTACGTGGTCTCACTTATGCGGCACCGCTAAGAGTTCAGGTTCGTCTGGTCATTTATGACAAGGACGCACCTGGCAGTAAGAAGCCGGTTAAGGAAGTTCGCGAGCAGGAAGTCTATCTCGGCGAAATGCCATTAATGACGGATAACGGCACCTTCGTTATAAACGGTACTGAGCGCGTTATAGTTTCGCAGTTACACCGTTCGCCGGGGGTATTTTTTGATCATGACAAAGGCAAATCCCATTCATCGGGCAAGCTGCTGTTCTCTGCCCGTGTGATTCCTTATCGTGGTTCATGGCTTGATTTCGAGTTCGATCCAAAGGATAGCGTATTCGTCCGTATCGATCGGCGTCGTAAGCTGCCCGTTACAATTTTCTTGCGTTCACTCGGTCTCGATAATGAGGAGATGCTGGCCATTTTCTTTGATACAGATGAGTTTCATCTGAGTGAAGCTAAAATTGAAATGGGCCTCGTGCCGCAGCGTTTACGCGGTGATAATGCAGCGTTCCAGATCAAGATTGGCCGCAAAGTTATTGTCGAAGAGGGTCGCCGTATTACGGCTAAGCATGTTAAGGATCTGGAAAAATCCAGCGCCAAGACTCTGGAAGTGCCGCGTGAGTATCTTGAGGGGAAAATCCTTGCGCACAATATTATTGACGAGGAAACCGGCGAAGTTCTGGCATCAGCCAATGATGAGCTGACCGCCGAGTTGGTTGAGTCGTTAATCGAACAGGGTGTAGAGCAACTTAATACGCTGTATGTAAACGACCTTGATGAAGGTCCGTATATCTCCAACACCCTGCGTGTTGATCCGAGTTCTACCCAGTTAGAAGCACTGGTTGAAATTTATCGCATGATGCGTCCTGGTGAACCGCCAACCAAGGATGCAGCAGAAAATCTGTTTAATAATCTGTTCTTTAATCCGGAGCGTTACGACCTGTCGGACGTTGGTCGCATGAAGTTCAATCGGCGCGTTGGCCGTCCCGATAGTGAGGGTGCCAGCGTTCTGGACCAGGACGACATTCTGGCCGTGCTTCAGGTGCTCATGGACATTCGCAACGGCCGTGGCAGTGTTGATGACATTGATCACCTTGGTAACCGTCGTGTGCGTAGTGTGGGTGAAATGGCTGAGAATGCCTTCCGTGTCGGCCTGGTGCGTGTGGAACGCGCCGTAAAAGAACGCCTGACGTTGGCTGATTCCGAAGGACTGATGCCGCAGGAGATGATTAACGCCAAACCTGTAGCAGCTGCTGTTAAAGAATTCTTTGGTTCCAGTCAGCTGTCTCAGTTTATGGATCAGAACAATCCGTTATCCGAGGTAACGCACAAGCGGCGTGTTTCTGCTCTTGGGCCAGGTGGTCTGACGCGTGAGCGTGCCGGTTTTGAGGTGCGTGATGTGCATCCGACTCACTACGGCAGAGTTTGTCCGATTGAAACACCTGAGGGGCCGAATATTGGTCTGATTAACTCGCTGGCTATCTATGCGCGTACTAATGAGTATGGTTTCCTGGAAACCCCTTATCGCAAGATTAAAAACAGTAAGGTAATCGATGAAATCCAATATCTGTCTGCTATTGAAGAGGGGCAGCATGTTATTGCGCAGGCGAATGCTAATACGGACAGTAAGGGCATGCTCATTGATGAGCTGATTTCAGTTCGTTACAACAACGAATTTACCATGCTACCGCGTGAAGCTGTCGAGTTTATGGACGTATCACCACAGCAAATTGTTTCGGTGGCGGCATCACTGGTCCCATTCCTTGAGCATGATGATGCTAACCGCGCACTCATGGGTTCGAACATGCAACGTCAGGCCGTGCCGACATTGCGTGCGGATACCCCGCTGGTGGGTACCGGTATGGAAGCGAAGGTTGCTATCGACTCTGGTGTAACAGTTATCGCCAAGCGTGGGGGTGTTGTTGACTCGGTTGATGCGGGTCGTATTGTTGTGCGGGTTAATGATGACGAAACTACGGCCGCAGAGTCAGGTGTCGATATCTACAATCTGACTAAGTACACCCGCTCCAACCAGAATACCTGCATGAATCAGCGCCCGGTGGTGCACTCGGGTGATGTTATTGCCCGCGGTGACGTACTGGCTGATGGTGCATCTACCAGCTTGGGGGAGCTTGCGCTGGGCCAGAACTTGCTGGTCGCATTTATGCCTTGGAATGGTTACAACTTTGAGGATTCAATCCTCATTTCGGAGCGTCTGGTAGAAGAGGACCGTTTCACAACGATTCATATTGAAGAGCTGACATGTGTTGCTCGTGATACCAAGCTGGGGCCTGAAGAGGTGTCAGCGGATATCCCGAACGTAGGTGATTCAGCCCTGGCCAAACTGGATGAGTCGGGTATAGCCTTCATCGGTGCCGAGGTTAAGGCGGGTGATATTCTGGTTGGCAAGGTTACACCAAAGGGTGAAACCCAGCTCACGCCAGAGGAGAAACTCCTGCGTGCCATCTTCGGTGAAAAAGCTTCTGATGTTAAAGATACGTCACTGCGTGTACCCCCGGGCATGGATGGTACGGTAATCGATGTCCGTGTCTTTACCCGTGATGGTATAGATAAGGATAGTCGTGCTCTGGCTATTGAAGAGGCCGAACTGGAAAGCGTACGCAAGGATCTTGATGATCAGCATCGCATCCTGTCAGGTGATATATACCAGCGTATCGAACGCATGCTGATCGGCAAAGTTGCTGATGGTGGGCCAAACCAGCTCACCAAGGGTAGCAAGGTGACTCAGGTTTATCTTGATGAGCTGGACAGATCACAGTGGTTCGAGATTCGACTGCATAATGATGATGCTAACACTGACCTTGAAAATGCTTCCAAGCGTCTTAAGGCTCTACGCGAAGACATTGACAATCGTTTTGCCGAGAAGCAACAAAAGATTACTGCAGGTGATGATCTGGCACCGGGCGTACTCAAGATGGCCAAGATTTACCTTGCTGTTAAGCGGCGCATTCAGCCGGGTGACAAAATGGCTGGTCGTCATGGTAACAAGGGTGTTATCTCTACCATTGTTCCAGTCGAGGACATGCCTTACACCGAGGACGGCACGCCTGTAGATATCGTGTTGAACCCATTGGGTGTTCCATCTCGTATGAACGTCGGGCAGGTGCTCGAAGTGCATTTGGGCTGGGCGGCGAAAGCGGTTGGTCTGAAGATTGGTGAATTAATCGATACCAAGGCGGGTACAACAAAGCTGCGGGAATTCCTCCATGAGGTCTATAACAAGTCGGGCGGGCAGACTGAAGACATCAAGAGTCTGACGGCCGGCGAACTCGATGAGTTGGCGGGTAATCTCCGTAACGGTGTGCCCATGGCTACACCGGTGTTTGATGGTGCGACCGAGGACGAGATCAAGCGGATGTTGAAGCTTGGCGGTCTGCCGGAATCAGGTCAGGCAACTTTGATCGATGGCCGCACCGGCGAGTATTTCCATCGTCCGATAACCGTTGGCTACATGTACATGCTTAAGCTGAATCACCTTGTTGATGACAAGATGCATGCGCGTTCAACTGGGCCTTACAGTCTGGTTACTCAGCAGCCGCTGGGTGGTAAGGCGCAGTTTGGTGGACAGCGATTTGGTGAGATGGAGGTCTGGGCTCTGGAAGCATACGGCGCAGCTTATACCCTGCAGGAAATGCTGACAGTTAAGTCAGATGATGTGCAGGGCCGTACCAAGATGTACAAAAACATCGTTGATGGCACACACGAGATTGAACCGGGTATGCCGGAATCCTTCAACGTACTTGTGAAGGAAATCCGTTCACTCGGTATCAATATCGAACTCGACCAGGACTAGAATACACTGGCGAATAGCTGGCAGGTGACTCATGCGCGATTTATTAAAATTATTTAAACCTCAACACACGGTAGAAGAATTCGATGCCATTCGCATTGGGCTAGCGTCACCGGAGATGATCCGGTCGTGGTCTTTTGGCGAGGTTAAGAAGCCTGAAACCATCAACTATCGTACATTCAAACCTGAGCGTGATGGTTTGTTTTGCGCCAAGATATTCGGTCCCGTTAAGGATTATGAGTGTCTGTGTGGCAAGTACAAGCGCCTTAAGCATCGTGGTGTAGTCTGCGAAAAATGCGGCGTTGAGGTTACTCAGACCAAAGTACGACGTGAGCGTATGGCGCATATTGACCTGGCGAGTCCGGTCGCGCACATCTGGTTTCTTAAGTCTTTGCCATCGCGCATAGGTCTTATGCTGGATATGACATTGCGTGAGATTGAGCGCGTGCTTTATTTTGAGGCATTCGTCGTGGTGGATGAGGGCATGACACCGCTTGAGCGCGGTAGCCTCATGAATGACGAACAGTACCTTGAAGCAATGGAAGAGTACGGCGATGAATTCGATGCCCGGATGGGTGCCGAAGCTGTGCACGAAATGCTCAAGACCATTGAGTTGCATTCTGAAGCGTTGAAAGTGCGTGAGGAAATCAGCAGCACATCATCAGAGACCAAGATAAAGCGTCTGTCCAAGCGACTTAAGTTGCTTGAAGCCTTTATTGAGTCAGGTATTAAACCTCAGTGGATGGTGCTTACAGTGTTGCCCGTGTTGCCACCGGATTTGCGTCCGCTGGTACCGCTGGATGGCGGCCGTTTCGCCACATCTGACCTGAATGACCTGTACCGTCGGGTCATCAACAGAAACAATCGTCTGCGTCGGTTGCTGGAGCTGAATGCCCCTGACATTATCGTGCGCAATGAGAAACGCATGCTGCAAGAGTCAGTGGATGCGTTGCTGGATAATGGTCGTCGTGGTCGTGCCATTACAGGTACAAATAAGCGCCCGCTGAAATCGCTGGCAGATATGATCAAGGGTAAGCAGGGACGTTTTCGGCAGAATCTGCTGGGTAAGCGAGTGGACTACTCTGGACGTTCTGTGATCGTGGTGGGGCCAACTCTTAAATTGCATCAATGCGGCCTGCCGAAAAAGATGGCACTGGAACTCTTTAAGCCATTTATATTCTCCAAGCTGATGTCGCGTGGCGAAGCTTCAACTATTAAGGCTGCCAAGCGGTTGGTCGAGCGTGAAGGGTCTGAAGTTTGGGATATACTCGAAGAGGTCATTCGCGAACACCCGGTCATGCTTAACCGGGCACCTACCCTGCACCGTCTGGGTATTCAGGCTTTTGAACCCATATTGATTGAGGGTAAAGCTATACAGCTGCATCCATTGGTCTGTACTGCGTTTAATGCTGACTTTGACGGAGATCAGATGGCAGTACACGTGCCGCTGTCTCTGGAAGCTCAGCTGGAAGCGCGTGCGCTGATGATGGCCTCCAACAATATTCTTTCACCTGCTAATGGTGAGCCGATTATTGTGCCGTCGCAGGATGTGGTGCTGGGGCTTTATTACATGACGCGTGACCGCATTAATGCGCGTGGTGAGGGCATGGTGTTCTCGAATGTCGAAGAAGTGCATCGCGCTCGGCAGAATCGGGATGATGATGGTGAATTTTATGTGGACTTGCATGCCAAGGTTAAAGTTCGAATTAATGACAGCGTCTTTAATGAAGACGGTGAGCTTGAGCATCGTCGCCGTCTGATAGATACGACGGTTGGGCGGGCGTTGTTGTCGGATATTCTGCCGGAAGGTATGGCGTTCGAAAACCTTAATCGTGACCTTACAAAGCGAGCTATCTCTGACCTGATTAACACCTGTTATCGACAGGTTGGCCTGAAGGCTACGGTCGTATTTGCTGACAAATTGATGTACACCGGCTTCGCATATGCAACCCGGGCCGGTATTTCCATTGGCATTAATGACATGATTGTGCCGGAAGATAAGCCGGCTATCATCGCCGCCGCGGAAGAAGAAGTACGTGACATTCAGGATCAGTATGCAAGTGGTCTTGTGACCGATGGTGAGCGTTATAACAAGGTTGTCGATATCTGGTCGCGCACGAATGACCAGGTAGCCAAGTCTATGATGGACAAGCTGGGTACCGAGGATGTTGTTGACGCCAAGGGTAAGATAACTCAACAACCTTCGTTTAATTCCATCTACATGATGGCCGACTCCGGTGCTCGTGGTTCCGCTGCGCAGATTCGTCAGCTTGCGGGTATGCGTGGCCTGATGGCGAAGCCGGATGGTTCTATTATTGAAACCCCGATTACTGCTAATTTCCGTGAAGGTCTGGACGTTTTGCAATACTTCATCTCGACTCACGGCGCTCGTAAAGGACTGGCGGATACCGCGCTTAAAACTGCAAACTCGGGTTACCTGACACGTCGTCTTGTCGATGTTGCCCAGGATCTGGTGGTAACCGAAGATGATTGTGGTACCACTGGGGGTTTGTGGGTTTCACCACTGATTGAGGGCGGCGATATAGTTGAGCCTCTGCGCGAGCGTGTACTGGGCCGAGCGTTGGCGGAAGCTGTCGTAAAGCCGGGCACGGACGAAGTTATACTCGAAGCGGGCATCATGACGGACGAGCATAGCGTGGGGATACTTGAGGAAAACGGTGTCGACCTTGTCAAGGTGCGTTCTCCTATTTCCTGTGAAACTCGTTACGGTGTATGCGTCACGTGTTACGGGCGTGATCTGGCTCGTGGTCACATCATCAATAAAGGTGAGGCGGTTGGCGTTATTGCCGCGCAGTCTATCGGTGAGCCTGGCACACAGTTGACCATGCGTACCTTCCATATTGGTGGTGCTGCATCACGTGCAGCTGCTGCTAATAGTGTCGAGGTTAAAAATGGCGGTGTCATCCGGCTGCATAATGTAAAAACTATTAAGCATGCCAAGGGTCATTTGGTTGCCGTTAGTCGTTCCGGTGAAATTGCAGTTATTGATGATAATGGTCGTGAGCGCGAGCGCTACAAGCTGCCATACGGTGCGATGATTAGCATTAATGATGGTGACAAAGCGGGGGCCGGACAGATTGTTGCAACGTGGGATCCGCATACTCACCCGATTATCTCTGAGGTGGCGGGTAAGCTGAAGTTTGAGGATTTCCTTGATGGCATAACGGTTACCGAGCAGGAAGACGAAGTTACGGGTCTTTCCAGCATCGTTATTACCGATCCTAAACAGCGAGGTTCTGCTGGTAAGGACTTACGCCCGACAGCTAAGCTGGTTGACAGTAAGGGTAACGAGATCTGCTTCGCTAATACTAAAATTCCGGCTGTCTATGCATTGCCGGCGGGTGCGCTGGTCAATATGACTGATGGTGCTGATGTATCGGTAGGTGACGTGATCGCGCGTATTCCGCAAGAGAGTTCGAAGACTCGTGATATCACGGGTGGTCTGCCGCGTATCGCCGACCTCTTTGAGGCTCGCAAGCCCAAGGATCCAGGCATCATGGCAGAGCATACCGGTACGGTGAGTTTCGGTAAGGAAACCAAGGGTAAGGTTCGCCTGGTTATCACCGATGAAACGGGTGAAAGTCACGAAACACTGATTCCGAAATGGCGTCACCTGAGCATCTTTGATGGTGAGCAGGTCGCGAAGGGTGAGTTCGTTGCTGATGGCGAACCCACTCCTCACGATATTCTGCGTCTGCGTGGTGTGGAGAATCTGGCTGAATACCTGATACGTGAAATTCAGGATGTTTACCGCCTGCAGGGTGTGAAGATCAACGATAAGCACATCGAGGTGATTATTCGCCAGATGTTGCGCAAAGTTGAGATCAGCAATGCTGGCGAGACCAACCTGCTTCGTGGTGAACAGCTGGATCGTTCACGGGTTCTTGAGATCAATGAGGCTGCGGTCAAGCAGCATCAGGAAGAAGCTCAATATGAGCCATTGTTGCTAGGTATCACTAAAGCTTCGCTCGCGACCGAGTCATTTATTTCGGCAGCTTCCTTCCAGGAAACTACCCGCGTTCTTACAGAAGCGGCGGTTAAGGGTTTGCGCGATGAACTGCGTGGCCTGAAGGAAAATGTGATCGTGGGTCGCCTGATACCTGCGGGTACCGGATACTCCTTCCATGCTGAGCAGCGCCGCACACGTGAGGACCTGCTAGCCGAGGAACTAAAGGAGCTGGATGACAAGCAGGCTGCTGCTGCAGCGAAAGAAAAAGCGGAGCTGGCTGATGCGGATGCCCTGGAAGCAGTGGCTGCGGGTGCTAATGCTGATGCGGCTGAGGGCTCTGAGGCAACGGCAAGCTAGATCAGGATTGCCTGGCGATCCCGATGGTTAAAAAAGTAACAACGTGTGCCGCTTGACAGCGTTCAGGCGTCACAAATAGAATGCGCAGCCCCGCCGGATATGGGGGTTTATCGGTTTATCCGATATTTGCGAATAGAAATAGCGGGTCTGCCGGGTGGCAGATCGGTTTACGCGGATGGCCCGGGTACCAGTTGCTTTAACTGAAGCTGTTACCTGGCCACCGGTTTTTCGTGCACAGACATCTGCTGCACAAAGCCTGACTAAAAAATGTAAGAGTTACTTATGGCAACAGTTAATCAACTAGTGCGTGGTGCGCGCAAGACCAAAGTGTCTAAAAGCAAGGTGCCAGCTTTGAATGCGAGCCCACAAAAACGTGGCGTCTGCACCAGGGTATATACAACGACACCGAAAAAGCCGAACTCGGCAATGCGGAAAGTCGCACGTGTGCGGCTTACGAACGGATTTGAAGTAACCAGTTACATCGGTGGTGAAGGTCATAACCTTCAGGAACACTCGGTGGTGCTGATTCGTGGTGGTCGGGTGAAGGATTTACCAGGTGTGCGTTATCACACTGTACGCGGCACTCTTGATTGTGCGGGTGTTCCCGATCGACGTCAGGGCCGCAGTAAATACGGCACAAAACGTCCTAAATAGGCTGCCGGTTAAATACACAGGAATTTATAAGATATGTCCAGACGTTCACAGGCACCGAAGCGCGAACTGCTTCCCGATCCCAAACATGGCAGTCAGCGGCTGACCAAATTTATCAATATGATCATGAACCATGGCAAAAAATCAGTTGCCGAAAACATTGTTTATGACGCATTGGAACAGATCGCTGAAAAAAGCGGCCAGACTGAAGAGCAGGCCGTCGAAATGCTTGGCCAGGCGTTAGAAAACGTAAAACCTTCGGTTGAGGTGAAGTCTCGTCGTGTTGGTGGTGCAACCTACCAGGTGCCAATTGAAGTACGTCAGACACGTCGCGATACACTGGCCATGCGTTGGGTTATTGAAGCTGCCCGTAAGCGCAGTGAAAAATCGATGGCACAGCGATTGGCAAATGAACTGATGGATGCTGCTGACAATCGTGGTGCTGCTGTGAAAAAGCGTGAGGACACGCATCGTATGGCTGAGGCTAACAAAGCCTTCTCGCATTACCGCTGGTAACGCCCAGCCACGACTAAGAGCATTGGCCTGTGGCACGCTCAACCCCACTCGAGAACTATCGCAATATAGGCATCATGGCCCATATTGATGCGGGTAAAACAACCACAACCGAACGTATTCTTTTCTATACCGGTATATCTCACAAGATAGGTGAGGTGCATGACGGCGCGGCCGTGATGGACTGGATGGAGCAGGAGCAGGAACGGGGTATCACTATTACCTCGGCTGCTACCACCTGTTTCTGGCAGGGTATGGACAAGCAGTTCGACCAGCACCGCATCAATATTATTGATACGCCGGGGCATGTCGATTTCACTATTGAAGTAGAGCGCTGTCTCCGCGTCCTTGACGGTGCGGTAACAGTGCTGTGTTCTGTCGGCGGTGTCGAACCCCAAACCGAAACTGTATGGCGCCAGGGTGATCGTTACCATGTGCCACGACTGATATTCATTAATAAAATGGATCGCACCGGCGCAGATTTTTTGCGCGTAATTGAGCAGGTTAAAGAACGTCTGGGCGCTAATCCGGTGCCGGTGCAGTTGAATATCGGTGCGGAAGAAGAATTCAGGGGCGTTGTCGACCTCGTTCGCATGCAGGCCATTTACTGGGAAGAAGAGAATATGGGTACGGCATTCAAGTTTGCCGAGGTGCCCGCTGAACTTCTGGCCCAGGCTCAGGTGATGCGCGAGAAAATGGTAGAGGCTGCTGCCGAAGGCAGCGAAGCCCTGCTCGAAAAATATCTGGAAAGTGGTGAGCTGAGCGAGGACGAGATTCGTCAGGGGTTGCGTGCACGCACACTGGCAAATGAGATTGTCCCGGCACTTTGTGGCAGCGCATTTAAAAATAAAGGTGTTCAGGCCTTGCTGGATGCTGTTATTGAATACTTGCCGTCACCACTGGATGTTCCGCCTATAACCGGTTTGGCGGAAGACGGTGAAACAGAGGTTGCCAAACCGCCCCGGGATGATGAGCCATTTGCGGCCCTGGCTTTCAAGATTGCGACAGATTCCTTTGTTGGCAGCCTGACTTTTTTCCGGGTCTATTCCGGAGTCATGAAAACAGGCGACACGATTTATAACCCGATCAAGGGCAAGAAGGAGCGCGTTGGCCGCCTGCTGCAAATGCATTCCAATGATCGTGAAGAGATCAAGGAAGTACGGGCGGGAGATATAGCGGCAGCGGTCGGCCTTAAAGACGTTACTACGGGTGACACCCTGGTTGATCCGAAGCATGTGGTAACCCTGGAGCGTATGATTTTCCCTGACCCCGTTATTTCTGTTGCGGTTGAGCCCAAGACCAAGGCTGATCAGGCCAAAATGGCCGGGGCGTTGCAGAAACTGACCAAGGAAGACCCGTCTTTTAAAGTGCATACGGATGAGGAATCCGGGCAAACTATTATTTCAGGTATGGGTGAGCTGCATCTCGACATTATTGTCGACCGGATGAAGCGTGAGTTCAGCGTCGCTGCCAATGTGGGTAAACCACAGGTCGCTTACCGTGAAACCATTCGCAAACAGGTCGAGGCGGAGGGCAAGTTCGTTCGACAGTCCGGTGGACGTGGTCAATATGGTCATGTGCGCTTGCGTCTGGAGCCACTTGATCGAGGTGAAGGTTATGAGTTTATTAACGAAATTGCTGGCGGCACCGTACCAAAGGAATTTATTTCCTCTGTAGACAAAGGTATTCAGGAGCAACTGGAGTCAGGTGTGCTTGCCGGATACCCGATGGTGGATGTACGTGTTGCGCTGTATGACGGCTCATACCATGATGTGGATTCAAGCGAGGTGGCCTTCAGGATAGCCGGTTCCATAGGTTTCAGGAATGGTGCTACTGCTGCTAATCCGATCCTGCTCGAGCCCATCATGAATGTCGAGATTGTGACGCCCGATGATTACATGGGGGATGTTAACGGTGACCTGAACCGCCGCCGGGGTGTGTTGCAGGGGATGGAAGAATCACCGGCGGGCAAGATTATCAAAGCCGAAGTGCCGCTCGCAGAAATGTTTGGTTACTCTACCGATCTGCGCTCAATGTCACAGGGCCGTGCGACCTATTCAATGGAATTCGGCAAATATGCCGCAGTACCGCCCAACGTGGCTGAAGCGATCATTCGTCGCGACTAATTAATCTGGGGCACAGCATCGGACCAGGCTTTTCTGTTCGATATCGCAGAGTCTTTAGTTTCCCCAGTAAGGTCGGCCAGCGGTCGGTATGCTATTTCTCGGAATGGCTCCCTGCGGTCCGCTGTGTTCCGCGAAATAGCATACCGACCGCTGGCCTGGGGAAGTCTGGATCGTCGATCAGCAGGAGAGAGTGCGTTTTTGGCTACTTTCGCGGCCAATCAAACGCCGGCTCCGACATGTTTCGTGGCCACAGCACCAAAAATCATAGTCCCAAGGTTGCTCCAAATCTAAGGCGTGTAGCCGGGATGTTGGTCAGCGGAAATTAAGCGGACCGCAGGGAGCCATTCCGCTGACCAACATCCCGGCTACACGCCGGACAAATGCGAAAACTAAAGATTTTGCCAAATTGAATAGACAGAAAAGCCTGATCCGATGCTGTGCAGACCGCCCTACGCTGTAATGCAATGCGCTAAAATTGGCTCCCAGATTAGTTTTTCGTCTATCCGTGTTGCTTTCAAACTGCCAGTTAGGTACGATGCGCCACCGTTTGCGGGCAGTGCTGTGCGCTGACCAAAGAAAAAGCATATAAATCAGAGAGTTACTAAAGTGGCAACGAACCAGAATATACGGATACGGCTAAAAGCCTTTGATCACCGACTGATCGACAGCTCAGCGAAAGAGATCGTGGAAACAGCCAAACGCACGGGCGCGCAGGTTAAGGGCCCGGTACCGTTGCCGACCAAGATGGAGCGTTTCACTATTCTGATATCGCCCCACGTTAATAAGGACGCCAGGGACCAGTACGAGCTGCGTACCCACAAGCGCCTTATGGATATCGTGGAGCCTACGGACAAGACTGTTGATGCCCTGATGAAGCTGGAATTGCCAGCAGGCGTCGACGTACAAATTAAATTGAACTAGAAAAAAATCCTGTTATACTTTCTGGCTCACTAGGGCTCGGTGCGGGAATTTACCTGCGTCGGGCCTTTAGTTGCTCAGGGATAACCTAAAGAACAGAAAGGCTTCCGGGCAAGAATGGATTCCACCGGGTCAGACTTCGGTTCTAATCGGCAAGCAACGCAGAGACGTGGCTTACCCGATTGGGCATGAGGGCTGACCCTTGTTTATGAACAAACACGAAGTTGCGGCCAGCTATGTTTCCGACAGGCGTTGGTCCAAAAGGGGTAGGCCAAAATGGCTATCGGTCTCGTAGGGCGCAAAAGCGGAATGACCCGCATATTTACTGAAGACGGCAGGTCTATACCTGTAACCGTTATTCAGGCCCTGCCTAACAGGGTGACCCGAATCAAGACAGCAGCCAGCGATGGTTATGCTGCGCTGCAAGTTACCACAGGTACAGTTAAAGCTTCCCGTGTAAATCGTCCCGATGCTGGTCAGTATGCTGCTGCCGGAACCGAGCCGGGTGAAGGGTTGTTTGAGTTCCGGGTTGAGGAATCACAGCTCGAAGGTTACGCGCCCGGTGTTGAGCTGACAGTAGAGCGCTTTCAGGAAGGCCAGCTGGTTGATGTTACGGGCACTTCCATCGGTAAGGGTTACGCAGGTGTTATCAAGCGCTGGCATTTCCATGGCCAGGACAGTACTCACGGCAACTCACTTTCACATCGCGCTCCCGGTTCTATTGGTCAGAACCAGTCTCCGGGTCGTGTGTTTAAAGGCAAGAAGATGACCGGGCATCTCGGTAATGTTCGCCGCACCGCGCAGTGTCTGGAAATTGTGCGGGTCGATATAGAACGCAATTTGCTGCTGGTGAAAGGTTCTGTACCAGGGGCTAAAAATGGGCGTCTCTTTGTAATGCCTTCCGTTAAGTCAGATGCGCCTCCCCCGCCACCCCCTCAAGCTGCTGAGGAGGCCCAGGCTTAACAGGCCGGGCGTGGACGACATGAAATTGAATACTCAGGCAGGCGGTACCGTTGAACTGGCTGACGCCACTTTTAGTGCGGAGTATAACCAGCCGCTGGTTCACCAGGTTGTAACAGCATTCCGGGCCGCTGGCCGTCAGGGTACTAAAGCGCAGAAGAATCGCTCCGCAGTACGCGGTGGTGGTGCCAAGCCATGGAAGCAGAAAGGTACCGGGCGTGCACGTGCCGGAACGATCCGCAGCCCTATCTGGATTGGTGGTGGTCGCACATTTGCGGCCAAGCCGAGGGATTACAGCCAGAAGGTTAACCGCAAGATGTATCGCGCAGCCATGCGTTCGATCCTTTCGGAGCTGGTGCGTCAGGACCGCCTGATAGTAGTTGATCAGATCAAGATTGAAGAGCCCCGTACCAAGTTGCTCGCGGCCAGGCTGGATGAACTGAAGGTTGGTCGCAATGTGCTGATATTGGTTGATAAGTATAAAACCAAGGTTTGTCTCGCAGCACGCAATATGCCCAATGTTGATGTGCTGGATTTGCGCGAGGTAAATCCTGTGTCACTGATTCGCTTTGACAAGGTTGTTGCAACAGAAGCTGCACTCAAAGCACTTGAGGAGCAACTGGCATGAGCAAGGCATTAAATCAGGAACGCTTGATGACTGTACTGGTCGGGCCGCATGTGTCTGAGAAAAGCACCATTGTTAGTGACAAACATAACCAGATTGTTTTCAAGGTTCGTCGCGACTCTACCAAGAAAGAGATCTCTCAGGCTGTTGAGATGATGTTCGAGGTTGAGGTAGAGAAAGTTCAGGTCACCAATGTCCGGGGCAAGAAAAAGCGCTTTGGTCAGACTATGGGCAAACGTGCTGACTGGAAAAAAGCTTACGTAACTCTGGCAGAAGGTCATGACATTGACTTTCTTGGTGCCGAGTAAGTTACGAGTAAGGATGATTTAAGCCATGCCACTTCAACAACAAAAACCGACATCACCTGGCCGTCGATTCCAGGTCAAGGTTATCACCCCGAATTTGCACAAGGGTGCACCGCAGTCGAGGCTTACCGCAAAGCTGTCCAAGACAGGCGGGCGTAACAATGCAGGTCGCATTACGACTCGGCATAAGGGTGGTGGCCACAAGCGTCATTACCGCATTATCGATTTCAAGCGTAATAAAGATGGCGTACAGGGCAAGATCGAACGGATTGAGTACGATCCTAACCGCAGCGCTCACCTGGCATTGGTGCTTTATACAGACGGTGACCGCCGCTATATCCTGGCGCATAAAGGGGCCAGCGAAGGCGATCCGATCATGTCTGGCAAAGATGCGCCGATCAAGTCGGGTAATGCTCTGCCAATACGAAATATTCCGGTCGGTACGCTGATTCATGCTATTGAGCTGAAACCTGGTAAAGGTGCACAGCTGGTGCGCGCTGCCGGTGGAAGTGCCCAGATAGCAGCCCGCGAAGGTGCGTATGCAACGGTTCGGTTACGATCCGGCGAAATGCGCAAGATTCATGTTGACTGCCGTGCCACGGTTGGTGAGGTGGGCCACAGCGAGCACAGTCTGCGCAAGCTCGGTAAAGCCGGCGCGAAGCGCTGGAGAGGTGTGCGTCCAACGGTGCGTGGTGTTGCCATGAACCCGGTTGATCACCCGCACGGCGGTGGTGAAGGGCGTACTTCGGGCGGCCGGCATCCGGTTTCCCCATGGGGCACACCGACCAAGGGATATAAGACGCGTAGTAACAAGCGTACGGACAAGATGATTGTTCGTGGACGCAGTAAGCGTCGCAAGTAGATTTTAGCAGGCAGTCAACTGAATCGGAGAGATTAGACGTGCCACGTTCGATTAGAAAAGGACCGTTTGTAGACGCTCACCTGGAGAAGAAAGTTCAGGAAGCGGTAGCAAGCAACAGTCGCAGACCTATTAAGACATGGTCGCGGCGTTCAATGGTAGTGCCCGACATGATCGGGCTGACCATTGCCGTGCATAACGGCAGAGATCACATTCCGGTATTGATATCGGAAAATATGGTGGGCCATAAACTCGGTGAGTTTGCGGTAACCCGGACGTTTAGAGGTCACTCTGGTGATCGGAAATCCTAGGTTTCACGTATGCGTGTTTCAGCAAAATTAATGTATGCGCCGATTTCGGCCCAAAAATGTCGGCTGGTAGCCAACGTTGTGCGCGGCAAGCCAGTTGGCTATGCCCTGCAGACGCTTAGCTTCATGCCTAAAAAGGGCGCGGCCATTTTGAAAAAAGTGCTTGAGTCGGCGATTGCCAACGCAGAGCATAACCACGGTGCCGATATCGATGAGCTAAAGATTAGTGGTATCGAGATTAATGACGGCCCGGGTTTGCGCCGTTACCGTGCGCGCGCCAAGGGGCGTGGTACACGGATTTTAAAGCGCAACAGTCACATCATTGTTCAGGTCGCGGACGAGTAAAGGAGCCGATATGGGCCAGAAAGTACATCCGATCGGTATCCGCCTTGGTATCACCAGGGACTGGGCATCAAAGTGGTATGCCGATAGCAAGCAATTTCCGGAATATGTGATTCAGGATTTTCGGGTGCGTGAGTTTCTTAAGAAGAAGCTTAAGGAAGCATCGGTTAGCCGTATCCAGATAGAGCGTCCTGCACGTAAAGCCATTATCACTATACATACGGCACGTCCGGGTATCGTGATCGGCAAAAAGGGTGAGGACATTGAGAAGCTGCGTACTGAAGTGTGCGGCATACTTAAACTGCCATTGCAGGATGTTCGGGTGAACATTGCCGAGATTCGTAAACCGGAACTTGATGCGCTGCTGGTAGCAGAGGGGATAGCTCAGCAGCTGGAGCGTCGCGTGATGTTTCGCAGGGCAATGAAACGTGCGGTTACAAATACCATGCGCCTGGGTGCTGAGGGTATCAAGGTTAAAGTCGGTGGTCGTTTGAATGGCGCCGAAATAGCACGTTCAGAATGGTATCACGAGGGCCGTGTTCCGCTGCATACGTTCCGTGCTGATATCGATTACGGTTTTACTGAAGCACAAACAACTTACGGAATCATCGGTGTGAAGGTATGGATCTTTCGCGGTGAAGTGATTAGCAATAAGCCGGAAGCCGTTGCGCCGGCTGCCGACCAGGTTGCCCGTTAAGGATATAGAAAATGCTGCAGCCTAAGAGAACAAAATTTCGCAAGCAGATGAAAGGCCGCAATCGTGGTCTGGCACATCGTGGTAGTGACGTGGCCTTTGGCGAGTTCGGCCTGAAGGCCATTGGTCGCGGTCGCATTACGGCTCGCCAGATTGAGGCAGCGCGACGTGCTATGACACGTCATATCAAGCGTGGCGGAAAAATATGGATTCGGATATTTCCGGACAAGCCTATTACCAAGAAGCCGCTGGAAGTACGTCAGGGTAAAGGTAAGGGTAATGTTGAATATTGGGTAGCACAGATTCAGCCGGGCAAGATTTTGTATGAGATGGAAGGCGTGAGCGAAGACATTGCACGTGCGGCCTTCACACTGGCGGCAGCCAAACTGCCGATCGCAACCCGGTTCGTATCCCGGCAGGTGCTCAAATGAAAGCGAGTGAACTGAAAAATAAGACCAAAGATGAGTTGCTCGAAGAGCTGGTAAATCTGCGTCGCGAGCAATTTAATTTGCGTATGCAGCAGGCTACCGGACAGATGGCTCGTCCTGATCAGTACCGTAAGGTACGGAAAAATATAGCCCGCGTTAAAACAGTGCTGAGTGCTCAGAAAATTGAGAGTGCGCAGCAAGAGGGGGCCTCAGCATGACGGACAAGACGGAAAAAACGGTGAGCCAAGCGAAACAACGTACGGTCACCGGAACGGTAGTTAGCAACAAGATGGATAAGACTGTGTCTATTTCCATCGAGCGCAAGGTGAAGCATCCGTTGTACGGAAAATACATGCGCCGTTCGACGAAATTTATGGTTCATGATGAGGATAACGCCTGCAATGAGGGCGATGTCATTACTGTCGCTGAGTGCCAGCCGATCTCGAAGAACAAGTCCTGGCGTCTGGTTGAAATTGTTGAGCGCGCTAAAGCGTAGTGGAAATGCGGCCCGGGTGGTCGACTGGTGATCAAATATGATTCAGATGCAGACAATTCTCAACGCGGCCGACAACAGTGGTGCACGTCGCATTATGTGTATCAAGGTTCTGGGTGGCTCCAAGCGTCGTTATGCAGGTATTGGTGATGTGATCAAGGTCAGCATCAAAGATGCAATTCCCCGTGGTCGCGTAAAGAAAGGTGAGATATATAACGCCGTTGTGGTGCGCACTCGTAAAGGTGTTCGCCGCCCGGATGGCTCACTGATTCGCTTTGATAGCAATGCGGCTGTATTGCTGAACGCCAAGCTCGAGCCTATAGGCTCACGTATTTTTGGCCCGGTTACGCGTGAATTGCGTTCCGGCAAGTTTATGAAGATTGTCTCGCTTGCTCCGGAAGTTTTCTAGAGTATTTCCAGGATTTAGTGGAATCTTAAGTTGGTATTGGCCAAACATGAAAAGAATTAAAAAAGGTGATGACGTAATCGTCATTTCGGGTAAAGACAAGGGCCGTCGTGGAACGGTGCTTAATGTTATTGATGAAGATGGTCGTGTCCTGGTTGAAGGGATAAATGTCGTCAAGAAGCATCAAAAACCTAACCCGAATGCGGGCGTGCAGGGTGGAATTATTGAGCGGGAGCAGTCATTACATGTGTCGAATGTAATGCTGTTCAACCCGGTTACGGGTAAAGGCGACCGGGTCGGAGTCAAGACGCTTGAAGACGGTCGTAAGGTGCGATTCTTTAAGTCAAACAACGAGGTTGTCGACGTTTAGCATTTAACTGCTGGTGTTGGCTCAAAGCAGATATCAGGAAGATTCTGCACAGAGACATTTGAGAGTATTAAAAAGATGGCCAGGTTGCAGGAATTTTATAATGAAACAGTCGTGCCACAGCTGAAAGAACAGCTGGGGCTCGATAATGTTTCTCAGGTGCCGAAGATCACCAAGATCACTCTTAATATGGGGGTTGGCGAAGCCGTGAATGACAAAAAACTCATTCAGAAGGCTGTCGAAGATATGACATTGATATCCGGCCAGAAAGCAGCGATTACGCTTACGCGTAAATCAGTTGCTTCGTTCAAAATTCGTGATGATTATCCAATCGGTTGCAAAGTCACATTGCGTCGCGAGCGGATGTACGAATTTCTGGATCGGCTGGTTAGCATAGCGATACCGCGTATTCGTGATTTTCGGGGCCTCAATCCCAAATCATTTGATGGTCGCGGTAACTACAATATGGGCGTACAGGAACAGATCGTATTCCCTGAGGTTGATTACGATAGCGTTGATAACGTGCGTGGCATGGATATCGCGATTACAACTACCGCTGTGAATGACGAGCAGGGCAGAGCATTGCTGCAGGCATTTAGCTTCCCTTTTAAGAAATAAACGCAGGCAACAGACGACAAAGGTCGGGTTAGGAAATATGGCAAAGAAGTCCATGATTGCGCGTGACGTAAAGCGTCGGAAAACAGTTCAGCGTTTTGCCGTCAAGCGAGCCGCTTTAAAAGCGACTATTAAATCTGCACAGTCGAGTGAAGAAGAACGTCGTGAAGCGATGGATAAGCTCAAGCAGCTGCCACGCAACGCAAGTCCATCACGGATGCGTAATCGTTGTGCGATTACAGGCAGACCCAGAGGCGTGTATAGCAAATTTGGTCTGGGCCGAAACAAGCTCCGTGAGCAGACGATGGAAGGCAATATTCCCGGTCTAAGAAAAGCCAGCTGGTAAGGCTGAGCAACCGGAAATCTGAGGATACGAACATGAGTATGACAGACCCTATAGCGGACATGCTGACCCGGATCAGAAATGGTCAGAACGTTGCGCTTAAATCCGTAAGTATGCCTTCGTCGACACTGAAGGAAGCTATTGTGCGCGTCCTGCAAGACGAAGGTTATATAGCAGATTTTACGGTTGCGGATCAGCCGGGTAACAAGCGTGAGCTCACAGTTACACTGAAGTATTTTGATGGCAAGCCCGTAATTGAGAAAATTCAGAAGATCAGTAAGCCTGGGTTGCGTATTTATCGCGGTAAACGTGATTTGCCAACGGTCATGGGTGGCCTGGGTGTTGCGATAGTCTCAACATCTGAAGGCGTTATGACGGATCGTGCTGCACGTGCCAAAGGTTTCGGTGGGGAGGTGATCTGCATAGTTGCCTGATTTGGGTGATAAAGCAGAGAAATCCATATGTCCAGAATTGCTAATCAACCAGTGGTGCTGCCAAAAGGTGTTGAAATCAAACAGTCTGGCGGCGATCTGATAGTAAAAGGCCCCAAGGGTGAATTATCCATGGCGGTTAATTCCGAGATCGCGATCAATGTTGAAGCAGGTCAGCTGACTTTTGCAGCGAAGAGCGGTTCACGTTTTGCTCATGCCATGTCGGGCACGACCAGGGCGTTGGTGAACAATATGGTCACCGGCGTTTCTGATGGCTTTGAGCGCAAGCTGGAGCTGGTCGGCGTTGGTTATCGCGCTAAGATGCAGGGTAAAAAGCTGAACCTGACGCTGGGTTTTTCGCACCCGGTAAATCATGACGTTCCGGAAGGGATCACTGTCGAGACCCCGAGCCAGACTGAAATACTGATTAAGGGCATCGACAAGCAGAAAGTAGGCCAGGTGGCTGCAGATATACGTGGGTATCGGCCACCAGAGCCATACAAGGGCAAGGGCATTCGCTATTCCGACGAGCATGTCTTTAGAAAAGAAGCGAAGAAAAAATAAAGGTCGGGGCGTGCAGCCCGGACCGTTTAGCAGGTAGTCAAGACAAATGGATAAGAAACATAATCGATTGCGCAGGGCCCGCAAGACGCGGGCAAAAATACGGGAGCTTGAAGTTCCTCGTCTTTCAGTGCACCGCACCGCCCAGCATATTTATGCTCAGGTTATCGGTCCTGACGGCGGTACCGTATTGGCAAGTGCATCGACGAATCAGGCCGATTTGCGTAAATCGCTGAAGAGCACCAGCAATATCGAGGCTGCGCAGGCAGTAGGTAAGATGATCGCTGAAAAGGCGAAGTCTGCAGGTATAGAACAGGTTGCATTTGATCGGTCGGGATTTCGCTATCACGGTCGAATTAAGGCACTTGCTGACGCGGCGCGTGAGCAGGGCCTTCGGATTTAGGAAGAGTAGAAGCACATGGCGAAACATGAACATCAGGGTGCAGGCGACGATTATATTGAAAAGCTCGTCGCTGTTAATCGCGTAGCAAAGGTCGTCAAGGGTGGCCGTCAGTTCGGTTTTACCGCGTTGACTGTTGTCGGTGATGGCAAAGGTCGGGTCGGTTTTGGCTACGGCAAAGCTCGTGAGGTCCCGCTGGCGATACAAAAAGCAATGCAGTCTGCCCGTAATTGCCTTGAGCGTGTGTCCCTGAAAGATGGCACCCTGCATTACGAGATGATTGGCCGCCATGGTGCTACCAAGGTTTATATGCAGCCGGCTTCTGAAGGTACCGGCGTTATTGCTGGCGGTGCTATGCGCGCTGTGTTCGAAGCCGCCGGTGTACGTAACGTGCTTGCTAAGTGCTACGGTTCGCGTAACCCCATAAACCTGGTGCGCGCTACGCTTAATGCATTGCGCAGCGCTCAATCGCCGGATCGGATTGCAGCAAAGCGCGGCAAGTCCGTCGCCGATATTACGAGTTAAAGTCATGGCTAAGGTTGGAAAAGTTAAGGTCACACTTATCAAGAGTCGCCACGGTCGGCTGAAAAATCATCAGGCTTGTGTAGCGGGCCTGGGTTTGCGCCGTATTCGTCATAGCGTAGTCATTGATGACACGCCGGAGAATCGCGGGATGATCAATAAGGTCTCCTATCTTCTTCAGGTTGAGGATGCATAGATGAAACTTAATTCAATGGGTCCTGCTGCTGGTAGTAAGAAACCAGCTAAGCGTCGGGGGCGCGGGCATTCTGCCGGCCAGGGTAAAACCTGTGGCCGTGGGCAGAAGGGTCAAAAAGCTCGATCAGGTGGATTTCACAAGGTCGGTTTTGAAGGCGGCCAGATGCCTCTGCAGCGGAGATTGCCGAAAGTGGGTTTCCGTTCCGCCAAATCTCGTACCTATGCGGAGGTTCGGCTGGACGAGTTGAATCCTGTGCAGGATGAGGTCATAGACGTTCTTGCACTGAAACGAGCCGGCGTCATTGCGCAGCAGGCTACGCGAGCCAAGGTATTTGCCAGTGGTGAAGTGACCAGGGCCGTAAAGCTGAAAGGTGTAGGCGTGACCAAGGGTGCTCGTGCAGCCATCGAAAAGGCTGGCGGTTCCATAGAAGAGTAGTTGAAAAGAGTAAACGGCAAGATTAGTTTTAAGAAACTGGTTTCTGCAATATTTAATTGAGTCGCCCTCAGGGGCAGGTAGTAAAAACGTGGCAACAGGCAAACTGGTAAATCCGGCAGCAGCACTCGGCGAAGCATCCCGCTTTGCTGATTTGCGCTCGCGCCTGTTTTTCCTGGCTACTGCGTTGATTATTTACCGGATAGGTACTTTTATTCCGGTGCCTGGAATTGATTCAGAAGCACTTGCCCGGTTTTTCCAGGATCAGTCTGGAACCATCCTGAGCATGTTCAACATGTTCTCTGGTGGCGCATTGCAACGCCTCAGTATTTTTGCCCTGGGCATTATGCCGTACATCTCGGCCTCCATCATCATGCAGATGGCGGGTGTAGTTGTGCCGCGAATTGCACAGCTTAAAAAGGAAGGCGAAGCTGGGCGGCGCAAGATTACGCAATACACCCGTTACGGCACCGTCCTGCTTGCATCAGCACAGGCGATGGGGGCAGCGGTTGCTTTCCAGAATCAGGGCGTCGTATTAAATCCTGGTCCAAATTTTGTATTTACGGCTACTGTCACGCTGGTTACCGGAACTGTGTTCCTGATGTGGCTTGGCGAACAGATAACCGAGCGTGGCATCGGCAATGGTATTTCGATGATTATTTTGTCCAGCATCATTGCAGGGCTTCCGGCAGCAATTGGTGGAACCCTTGAACTGGTTAATACGGGCGAAATATCACCGGCTCTGGCGCTTTTGATCGTCATGCTGGTGCTTGCAGTAACTTATTTTGTTGTTTACATGGAGCGTGGCCAGCGCCGTATTACTGTGAACTATGCGAAGCGCCAGCAGGGTCGGCGTATGATGGCAGGGCAGACCAGCCATCTGCCTTTCAAAATTAATATGGCCGGTGTTATCCCGCCAATTTTTGCCAGTAGCCTGATTTTATTCCCGGCTACCATAGCCAGTTGGTTCGGCACCAGTGAAGGATTTGGCTGGTTGCAGTCACTTGCAGCGAAACTATCGCCGGGTCAGCCGATCTATATCATGATCTATGCATCACTGATCGTCTTCTTCTGTTTTTTCTATACCGCACTCGTTTTCAATTCACGCGAAACGGCTGACAACCTGAAAAAGCAGGGTGGCTTTATTCCAGGGATTCGTCCCGGCATGCAGACTGCCGATTATCTCGACAAGATCCTGACACGGCTTACATTCTGGGGTGCGTTATACATCGCAGGAGTGTGTCTGTTGCCGGAATTCATGATTCTTTACGCACGTGTACCGTTCTACTTCGGTGGTACATCACTGCTCATCATCGTTGTTGTATCGATGGATTTTATGTCCCAGCTGCAAGCACACATGATGTCGCATCAGTATGAAGGACTGCTAAAGAAAGCTAATTTAAGCGGCTATGGCCGTGCTGGTCAGGTCCGCTAGAGCGGTCCTGCCACAAGGTATTTGGAGAGAACGATGAAGGTTCGAGCATCAGTCAAGAAGATCTGCAGAAACTGCAAGATCATTCGCAGAAAAGGTGTGCTGCGCGTTATTTGCACCGACCCGCGCCACAAGCAGCGGCAAGGCTAATAGCGGAAGCTACCGGAGAAAATAATGGCCCGTATTGCAGGCATAAATATCCCTATTAACAAGCATGTCGTGATTGCTTTGACGAGTATTTTCGGCATCGGGCACACACGGTCAGTTGCCGTATGTGCCGCAGCAGATATTTCTCCCGACGTTAAGGTTAAAGACCTGAATGAACCGGAAGTAGAACGGCTGCGTACTGAAGTAGCAAAGTACGAGATAGAAGGCGACCTGCGGCGCGAGAATGCCATGAGTATCAAGCGATTGATGGATCTTGGTTGCTATCGTGGCATCCGTCATCGTCGTGGTTTGCCCGTGCGTGGTCAGCGTACGCGCACAAATGCCCGTACCCGTAAGGGTCCGCGTCGTCCAATCAGGAAGTAAGCAATAGTAGTTTTCCGGAAATAGTCTTATGGCAGAAGTAAAGAGTAAAAAAGTGAAGAAACATGTAGTCGATGGCATCGCCCATATACGTGCTTCTTTTAACAATACGATCATTACAATTACCGATCGACAGGGCAATGTGTTGACCTGGGCGACTGCTGGCGGTTGTGGCTTTCGTGGTTCACGTAAAAGTACGCCATTTGCTGCTCAGGTGGCTGCAGAGAAGGCTGCTGTTGCTGCGCAGGAATTCGGATTGAAGAATCTCGAAGTCAGGGTGCAGGGGCCGGGACCAGGTCGTGAATCTGCTGTGCGCGCATTGAATAACGCAGGGTATCGTATTTCGAATATCGAAGACGTTACACCTATCCCCCACAATGGTTGCCGGCCGCCCAAAAAGCGGCGGGTCTAACGGTGAGTTTGAGGTAAAGAAAGATGGCCAGATATCTGGGACCAAAATGCAAGCTGTCACGCCGGGAAGGGACCGATCTTTTCCTGAAAAGTGGCATTCGACCTCTTGATTCGAAGTGCAAGATGGATGTGCCTCCGGGTACAACCGCGGGGCAGCGCCGTGGACGTTTGTCGGACTACGGGCTGCAGTTGCGTGAAAAGCAGAAGTTACGCCGTATGTATGGTGTGCTGGAAAAGCAGTTCCGTAACTACTATAAAAAATCAGCCCGGCGTAAAGGGTCTACGGGTGAAAACCTGATTCGTATGCTGGAAGGTCGGCTCGATAATGTCGTTTATCGCATGGGCTTTGCCTCGACTCGTTCGGAAGCGCGTCAGTTGGTTAGTCACAAGGCGATTCTGGTGAACGGCAATTTAGTAAATATTGCTTCATACCAGACTAGTGCAGGCGATGTGATCAGTGTGCGTGAAAAGGCACAAAAACAAATGCGCATTAAAGGCGCAATGGAAATATCCAGTCAAATGGGGCTTCCCGACTGGGTAGATGTGGATGAGAAAAAACTATCAGGTGTTTTGCGTTCATTGCCCGAACGTGAAGATGTCCTTTCTGACATCAACGAAAACCTGATTGTCGAACTCTACTCCAAGTAATAGCAGGAGCAGCAACAAATGTCAGACATTAATGATTTTCTTAAACCCCGCACGGTGCGGGTGCAGTCTCATACTGATAACAAGGCACGTGTAGTCATCGAGCCTTTTGAGCGCGGTTTTGGCCACACGCTGGGTAACGCATTGCGTCGCGTGCTGTTGTCCAGCATGCCTGGCAGCGCGGTAACCGAGGTCGATATTGAGGGTGTTCTGCATGAATACAGCAGTATCGAAGGTGTGCAGGAGGATGTTGTAGAAATCCTGCTGAACCTGAAGGAGCTGGCGATCATCATGCATACTCGCGACCGTGCCGAACTGATACTGCACAAAAAGGGTCCGGGGACAGTAACGGGAGCTGACATCAGCGTTGATCATGACATTGAGATTGTTAACCCTGAGCTGGTAATTGCTAATCTGAACAGTACCGGTGAACTGAAGATGAGCCTGGTTATTGAGCGCGGCCGTGGTTATCGCCCCGCTGTCCAGCTGATAGATCTGGAAGATCACACCGGCAACATAGGTCAGCTACAGCTTGACGCGTCTTTTACCCCAGTTCGGCGTGTGAGCTATACCGTTGAGGCCGCTCGTGTTGAGCAGCGTACCAACCTGGATAAGCTGCTCATTGATATCGAAACCAATGGCACCATCGATCCAGAAGAAGCGATTCGCCGTGCTGGCGCTATCCTTAAGGATCAACTTGATGTATTCGTTGATCTGCAGGGTCAGGATGAGGCAGATGCTGCTGCTGCGGAATCGCAAGTTGATCCATTGCTGCTGCGTCCGGTGGATGAGCTGGAACTAACAGTTCGTTCGGCAAACTGCCTCAAGGCCGAAAACATCAACTATATTGGTGATCTTATTCAGCGTACCGAGGTTGAGCTGCTTCGCACACCTAACCTGGGTAAGAAATCACTCACGGAAATTAAGGAAGTGCTGGAAAGTCACGGACTGGCCCTTGGCCTGCGCGTGGAAAACTGGCCCCCGCCAAGTCTTGTTGCGGATGATGACGACGTCGCCGCTTAAGCAGGATTTGTAACAGACTTACGGTAGAAACAAACCATGCGACACAAGAAATCAGGCCGAATACTCGGACGCAAAAGCAGTCATCGAAAAGCCATGTACCGCAATATGGCTGCATCACTGATTGAGCACGAGACTATTCGTACCACTGTGCCCAAAGCGAAAGAACTGCGCCGCGTAGTGGAGCCATTGATCACACTTGCCAAGGAGGATGGTGTCGCCAATCGTCGGCTCGCTTTCTCCCGGTTGCGTAGCAAGCAGTCAGTGGGCAAGCTTTTCAATGAACTGGGTCCGCGCTTTAAGACCCGACCAGGTGGTTACCTGCGTATTATTAAGGCCGGCCATCGTACAGGCGATGCTGCACCCATGGCTATAGTTCAGTTACTGGATCAACCCGAGGTTGTTGCAGAATCGGCTGAGTAAATAATTACTCGTCAGCAGCGGCAGATGCGACGCCAATACAAGACCCCGCCACGTGCGGGGTTTTTTGTGGCTGATCGCCAAGGCCGCAAACCGCATCTATCGATCTAATTACCGATGCAGCCTCAAGCGCAGTATCGGCTATCCCGGCAGGATATTGCTCAGCAGGGGTGGTTAATTGTGCCGCTTTGGGGGCCAGCCTGGATTGGGCTGGCTGCACGAGTGATTCATCCTGCGCAGAAACTTTTTCCGCCACAGGTTTATCTGTGCTGAACGTTGACGCCCTGGTTTCGCTGCCCGGTTCCTCGGTAACCTGGTTCGTTGAGGGCTGTTGTGCGGCCATTAATTTGTCGGGTTGTGCAGCCTTGTCAGCATCACTCAGGTAGTCACTATTGACCCAACCCGTTAAATTGCTATTCTGCTTGCTGGGGCGGTAATTCACAAATGCCCAGTTCGGCAGCGTTATGATCACCTCCACCTCATTACCGCGTCGCAGGTAGTTAACGATTTTGCTATCAGAACTCGGGCCCGCTCTGACATTCAACGCGGGGGACAAGACAGTCCGAATCTGGGTATCCTGGCCATCGGGGAAAGTTACCTGGCTAACATTGTTCAAGTCGCGGGTATCAGATACGTCGTCGCCTTGTTTCTTAAGAGCCGCTTCTACATTCTCCAGGTTCTCATATGCCTTTTCGTAGTAAGTGGGAGAAAGCCGGATTGCCTCGGTTAACAACTCGCTTGCCTTCCAGTAGTCCCCATTACGCATCGCGATATAACCGGTATCATTATAGGCCTGTGGCTTATCGACAACCTTGCTGAAAGTTTTTATTGCCTCGTCATACCAGCCTTGCCCGGCATAAAGTAATGCCAGATTTCTAACAGCCGGTTTGTAATCTCGAGTGGCCATGATGGCGCGGCCAAACCAACGCGTCGCTTCTTCTGTATTACCCGCCAGATAATAGGAATAGCCAATATTGTTCATTAGCAAAGACGAGTTTGGAGAGCCTATTAGCCCTGACTGGTAGTTAAGCACAGCTTCGTCATAGCGATGATCTATATCTGCAATAACGCCCAGAGCGTTCCAGGCACGCCAAAGGCTAGGGTCTAATTCGGATGCTTTGGTAAGGTGTAGCTCTGCCTGTTCCGGCTGCCCCACCGACAGGTTGATAAGCCCCAGTTCCTGATGGCTGAGTGCAAATTCAGAATCCAGTTCAATCGAATGTTTAAGTGCTTTCCAGGCATAGGCCTTGTCGCCCAAACGGGCTTTGCCTACCCCGATTCGATACCATGTTTCAGCAGATTGCTCGATCTCGAGCGCCTGCATATATATAAAAAGAGCGCGCTCAAACTGGCCATTATCAAATGCCTTGTTACCACCCTCCAGAATCTCTTCTACCGAGTAGGCAGCAAAAATATCGCTATCACCGGACGTGCTGGCCCCAGTGGTTACGCAGCCGCTGGACAGTAATGCCGAGGCTATTACAATCAGGAGCTGAGCTTTTCTGGAAAAAAGAAATTTGGATAACTGTGGCGCCACTGAATTTTCACCTGAAAATGGACAACACTTATCCTAGTGGTTACGGCTATCGGATACCGCCGAACCCGTCACATCTGACGGAAAACCGCGATAAAGCGAATTACTGCGGGGCCAATGGCGACGGTAAAAAATGAAG
>Ga0114950_10000264_pt1 | contig 34197 bp, 50 predicted proteins | sample N075metaG_FD_83503 | JGI IMG/M metagenome (GOLD analysis project Ga0114950, IMG submission 83503) | Deep subsurface microbial communities from Kermadec Trench to uncover new lineages of life (NeLLi) - N075 metaG | ecosystem: Environmental > Aquatic > Marine > Ocean trench > Sediment | place...
CGGTCTTCTCGGCCGTCAGCACCACGTCGCCCGGCGCGGTTGCCTTTTGGATGATAACGACGTCGGCGCCGTCGAGTTCAATTATTAGCGTGTTTATATTCTGACTCAACTGGCCGTCTGGGCTTCGCTCTCGTACCACGAAAAAATGCAACCCCTCACCGGTGATCGGCGTCGGTGATTCGTATGGTAACGTCGCCGTTGTCTTCCAAGGCGCGGCGGTCAAGTCCGGCGGGCCACCGAAGAGGTAATAGATTTCGTATCTGGTCGCCGTCGTCGTGATGGCGTGCCCCCCGCGTACCAACTTCACGAAAATGCCTCTGACCGTGTGGGTGCCTTGAACGGTCTTGGTCGCCTTGCGGCGAATGTGGTGTTGACCAGAAACAGTTTTAATTTTCAAAGTCAACCCGACGTTCTGTTGACCCTTCATATCCTTGGTCGCTTCTATGCGAACGCTGTGCTGCCCCGAGACCACTTTTCTGTAGAGCGACGGCGCAACCGTGCTCGTGAAGTTTATCGAGTAGATGCCCTTCACGTCTTTCGCGCTCTTGCGTCTGACCTGATGCGCACCGGAAACGACCTTGGTGACTTTGATGCGAACGTGTTGTTGACCCTTGACCTCTTTCACTCGCGGGAGCAATCCCATGTGCTGTTGCCCTTGAATCACTTTGGTAAATTTCTTACGAATGCTCTGCCCACCGCTCACCGTCTTGACTATCGGTCGGGCGTACTGTGCTGTCGGCTCCGCGTAGTTGACGCCGGCGAGTACCCCACCCGTGTTGAGCAGTTTATCGTTGTGGACTCTGAATTCGTCGGCGAACAAATCGCCGGTCCGCAGCAAGCTCGTATCGAATCGCAACGAGCTACCGATACGAATAGGCCATTGAAAATTCATCTCATACGACGCCGACGGTAGCTGCATGGCGATGCTGGTTACGTCGCCGTCTGTCCAAACTACGACCAGCTTGCCGACTCGCGTGATGGCTACATGATGATAGCCTCCCCCGAGTTGAATCGGCCCTGCGGACGTCTCTTCGGCGATGATGTCACCGCCCACCATCAGGCGAATGGTGAACCAACCGAACGCGCCGATAGACCGTTGGTGGATCAAGCTCAAATAATTATTGGCGTCCAGGTACCAGGCGAAGAGGTTGGGATAGCTCATGTCCCGAACGAAGAATCTGCCGTCCATGACCCAATCGGATTTTCCGAATTGAAAGTCAACGCTGGCGAAGACCAACAAATCGTTGCCGCCCCCGTAAACCTCCAACGCGCCTGTGCCTTTCCAGACCTGTCCCGAGCCAATGACCGCTTGGTTCAGAAATGTTTTTACAACCGTTCTGCCGGCCGCTGAATCGGTGACCGTCGTACCACCGATCGGGTCGTCGAAGTGGAGCATGAGCCGAGTTTTTTGGGTGTTCTGATTCGGCACGTTTTACACCGCTTGAAATTGTATCGTGTAGGGCATCGACTCGTCGAGCACATTCGTAGAGCCGGGAGCAATTACCCGCCTCAGTCGTATGGCGTAAATCTGTCCGGCGGCCAACGTGCCGATCGTAAGGGCTTCTGCATCGGTGATCGGCAACAGCCAGGTCGCACCCGCCGGGGCCGCGTCTTCGTCCGCCACGGTGTTGAACGCCCCGGCGTCTTGACTCGCCGGTGCCTCGATCGAAAGTTCAAACCCGCCGACGGCGTCGATCGTGTCGTTGGCAGCTCCATCAGTCTCGGAAGTTTCCCCGAGACCGCGGCCGGATGCGGCCACTGTCAGCTTGTCGTTGTCGCGACTTTCGTAGTAGACCCATTCCTGTAGAGTTCCGCTGGCGTTTTTGATAACGCCGTACCCTTGTTGCGGCCAATCGGCGAAGTTACCGGCGCTCGACTCAATCGTTCCGGATCCCGACGCAGGCAGTTGCGTCACGTTCGTGGTTCGCTTGGTGCCGAGTGTCTTGAGGCGAACGTCAACCAGACTGATGCTGGCGCCGCTCACGTTCTCTATCGCGTGACAACGATGCTTCTGACTTCCCGCGACTCGCTCCGCGTCGGCGACGTCCGAGAAAAATGCGTTGACGTCCTCTTGCACGATGACCACATTGGATGTGGACGTGAGGTCGCTCGCGTTGGTTCGCTTCACAATGAGCGTATTGTTGGCGTCGGTGCCGTCGAGCAGTTGTTTCGTCTCCCCGTTCGCGATCGCCACCGCGGGACCGGCCGTTCCGCCTGGTGCCGCCCATGTCACCGATCCCGTCGTCGGCGCGGCCAAGACCCCCGTTCCGATCGGGTTGTTCGCTTCGATTCTTTGGACGGTCAGCTCACCGGATCCCATCGCATGTACCGTGGCGACCGCCTTGACCGAGACCAGTGGCGAACTGGATGAGTGGTTCCCAAGACTTAGCGCCGGGTTTGCCTGCACCGCGTTGTGCGTCGAGGCACCCGTATTTGTTACTAGAATGGCGTCGACACCTGTTTTTTCTGGGGCCATGATGGTTTCTCCTTTTACGCTGCGAGTGCGAACGTCACCTTCTTTGACGCGGCATTCATAATCGCGGTCACGTCCGGTGCCGCGGGATGTCTACTGATATTGAGCGTCACGCTCACTGGTGCTGACTCGTTGTTGTCAGCACCGATAGCGATAACCCGGAAGACGTTGTTTACGCTCGGTGGCAGCTCCGCGGTCGTGAACGTCGCTCGCGTGCCGGCGTCGTTCACTTTGCCGACCGTCGTCCAGGTCGCCGGCGGGCCTTCCAATTCTATACGGTAACTTTTAGCGGCGGCGACAGATGACCAACTCAGCTCCACGATCCCGGCGACGGCCGGCGTCGGTAGTTCGCCGGCCACGTCCAATACGTCGATCAAATCTCTGGGCTGTACCTGGATTCTCGCACAGTTGCATTTCGTGGTGTCCACCAAAATATCGTTACGGAAAAGATAGAACGTGGGATCCGGCAAGCTCGAAGAGAATCGCAGCTCGTGGGTTGTCGGGCCGATGCGGACGATGTCACCGATCGTAACGGTCATTACGGTCTCAATTCCTCCGCTCGCGCGAGGCCGGCCAGATACATTATTTGCCCGTGCATGATGAACAGCTTTTCATTCTGCGACCGGTCAACGTCTATCTGCCGTTCCAAAGTTCTGATCGCCTCCGTTCCGGAGTAACGATCGCTCGACGATTTTTCTAAGGCAACCATTTTCTGACTCACCGTCTGCAAGTCCTCTTTCCCTTGCATGAGTTGCGAAGCCAACCAACACACCGCAAGAACAAGCACGGAATAAATCAGTTTCCCTCCGTGTTGGTTGATCGACTCGCTGAATGACATTCGGTCTCCGATTCTGCCTACCCGTCGCGCTCTTCCGGACTGTAAAAAATCTCCAACAAATATCGCGACAGGCACACTTCGCCGTCTTGAAAGCCATCGTCGAGCGCCGTAGCAGAATGCGCACTATCTCCCTGGTTGCCAGACAAACCCATCGAAGCCACGGCCATCAGTCGTTTCATTAAGTTGGTCTCTCGACTGGTCATAGTTTCTTCGCCAGTGTCAAGAGGATGACAAAAATGTGCGTCGCGGTACCGACTGCCAAAGTTCCACCGCACGGCGTCACGATACTGAACGGGCTGCCTGGACCTAACAAAGCCTCCACGACCAACACGTTGTCTTCAACGATGCCGAAATTGTCGGTGTAGGTGACCACTTCCCCCTGCAACTTTTCGGTGAGATTGTCGCGGAGCGTTGCGAGTGCTGCACCGGTAGCAGCCGCAACGTCGATCGACGCTCTGAACTGCGTCGGCACGCCGCGCAAGCCGACTTTTCGCGACGCGAGACCCGGAACACCGGGGCGACTCCAAACTTGAAGGCGCTCGGTCTGCGGCGGTATCGTGCCAACATCGAGAAATGTCAGCGTCCCGATCGTCGCGTTGACCATCTTTGGGAACATTAGTTCGGGTTCTCCGCAGACGACGGCGTCAGAAACGGCGGGGCTTCAAGCAGCCGGGCGATGTCCTTCTGTACGGTCACCGATTCCTCTGAGGTTGACGCGATCGCGTTGAGTATCGCCACCTCCCCTGTGATAACTCCAGCGAACCTACCAGATTCGCGTCTGGTCTGCGGGTTCGGTACTATGTCGATTCCGATGTTCCGGAATTCGTCGGTCGAAGACGCCGGCCGCCCACCGACGATCCTCTCCGCGTCCATACCGAAGAAATTCTGAAAGCCCACGACGCCCCTGGTCATCACACGCCTTAAGAATCCGGCTCGGTTGTTGTTCAAATCGGCAAATATCGCTTCGCTAGCCGCGTCGCGCAACAGTTGCTTGTTCCCGAAGTTTCGCTCGCTGATTGCCAGTTGACCGGCCGCGCGCTGCCGTATCGTCAGCGATACCAGTGTGGGGTCTTGCCCGACAAGTGCCAGCGCTTGATTGATTCTCGACTCGATGGTTCCGGTTGCCGCGATCGACTCATTCACGTTCTCCAGAGTTCGTTTGAATAAACCAATGTTCTCGATCAAGACCCCGGCGCCTCGCTTGGCTCTGACGTTTTCGCCGATGACCGCGTCGCGCTGCGCTTCGGTGAAACTGGCGAGAAGATCGATCGACGCCTCCAAGCCCAAACCCTTGAAGCGCCGATCTCTGGCCAACACGTCTGACAGTCGACCGACTGCCGTCTCCGCTTCCTCGCTACTCTTCAGGGCGATCGCCGCCACGGATACCGCCGCGATCGTCTCTTCGGCGGTCCCTCCCAATTTTTTGACCGACTGCGCAGGCCCGAGCACCGCACGGGAAAGCGTGACTACGTCCACCTTCGATGCTTCTGCACCAGCGAGAAGTGCGTTGATGTTGGCATCGATACTGCCACCGGCGGCGTCTTTGCCGAACGCAGCTCGTAAACCGGCAGTGGCTTGGAAGAGCGGTTGAATGTCCGACGCGAACGCTTTGAATCGGCCGGATGCTCGAATCTGCGATTGGCTCAGTCCTAACGACGTACCCTCAAAAACGAGATTCAATGCTTCCGCCAGCCCGATGCCGCGTTCTATCACCAGTTGATCGGCCGTCTTATGAAACGCAGCGAGCTTCTCTTTTGAACCGCCGGCGATTTGGATCAGACGTTTACGTTCCGACTCTTCGCTGCCGATTTGTTCAGCACCCCTCAATCGCACGTCGCGGATGTCGATGAGCCCTCTTCTGACAATCGCCAGGGCCGCGGTGATGCTGACGACGCCGGCAAGATATTTGCCGAGTTTCCCGACCGCACCTGAACCGAACGTGGTGCTTTGCGTTTTGTCCAGTCCCTTCGCTTGGGTGGCTACCTTCTTGTACCCACTCTCCAGCTTGGTCGCTTGATCGATGACCCGTTGCTGCGCTCGCCAGAGCTTCGCTTCATCGCCTGTCAATTCTACAATGACTGCCAACGACCTACGCTCCTTGTTTCTAGCCGATGGTAACCACCTTCAAAGCTATCGGGTGATTTTCCATATAGATTGCCTCTTGATCTCCCAACCGCATCGCTAAAGCGACGACGTCGGCTACTGTGGGCTCATACCCGCTGAGTCTCCCTTCGCGCCAAAGTCGATACGTCAGCCATCGGACGCTGGTGCGTTTTTTTTTGCAAGTAGAATACGCCAAGTCGCCGCGTCCACCATGATCTCAAGAATGTCGGACGTGGTCTCGTCCGTGAACAATTCAAGCAAGGCGACTTCGGCCTTTCCTACGCGATAATTGGCTGAGAGTCCGAGCAAGGCGGCATCGTTCTGCGCTGGAAAGTCGAATCTCACCGCGATCGACTCGTGTTCCATTTCCTCGTCTGATTCTTGGTCGTCGGGCGTCAACGTCCGAGCGAGCGACGCTTCGCGGTGATCCCAATAACTCAACGCTGCGAGCCACAGCGCTTGACGTGACACAATGACTTCGTCGCGCACCCAATCGCCGGCGGCATTTACCCCAATTTTCTTGGGAAGTCGGCAAAAGTATTTGATATCGCCGTTTCCTTCCTCAATCAGCGCGCGAACGATCGGGATCAACCAAGCGTTTCCGTCAGCAAGAACCGTATCCGCTCCGTCGAGCAGCGAATCGCGCAACAGTTGGTCGGGTGACGGTCGATCGTCGGTATACATTCCGACCCACACCGTCGACCCCGGAATCTTTCGCCAAGTCTGCGCTTCCCTGTTGATTTTCACCAAGTCCGTCGGAACGTACTGCTCGTGGGCCACCACGATACCAGGACCGTCGTCCAGTCCGTTTGCGCTGATGACTCGCGGCGTGCGCGGGGTATCTTCATCGAAGCAATACGACAGTCCGGCTTTTTTCAACGCGGGACCGTCCAGGCTCTTGAGACTGGGAATGTAATATAGAAAACTCGTCGCCATTTTATTCGCCCCAATCTATCAGTATACAGATTTCATGGAAGCCGCACTCGCAGACGATCGAAGGCTGCACGACCCCGTCATCGTCGATCCTGTGCGTTTCTTCCAGACACGCCGATACACCACAATCGGGGCAACACACGCGGGCGGACGAATTGGCCCGCTGCCAAGTGCCCTTCTGCCTGAGCGCGTCGCCTTTCTCGATCGGGTAGTGAGTGCCCTTCACGATTGTCTTTCCTATGTAATCGTTTGGTCGATGCTCAACACGAACGGACTATTGGTGCCGTCGTGCTTGCCCGTAATCGTCAGCTCGCATTCGCCAGGTTGAGTACCGCTACTGGCGATGACCTTCGTCGGCACGACCAAGCCGTTCAAGGTGATCTTCATGTGCTTGGCAGTGGCGTCCGAGAAGAATGTCTTTTGGTCTTCTCGCGCACGGAAATAAATCGTCGTGTTCGCATGAAGCAAAGGCCGCCCGACTATCGGCGTCTGGCCGGCAGCCGTGCCGACCCATTCCGGATTGATCCCGCGGATTACCACGGTCGGGGCTATCGGCCCAACAAAAACCAGCGTGTCGTAAAGATCGCCGCCGCTGCCCTTGGTCTCGATCCCCAACCCGAAATTGACCTGGACCGACGTGGCCCCGTTGTAGACGTTGGAGAAAAGGGAAATCTTACCGAGCCCAAATCGCTCGCTGTCGTTCAAGCCGGCCGGCAGTGCAACATTCTCCGATACGATCAAGGGAGCAACGACACCGTCGCTGCTCACGCTTATCAGATTGCAGGTAAGCGAAGCGTTACCGCCGTGATCCACACTCAGCACGTTCGGGAATATCCCGCCGAGCAGGAACGCATACTTGCGATGCACGTTGCCTGGGTCCGGCACCGATTTTCCTTGCCCGAATCGAGCACCGAAGAACGCAGCGCCAGGTGCCACCGTCGCAAGGTTGATTCCCTCAACTCCGCAGATGGCCAGCATCTTTGCGACGTTCAGGGTGGTGAAGTCGCCGCGCGGTCTTTCCCCGGTGATCGCTATGAATTGCGCATGGCTTTCACCGGACGTCGGCTCGTTGAGAATTTCCGCCTGCACGTCCACGTCTTCGGCCGTCGTCCCCCCGACCACGGTAGCACCCACCAAGATGCCGCGGTGCCGCCAGTGTTGTGCTACACCCATGACATTTCTCCAATTTCAAAAAGAAGCGGCCAATCAACGCCAACCGCCCATCATTCCGTAGCCGTCGGCGATGAGCCATCGACGCACCATCCGACCGAACAACCGCGCGCACAGACATAACGCCTTCATTACGTGCTCCGAAGCAACCCGCCGATGTGACCTTCGCCTGCCAAGACCTCACCGCACGAATACTGTACCTTGCCGATGATCGCACCCGCCAGAGGATTTGCGACGCCCTGATTAGCCACCCATGACCACAATTCGTTCGCGACGATTTCTTGAGGGAATATGCTCGCGTCGGCACCGGTGATGAACCAGATGTGCGACCGTGAATTGGAAGCGATCGCGATTGATTCAATTTTGTCGCCGTCGAAATCCACGTCGACTTCCAACCTCTTTGACACCACGACCACCGTAGTTGCTATCGGTAGTACCTTGCCCGCCCCCGCGTCAACGGTGACGTTGTCACCCGAAACCGTGGCGGCCATGTTGTATCGTATATTGCCCGTGCCGACCCAATACACGTCGAGCTTGTCGCCGTTCACGTAACCATGCCCGCTCGCCAAACCGCACACGCCGTTGGTATCGGAATTTCGCGTGTCGAGCGTCCCGCCCACGCCAGCCGGCAACGGCAACGGGCTATGGGATATCCCTCCGGACGCCGAACGATTGACAGACCCACCGAATTCGAGCCCCGCCACTTTCACCAGTCTTGTCTCTATCAGCTCCATGATTTTTATCCTTTCCGCGGGTCGTTCAAGCCGCAAAAGCTACAACCCGTGTCCCGGTCTTGCTACTCAAAAGAATCGCCATACGTCGACGCAATTCGAAGGTCAACTGCCGTGCCTCCGCTCTCGATACCCGAGTCATTTCGTCCGTGAGGTTGATTATCAACCCGCTTTTTTTCTTCGGTCGGTATCTATTCAGATGGACGATACCGGCCATCGTCACGCGGACGCTGTTTTTGGTCGCGAACACTCGAAGCTGCGCGGATCGTCGCTTGGTCTTTCCCGACCAAATCATCGGGCGACTGTGGCCTCTCTTCGTTAGCTTCTGCCCCAAGTAACTTCGCTTGAATTGTTTCCCGTGAAAGCGACCGCTCTCGCCGCTTCGCGGTGTGTAGCGATATTCCCTCGCACCGGCCTTGGTGAAGTGCTTTTTCCGAAACAGGCGATGCCACATTTTGCCGATCGCCTTGTACGCCACTTTGAGCAGATTATTAAACGCTCGCCGCGCGATCTTCGGCTCGGCTCCGGTGTATTTTACACTGATGAGGAAACTCAAGTCAACTCCCCCCAATCAACCTGCATCACCGCGATGAGATTGTCATCGACTTGCACGTCGCCCTTGTCGTCCAAAGCGCTGACCTGAATCGGTCCGAAGACCGTGAAGCGAGCGACTTGAACATATTGGTCCGTGCCCGACGTGCCCGCCAACGCTTTCATTTCGGCGAGCATCACACCAAGATCGTTGCGCAACTGGAGGATACCGTCGCGCGGATGCTTAATCTCGGTCTTGGGTATGTTCGTATGAAATTCCAGAACGACCGAACCGCTGTCCATGTACTGCGACGAGCCGTCCGCTTCGGCGGCGATCGAGACGCTGGTGTATGCCTCATCTTCCCCGGAATCGATCGAGACGTATGGACGAAAAGCCCGCAACTCGTCTTTTGTGTAGCCGTCAACCTCCTTGGGCGGATCAAGATAAATGTCGAAGACTTTCGCGCTGGCCTGTAGACGCTTCTCGGGGTCAGTGCCAACGACCCCGAGCCAAGTCCGGAACCGCTCACTATCTATGAGCAAGGTTCGGACAGCGTCTAATGATTTCGAGATTTCTCCGTCAACAGCCAAGGGTCACACCGTCCTAATCGTCGTCGTCTTCGTCGTCGTTGCCACGCCCGCAATTCTCGCCGGCCTGAGTGCAGTCGGGGACATCGCCATCACCGTCGGGGTGCTCGTGGTGGTTGTCAATCACGATGATTTCGCCCGGCGGGCCGCGATCGCCCGGTGGGCCTCGCTCGCCCTGTATTCCGACTCCATCTGCCCCATCCCGTCCGCCCAATCCCGGATCGCCTTGCGGACCCGTCGATCCTCGGTCTCCCTCTGTTCCTTGTTCGCCCTGTTCACCTGGAAGACCGTCAGTGCCGCCAATGCCATCGCTACCAACAGCGCCATCCATTCCATCGGTGGGCTCTCCTTGTGCTATATCCAAGAACCAATGAGCGAGCGAAATGTACTGACCCGGCTCAACGCCAATCGCGCCGCACCCGATCGTCACCGACAACAACAGCACGACCACGCACGCCGCAAGTTTAGCGCGAACTCGCTTGAGCCCCGACCACAATTTACTCTCGTTCCCCGTCAGAGAAATCACCAGCGAACCGACGCTTAGTTTCTTTTCCCGATCGTCCATTCTTGTGCATCCCAAAAAGTGCCAACGGTTTAGCCATTCGTCCACGTTCAATCTTGATCGACCCTGACCGCGACTTCGTCTGGCGCGCGAACGTCTCCGAACCGTCGCGGAACGTCCGAAGTAGAAGCGCCGATCAGCGGGCGATCGACCAAGGTAGACTCGTCTGGTATTTCTGCGAAGACGAGCGTCGCCATCATTTTCAAAATCTTGACGAAGGTTTCGTTCACCTGCAATTCCACCGTCGCCGTCGCCGTGTCGCTCTTGTCCATGAACATATCGGCATGGCCGCCAACCCGACAACCGCCAACAGCCAACAGCCACAGAACGACGACGAATGTGATTCGACAAATTCGCATCGTGTCTCCCTTTCGCTATGGTTTTCCCGCGCGGCTCGTCCGTATCACTCTGCTCACCCGGCAAGCCAACAGCGCGACGTTTCCCTCTGTGGTCACCCGATCAACGACGACGCGCTCCGGTAGATTCGGAAGCGTCAATTGATGGTTGGCTCTGGGTATCGCGATGCCGCCACCGAAACTCGTTTCGTCCGTGGAAATCTCCACCTCGATGACGTTCGCAAGAGATTCGCCGCTCCGCTCATCGCTTGTCTTAGTTTGACCAAGCGTTCCGATGATGGCGGTGATGGTCTTGTCGTCCATGCCGTCGCGATGATAAGTCACGGACGTGCCGGCCGAGTCGACCAAAGCACCGCGCACCTCAGAAGCGATCGCGTCGTATTCCGAAGTCATCTTGCTACCGCCGCCTACGTGACGTCCTTGATAAGCTCGACGGTCTTGGGAGTCATAAGAACCTCGTCCGTGTCCATGCGTGCTCGGACGATGTCGGCACGCGCTTGGGGATCGCGGTACGTCTCGATGGTCGCACCGATGTTCGACCCGTCAGCGGCCCAATGAATCGTGCGACCGACGCAAGCCTCTTGGATGTTGTTGGTCGTGGCGATCTTGACCAAGGCGACCAACGTCGAGCCCCACAAGTGGTCGACGACCGCCGCTTGTGCTTCGTTCGCCGTGTTGCGAGCACTACCGGCGACGAATACGTTTGGCACGTCGAATGCCCTTGCCATGTGGCTGGTGCTGATCTCAGTCGGCAACGCACTTTCGACATATTTCACCCGATCGATGATCTGATCCACGTTTCGCAAGTGCTTGAATACCTTACGATTCATAACGATGGCGTTGGGGTACATGCCGGTGGCGGCGAACATGCGATTTGCCGCGGCGTCGACGTCGGTGATTGGCTTCGACGATTCGAGATCCCACTTGCTCGCGGCGGCTGTGTCGACCCATTTTGCCTGATCGAAAATGAGGTTCTTAACGCGGATCTCGTGGGCTTTGAGAACGACCGCCTGCGCCAGTTGGGCCATAATCTGTTCGTACTCAAGATATTCCCGGTACTGTGCGGCGTTGCGATCGTCGATGACTCGCTCGTGCCCGTGGTCGACGGTGACAAACGAACCTTTGTCCATCTCGAAGTGACCGCGCGGATAATGACCGTTCGCAGCCCGTTGTGTTTCCGGATCCTGTAAAAGCGCCTTGAGCGGTATCGTTCCGAACGGCCCCGCGGCCATCGCGGATTCAAAAACCGGCATAATGCTCATGCCGATCAACCCGTCAAGTTCCGCCATTATGTCGTAGTCCATGACGCTGCCACCGAGATCCGGCCGCATGGTTTCGAACGCTGAAGCAGTGCTGAAAGGCATCTGTCTAACTCCCAAAAAAGATTTCGTCTCTTACCCAAAACGAAAGCAAGGGGCGCGATGGCCGTTAAGCCTTCGCGCCCCTTGATTGGCGTTCCGGAATTATCAAGGTTTTCCGGAGGTCGCGACTCCGTCCGAAACACCCTTTCGTTTTTTCGATCGCCTTGCCTTTTCAGCCAAGACTATCGTCAGTTACTACGCGACGGCGGTGTCACCGTGTGCGCTTCGCAGAACTTCGATGGGGTCGCCGTCCGCGGCCGACGCAGTCAACGCCGTGCCGAGTAGGAATGCGGTCGTCGCCGATGGGCCGACTTTGCCCGCGGCGGCTGTATAAACGGAGGCGTTGACCGCGAGCGCTGCATTGGCGACCATCATCACCGTTCCTGGTGCCGTGCGAAGAGTGACCGGGCGAACATCGAGGTCCGCGAGAGCGGCGACGTCGATGACCCCGATTTCGCGGTCGGTGATCCCGGCGACGGCGAGTTTCAGCGAGGTCAGCTTCACTCGCAGACTCACCCCGACGACACCGCCGGCAGTGAAATTTCTGGTACCGCTCGCGGCGCTACCCACCGCGGTGACGATGATATAATCGCCGTCCGTGTCCGTGGCAGTCATCGCGGTACCGATGAGAATCGCACCGGCGATGTACGGCCCAACCTTGCCGGCCGCGGCCGCGAAGACGTTGTCGCCCTGTGCGAACGCCGCGTTCGCGATAAATCGCGACGTACCCTCCGCGCTTTTCAAAACGACGGCAACGATGGCGTCCGCTGTATGGGTCTTCGCGTCCGCTTGCCCGATCGATTGATCGATCGCGGTCGCGACGATCAGCTTACCCGCTGCATCGAATTTCACGCGCAAAAATTGTCCGATTGCGGCCGCGACTTTGTAACTACCGGTCCGGCCTTCTATCGTGGTCGAAGTAGCCATTTTGCTCTAACTCCATTTTTTCTTGATTGGTCGAAGATTTCCGAAACCGAATTCCGGTCTCCACAAAGTCGTTCGGTTAAACTTCCCGGCGGCGATTCCACCTTTCGTTGTGCGCTGCGATCATCTGAACCCTGAGCTCCGGGTTCGCTCTCGCTACCGCCAACACGGCGGCGGCGCTGTCCTTCGTTTTCAACTTCTCTGCGGCGAGCAGCGCGTTCCACTCATTCGTCACGTCCCCGCTCGCTGCCAGAGGTGCGGTGCCTGTGGGTAGTTGCTCGCCTACGGGTTGGACACCCAGTGCCTCGATCGGTTTGCTGACGGCTTTCAACTGCTCGATCTCTGCCGACTGAGCCAGCAGTTGCGCGGCCGTCGCCGCTTGAAGCGTCGACCCTTGTTCCAAGCAGGCGATTATAAAGTCCGAGGTTGCCTTGGGCATCGCAGCCTTCAACTCAGGGAGCGTCGCAGCAACAGACACGACGGCAGTGGCCGGCGCCACCGCGCCGGTGGGCGTTCGCGGCGGCACCGCGGCCACGGGCGCCGGCACCGCGGCCACGGGCGCCGGCACCGCGACCACGGGCGCCGGCACGTCGGCAACGACCGCCTCTTTACTTCCAGTCCCGGTGGTTGCAGCTACAGGGGTCGGCTGCACTTTCTTCTCGGTCGGGGTCGGTGAATCTGTCATTGCAATCTCCTCTTCAATTGTTCCCGGCACGCTCGCCGAGACTCCCGTAGTCTTCGACGCGCGGGCTACTTTGATTAGTTTCGCTAGAACATCATCCACACTTGCGATACCGTCCACCAAGCCTGTCGCAACCGCGGCTTTGCCGACCCAGACTTGACCGGTCGCTAATTGCATAATTTCTTTCGTTCGCATGTTTCTGCCGGCCGCAACGCCAGCAACGAATTGTCCATTCAAATTGTCGACCAGACTTTGCCATTCGGCCTGCGCGTTCTCGTCGAACGGAACGCCCTCACGACCGGCCGCCTTCAACTCGGCTCCGGGGCTTACGATCGGAATGGTTTTCCACCCCTCGTCTTCCATCAGCTTGGAACTGTCGTAGACCATCACAATCGTACCGATGGAGCCGAAAATGCAGGACGAATTGAGAAAGATTTTGTCAGCCTGTGACGCGATCCAAACGCCGGCCGACGCGAGAAAGTCTTGGCCGAAAACCCAAACGTGTTTTACCTTGGCGAGCAAAGCGATCTCCGCGGCAAGATCCGCAGTGCCGGCCACGCTACCGCCGGGCGTGTCCATGATGAGAAGCACGCCGGTAACCCGATCGTCGAGTCGAGCCATGCGAACTAATGCCTGGAGTCGTATCAAACTCGAACCGAGCGACCACCAACCATATTTCGTCAACGGACCGACCACTCGGATGACGATGACCCCGCTGTCGGGGATAGGAACGTCCCAAGTCAATTCGCGCCCGTGTAGCGACGCTGACACTTCGTCGCCATCGAATTCAGCGGCGGGCACCACCGGGAAATGTTGGTCGGTCGCCGTCAGCAACGCGCCGCTAATCGCTTCCAAATGTGCGATACGACGGACGCGGTTGGCGCTCGCATGTTCCGACCCAGATAATCCCCGTAGGACTTCTTGGAACTTGTTCTCGGTGCGGGCTACCGCGCTTGCCTGGTCGGCGTCTCCGTATATCAGCCACGGCACCACGGCGTTTCTGGTCGCAAGTTCTACCATTTCGTTCTTGTCCCTTTTATGTCCGCCGCTTTCGGCCGATCGTACCTACGCGGGGCTGTCCGCCGAGGTCGCTGATTATCGAAGCCGGCGGCGCCGTCGCGCTCGCTTCGGTTCGCGGCGTCTGTTGCGCGTTCGGGGGCGTCCCGCTTTTGGGTACGGTCCAATGGAGTAATTCACGCCAGTTCAAATTGGCTTCAGGTAGTGCGGCGTTTATCAATGCCGTCTCTAAGACCGCGGCACGAATCAGTGCCCCTTCGTCGGTGACTCTCTCCGAGTCGACTTCGGTGATGTCCAGACCGCGACGCAATAACAAGCGGCGACGACTATTCAGGCCCGACGACGCGGTTTGGGCGTCTGCCTTCACGTCGGACTTCGGATCAATGTACGGGAAGTGGGGCAAACTAAATTCATTTTTCCAAACATTCAACCCTTCGTCCGTTTTCTCTAGTTCCCCACCGACGATTCGGTAACCCGCGAGATTTCGGAACGATTCGTCGTTGACTAACCAGCGACGCAACTGCCACAAATAGATCGGCCGGTAGAATTGTGCCGCGAGTATTCGCTGCAACGACTTGAACCCCAAACGCGCTTGATCGATCGCACCACGCCAACCGCTGAAGTTTGTTCGACTCGGATCGAGCAAGAGAACGTGAACCGGCAGTCCGAGATTGATGGCGATGAATGTCAACACCATCATGGCATGAGGGAAAAATTCGGGGCTCGGTATGTTCGGCGTGTACCCTTGTAGCTTGACGCCGGGTGGCGGACGTAGCATCAGGCCCGGCGCCAATCCGTCGATCGTCTGCGACGTGTTGTCGGCGAGCCCTTCTTCGCGCTGCTCGCCCATCGCGCTGCCGTCGTCATCCATAGGGGGCTCGGATTCAACATCCCGTTGCTCCCACATGACCCAACATGCGGACGCTTGCTGTTTCACCAGCGTTGCGAATTGCAAATCGTCGTGATGCCCCGCGGTGTCCATGATGGGAAGCAGCGCACCCACGCCGCGCGTTTGACTGAATCGCTTTGGATGCCTCAAGAAAATCACTTGACGTCTGCCGGCTTCGTCGCGCACAGGAATCTCCGTGAAGTCCCTAACCAGAAGCCCGGCCTTGAACGTCGGCCCGATGTTTTCTTTCATGTAGAAATATCGCTCGTGCCGGCGATACTTATCGAGTTGGACACCGTGAACCACGTTCCGGGTAGTCTTCGGGCTCCGCATGCGATGTCCTTCCATCGCCTCCAAGGAACCGTCCGCGGTCATTAGCACACTTATGTCGCCATCGACGATCATCGCGCGAAACGCCAATTCCGCTATCTGCGTCAAGTTCATCTCACCGGACCGATCGCACAGCTCCGGATCGGTCGACCATGCAAGCCACCGCTCTTTGATGCCCGCGTCCAAGGCTTCGCTCCCGGTCTTCGGTGCCGGCCGCAACCCGTCTTGCAAACAGTTGACGATCAACCGCGTGATGCCTTGTCCGATGATCGGACTATTGCGGTCAAGATCGCGCGACCGCTCTATCATCGCCAATAGATGTTGATCGTTTCGGTAGTGGTAATCCGCACCGCTGCCACCTGGTTGGACTCCCGTCAACCGCGCACGAAATTTGCTCTCCCTTGCGGCGGCGTAGTCAGCCTGTAAATCGAAGAATGCTTCCGCGAGTGCTGGACCCATCTGCTCGCCGGGACCGTTTCGCGAATGGACGACCTTGTTTCTCATCGGTAGAAATTCTTAAACGAAATTTGTTTGACCATGCCGCTCCGACGCGCGGGATCATTCGCGTGCAACCATCTCGTCGCTGCGGTAATCAAACTTTGGAGGGCGGCCATTGAGAAACTCATGCGCGTTCCGCCAGGCCCACCGTACTCGGTAACGCCGCGCTTCATCATGCAGCGACAGACGGCGACGAATTCTTTTGCCATCGCCACGCTGCCTTCCACGTCGTAGCTACAATTCGTTTGGTAGAGGTCACCCAATTGTTCCGGTGTGGTTGCGCTGGTAATCGTCGCCAAAAAATATCACCTTTTGAATCCGCCCGGCACGCCGAACGCCGAATTCGACGTGCCGGGCACAACAGCTCGGCGCCGTGTCCAGCACGACGCCTACCAGGGATTTTATTTCTCACAGGATCATTGACCGGAAGAGCCATAGAACGCAAGCGGTTTTTAACAAAAACCGGAGCGGATTATCGGGTTGTCGGATCGGTGGACGGGTCGGCGGGCGGGGCACCGCACGGGGGATGTGCGGGGCTGCCTGCTGCCCAAGGCCATTCAGGGGTGTCTGAGCACCTTTTCGGGTCGATCGTCGCTCAGGCGACGATTTAGACGTTCTCAGCGCTCACTCAGACGATGAGTCACTTCCCGCGTCTGCGTCGGTGCGTTGAGACTCTCGGGCGTAGTATCGCGCGCGAAGTTTCGCAAGGTGTCGCTCGAATCGGGTGCCATATTCTACCAGCCGTTTTTGGTCGCTAACCGTCGTTTTGTTGCCGGCGAACGTCCTGAATCGTCGTCAGTTCACATTGCAGAAGGAATAGTGAAGCGACGGCAAGTGCTTGTCGCACTTGAGCGTTTGGATGATCGATTGCCGCGTTGTTGATGTAAAAGATTGCCGAGTGCTGATGTCCGTGGTTCACTCCAAGTGGCAAGTGCGTGATCGTTCCTGTTGGTAGAACTGTGACCTGATGTTCGACATGTGCCCAAACGTGCTGCGGTACGGTTGTCTTTTTATCTGGTGGCATAATCTGTTGGTCCTTTCGAGAAGGTTTTGAAGAATGAGAGTTGAGCGATTGTCGGTACGATCGATGTTGGTGACGGTCGCGCTTCAGTTCTGCTTTGGACTTCTTGCGCGGGCGATCGTCGTTTCCTACCCAACTCATTCGCTCGTCTCCGTCTTCGCTCTTCCGCCGCCGAGTCGGTGCGGTTGGGCGAGGTACGCTCGCTCGTTGCAAACTGGACACGGAATTTCCCATCGGTGGATAATCAGCCGCGGAATGTGTTCGGGTTGCGGAATGCCGAAGATCAAAATCGTCGGCGCCGGAAGCACACTAACCTTGAGCGGCTTCTGGTACATGATCTTCCCGCGGTCATTGCAACATGGGCACACGCCAAGATCCTTTCACAAGGGTATTGGATCGATTCACTAATCAAAAAGCCCCCGTTCCTCTTTAGGAGCAATGTTCCACAATTCGATGACGCGATCCCAATCGATTTCGTCGGGTTTGACGTCGGCGTTGCCCGCCTTCATCACGGCCGCGAATTGCTCTCGGACGTGGGGGAGGGCGAGGGCTTCAGCCCAGGTGAACCCAGCCGGCAAAAGACTGCCGTGCTGTTTAGAACCGTGCATGTTGTCGAGTCGCTGAAGGATAACAATCGTGGCGCAGTCGACACAATTACCCTTCCGAGCGCGACGCATTATTCGCGCATTGGGGTTGCCGTCGCCGCCCCGAGCCGCCCGGCCGCATCGCTGGCACTCAGTGTTTGTGTCGGTCATTGTTTCTTCCTCTTCAATTTTCAAAGTCGCGCCGGGTGTTTTGGCTCATAGTCTTCGACCGTTTTGTCCGGCTGATCTTGATCGCCTAACGCTCGCACCGAGTCGGGCAGCTTCGACGTCTGGCCGTACCAGTAGCCGCCGAACCAACTGAAGTCGGCGGCCTTCAGTGCTTGCAGAGTTTCCCGCTCTGGTTTTTCGGCGAACGTCACCGAGCAGTAACCATGTCCACAGGATCCAGCGGGCGCTGAGTCTTCTTTTATCAGAACGCCGCCGGCGTCCGCCGCGCTTTGAGCCCGCTCCGCTCGTCGCCTGATAGTCTTGATCCGCTCGCGATCGCTTCGGATGTTCCCGCTAAGGTTGGCCGAAACGTATGCGGGTGCTGCGCCGTTCTTGTGTAGCTGATACGGGGCGTGGTGAACGATAGAACTCAGTCCTTCTTTTTGTTCGTCGTCCAACAAGGTCGGGTCCGGTTTGCCCTTGCGGCATGAGACGTTGTACGCTTTCCACCGAGCGCGTTCGGCTTCGCGTTCGGCGATTCTCGTTTCGAGTGCCTCGATAGCGTCGACGTCGTCTGAGAAAATGGACGAGGCGAGTTGGCTCGCTATCCCGTCCGCCCTGCTCGCGTGGTGCTTGGCCAGCTCTGCCGTCTCGTGTCCCGCTTGCATGTTCCGATCAGACCTCTTGAGCACTGCGCGGTGCCTCTTCTCGGAATGATGACCAACGAGAATCGGTTGACCCATCGGGATCATCGCGGTGGACTCGCGGGCGGCATTGAAATGTCTGTCGGATCGTGTCTTCGCCTTGCCCGCCCACTCTTCACGTTTTTCTTGTTTGTTTTCGAGTCGTTCTCTTCTGGTGCTCATTTCTTCAGCTCCGTGATTACTAGAAACAATCCGACACCACACTCGGGGCATCGCAACGGCTGTTGACAGAAGGCACGAGTGTCCCCAAGGCAGATCGGCACCACCACAAAGGTGTCCGTACCACACGCTTTGCATTCCATGATAATGCGAAGCGTGTACACGACGTTCGTCGGAGGGCGACCCACGTAACTCTTTTTCGTCATTGGGATCTCCGAGGGGACGTCGGATCGTTCGTCGTTTTTTGTTTTCACGGCGACTTCCTTTCTTACCGCGGCAGCGGTAGTGGTTCCGGTATCACGTACCAATTTCCAAACGATTCAAACAAAGACGGACCGAGCGGCCCCCACCACCCCACGCTGAAATTGTTCTGCAAGATGGCGTAGTCCCCGAGCGTGATTTCCGCACCGTTCGGGAAAGATCCCGACAAATCGAGGTCGTAGAGAAACGAGCATTCAGATCCGGATTCGTAGAACACCCCAGGACCGCCGGCGTCGATGCAGCACATGAAACCAAGTACGGTGCGCACACCGCGCGATTCCCCGTCCGCGAAGCAATCCTGATTCCAATGGCCTCGATCGCTCGCGGTGACCAGAGCGCCACCAACGATCAACGCCAACACCAATGCCGCTCTCGCCAAGGCGGCGGCGACGCACATAAGCGTCCGACCGTCGAGCTTCGTTTTGGTACGCTTCGCCACTTGCCTTATCAAGTGGTTCCAATCCGGCCGGCGGTCTCCGTTGGCGCAGGGCTTCATCACCGTTGACGCGATGTTTAAGTCAACGGCGAGCGTAGCCACGTCGACGCGCACGGGTACTCGTTCGTTGAGTTGCTTTTCGATCGTCTCTGATCTCACCATCATATCCAACCTTTCTATGTCCGTTGCCATTTTAGAAAATAGACGTAGTCGTCACGCTCACCAGAGCGGGGATTTTCAATCTGTCGACCGCACCGATGACCTTTGCAACTGGCTCGACGATTTTGAATTGATCGCCCACCGGACTCAGCGCACGCTCGACAGCGCGTTTTTTCGCCAGGTCGGCGGCGCTTCGCGCGTCAACCGCAATAACGACCATAATCTCTCGGGTGCCACCCGCCGACTCCATGCCTTTGCAAACGCCGATCGTCCATCTCCTTGTAAAGTCCACTGCGATTGTCATACTGTACGCTCCTAGTTTGGTGCTCATATCAGTCTTCCTTTCTCAACGTGCAGATCACGTTGACGCCTCGCTCGGTAAACTTTTTTAGATGGTCGACGCTCAATATCTTGTGCCCCGGAAACACTTCCGGCAAATTCGTCGCCATCATTATGACCCAATACCGTTGGCCGCTATCCGCGTCGCAATCTGGTATGAAATCGACGGCGATCGACGGCGGCTCCATGCGAGAGAGCCGATTCCATTTCGCTTGCAGTTTCTTCCCCATTCGTGCGGCTTCTTTCAGCCCGGCTTGGTTCTTCGTGCCCATCAGTATTCTCCCGGTAGCAGAAAAGTGGTTGCACTTCGGTCCGCTTCGGTGATGCACCATATCGTCGTCGGAACGTCGCCGATCATCACCATGAACACGGACCAAATTCGTAGGTTGGCGATCAACGCCAATTCATTTTCTGCAACGTCGTACGAGTCGCAGTTTCCCCAATCACCGTGGAGATGTTTTTGCAACAGACGGTGCACCGTCGACCGCGATAGAATCTCCCTCGTGCCGGCTGTCAGCACGACTCGTTTGGTTTTGAAGAGCGCCGGCCGTTGCCCGGTGCCGCTGGATCCCCATCGCACCATTTTCGTATCCTTCAACTGAAAAGATTTCGTTCCGTTTCCGGGGGGGCGCAACCTTCGAAGCGCGAACGCCGGTCGCTCGCCTTGTGCGTCAGCCCGTCGTATCGCCACAGTCCTTGATAACCTCTGCACGGAATCGGTTTGGCAAGGCGCTGAACGTCTCGCAATATCCAGCAGAACGGTCCCTCCGTGTGCGGGTGCGCTAGTACGATCATGGCGAACCGATTACACAGTTGAGCGGACTCGTCCAACCAATCTTTGCTCACGCAGGCGTACAGCTCGGCCGTTGCGACGATCGCCCCAAACACCATGTCCGGCCGTGCCTTTCGCACTTCCGGTGAAACTCTTCGTTTCGAGGCGTGAATCCCAATGGGACCGCGATGCTTAATCGGCCAGTGGCGGTTCTCTACCCACTTCGAACCGTCGCGAATCAATTCAGCCCACGGGTTGTAGACGGTGAAGACGATCATTCAATCCTCCCCCATCGTCGTCAGCTCGGGGTGTTCCAATTGCGCGTCGCACGAATCGCAGATGGAGAGCGGCTTACCTTTTTCGTCGTGGTCGCACCGAGTCGGCTTGCCGCACTCCGTGCAAGGCGGATGGGTCTGTGAACCGCACACCGTGCAGCTCTCGGCGAGCTCGGCGTCGACCTGAGTGGGCGGGTCGGCGGCGGGGTAAGGTTCGGTGAATCCAGGGGGACTGCCACAGTCGGGACAATCACCTTTTGGCGGATCGTCTGAATTTCTGCACGTCGCGCATGGAGAAGGGAAAACCCATTTTTTGTCGTGGATGCTTTGGGGGCCGCCGCCGACTACGGGTTCGACCTCTTGGAAACAATACTCCCGACCGTCGCCGCCTATTCGAACGTCGTCACCGCGTTCTGGATCCCAGCCTTCGTCGAAGTCTCGAACGAATACCTCCACGTTGGCCGGTAGCCCGTAAATCAACACGTCCTGCACCAGACCGCCTTCGAGGTTGACAGTGACGGTCGACCGCTCGGCGTCGGCTTGCATTGCCGTCACCGGCCGCTTGTCTTCATCGAGCGGCGTCGGCGCGAGTTTTCTTCTGACAGCGTCGACGCGCCGCAACACCTCCACCAACTTGACGGAATACTCGGCTTGGTCTATTTCGTCGTCGGCTAACCGTAACAAGAAGGCGAAGAGAGCATCGTACCGGCCCTGGCAAATCCGTACTCTGTAATTCGGCATGGACTCGCCGGCTTCGGGTGTCAACTCGATGACACCGTTGCCGGGGTAAGCGTCAAAAATTGCTTGTGCCGATTCTCTTTTCCATTTTTCGTTCATGTCAATTCGATCCTTTCGTGAAGGCAGCGAGTACCGCCTTTCGTTTCTCAGCATGGAACGGGGTAGCCCGTTTCCGAATCCAAAAGACCATCGATCGCCCTGCGCTTTCGGATGGCCATTATTAGACCGAGAGGGCCGCCGCCCAAGACCAGCTCGACGCCGGCGGTCTCGCACGCCTTCTTCATCCTGGTTTCGTTCAACTGCATGGCTTTGATTTCTCCCGCCGTCAGCTTCCCGTTGCACTCGTCTGCCGAGTGTTGTTGCGCGCGCTTCGCCAATGTCATAATCGCGTCACACCAGCAAAGAACGTGATAGCTCCGCGCGACGTGCGAATCTTGACTCTGGAATATCGTCGGCTCGTTGAGCACCGCAGCCCGGAACTGATTCTTCTCGAAGTCCATTTCTTTTTTCGATTGCATTATGAAATTTTTCCTGTCTTATCGTCATCCTCGATGTCGTTGTCAGACACCCACCTTTTGCCTTATCGCGCCGGATCTATCCAACAGGCGCGCACGGATCAGCTCGTCGATCGTACTCGCGAGCAACGGGCGCGTGACCGTCTGGTCGGCGCGGCGTATCCACATGTGCGGCTGACCGGAGCAATAGTTGACCACCCAGCCCGACCGGATCTCCGCGATGGTCTTCGCGGCGACTTCAGAAAGACCCTCGCTTCCGACACTTCTACGCTTCTTGGCACTCTGAAATTGTCCGGCGACGAGCGTGGCGATCGATCCCGGCGGACAGCAGTGCAGACAGCTCGCCTGCCCATCGCGGGCAACCTCGAAATTAGAAACGTCTTTAAGCCATCGACCGCAAACTGTAACGCTGCGTCCCAAGTACCCGTAGTGCGTCTCCCGACCGTTCCGGGTGCGACATATCACCGCTATGTACGGCTGGATCGTCATGACTTATCCACTTTCCGATTCAGTTCGGCGAAGGCCACCGGTCGGATGGCGCGTACCACGTCGCTGATCGCCTGGACTTTCCCTATCGAGCAGATGCCGTCACGGCAGCAGATATCCTGCACGGCGTCGAGGGCTTCTGACTCGTTTCTTTTCGGTTGCGGAGCATACCGATCGGGCAGCGAGTCACCCTCGCTGTTAGACAGCAGCAGGAGTACGCAGTCCGCCTCGTCGCCAGCGTTGGCCTCACGCAACCCAGCGACGAGAGTTTCGATCAGTGCGTCAATGTCCCATGCGAAGTGGGCCGCCAAGATTACTCCCAGCGCGGTTTGTTCCGTTGCCCCTTCATCGGGTTTGGAAGCCGCGGACTGTCTGGCCATCTCCGTAAGCGGTGCATGCTTTGCTCCAGGGTATTCGATCAACCGACACCCCCTCTCGACGACTGACCACAGGTTTGGCAGGAGTTCGATAGTGTCGTCGTGCCACCGAATTGATCCCGCAGAGCCCGACGAAACTCGCCCGGCGTCATGTCACCGGATCTCACCACCACGGTCTTGACGTCAACCGATACGTCCGAGTGCTGATTACAGGCGAGCACCACACCGCCTATGTTGGCGACTAGATGCACCGGCACTTGAAAGAGTTCCACCGATTCATCGGGGTGGACGATAAGAACCCCGGCCATCGGCACCCGACGCATTTGCCGCTTGACTCGCCAATCGTCGGCGTGGAACGAACCCTCCAGCAGATCCGTGCCGGACGAATTCGGCACTGTCCAGAACAAGTCATTGCCACTCCCGAAGCGGGTTTTGTATAGGTAACGGAATTTCCCGCCGCTCGCTGTCGCGCGAGCGGTTCTCCATCTGCCACCGGTGCGCGTTTGGATCGTCTCCGCGGCAATGATTTTCATTTTACGATTCATGGGCGTCCTCGCATTCTGGGCAAAACGCCTCACCGTTGACCACGAGCCACTTGCTCGACGGTGCGAATTGGGAACGGTTTACATTAGCACCGCATAGCCGGCAGCGGGATCCGGAAACGGGTGCCCACTTATTCGGGGCGCTTCTCAGGCGGCTAATGGAAACCCGCGTCGACGCCGGGGCCGGCGCCGCGCGCGGTGTCGATGTCTTTTTCTTTTTCACTTTGGGGAGGCGGCTGGCTTTGCCGGTTTTCGAATCGACGACCCACGGCCCCTTGTTCTCTGGCGACTTGAGTTTCTTGCCGGCGTTTCTTTCGATCGCGGCATCGAGCGACCCTGGTGTCGGTGTGCTGTCACCCGGCGACGAGTCGCCAAGTACGGCCGGCTCTGGCGGCGATGGTTTCTTACCGTCGACCTTTTCCCGAATCGCGTCGACGTCCACTTCCGGAATGGCGGCGTCGTAGGATTTCCTGATCGACGCATAGCAAGCCGGCGACACCAGGCATTCCTTGCCCAAGCCCGGCGGGTATGACCATTCCATTTTCTTGAGAATCGGAAACTCTGACTTGCTGATGGTGACGTAACCCATCGTGCCGCGTAGCAGCTCACCCGCGTCGCCGATCGCGCGGTTGATCGCCACTTGCCGCTCTTCGCTTCCCTGCTTGTGCTGATCGGCGCTATACAGCGCCTCGACGATACGCAGAAGCGCAGCGACCTGTTGCGTCCCGTGGCTTTGCGTTGGCACGTTGAGGTTGACGGGCATTAAAACTCCGGTCGATTCTATCTGCTCGCTGATGCTGCGACCGTGGATCGCCATCGGCCGGCTCGGGTCGACGGGGATGACCAGGCGGACGCCTTTCGACTCGACGTCGGCACCGACTTCGCTCATGGTCAAGAGCAGCTCGGCGAGCCGTTTCGGATCGACGCCGATTTCCACCGCTTCGACGCCCACTTCGTATTTTGGGACTATGTCTTCGTAGTGGGGGAAGTCGAGCTCTAGAGAATCGTCGACGCAATTGCTCGTAGCAGTGCCGTCAGTCGCGGAGATCGTCAACTTGCCATTAGCGCTGTGCTCGTCGACAAGAAAACGATTGTACGTCTGGTTTATCGTTCTCTTCGGTAGCAGCTTGTGCGCCGACTTCCACTGCCTTAGATCGACGACGACTTCAAAATCGGTCTTTGGGGACGAGTCGCACCCGTGGATGACGGGAAACTCCCCGCGGATAGGTTCGTCGTCCCACTTGCTGACGCACAAAAATCGGCCGTTCGTGACCGCCGCGACACATTTTCCATCGGCGTCGCGCTTCAAAAGAATGCCGTTTATAGCGTATCGAGTCGATTCACGCGCAACGAGATTTCCCAGCTTGCTTAGAATTCCTGGTACGAGCATAATGCAGCTCCTATGTTCGAAGGGGGGCGACCGAACCGCCAGAACGGTCGCCCCCCATTCTTTGTGTTGTTAGTTCGAATCGTCCGGCAGGTCAATACCGTCTAAAAGTTCGTCGACCGCCGACGTACCGCTCGTACCCGTCTCTATCGCCAAAAGAATATCGTCCACCTGCGTCGACCGGACACTCGGTGACTTGACAATCTCCAGCGCTCGGGTCAAGGCGTTGAGTGCTGTGTTCCGTGTCTTGGCGACGTGCCCGAACATTATCGAGTCCATTCGGGCATCGTCCTGACCACGGTTGACGGCGAGGCACGTCGACTCGTGGTCTAGATATTCGGTGACCGCGTTTGCCAAACCGTATGCCGTGCCCTTCACAGCGACTTGGTCACCGCCGCTCTGCTCGCCTTTGAACAATTGGAAGATTCTATTTCGTTTTTTCGTTTGTGTTGTCCACTTTTGATCGGTCTCGGGATTCGGAAAGACCGCAGACAGAAACGCCGCGGCAAAGCGGTCGTCGATCGCGGCGTTCGCCATCTTATTCATAACCTCTTCGTGTGCGCCGAAGTGCTTGTCGGCCAATCCGAGAACAACCTTGGCGTTTTCGATTTTCCTTTTGCGATCTCCGGTATGCGTTATCGTGATTTTGTCCGTAGAGCCGGCGAGCGCCCATTGCAATGTGTTCCAGCAGACCACGCGGATCGGCGTGAACATTATCTGGAGTGCCTTTGACCCGTCGTGACTCGTGGACAGCAAAAGATACTTAGCCAACTCGTCGTCCTTGATTTTGATCGGCTTCGGTGCAACGGACATGACCCAAGCGAGCCGGCCGTTTTTCAAAGTGCCGGCGGTTTCGATTTCTGCGGCACCTGAATTCTGCATGAATTCGGCAATCTCGAATACGTCGCGATTTTGGATGGGCTCGTACCGCCCGCTAACACTGCTACCGAGAATTCGCCGCGGGTCGTTTTTCGGTAGGTCGTCTCGAACCGTCGCGAATGAATTGGGGATGGGGAGCATCCCGCCGTCGCCATCCGATAGCAGGGCTTGCTCGCAGATCACTTTCCAATCCATTTTTGCATGCTTGATTGCTTCCTCAATATTCGGTTGCCCGGCAACCACGATGCCTTTCTTGTGCCATCCCGGCTTGTTGCTTCCCATCATCGGTCGGTCTAGTGTCCAAATTTCGTGTGCCATGTTTCTGTCCTTTCCTGTGGTTTGTCTTCGCGATAATCTGCGCAGGTCAACTATGTCGCGCATTCATTAGACGTCTACTTACTTGCGCGTTGTGCGTCGATCCGTTTTTTCGATCCGTCGTCGAATCTGATCTCAAAAGTCCTCATCGTCTAATCCTTTCGGTTCAAAAGTGATTGACAGGCGTCATACCAGTAACAGCCAGGTTTTCATTTCTCGATTCGCACGCCGACGGCAAAGAACGTACAGGGCATTCCCGCTTGCTTAAGCGCCGTGGCGTATCGCCTCGGCTGACCGTTTTGGTTGCCGGTGTAAACCACGACGATAACATTATCGTGTTGTCCGATGGTGAAGCCCCGAGTATGATGGGGGGCTTGCTTCGACCAAGAGTATTCGGAGAAACCCGCGGTTCGCAAAGCGCCGCGGACTCTTTGCATGGTTGTCGGTGTCTTGGTTGTCTTGGTTGTCTTGGTCATCGTCGTGTCTCCTTTTGTTTTCGTCGTCCTTCTACCTACACTATGCCACACCGCTGGCACCCCGTCAAGAGAAAAGTCATACAAAGTTCATGGCGATCGACCGGTGCGGCCTAAGTCGTTCAGCGGGCGCGACTTAGGCCACAGAAAATATCGTCAGAATCTTTCGGCAGCCTACGGGATCGTCCCCATCCGGTGGCGCCCCAGACTGATATGTGTCCCCACCCGGTGGCGCCCTTGACCTTGAGCGCCTTTCGTGACTCTCACCGGCGCGATCCGCGGCGATTGCCCTGTCTTCTCCATCAGCGCCCGTAGTCGAGACGCCGACCCCAAGGCCGGACTTCTGGCGGTCTCTGGCAGCCGGATGGGTTCTGGCGCCATAGACGGGTCGATCGCCTCACACGGGTCGGCTCTGGCGGTTCTGGGTGGGGTCTGGCTGACGCTCCCGCATCCATTGTCCGGTAAACCTCGCACTCACTTCGATCGCCCCGAGTTTTACGGCCAGCAGCCGCTTGGTTTTCGTCATATCATAATGCGGCAGCCGTGGGTGATTTTGAAACCATGCGCGGCGCAGGCCGATCGACGCCACGAAGGCGTGCAACTCGTCTTCGTTGTCCGCGAAGATATGGCAAGCGTGCGAGAATCTCCAATTGCACTTGCTAGGCGTTGGGAACAAACTGTCCACGTACACACTCATGGTGCCGGCCGCTCCTGATTGACGTTGAAAACCAACAGGTCGGGAGTCCGACCGGTGGCCTGTTGAAATATTGTTTCGTCGTAAGTGTATTGTTCCCAGGCCGTTGGCTGAATCAGTTTGAAATGCAAGTTCCCGTTTGCGGCGCGGCCGAGCAATCGTGCCCGCTTGCCGTACTCGTCTCGGACGGCGTCGAGTATCCGTTGCTCCCTCTTATTCAGATCCGGCCGGATGTTAAGAATGTCCATCGACTCGCCTCCGCAAGTTGCCAGCGTCACCCGTTCGGCGGCGAGGTCGTCTAGCAGTTGGTGAATCTCTTTGGTGTTGAACAAAAGTCATCTGGGTTTTTTTCCGTATTCTCTCAATAGCGCTCGGATTAAACCAAGGTCGTCTTCGGGCATCATTTTGAAGACACCAGCTTGGCATATTCCTCCGGTTTGATATGGCCAGGCCAATACGAAAAGACCCGCCGTGCTTCCGCGGCGTCGCCGGGCGGCCCGACGAAACGAAACACCCCACACGGACGGCCGTGCTTTTCTGAGTAACCCATTTTAGAATTCTGGCCAGATCTCGTTGAGAATTCGCCGGGCGTTTTTTTCATAGACCACACGGTCGATCGATCGAATGCTTTAATCAGTGCCGGGTGGGCAGGATACGTGTGGGTGAAACGGCCGCACGCTTTGTACCAGCCGGCGATCCTGTCGATCAGCACGAAAGCGAGTCCGAGCCCCTGATAGTCAGGGAGCGTCACCAAGCGAGAGCAACCCATGATCTTCCGTCTGCCCAATTGGTTCTGTGGGCGATACAACATACCGGCGAACGCCGCGATCGTGCCGTTTACGAACAAAGCAAAACATCTCGCGGCCCTGTGCAGTTCCTTGGTCAGATAGTGAAAGCGACAGAATGTCTGCCACGTTTTGTGGGGGACGGGCTTGATTTCAATGTCGAGTGTGACTTGGCGCTTCGTGCCTTGCCGAAGACGCCTCCGTTCGAAGCGACTGTCCGCCGTGTGGAGGATCCAGTCGGGCCGCAGCCAAGGTATGATGTCGTCATGGCACGAAATGGCCACGAATTTTCGCGGTGGATTGGCACGGCGAATGAACTTCTGAACCGCGTGCGAGCCAATCTTCGCGACTTGTCGATCGACCACTGAGGTAAACTCGTCGACCACGATCAGCTCATCCGACTCTACAAACAACCTCGCAAGCGTGACTCGGAATTTTTCTCCATTGCTCAGGACCCTGAACGGTCGAAGCCATGCGGGTATCGTGCCGAACCCGACCGCCTGGCACACTTGGGAAATCTCCTTCATCGATCGGTCTTTGGGGAAATCGTCGACCACGGATTTTCCCGGCCAACGGAAGATCCTGTCGACGCGCTTGCCGTACATGCGTTTGGCCAGAATCGATTTTCCGGATCCCGATGGCCCATAGATCAAACCGATCGTCCAGTCAAACTCGTCGTTCAGCATTTCAACGTGCCATTCCACTCGGCTTTCTTTTTCGAATGGAACGTCGAACATAGATTCCAACTGGCGACAGCGAACGGATTCGCTGATCGGCGAACGAACTACAATGTCAAAAGTTTGCACGATAGACCCTCCGACTTCCATTTTTCGTAGAACAACGCCTGTTCTTCCTCGCTTACGCAGGTAACCACAATTCGATAGACGTACTCCTGAACCACCGGCTTGGTTGATACTTGGGTTGATTTTTGCTCTACGTCCTGTGCCTGAGTTTCGAGGTCGCTCAACAGAAGCGATTCATAGATGGCGTCGTCGGATTCGCGAACCGTGTCGAGAATGTCTGCCAGGTCTTCGGTAAATTTTCCGTGGAGCGACGGGCTATTCGCCGCGACGTTGGCGGCCATCTCGGTTTCGAGCGACCAATCGACCAGGCGTAGTGACCAATCACCATCAGGCGTCGAGATCCGTGCGTCCTCGGGGCTATCAACGCGAAGAACCAAACGCAATCCGTACTTTTTTCTGAGTGCCCTCAATCGCTGATGGCCCGTCACCATGTTACCGGTTCGCTTGTTGAAGACAAACCCCGCGATGTCTCCGAAATTCGCCATCGAGGCGTCTAGCGCTCGGGCGGCGTGTTGTTCTATGGCTCGCGGGTTGTATTCGGCAGCGCGTAGGTCGGCCATCGTCAGGGTTACAATTTCCTCTCGTTTTTTTCTAGCCTTCCTTGCCATCGCGAATCCCCTTTCCCGTAACAGGTTCGACCCCGGAACCGCCGCACTTATCGCAGGCGTCTCTCTTACCGTGACAAGCATGATAGCGATCAAAACCGATCAGAAATTTCGGTGTCGGCAGCCTGTGGGTAACCACCCGCCGCACGTCGAGCGGTTCGCACGGTCGTTCTAACAATGTTTGCAGAATGTACCGAAAAACGTCCGTAACTTTGGCGACGATTTGACCGTTGGAGTGGTGCTCTCCGCAATCGCGTAAGCCGGCACCGATGTCGAGCAACAATTCGGATTGCGCGATCGTGAGCTGAAAATCTACGTGGCGTCCCACGTATTGACCTTCGGGTCGCACACCTACCGGCAGCGAACACGACAACAAGCCGCGAATGTTGGGCGGCAATTGGTATTTGATTTCGCAGGCGGTGCATGGAAAGAAGTACCCATCGTCGGTCGGCACGAGCACCTCACCACAACAGCACTTTGGGGTCGTGGTCGGTTCCCCCGGCTCGCACTGCACGTTGTCGTCATCTTGCAGCGGCGCATTGGGCGGCGCGACCGTCTCTGGTCGATCGGGGAGACTGGCGAGTCTGCACGATGGATCTTCGCGCTCGCCCGATCGCGATTCGTCAGCCGGCGCGGCGACCACGGGCTGTTCTTTTTCACCCAAGTGGGAATGCCGATGCGGGGAGCCGTGGAATTTACACGTCGGGTCGTCGCAATCCACTGCGGTGATGTTGTGCGCCTTCGAGTCGAGCACCAGCGGCGCGTCGGGCTCGCCTGCTTTTGTATCGGTAATCATTTCATCCTTCGAGCCTTCTTGTTTTTTGTTCTTTTTTTCCTTGGTCTTTTTTGCCATTGGTTTCCTTTCCGGTGTTTCTATCGATCCGTCAGCATGAACGGCTGACCACGCGGTGTCATAAACGGCTCGCGGGTCGGTGTTTGTTTTTGCTCCCGTTTCTTCCGAGCGTATCCGTGCCCGATAAGTTTGACACCGCACGCGATCGCCAGAGCGATGTTTCCTACCTCGCAGTCGAGCCAGTGATTCGGCCCGGCACCTTTCTGCCGTGTCCATTTCTTCTTTGTCTGACCGGAGCCTGTCACTTCGCCAAATCGTTCCGACACCAGATGCCGAAAATACGCTTCCAAGTCCCTGTTGCTGTAGACCGACCATTCGCCTGGTTCACCGGGCGGGATCGCGAGCAGCTCCCGTAGAATGTGCTTCAGCTCGTCGACGTTTATCGGGTAGTAGAGAACGCCCGATTTCTTCGAGCGACTCGGTTTCGCCGGCCACAGCTCGATGGTCTGACCGCGACGACCGAGTGTCATAAACCATTTTGGAAAACGCAGTGCGCTATTGAATCGCTGACACGATTGATGCACGATGTTCGGCCGATAGCCGCCGTCCACGGCGACCGCTCTCGCGTTCAGTATTCGCAAGATTCGACCGCCGGGGCCGCACGTCGGCCAGCCGCGCTTCTCTGCTTTGAACATCTCCTGCAACGACTGTCTGATTCCGACGTTGACCCGAGCGTCCCTCTCTTGCGGGTCGTCGACGTCGTCCTTACCACTGTGAACGCCTTCGGTCCCGGCGTCGACCAACCAACTACGGCCGTCTCGCTGACGCCACGCTCGCACGACGTAGTACAAGAATCGATCGTGGACGTCGACATATTCTGTAATCAAATCCGCCTCCGCAGGCACCGTTCCCCACAGATGGTCTTCTTGTTTTCTTTCCTCGACGTCGCTGACGGTTATCAGCCCCTCTTCGATGCTCGGCTTGTGCGGTATCGTTAGAATGTGCTGCTCGAAATCCAACTCCCGTTCCGGCGTACCAACGGCCTCGATATGCTGGACGGCATGAGTCGTCCAATTCACGAATGGCCAATACAAAGCATTCCACCAGAAACCCACCACGGTTGTCTTGGGCGCGTCGCCTAGCAAGCGACCATCGTCACCGACTGATTGTCCTCTCGGACACCAAACGAATCGGGTCAGCATGTCTTGCAGCTCGACAAACGCAAGTCGGTGGTTGCACTGCTCGTTATCACAACGCATCCGACAATCCTTGCGAGCTTCAACCGGATCATCGTCCTCGAATTCCATCCGATCCCACGACAGCAATTGATACCGACCGCATCCCATGCACGGCACATACGGTTTGCAATGACTTGACCTCTTGAGAAGCCGGTGCAAATAATCGTCGTGGCCGAGCGCCGTGCCGGCCGCCATGAGAGTTCGACTCGTTTCCGGCAGCGCTTTCGACCTCGATGATGCCACGTCGACTGCGTGACCGGCGCCGATCATATTCTGTGGCATCGCCTGAACGTCATCACAAATGACCATCGGAATCGTGTTCGCTGAAATGTTGGCGACGGACTCTGCGCCGGCGAGGAACAAAGAAAATCCGTTGGTCATGTCCCTGCGGTGTTTGTCGCCGGCCTTCTCCCTGTCTTCCGGTATGATCCACGAAACATCGCTCGCGCGAATCGCCGGCTTGATTTTCTTCATCCACTGGTCGGCGGCCTTTCGCTGGTTTGCATTCACATACAGAACGTCGACGCGCGAATGTTCCAGCGCGTGCAGCATGACGTTGATGAGCACGTCCGTCTTACCGCCGGCTTGAGGCGGCCCCATTATCACTACGGACGACACGTCTGGGTCATCGGCGGCGGCCATGATCGCTCGTTGCAGAGGGAAAGTTTCGTTGCTCCATCGAATCGGGTCGCTCTCGATGCCGATGAGCGGCCCCTGCGTAATCATTCGATAACGCGCGGCCCATGTTGCCGTGGACATTTCGTCCCTCACGGCCATGACGTTCCGTTCGTCGTCGTTCCAGTTTGGTGAAGCTATCACCATAACAGCGCTACGCTCTCTTTTGGGTTACAACACCAGGGCCGCCGCCTTGCTGCAACACACGGTTTATGAGATAATCAAACAGGTCGCCAGCCAATTCACCGCAGCTAGTGCAATGGTAAACCCACCGAGTGCGGTCTGGTATGATCCGACCACGCCAACAGCGGGGGCAATACGGTCGATCCTGACGCCACGGTGTCATGTGCCAGCAACGCGGTTGTCGTGGTGTTCGCTTCATGTCTTTTGCTCCGTATCGATTGTGCGAGCTTCCCCGCTGGCAAAAACGCATAGGGGCAAACGCAGCGACAGGGCAATTATCTGCATGATGTATTGCTGGTACTCAAAAAACGACTTCGGTGGCTCGACGGCGTTCATCTCCGCAACGGCCGTTTCCATCGAAGCTACATACTCTTCGATTGAATGCAGCGCGACAGGCACCGCGCACGTCATCGGCTCGGCGAGCGTCGCCCAAGGGCCGCCGTGTCGCCGCATGCGCCGGCTGCGCCTCGCGGTTTTTCGATTTCGGCGTTGTCGTGGTGTTCGCTTCACCATCTTAATTTCCTTGGCGGCGCAGGCGGCGCCATCGGCCCCGGCCCCGGCGGCGGACACGTCGGCCCCCTAACTCCTTGACGGACACCGATAAACACGACGAGCAACGCGACAGATAGAATCAACTCGATCATAATCACGACCTCTCCCTCTGTTCGATTTCGTCAAGAACTTGCAAGCCTTTACGCGAGATCCGGTAGGGTCGATTCTTTGGACCGAGCTTGGACCGTGTGACCATACACCTACTTATCAACGCCTCGGCCGTCGATTTCGGAACGGCTCCCCACCCATTCCCCGACGTTTCGCCCGTCAGCCAAAACCTCGTGCTGCCGACGTATAGGCGGCATCCGTTGCGCAACCTCTCGAGCACCGCGATGTGTTCAAGAAATAGAGCCATCGGTTGTTCTCCTTTCGCTTTGCCGCCCGTTGTCACCCTGTGTCGCCTGGCGTCTGACGTCCAAGAAGTAATCGCCGATGACTTCGCGAATGCGATCGCTCCCGGTGACGCCTTGCATCTTCGTTGCTAAGTCTACCGATGCTTGACTCATCATGGCTCGAAACCACCGCACGAGTTGCAGGTGTCGCGCCTTCGCTTCTTTTCTCGAAATCCAAAGGTCGGCGGCGTGTTGCGCTTCTGCCTCTTCTTTCACCACGCGCGCCACCCTGGACCGCCGGGTTAGTAAACGATCTTCCTCGACGTCGTCCGAATGTTTGGCAAATAGCATGGCGTGCTTCGCGAGAAAATCGTGAAACGCTTTGAGCAGATCGTTCAGGTTGATAGTATCGCCGCGCAGTGGCAACCCGTAACGCTCGGCCTGTTCGTGAAGGGTACGAGTCGGTCGACCGGACATTCTGCAATAGTCGATCTTGGGGCAATGCCGATAGGCTCGATCCCGCTCCGCAGCAGCGCGTGAGTCTTCCACTCGCTTCAACGCGGCGGCTTCCCTGGCCGTAGGGCTCTTGCCGGCACGTTTCTTTTCGATGGCTGATACCGCGAGGTCCCGATCCAGCGATTCGGTGATCGTCGCCGGCGCTTGAATAACGAGGGACGGCGTCGGCTTTGCCTCTTCTCGGGCAGGGGAATGCCGTTTTGCTTTTTTTCGACTTGATGGCCGTCGCCGAGTCGGCGCTTTCTTGGGCACCTTTTTCTTGACGGTGCGCACCGCTCGCTTTTTGCGAGACGTCGCCGCGGTTGTTTTCTCTTTTCGCTTGGCCATTTTGAGACGCCGAAACATCATTTAGGTCTAGCATACTAGATTCATCATCGTCCTTACTTACTCTATTTCCGGGCGCCGCGCGCGAATAAAAGCTCACTGATCGTCGTCTCTTCGAGAC
>Ga0114950_10000266_pt1 | contig 34168 bp, 68 predicted proteins | sample N075metaG_FD_83503 | JGI IMG/M metagenome (GOLD analysis project Ga0114950, IMG submission 83503) | Deep subsurface microbial communities from Kermadec Trench to uncover new lineages of life (NeLLi) - N075 metaG | ecosystem: Environmental > Aquatic > Marine > Ocean trench > Sediment | place...
GCTTCCGGTTCCAGTACACCTCGGTCTGCATATTCGGATGCGCCGTGTCGAGCTGGTCGAAGTTCTCGCGGATCTTGTGTCTGTCCGAGCGATGCCAGATCCACACCGGCTCAAGGTCGAGCATCTCAGCCAGCTTCACGCCGGCCAACTTCGTGCCCGCCCGTCCACCTGGAGAGTTCCACGGGTCCGGCAGGGCGTAGTGGCAGCAGCCCGGCTCGATGTGATGGCAGTCGTCGAGGATCTCAGTCCCCTCGAACCTCTCCAGCATCGCGACGTGGATGCCAGTGTCGGCCAGCGCCCGCAGCGCCGGCGTCAGCAGGATGATGTCACCGAGGCCGTGCGGGTAGATGATCAGCCGGGACATGTGATCACCATCACCTCCCCTTCGCGCTGGCCGTTCTCGGAGGAGAAGAACAGCACCTCTCTCGGCCGACCGAAGGAATCGATCTTCTCGATAAGCGGTGCCAGTGGGCTTCGCAGCGAGTACTGCTGCTTCTCCTCGTTGATGTCATCGATCGCAACGATGTCGCCGGGGACCACGCGGGCCAAGACGATGTCCAGCTCGTCACACGTCGGGGGGTTGTCGTTGTCGCCGGCGGTGTCCCTGCCGCACTTGTGTGCGTCGAGCCAGAAGCACACCGGGTCCGGCAGCTCCTTGATGAGCTTCGGAAGCTCCACCCTGCTGTCGCCGTAGATCATGGTGATGTCGGCCCGATGATTGAACTTCCTACGGCATTGCCTGTAGCGGGCGCCGTTCATCTCGATCGAGTAGGCGTGATCGAAGAGCCGCTCGCTGAAGGTCTGCGCCTCGCCCATCACCCGGCCGACCGTGATCCCCTTCCAGCAGCCAGTCTCAACGAAGGTCTTCGGATGCGACCCCGCCGCCTTCAGGATGGTCCGCATCTGCTCGGACCTCAGGTACACACCGGCACCTCGCGGCGTAGCGCGTTGACCATCTCGTTCTCCAGCCACTTCCCACGCCGCATGGTGTCCCGCACGATCCGCTCGTCGAGCCCGTACAGGTCGGTGACCTTGTCGTTCGACTGCCGGCGTATCCGGTCGCTCCCCCGCGTCTCGTTCTCCCACGGGCTCTCCTTCTCGCTCAGGTAGCCGAGGAGGTGTGACCGGCGGTAGAACGTCGGCTGGAAGCTGGACAGGTACGGGCTGTTCCGCATCATGCGGTAGAGCTGCAAGTTGTTGGACAGCTCGGCATGCCGCTGAGTCTTGTACGGGCCCGGCGGGTCGATCCGCAGTGCCGGCATCTCGTTCTTGTCGAACAGCTCCCAGCGACTGACGAGCCACGACTCTGTGATGTCGGCCGTCAGCCAGTGGTCGCCCAGAATGTGCAGGAACATCTCGCACTCGCAACGGACGATGGCTCGAGTCAGCACCAGCGCGAAGCTCCCATTGCCGACTGCCATCTCCTCAATGTCCGGGTCGTTGAAGCCGGGCTTCTCGTCCTCGGTGATGAAGACGACGCGGACGCCGGCGGCCGAGAACCGCTTCTTCCAGTGGAAGTGCCAGCCGGGCCAGTTCTCACGGTGGCCGTCGTGGCTCTGAATCAAGATAAGCATGTGTAGATCCTGTCGTTCTTGTTCTCTTCGTGAAGGGTATACCCGTTCGTTCGCATCCAACCCTCGATCTCCTGAGCGTTGGGCTGTCGCCAGCCCTTGCACGACTTCCATTCGATCACGATCACCTTCGGCCTGCTCTTCATCTCCTGCAACGCCCACCATTCGCAGCCCTCCATGTCCAGCATCAGCCAGTCGATCGTCCCGTCGTCGATCTTCGAGAACAGCACCGACAGCACCGTGATGTGCTTCGTGTACGGCGTGAACCTCGTTCGTGGGGCGTCCACGCCCTCGATGTACGAGCTGCCATCCGGCGTCTCGGCAGTCAGGAGCGTGAGTGGTACATTCGGATTCTGCGGGTCTGCAATCGCGCAGTCCCACAGGCACTGCGCGGGGTAGTCGCGGTACAGCTCTGCAAAGAAGTGTGGGTGCGGCTCGATCAGGTCGGCCCGGGCGCCCTGCTTGATGAGCAGTGCAGTGTGCAGTAGACCGCCTGCGCCGCACTCGCAGACGTGCTGCGGCTCCACGCCCAGCGTTCGGGCCATCTCGACGGTGTACTCCGGCCAGTTCACCATAATGCGTAGTCCAAGAAGACGAGCTGCTTCTGGCGTGTGATGCTGGGCGAGTAGGCGAAGTCGACCATCACGACGACATCGTTCAGCACCATGACGTTGTTCAACGACAGGTCGTACTCGGTGACCTGCTTGGCCTCCAACCAGACGCCGACCTGCCGTAAGATCCGCAGCCGCATGTGGCCGTTCTTGATCTGAGACAGCATCTTGAAGCCGTCGAGGTACTGCATGATGATGCACCTGTCGTCCCAGTCGAACACCTCGCAGGCGCCGATCGGGCCGTCCGGCGTGTCGACCATGCCGGCCAGCGACTGCTGCCTCCTCGCCTCCCACGCGACGCCCTTCGGCTGCGGGATCATGTACTCCTTGACCCAGTACAGCTCGTCGCCGAGCCCGGCGATGTGATACCGGGAGATGGGGGACATGGTGCCCTTGCACGTCGCGGCATCCTTCAGCCGCTGGTTCTTGCTACCTGGAGTCCGCAGAAGAGTCCTCTCCACGTTCAGGTTGTGCTGTCCTACGCGGAGGCTCTCCATAATCCTCGATGCACTCCATGTACGGGTGTCGTTCCGATCTTCTCCACGCAGCGGGCGCCGGCCGCCGTCAGCTCGTCGGCGATGAAGTCGTCCGGGTCGCCCGGCGGCAGGGCCTTCCACCAGCCGAAGTGCTTCACGTCGTTCTCGTTCTTCTGGCCCATCTCGAAGATCAGGTTGCCCTCGGTCAGGGCCATCAGCTCACGCAGGACCGACCGGGCCTTGGGCATGCCGATCTGCTCGATCAGGTGGTGGTGGACCGCCATGTACAGGATCGTGTCCATCACCGCGCCGGACTGGACGATCCACTCCTCGACGCCCATGTGGGCGAACGTGATCGCCGCCGTCGCCGGCTTGGCCTTCACTTCCTGCTCCAGCGGGCCATCGCGCGCCGCCGATATGTTGCTCTTCACGTTGTCGATCGCGAACACCGCGTCGCATCGGTGCGCGACCCCGCGCGAGAAGAAGCCCTCGGCGCACCCAACGTCGAGAAGGTTGCCGGAGCAGTACTTCAGGAGCATCGCCAGCCGCTCCGGGCACTTGGTCCGTTTGCAGCAGTGGTACGCCATCAGTTGCACTCCGCGCAGGCCTTGAGCTGGAAGCTGTGACAACTGTGCGAGACGTTCCGAGTCTCAGGATCCCAGACGCTGCCCACGTCGATGAACGTGGTCTTGTCGTACTTGAGGAACAGGTACACAGCCGCGATCGTAGCCAGCGGCCCGCAGGACAGGAACACCACGTCGCCCATGCCCCACCAGCCGATGGCCTTCAGCTTGTCGCGGGCAACGGTGTAGGCGTCCTTGGTTGGCAGCTTCACATGGTCGGAGATGTTGAACGGCAGCTTCGACACGTCCTGATCGTCGCCGCTCACCCAGTAGACGTGACGGTTGGCGGCTTGGTCGTTGAGGATCGATGCCATCTCCTCTCTGAAGCGCGTCAGGTTACGGTTGGTCTGCACCACCGCCTTGGTCCTGAAGTCGCCATAGAGATCCCGCGTGAGCTGGGCGGCGCGGAAGCTGTGTCCGGGCCAGCAGATCGTGCAGGGCGTACCGATGAACAGGTTCTCCCGACGCTGGCCGATCGCCCACTTCAGCGACAGGCTCATGTCGTGTGTGCATGGCTGGTCACCTCGAGCGACCGTGCCGTGCGGATGGAACATCGCCCGCATCTCGCCGTCGTTGAATCTAGCCAGTGCCCAAGGGATCTCCTCCCGTGTGAGCCTCAACAGCTCCTCCAGCTTGTCCATTGATCATCTCCTCTGTGTGCCTCAAGACATCCCCGACATCCGGTATCCAGTAGTTGTCGACGCTCTCCTTGCTGTCGGTGTGCATGATCCGGGTCGCCACGCCGAACGGGTTCCACCACTGCTCCAGCTTCTGGACGTTACTCTTGCGGTCGTAGTTGCCGACGTGGGTCGTGTCGGTCCAGACCACCTGCGGGCAACAGCACAGCGCGGCGAGGTGGATCGGGCCGGAGGTGGGACCGACGATCACCTTCGAGCTGCGAAGGATGTCCATGACCGTCGATAGCGGGATGTCGCGCATGTCGGCCGAGTGCGGGATCTCCAGGGAGCAGCTCTTGAGCCCGATGCAGGCGACCGATAGGCCAGCCTGATGCAGCGTGAAGCCGATGTCGTCCCACACGTCCTGCGGCGTCGAGCGGCGCAGGTCGCCCCCGTGCGTTCCCTTGACCATGTGGCGGGCGTGGACGACCACGTCGTACTCGGCGCCACGGTGCCGCTGGCCGTACCGGATGAACTGCCCGCCCTTGGGGCTGTAGATCTTCGGCTGGATCCACTCGGCGCCACTGGGGATCTGACTCCTGAACTCGCTGATGATGCCCTTCTCTGCGCCATCGCACCGCCGGCAGCCGGATGTGTTCTCGGCCGCGTGGGTGGCCGATGGGACCGGCCAGAAGTCGGTGGCGAAGTCCGCGTACAAAGCCTCGGACATCCGGGGGCAGGCGACGACGACCTTCCGGTGGCCCAGCGACTTCGCGCGGACGTTCGCCTGCCACGTCATGATCTCGAAGCCGAACTCACCGCACCATGGCCCCGCGTAGAGAGTCATCGGACCTTCCTCTTCAGGCGGCGACTCGCCTGGTAATGTTCGATCTCGACGGGGCCTTCCTCGCCCCGCTTCCACTTCGCGTCGAACACCTTGCAGTACCGCTGTGGCATCCGCCACGTCCGCAGATTGCGCGGGCGGTGGTAGTGGAACGCCTCACCCAACACAATCTGCTCGTAGTGGTGCTGGCCCTCGTCGTGGGCGATCCACGCCGCCATCATCGCCCGGCCGGTGTCGGTGTCATTGACGAACATCGTGCCACTGGCCGTGCCGTCTGTCTGGGACTTGGGGCCGCCGGGCTTGTGGTTGCGGTTCATCTGGTCCCACGGGATGAACCAGCATCCGAAGTCGTAGAGGGACGGCGCCGTCGCCAGTTCGGGCAGCTTGCCCTTCACGCGGCCGTCGATGTCGATCCAGAGCAGCGGCTCCTTGAACTGCTCAAGGCACTCCAGCAGGAAGTGCGGCTTGTGGCCGCAGTTGGCCCGCCACGTCCCCTTGCTCTCGACCATCGTGACGAAGTACGGCATGCCCAGAGCCATGATCGATTCGGTCCAGCCCTGAAGCTCGTCCTTGTATTCAGGGGTGTAGTACGAGACGATTCTCACGCCCGCACGACCTGTTCTCCCTTCGGCCTGCGGACGCTCGCCAGCTCATGCATGATCACAGGGTGCTTGGATCGGCCGTAGATGTCGCAGTAGGTCTGCGGCAGCCACACCGTGCGAGGCTTGCACATGCACCACGCCTGCTGGCACAGGAGTTGGTGGTACGCCTTGGGCTCGGCCACCGACAGCCGCTCCCAGTCCCGCAGGAACGTCCGGCCCGGGTTCGTGTTGTTGACGTACAGGGTGCCAGTCAGGAACCAGCGGGTGTCGTGGAACGGCCACTCGTCGGGCAGGACTTGCAGCTCGCGGCCGATGGGGCGCCACGACCGCTTCTGGCGGTCCTTCGCGTAGATCGCGAAGTCCACCTCGGCGGTGTTCTTGATCAGCAGCTCAGGGCGTTGCACCAGAACGCCGTCAGCGTCCACCCAGAGGATCGGGCCGTCCAGCTTGGTCATGGCCTTCCTCATGAACTGAGGCTTCAGGGACACCATCTCGACCCATGTGTCGTAGTGCTGGGCCATCTCGACGATCAGGAACGGCATGCCGAGCTTCCCGCATGACTGCCGCAGCCGCTCCGCGTACTTGCTGTACCGCTCGTCCGGGGTGTGGTAGCTGACGACGGTCAGGGTCACCGCCCGTGCCTCCATGCTTCGACCTTGCTGCGTAGCGATTCCTTGATGATCTCATGAACCCGGTCGTCGTCGTCGATCGAGTTGTGGGTCACCGTCTCGTCCAAGACGCGATTCTTGCCCACCGCCCACGGCGCGTGCTTGTCGAGGACCGCCTCGGACCCGAACGCCATCTGGTTGAGCGTCATCCCCATGCCGTCGCGTACCTGGTGACCGCAGGGCCGGTCGTTGAACTGGTGGAAGGCCAGCACCTCGCGGACGCCCTTGACCTTGAACCGGCCCCAGTGCGTGATCGCGAAGATGTTCAGTGGGATGAGCAGCTTGAACGGGCGTGGGACCGGGTCGATCAGGATGGCGAGATCGACGGCTCTGCCCAGCCGGTGCCACCGCTTCGAGAACTTCTTGAACGCCAAGCCGCAGCCCCAACTGTGCGCGATGAACACCGTCTTGGCGCGTCCGCTGGCGACTTGGTGTAGCCGGCGGGCGGTGCCGTCCCAGCCGCCGTTGTACTCGTCGTACAGGATCTCGGTGTTCTTGTCGCCGTAGCCACGGCAGTAGCGGTAGAGCCGGCGGATGCCGGAGCGCGCGTACACCTTGGTGCCGAAGCCGGACGAGAGGCAGATGATCAGGTCAACGTCACTCATCCGGTGCCCCGGCGAGGGCTTCGTACAACTGGGCCGCTCTCTTCTTGATGTAGCTCGGATCGCCGGCACCGCTGTAGATCACGAAGTCGGGCTCTCGCGCCAGAACGAACTCCAGCGTCTTGTCCCACTGTTCATCGGTGAGAAGGCGAGCGGGCGACCATGCGTAGTTCGTCACCCACAGACAGATCGGCATTCGCCATTCCAGCGTCTCGTCGTACTCCTGTCCGCGAACGGCCCACCAGCGGTCGTCGTCCCATGTGCTCTTCTTGTTCGTGATCGGGCACGCGCAGGTGAACGCACCACCGAGACGGTCGCAGACCTTGTGGGTCCACGCGGCCGGGCGAGCCCAGTCGGCCAGCAACCGTCGAGGGAACGCCTGCCGCATGAAGTTGGCAGCCGTGCGGACGATGTCGTAGGCAATCTCCACCGTGACGGGCGGGCTGTGCCCATGCTCGTCGGGATCGCCGTGGCGCATCCAGCGGTACGCCTTCTCGTAGTCGATGATGAAGGGCACCCATGGGGCACACAACGCATCCAACCGCGTGGCCTCATTGAACAGCTTGGTCAGGTCGTTGCGGCCTTGGTTCCGGTTGAAGCCGTACCGGGGCGGGATGAACCCGCCGTCCGCGAATCCCAGCTCGCGAAGTTCCTCATGCAGGGGATGACCGGGTGGATACCGACGCAGATTCAGGGCGAACATGGCTCTCATGGGATTCCTGCTCCGATCTTGAGCCCCGCGACGGCGCCTCTGGTGGCTGCCTCCACGATGCTGTTGTACTCCGCGATCACATCCGACGCGGTTCCTGAGACGTGGCCGAACTCGACATGTACCGAAGCCAGCGTTCCGTTGTCGTGGTAGGTCACCTCGACAAGCAGACCTTCGGCACTCACATCCTTGCCGCTCTTGTACTCGAAGACTGGTGGTCCGTCCGGGTTGGCTGGATCGTGCCACCGAATTGTGGTGCAGCCCGTGAAGAGCAACACCACAAGGAGGAGGAGGACTTCTATTCGGATTCGACGACGAGGATGTATAGCGTGGCCCCTTGCTCAACGCCAATCGCCGCCGCGTTGATGTAGATGCCAGCCTCGCCCAACTCCAGCGGTGGATCGCGGTTAGCGATCTCCTCGAGGACAATCGAGAGCAGGTCGTCGACGATGGAGACGTAGATGAGCTGCGTCTGACCGCTGAACTGGTCGACCAGCGCTTCGATGATGGCGGCCCGCAGGGCATCGGTGTCGAGATCGTCTTCGCCGGCGAGGCCCTTGACCATGACGGCAATCGTCACGATGGCCTGAGCGTCGTCCACTGAGGCTTCGGTCTGGTCGAGCGTGACCAGTGTGATGGTCTTCGCGCTGAGGCGTGTCGCCAGCGTGGGTGAGTTACAGCCCACCAGCAGCACGGCTGCAAGTGTTAGCGTCGAGAGTGATCGGAGCATGGTGCTACCTCTTCTTACCGGGGAGTCGCTTGCCAACCCAACGCACGGCGCCCGGGCCGACCACTCCTGTGACGATGCCCCAGCCGAAGGCGCCGGGCCATGCGAGTAGAATGCTGACAGTGTCCATGGCCCACTGTCCGATAGCCGTAGGGATCGTACCGTCCATCGTTGAGTCCTCCTACAGGTTGTCGACGCCGCGCATTGCGAGCGCCTTGTTGACTGACTCCATGACTGGCAACAGTTGCCGGAGAACCGCGTGATGCTCTCGCATCAGCTCGTTCGTGTCCTCCATCAGCTTGATCATCCTGGTGTTCTTCCAGCTCTGCTCACCGCCGTCGTCCGGCTTGTGCCATTGGTAGAGGTCGGTGATCTGCTTCTTCATCTCGGCCTGCACCGTGAGAGCCATCTCGATCTGCTTGATCAGCGTCTTTGACCACGCTGGCGTGTTGCCGTTGCCGCCCATCCTGCCCTTGTACCGTTCGAGGAAGTCGAACACCGTGCGCAGGATCAGCACGGTGAGAATGCCGCCAACTCCGAGCTGGAGGCCGAGCGGGATTGTCATGGCGCCTTGAGCGAGGCTGATCAACGGGCCACTCCTTGACTGACCCTCTTGCTGTCAGTGAGGGTAGCCAGCTCGCTGTAGCCGTGCGAGCTGCCGTCTTCGTGAACGCAGATCACACACCAGCCCTCTGGGATCTTGCCGGGCTTCGCCTGCTTGACGTAGATCCATGCCAATCTGTCGACCTCATCAATCCACGGTGCGCGGATCGCGAGAAGCTCCCGCACCGCCGACGCTCGCACGGCGCTCACGCGGCTCGTCTTCTTCACCTGAATGAACACGATGCGATGTTCGTTTGTTGCGATGAGATCAGCGCCGCCCTTGGAGGCCGCAGCTCGAGTCACGTCGTAGCCGGCCGCCTCGTAGATCAGCCGGCACTCGCGCTCCTTCACGGTCCCCTGCCGGGTCTTGCTCACTTCTTTGCACCAGCGCCGGGGATCCACGTCGTGTGGTCGAACGTGCCAAGCTCGTTCTCGCCCGTGCGCCGCAGACCGATGTAGCTGCCCTTGGGCGGCGTGAAGCTCAGTCGCACCTGACCGTCCAACAGCTCGTAGTCCTTGCCCTCCTCAAGGTTGCGGATCGGCGACCGGATATTCTCCCGGTAGCGGACGTGGAGCTGAACCGTCATCTGCTTCGTGCTGAGTTCCTCCAGAGCAGCCATCTTCTGCTCGGCGTCCTTCGGCAACGGTGTCGCCACCGGATCCAGATCCGCTGCGTACTCCTCCCCCTCCTTCGTCCCCAAACCGACCAAGGACGCCATCTTGCTCAACCATTGGTTCGTCATCGTTCTTCTCCATTGCCATCTTCTCGAAGGCGATGTGCGGGTAGCTCTTGCCGACGATCCCCAGCTCATGGCCGCACTTGCAGCGGTGCTGGTAGATCGGCGGGCTCATCGGGTTCGACATGCCCGTCGCGATCAGCTCGCCCTTGAGGCAGCCCGGGCACTGCATCGTCATCTTCATCGGCACGACCGGCTCGGCGTGAATGTAGTCGGCGAGGTCAACCGCCGGAGTCTGCGCCGGCATGAGCGGCTGCTTCGTGATGTCCATGCGTCTTCTCCTTCTTCATGATGAGGCGGCCAATGTACTCCGCAACTTGCGGACAGACCGCGTTGCCGATCGATTCAGTACGGTCCAGCCGGTTGGGAATCCGAGGAGCCACTCGACCCACGTCGGGTTCAGGTAGCCATGAGGCAGGAGTCCCTCTTCCCGCCGCTCCAAATAAACCTGCCTTGGCAAGAGATCCGTTCGATCGCGCACCGAACCATCCGGGTTCGTGGACTTGAACGACATGCCCGGACAGTCCTTGTGATCCCGGGTTGTCGGAGTAGCCCACGATAAAGATCCTCTCTCGAAGGTGATCCGCACCGACGAAGGCCGCCGGAATGCAATCCCACTCGACAAGATACCCGAGGTCGGCCAGATCTCTGCAAACTGTTCCCATGAGCCGTCCAGCATCTGCTGACAGTAACCCTCGCGGGTTCTCAGCCACGACCCATCGTGGATGCAGCGCCTCGCAAACTCGACGCATCTCGGGCCAGAGCCATCGTTCATCGTCCATCCCCTTCTGTGGTCCGGCGTGACTCGCCGGCTGACACGGGAAGCCGCCGCAGATCAGATCTACCTGGAACACTTCGGCGCCGTACACCAGCATGGTGCCGGGGAAGTCGTGGATGTCACCGAAGCGCGGAACGTCCGGCCAGTGCTTCGCCAGCACGGCGTTGCAGTACGGGTGGTTCTCCACCTGCCATGCGCACTCCATCCCGGCGCGCTCGAAGCCGAGGTCGAACCCGCCGATGCCGGCGAACAGGGAGCCGAACCTCACGGCAGGCAGCTCGCGATGTCGTGGAGCTTGTCGTGCTGCTTCTGACTCAGCTCGATCTGCCGCCGCTTGTCCAGATCCTCGACGAAGTCCATCTCCCACGGCGACAGGCCCTCGTCGGTGTTCAGGCACTCGTCCAGCATGGTGAGTTCGTCTGCGTCCATCAGGTCAGTCCTTGGATGATTGCTGGCGCCATCTCTTGGCGAATCGTATGTACCACTCGTAGACGTTCATCGGAATGCGGTATCGCTTGCCCCCGATGTTGACCCGGTTCCACTTCCCCTCGTAAAGGCTGTTGGCTGCATTGATCGATGGGTGGACCCTCTGACGGAGCGGCTTCTTGGGCTGGACGTACTCTGGGATCACCACGAAGTCGGCGCCACGCTTTACCGGCATGCCATCCTCTTCTTCCTCACCAGCCGGACCTTCTTGGTTGCCGACACGCAGTCCTTGCACCATGCGTTGAGCCCGCACGGCACAGGTCGCCTGTGGAAGTCGTCGCGCTCGAGCCACCGCTTGCAGTGGTTGCACCAGAACAGGTCGCCCTTGGTCGGCTTGAACTTCGCGTGATCGTACTTCCTCAAATGCACACCGACCCCCGTGGGTTGTGCAGTACGAACTGGCGGGAGCGCAGCGCACTTCCCAACAGGCTCAACCAGATTCTGCCGCCGTCTTGTAGAAGATGTTGGCGAGAACAGGGGCTCCTGTAGTTGCCGGGGGTCGGTGTGTTATCCATTGCAGCCCCAGCTACCCAGCAGGCCGAGGAAGTCCACGATGTCGTAGTCGTCCCACAACTCCAACATGATCAGGAAGTCAAGGATGCCGACCTCGCCGTCATTGTTCAGATCCCACTGACACCCACAGAGGGTCTGGGTGACAAGATCCTCGATGGCACCAGCGATGTCGAAGCCGGGGTCCGTTGACTCAAAGAAGATCCCGCCCGTGCCAGCCGCGAGTGCCATGCCCAGCTTGATCGTGCATGGGCCCGACGACGTACCCGCAATCGGAGACACGAACACGTTGTTCTCGTTCGCCACGACGATTGCGTTGTCGATTGAGTCTCGATCAGCACCCGGATCCTCACAGGGATTGCCGGCAAACGGACCCTCGTCAGACAGCGGAACGATGATCCGCGAGTCCGTCTGCCACGGGAACATCTCGGCAACCGTGGCCGTTGCCGGACCCCATGACTCCATGTGGTGCAATACTCCGAACACGCTGTGGACCGTGCCCTCCAGACAGTCGAACGGGAAGTTGATCTGGCCGCTGATGCCGAGGATCGTGACATCCACGTCCAAACCAAGTGCTGCCAGTTGAGACTCGATCATCGTGATCTGTCCGCATAACGCTGCCCCCTCGTCAGACATCGAACCCGACGTGTCGAAGATGAACACGACCTCCAGCGGCTCACCGCCCGGTATGCACTTCTTGGGCGTCACGCATTCGTGGGCGATGCAGTTGGCTCCAGGTGGACACACGATATCCTCGGGGCAGGTGAAGCACGTCTCCCCGGGGTCCGGCTCGCCGTTGCCGCAGTATCCCACGCACTCCTGACTCGGCATCTGGCAGATCGTCCCGTTAGGGCACACGAAGTCGGCTGGACAGGTGAAGCACGTCTCGCCGGGATCAATGATGCCGTTGCCACAATCGACGCAGTTCACCGGCTCGCAGTCGCCGTCAGCGTTGCACATCTCACACGCCGTACACGGCACGTCCAGTGGACAGGTCAGGCAGTCCTCGCCCTCGTCCACCACGCCGTTGCCACACTCAGGGATCAACAGCAACGCCAGAACCAGCTCAATCATGTCGCCATCTCCTTCGCGGTCACCACCGTCCGCGTCTTCCACTCCTCCTCCTGAGCCAGCCGCCACCCCATCGCCCACCCTTCGTACATCGGCATGTGGGGCACCCGCCTGAAGCAGTTCACCATGTCCCCACGCCCGAACGCAGCTCTCCCAGCTCGCACACCCCAGTTGTGCCGGTACTCCTGCCGCACAGGCCCGTGCCCATGCAGGTGAGACGACAGAGCGTCCACCTCGTCACTCGTCAGATTCCCCATCGCCGTCACCATGCTCGATCTCCTTGCAGGCAATACATGTCGTCTCGTCGTGCTTGGAGCATCCCTCGTAGTGCAGAGATCCATCACCACCGTCGACCGGCTGCGGCATCCCGCACTCTGGGCATCGTTCCTCACTGACCTCCACCAGCAACCAGCAGCTCCCCCGTCTCGGTGTCAACCGCCTGCGTCGGCGCCGGAGCGGCGTCCAGCATCTCCCTGACCTTCTTGAGCGCCGCATCGATGCTGACCACGTTGCCGCGCTTGGCCTTGTCCTCCAGCCACGGCCGCATGATCTTGTCGAGAGCGTTCAGCCGGAGCCGGGCCTGATCCCGCCACATCTCGGCCTCGCCCTTCCAGTGATCGATCAGCTCCTGCGTCTTGCCCGGGTTCACCAGCAGCGGCGGGTGCGCCTTCAGCTCCTTGATCTCCTTGACCATCCGATCGCACCGCACCTGTAGGATCGCCGTGCCATCAACCGGACGACCGCAGCTCTTGCAGATACTCATCACTCGCTTCTCTCGAAGATCTTCGGCACCACCTCGCTTGGCTGACGCGGATGCTGGAAGTGCAGGATCCGAAGCTCGTCGAGCTTGAACCCGCACCGAAGCCACATCGTGACCTCGTCGTCCAGCCGCCTCGCAGCCTGCAACGCAGCCGCCCGGCCGCACCGCGCGAGAGATTCCTGTGCTTCCTTACCCGTCATGGCCGTACCTCCTCATCACGAAGATCCAACACAACGCCGCAGCCGCCCCCGTCCAGAGCCACAGGCCAGAGATGAAGAAGAACCACCACACCCAGCTCCACGTCATCGCTTCTTGCTCCGCTTCTTCTTGGGCGCCTTACCCGTCTTGAGGCTCTTGCCGGTGTTCGCCTGTGCGATCCGAACCGCGCTCTGGACGCTGAACCCCTTCTTCTTCAACCCCTCGAACTGCTTGTGTACCTTCGTGCCCTTGGGCATCACGCACCTCCTTGGCCCCCAGCAGATCGTTGTACTGCTTCCTCGCCAGATGGCATGACGGCAGGGTGCCCACGAACTCTGCGAGCGACATCTCTTGGCTGCATTGTCCGTCACTCACCCCGCACCTCCATCGGCCGATAAGGAACCTTCCCAGTGCCTCCGCAATGCTCACACGTCTCCACGGCGGGCACCCGCCCATGACAGACAGGACAGATCATCCTCGTCCGCCGGCCACGACGCGCGTGTGCCCGACGCGAATAACGAACCCCATTGATCAGCACCGTCGAAGCCACCACAGTCGTGTATTCCACACAGCCTCCAATGAGCGGGGCCGAGGGCAGCAGGCCTTGAGAAGGCTTGAGCGAGCCGACCGCCGCCCTCAGGCACCACGCTCGACGAACAACATCCCCAGAACCCCATCCCCACGCAACCCCTCAGGGGTCGAATAATAAATCAGTCTCCCAGCTCCAGGTACGGCCCCACAGTGATCGTTTAGTGATGCAATAGTGAGCAACGGGACTCCGACGACCGTGCCCTGTGCATCTTGATCTCCATCGCAGGGTCGACTCTCACCGGTGGAAGTGCGCAACATAATCGCCGGAGTCCCAACCGAGGCCTCAGACAAACGCCGGCGACCACCTCTCAGCAATCCCGACGCAGCTCGCTACGCAGGTGGGTGATCAATTCCCTGATGCCCACGCAGTCGCCTCGCTCCGATGCCCATTATTCCAGATCTCCGCTTCCACCGGAAGATGTACCCCCTGCGGCAGATGACCGTCGCAGATCAGATCCCCGTCCCGGCCAGCGAGGCACATCGTCCGCTCACCGTTCCAAGGAAGCCACCAGACACGCATCGTCGCCGAATCCACCACGACACCCACGTCGAACGATCCGAGCGGATATGCGGCCTTCGTCTGGGTCTTCTTGGTCGTGGTGATCGAACGATTGAACGACCCGATCTCCCTCGCACGGCGACCCTGCAGTGACGCCCCACGCCACAGCGTCTTCACCTGCACCCGATGCATCCCATCGCCACGCACTACCAAAAAATCGTAGTGCTTCGTCCTGTCCGTCTCGTACACGTCCCACTCGTAGCACAGCGACACCAGCCTGAACAAGGCCTCGCTGATCATCCCCACACGCAGTGCCGGCATACCACCCTTCATCAGTGCAGCCCTCCAAACAGGTCCGAGTGAATGGACGGGCCAGTATATCTTCTTCGACCCCCAACCCCCGCCGCCTCGCCCACAGGCAAAGGGTGGGGGGTGCCGGGGAGGGGTCAGGCTGGCCCGCTCGCGCCGCCGTCGCGCAAGTCGTCACCGCTCCGGCGGGCTGGGCATCACGATCACCACCTCGCGGGGTCCGGGCGGGAGCGGCTGACCGGGCTCGGGCCTCGGCGCGTCGCCCAGCACCCGCGTGTCCTCGGACGGTGGCACGGCGACGAGGGAGTACAGCGCCTTGAACGCAGCGACGGCGTCCTTGGCTGCGCCCTCAGTGATGATCAGGTGGATGCGGGCGTAGTGATCAGCGATGTCCCCGTGGCTCAGTGTGTCCAGCAGCCGCCGGGTGACGAGGTAGCGCCGCTGCCGCACCGTGGCTGACCGCCGGATGCCCGCCAACCGCCTGACCTCGGGGCTGGGCCCGTCGATGAAGTGCCCGGCGGGGGTGCGACGCACAATGAGGGAGGAGGCAGCGGCATCGACGGCGGGAGGGGGACCGGCGGCGTCCCCGTCCTCCTGCCCTGCTGGTGGTGGCAGCCGTGGATCCAGTGTCATCGTCTCGACTGGGTTGAGGGCAGGGAGGCTTCTGCGTCTCTTGACGATCAGGGGACTCGTCTCACTCTCTTGGGAGTCAGTCGGTGATGCGGTGCCTTGGCGCGTGGCTCGGCCTCTTCTCTTGGCGGGTGTTCTTGGCATCTCTCAGTCTACGCTGGCAGGCGTTGAGGTGGTCAGGAGTGGCGGCGTCAACTGACCGGGGCAAGTAAAGTGCAATGCATTGCTCTTTGTTTGCATTCGTGGCTTGACACTGGCCCGTGGGGGCGGTAGGCTCCTGTCGATGACACTCACCTCTTCAAGGAGACTCACAATGAAGACTCGGACGGCCAAAGTGGGCCTGCATCGCGGCAATCCACGCCTTTGGTTCGAGGGCAAGTGGCTGCTGGCAGCGGGCTTCGTGCCCGGCGACTCCTTCGACTGTCGTGGCCGTGGCGGCACGTTGGTGATCGTGGCGGGCGAGGGCTCGAGGACGATCAGCTCGAAGAAGGGCATTCCTGTCATCGATGTGTGCAACGGCATCATTGATGAGATCCTCGGCGGCGTCACCCGCGTGACCGTGGAGGTCAGCAACAAGCGGCTCCGCATCACTCCGTTGATCGGAGGTGGCGCGTGAACTGTCCTTCCTGCAACCAGCCGCTCTCCCTTCTCACGCATCACTGCCCGAACGTCGCCGGTCAACCGTCCGCGCCGCCGATCCCGGCGACTCAGGACGGCGCTGACTTCTACGGTCCTGACGGCTACCTCTGGACCGCACCTCAGACGGTCAGCGACTCCGACCTTGATCAGGCTCGCCTCGCCCGCATCGACTTCGTCCGGCACCAGCGGGAGCTGGGCGTGACCGTCGTCTTCCCGTCCGATGAGGACGGCTTCCAGACGGCGATCGCGGCGCTGCCGCGCTGCGTCTGCGGCAACCTACTCACCCACTTCGACGTTGAGCAGCAGCACGGCACCTGCGTCGGCTGCCGCTGTTGCTGACCCTTCTCAGGAGACTCACTCATGCTCACGACCCTCCACCTCGGACGCAGGACACTCCTGCTCGGGTACGCCCGCCAGCAGTGGCTGACCCACTTCACCCGCAGCAGCCACCGTGGCGCGTCCTGCCTCCTTCTCCAGTGGCTCGGCCTGTACGCAGTCCTCTGCACCACCGCCGTGCCCGTGCCGCCCATGCCCGTCCTGCGTCCTCTGACGCACCGCTACCCGGACCCGGAGCAGCGGCTCGACGGCTGACCTGAAGTGGCTGAAGCTCGGGGCCTGCCCGGCGGGCCTCCTCCTTCATTCACCTCAGGAGACTCACCATGAACAGCTACTCCCCCGAAGTTCGGACAGTGTCCTGCCGTCCGGGCGTCTTCACCGGCAGCCTTGTCCGGTTCCCGCTGACCCCGGCTGGCAAGGTCGCCGCCGAGTCCTACGTCCTCGATCTGTCGTGCCGGTGGACCGCAGTTGCGGAGACGCGCGTCGTGGAGTCCAGCGACGAGCCCACCCGCACCGTGGATGGGACGCCCATCAATCCCCAGGCGAACGGCTGAACCCCGGATGCGACGACTCGAAGGCCACAAACAAGGAGACTCAGAATGATGAACTACCTGCCCGGCGACATTGTCCGGCACACTGCCCAGATGGAGCGGCACTTCGCCGGGGCCATCGAGGTGCCGATCAACGGCGCGGTCCTGAAGACCCGCGAGTTCGGTGGCGGTCAACTGCTGACCGTCCACTGGAGCGACTCCACGACCGGCAAGATCCTCAGTGCCAACGTCGAGCCGTGCCCCCGAGCGGTCGGCCACGCCAACCGCAAGGAGAACGGCCTCGGTCGGCGGCTCATCGAGGGCACCCTCGAGGCCGTCGCCACGATGCCGGTCAACCAGATCCTGCTCGAAGACCCGGTTCGCCCCAAGCGCCAGACCAAAGGCGGCGGCACCGGACTTCGTGCCTCACGATAACTCCAGGAGAACCCATGTACATTCACCAGACGTTCACGACGAAGACCGAGGCCGCCCTCGGCCTGTACCTCATCACCGGGCGGCGCACGCACCGGCACCCATGCCTCGGTCAAGGCAGGACCGTCCTGTCGATGGGCATCGACCCCACCTTCAATCACGTTGGCCCCCGGGTCTGGTTCGGCTTCGCCCGGCGGCTCAACGGCTACGGCCTGCGGACGTGGGGCAGGACGCTCCGCGCCCCGCAGTGGATGAAGCGGCACCTCATCCGCCTCGACCGCCGCTGAGATTACCTTCACCGGCCCCTTGACAGGGGCCTTTGGACTTGCTACAGTGGCTTGACATGACAAGGAGACTCACCATGGCACAAGGCAGTTGGACTTCAGAATTCGGAATTGAGTACGCGGTGCCCGGCGAGATCCTCGACCTCCCCGGCGCGGTGGACAGTTCATGGCACAACGACGTGGCCCCGTCCTTCACCCGGTACGACGGTGACGCGCAGCGTTCGTCGGACACTGCCTTCACCCCGCCGGGCGAAGCCGCCCGCATCGTCATCTGGTCCGATCACCCGGCCAAGGACCGGCGCGAGTTCGACGCCTACCCCCGGTACAGCGTCGTCTTCTACCCGGCCAACAGCGAAGAGCCGCGCGACATTCTCGGCAGCGACAACGTCGTGGCGGCCTGCAAGGCCTTCAGCGACTTCGTGTTCCCCAGCACCGACTGACCCCAAGGAGACTCACAATGGACTTCTCAGTGACCTACGACGGCAGCAGCCTCTTCCTGTTGGAGGCCCGCACCGACGCGGCGCAGGACTGGGCCGACGCCCACCTGCCCGACGACGCCCAGACCTTCGGGCTGGCGATTGTTGTCGAGCATCGATTCATCAGCGACATTGTTGCTGGCATTCAGGCTGACGGCCTGACGGTGACGGCGTGAATCGCGGGGCGCATCTACCGGGCAGTCGAGGAATCAGGAATCTTCACCGGTTACTTGTCAGGAGTGCCGGTCGCCCCGGTAGTACCAGCATGAGCAACGAGAAGACGACATTCGTAGTCCGCGTCCTGAACTCCGGCCCGTCCCTCAACGAGACGATCCACGCCGGGGCCGAACAGTACCTCGACGCCGTCGCTGCTGCTCACCGCCTCTGGCGTGAGACTGGCCGTCGTACCCGCGTCTGCTCGGACGGCAGCGTCTTCACTTGGCACTACGTCAGGGCTGACGGCACCTTCACCGACCGCAACACAAACAGCGGCGTCCCCGCCACCGGGACCGTCGCGCAACAGGAGACGCACGAATGAGCTGGGCAAAGCATGACATTGAAGGTTGGCAGAAGGTCGAAGTGGACGGCGTACTCGCGCGGTTCAGCCTCAACACCCCGAAGCCAGCACCGGATTGGATCACCCGCGACCGGCTTGAGTATCTCCAGGAGATGCAGCCCACGTTCTGGGCCGAGCTGGTTGGCTGGGCTCACGCCGAGATCGTGGAGGCCGAGGCCGACCGTGAGGCTGGCCTCATCGACGCCGCGACCGACGCCGCCGCCGCCGCCGCCGACAGGGAGATTCAATCATGACGTGGGGCTGGTCACACACTGCCGAGGGCCAAGCCAACGCACGGGCGCAGGTGCAGGCCAAGGACCGCGAATGGCTGACCGTCTGCTGGGCCGAGATCCAAGCGCAGGACAGTCTCGGGGAGTTCAACGAGGCCCTCTACGCCACGGCGCTCAACGACGCCGAGGCCCTGCCCGACGACGTGCTGGCGACCGCCATCTGGAACTTCATGGAAGAGCAGGCCACCTGCGACAACGGTGGCTTCGACGCTTGGGCCTGCCCGTTCGGCTGCCACACTGTTCCCTTTGACCCCGTACCGCAGGAGGCTCACTCATGACGACGACACTGCACAATGCACCGGGCGGGCTGGGCGAGGTCACGACGCTGATCACGCTCCGCATCAACTGGCGGCCCAGCGACGGCCCGGGGCCTGAGGGCTGGGACTGGCCCTCGATCCTTGAAGGCCCTGACCGTGACGTTGCCGTCGTGGCCGCCTACCAGATCGGCGGTCAAGTCAGCCCAAAGGTCTGCCCCGTGGCCGTGGCCGAGGCTGCCGACCGGCTGGAGTCTTCCGCCGATGACCTCGACGCTCTCGAGCGCATGGCCGCCGGGAGCTGGAACGCCATCGAGGCCTGCGCCGTCACGCAGGTCGAAGCGGACTACACGCCCGAGTTCAAGCGGGCCGTCTGCGACGTGCTGTTCACCAAGGCGACGGTCGCCAGCGGTCGAGCGTGAATGGAGGGCCGGGCAGGTCACACTGCCTGAGCCTCTACTCATTCTCAAGGAGACTCACGATGGAACGAACGAACGACGACAGGGCCGCGACGGCGAACGCCGCCATGGACGGCGGCGGGTACGAGTCGAAGCAGGACATGCTCAGTGACCTGATGCACTTGTGCGACGAGGAGGGCGAAGACTTCGGTCAACTGCTCGGCACCGCGCGGATGCACTACCTGTCCGAGATCGATCCCGACGACGATATCTCGCCGGGCAAGCGACTCGGCACCGATCACCAGGAGGAGCCGGTGGGCGAGATCGTCATCGACAACAGCGACAGCGACGGCGACTTCAGGAACATCGAGATCCCCGGCCTGTCCGGGCTGAAGTGCGTCGTGAAGACGTACATCAGCGAGGAGAATGCCAAGGAGAACGAGGAGTTCGACGGCACCGTCGCACCACGCAACCAGCACGGCGAGCCCTACATCCTGACCGACGTGACGCTCGGTGGGTACGGGCGCTACAAGCGGGAGCAGCCCAGTGCCCTCGACCGCAAGCTCATGGGTGACGACGCCGACCGCGCCGCCAGCATCGCGCCACCAACCAAGGAGGACGACTGATGCGCGACTTCATGATCTGGACAGTGTGGCTGGTCATCGTGGGACCAACAGTGCTGATGCTGCTGGTCTTCGCGTTCATCGGAATCATGAGCGGGCTCGCAGCCCTGAAGGGGAAGAAGTGATGGGATTCAGAAGACTCGGAGCCATCAAGATGGTGGACGCACTGGGCAACCAGAGCCTGCTGGTCGTGGACGCCATCGACGGCGGCGCGATGGAGTACTGCCTCGGCAGCGAGGCCCTGTCCAACCTCGGCACGGTCGCGCGCCACCTGCCCCGGTGCTACGCGCCCGGCGTGTTCGAGCGGATCGTGTCGATGCTGCAACACGCCCAAGGCGGGCAGGACTGCTACCGGGATGTGTGCGAGGTCGAGGTGCCCGTGCCCGACGCCCAGACGCCACTGGCTGCGCTGAAGACGCTGGTCGGAGCGGCGCACGACATTCTGGACATCGACATCATGGGGCATGAGAAGTCGGAGCGCCTGCTCAACGAACTGGCCGCCGCCGTGGCCGAGGCCGAGGCGGTGCTGGCATGATGCGAGCCGGATGCAAGCACGACACACTGGCCGAGCTGCACGACGCATGTTCGGAGGCGGTACAGATCTCCAGGAGCGAAGCCCGGCGGTGCTGCCTGTTCGTCCGGGCACGGTGCCGCGAACTCCGCGCGTCCGACACTACCGGCAACCTGATCGATCCGCCGTGCGACTCTTGGGGCGGCACCCGCCGGGAATTCGAGGCGTACCTTGACGAGGTGATCGCCAAGGGCGCGATCACGATGCACGTCGAGGGCGGCTGGGACGGCGGCGATTCGATGGAGGAACTGGCGAACGACTACCAGCCGATGGTGGACAACTGGTCGGTGCTGGCGTGGGCGAAGCCCTGATTACCTTCACCGCCCCCTTGACGGGGGGCTTTGATCTTGCTACTCTGCCTTGTCACTTCTACAGGAGACTCACAAGACCATGGGCGTAAGAATTCTCACCGGCAAAGAGGGCGGCAGCGTGATCGATATCGCTGCCATGTTCTGTTCCACGACCGAACTGGCGTTCGGCCCGCTGTTCCGCGAGGAGAGCGATCTCCAGGAGCCGGACGGCAACGGGCTCGACGCCCACCAAGTGTGCCAGCGGTTCATCGAGTGGCTGCCGCAGGACGCGCGGCGGTACGACGCGGTCACCGACTGGGACTCCCTGCGGTTCGACTTCCTGACCCTGCTCAGGTCCGGCAAGCCGACGACGCACCGGGGCCCGTACAACGAAGACCTGCGACGGCTGCGGGAGAAGATCGAGCAGGCACGATGATGGACAGACTCACTGACTTCTGGACATGGAGCAATTCGGCCTGCGTCTTCGTGCCGATCCTGCTGATGGTGCTGGGCGGTATCGGCTTCGGCATCTCGGAGGCGATCAAGAAGCTCTTCGGCAAGGGGGAATCATGACGCTCGCCCGCTCCACCACCGACGCCCTGAGAGAGGCCCAGAGACGAGGCTGCACCTGCGAGGCCGTGACGCCCCGCGCACTGGTAAGCCGGTCAGCGGCCTCCTCCGGCGTTCCCAAGGGCGGCCTGCTGGTCAAGCAGGATGACGGCATGTTCCTCGCCATCGCACTCATTCCCAAGGAGGCTCCCTGATGCAGATCCACTGTGACCCGGACCAGATCGAGAAGATCATCCGGCACAACGAGGTAGCCAACTGCCCGTGCTGCACGCTCATGCACTTGATGGTCAAGCGGCTCCGGCGCGACCTCGGCGCGGCGCGGTCCGCTGAACGGGCCGCCGAGGCCGTGGGCGTGACCGACATCGAGAATGTCGTGGAGATGCGGCCCGGCTGCAAGCCGGTCGTCTGGAAGTGGCTCAACGGCAAGCGGACCACCAACCGCAAGCTCCCGTTCCGCGACGACCTCGTCTGCGCGAACCACCAGCGGCTGGCGCTGGCGGTGCTGGCGTGGTTCACGACCGAGAACGAGGCACTGGACGCATACGAAGCCTTCCACATCGCCCACTGTATTCTCCAGGCGGATGAGGTGACCTTCACGATCACCGGCGAGCAGGTGCAGGACTGGCTGATCGAGTGGAGGGCACGGTCGTGACCGAGTACATCGGTGACGGCGTGTACGCCAGCTACGACGGCTACAACATCACGCTCGACCTGCGAGCGCAGGCGGCCACGCTGCCCATCACCAAGATCGTATTGGAGCCGCCGGTCTTCGCGCGGCTGATCGACTTCCAAGTCCGCGTCACCACCAAGGAGGCTCAGGATGCCAAACGACGACAAGAAGCCTAAGGACCGAGCCGGGATGCTGCTGACGTTCGCCGCGTGGATGGCTGACGAAGAGTCGTGGATCGGCGTGTTCGAGAATCAGGATCTCAGCTCGAGCCGGCCCGGGCACCGGGTCGCGCTCTGCTTCGATGACAAGCAATGGGATGGCGGCATCCTGAACAAGAGCCGCGCGCCCGATCACAAGGACATTGGGCTCGGCTGGCGGTACATGCTGAAGCTCAAGACACGCGAACCCGAGAAGGCAGCCGCCTTCGTCTGCCACGACAAGGAGCCCCAGAATGCTGACTGAGACACAACGCTGCGTCCTGCTGGACATGGGACGGGGCACCAACCTCGTCTGCAAGCTCAGTGCGTCCAACTACATGATGTGCGAGTGCATCGGCACGGTCAGGATCTCGACGTTCGATGCCCTGCTCAAGGCCGAGCTGATCGTGCTGGTGGAGAACCCGCCCCGTCAGCAGTTCGGGCGCGACGAGTTCACGCTCACCGACGCCGGTCGCCGGGCCGCCGGGTTCCTCGACTGCGCCAAGTGCGACAAGCCGGTCGGCTCCGGCGGTGGCAGGCGGGTCGGCCCGGCGCGTGACCTTTGGTGCGCGGAGTGCCTCGACAATTACGACGGCCCCGGCGAGCCCGACCTCGACGCATCCAGCGCGACCGAACGCTCCGAGGTGCTGTACCGGGACATGCGGGAGGCTGGCCGGTGACTGTGACAACTCGAAGGCGGCGGCTCATCGACATCATCCCCATGGAGGAGCGACCGTGCTGCCCGTACTGCGGCAAGAAGCTGCGGCCCGATACATCGTTCCTCGTCATCGAGGGCACCGCCGACGAGAAGCCCAGCATCCCGCGCGGCAGGCCGGCAGAGATGGTCAGGGCACACTGGGCCGAGAGCTACCGATGGGACCGCGTGTACAAGGTCGAGTGGACGCTCCAGCAGTGGTGGCTCCACTTCTGGACGGGCGAGTTCACCAGCTACTGCGAACTGTTCTGCACCTACAACTGCGGCGTCCTGTTCGCCGCCGCCGCCTTCAAGGCAGGCTACCGCATGGAGCGGACCTGCCCTCACACTGGGAGGGACTGATGCTCATCCAAACCAACGAGAACCTGGTGATCAACCCCGACACGATTGTCGGTGCGAAGCTCGAAGAGAACGGGGCCGAGCCCCGGTGGCGGATCGTCTACATCGGCATGACTGCCGACAGCCCAGTCATCTTCCTCACCGTCGATGAGATGGACAAGATCCTGACCGAAGTCGAAGCACCCAAACTGGCCGCCATCATGCGCGCGGCAGGAGGAGGACTGCCCCGTGGTTAGAACACGACCCAGCACGAAGGAGCGACACCGGAAGATGGCGATGGCCGTCAAGGCCGGCACGTCCGTTCAGCAGGTCCGCATCCGCTTCAAGGTATCGGAGCGGACGGTGCGAGGAGCGATGGCAACCCACGGCGTGTCCATGAGCGACAAGGGCCGACCGCTGGTCATCCTCGCCGCCATCTACCGCTCCACGCCCCCGAAGTGCCGGACCATGACCACCAGCCTCGCTGACATCGCCCGCCGGACCAAGGTCACACGGCAGCGGGTCAGTCAGGTCTTCGAGGAGGCGAAGTCGCTTGGGCTTATCATGCCCAGCTTGACACCCGGCATATAAGTTGCTACAATGACTTGTCAAGGAGACTCACTCATGAAGATCATCGACGCCCGGCGTGAACACATCACCCTGCTGAACGAGATTCTCAAGAAGGCCAAGCGGGACGACCGCGACCTCCGCGCATGGCTGGGCGATCCCGCCCGCCACCTCATGAAGCACTTCATCCATTCGGTGGAACGCAAGCTGAACGACGTGGCCGCCCTACAGTGCGACGGCTGCGGAGTCTTCGTGCTGGAGAGCGACCTCGTTACCGTGTCCACCCGCTTCGCAGAGGATCAGAACCCCGCCGAGTCGCTCATCTGCCCCGACTGCATCCTCTGCCCGCCTGACGAGGCCGACCGATGAGACGACGACGTAAGATCCGCGTGTGCAAGGTGACAAGAAGCGACAACGGGTTGAGCGACAACGACACCTGCGAGACGTTGTACTTGCACGTTGCCGAGGTCGATGCGAACGGTGCAAGACGCCGACCCAGTGCATGGATGTACATCACATACGACGGCGGTCCCAAGGGGGCACGAATGATCAGGCTCTTCAAGCCGCCCTTTGTATCCCATGTCATAACTGGGTTCACGCTAACCCTGCCGCCGCACGATCCGAAGGACTTCTTCTGAGGTCAACCGACGCCGACACTGACTCGGCGTTCTACCGCAAGCATCAAGGAGACTCACATGGTCAAGACGAAGAAGACGACATCCGATTCTGAGAAGCTGCGCGAGCAGCTACTGACGTTCTACGCCGAGGTCGAGGCCTCGGACGGGGAAGAGGTGGACGCCGCGAAGTGGTTCAAGCCGGGCCGCTACATCGACATCCCGCGTGACCTGTACGAGGCCATCCCGGCGATGAACGCGACCACCATCAAGGCGATGGAGACGCAGTCGCCGGCACACGCCCGCTACTGGCAGGAGGAGGAGAAGGTCAGCGACGAGCTGCTCTTCGGGGAGGGCTTCCACTGCGCCACCCTCGAGGCGATTGAGTTCCCGAAGCGGTTCGTCCTGTGGCCGGACGAGCGACCCGACGTGAAGATGAAGAAGGGCGATCCCCTTCCACCTGGAGGTCGCCGCAGCGGCAAGACGTGGGACTCGTTCCAGCAGACGCACCTGCCCCGCAAGGTGATCCGCGAGAAGGACTACAACTCCATCCAGCAGATGGCCGAGGCCCTGCACTCCCACCCTGAGATGCAGATCCTGCTCGCCCGCCGCCCGATCTTCCGCGAGGTCACGCTCATCTGGGTGGACGACCACACGGGCATGCTGTGCAAGGCCCGCGCCGACGTGCTGATCGACGACGAGCATCCCACCCTGATCGACTACAAGACGACGGCCAACTCCAAGCCGGAGGTGTTCGGGACGCAGGTCTACAACTACGGCTACGACATCGGTGCCGCTCACTACTGCATGGGTGCGCGGGCGTTGCAGCCGGACAAGACGCTGCCCAACATGATCATCCCGGCCATCGAGAAGAAGCCGCCGTTCAAGCCGGTCATCTACCGCGTGGACATCCCGACCATGCGGCTCGGCTGGGTCCGCACCCGCTCCGGCATGGACCGCTACGCCGAGTGCCTCCGCACTGACCAGTGGCCCGGCTACGGCGACGACAAGATCATCGACATCAACGCCCCGAGCTGGGCGCTGAAGCAGTACAACATCAGCACCGAAGGGGCATCATCATGACGAGGGGCAGCTACCTTCCGACCGGAGCCGAACGAATGCTCGGCCAGATGATCGGGGACCGCGTCGCGGAGCGGACCACCACCAACTACATCAACTCGTACCGCGACGCCAGCGGTGCCGGCCCGAACTGCGACCCGCCGCTGCCCATCACCGCGCTCAGGATGCCGAGCGAGAACATGGTCTGCTTCGACGGCTCGAAGACCGACGTGCGGTACGCCTACGGCTGGTGTACCACCAAGGACGAACTGGGGACGTGGTGGAGCTACCGCGTCATCGTGCTGAGTCAGGCCTGCATCGGTGACGACTTCGACATGTGGGAGGGACACTCCCAGCGACAGCAGGCCAAGGCACGGGCCAAGGCCAACGCGATGGTTCAACAAACGAAGTGGAAGGAGCAGTCATGAGCCTCGTCTACGCAATCGGATTCCTCGTCTGTGGGATCGGCCTTCTGGTCGTGGTGTTCCAAGCACTGCGTGACTGGGGCAAGAGCATCCACCGGTCGAACCCCGCATGGCTACCCGCTTATGTGATCACGGTCGTTGGGATCATTGGCACACTCGTTTGGTTCTTGATTACAGGAGGTCCGGTATGACGACGAAGACCAAGACGAAGGACGACACGCCGATGGACACCGAGGAGGTGAGCGAGGGCTTCACCGACGTGCTGCCTGACGACGTTCACTCCGAGACTGCCGGCCTGTCACTGGCCGAGCGGCTCGAGCGCATCCGGCAGGCGCGCGGGTACATCCAGAAGGAGATGATCAAGAGCGTCGGCCACTCGGCCGTCACGCACGACCACCTGCTGGAGGTGGTGCGCCCGCTGTTCATCATGTGGGGCGTCCGCTGGAAGTCGGTGGCCTGCGAGCTGATGGCCCACGACGTGGTGCAGTACGAGAGCAACGGCAAGCACGTCGTGATCTTCACCGAGCTGCTCCGCTGGACGTTCCGGTTCAAGAGGACCGAAGACCCCGACCCGCGCGGCGACCAGCGGCAGAAGGCCGTGGACTACGAGGACGTGATCGTGGTCAGCCGTGGGCTCGACCGGCAGGCCAAAGATGCTGGTGGGGCAATGACTTACGCCGAGAAGTACGCCCTGATGGAGGTCATGAACCTCGGCAGGGGCGACGACCCCGACCTGACACCGGTTGACCTGTCTCCACAGATTCCTGCCGAGATCGAGGCCCGCGTCGCCACGATCCGGGGTATCCTTGACGCCGATGAGGGCGTCTCCGACACCGATGCAGCACTGCGTGACATCGCCACCGGCTGGGGCAAGCACTACGGCCGCAAGGTGCAGTCCATCTACAGCCTCGGCCCCGACGACCTCGACCGTACCATCCGCCAGCTCACGCGCAAGGCCGCGCCGAAGCCGACGAAGAAGGTGGACGAGAAGCCGGCCGACGACAAGGCTGACCCCGATGTCATCCCCGGTGTCAAGGACAGCGACATTCCCTTCTGAGCATCGAGGCTCCGGCTGGGCGGTACGGCGCCCCCCTGACGCGCCCGGCCGGGCCTCACTTGTACCTGGAGACTGACGCATGGACGCGAAGAAGAGCATCACCAAGAAGTGGACCGCCTCCCTTGCCAAGACTGAGACGACCATCATCAAGAAGCTGTTCCTCGACGCCGACAGCGCCGTGTCCAACCTGCGTGAGCATCTGGTGATGTTCGACAAGCGGCTTGGCCCGGAGCTGATGGGCTACGACTCGTTCAAGAAGTGGGCCATCGCCTGCATGCCGTGGACGGCTCGCCGCTGCCACCAGCTCCTCGAAGAGGGTCAGGTCGAGGCCCGCATCACGAAGGTCGGACCACTGCACGACGAGGAGATCCCATCGTCGCACCTGCTCGCGGTGTCCACCGTCCCCGAAGACAGGCAGGCCAACACCTACCAGCGGGCGGTCGACCTCGCCAATGAGGGCAACGAGGGCGAGACGATCGTCCCGAAGGCGAAGCACATCAAGGCGGTGGTCCGGCAGGTGAAGGCCAGCCTGCCCGTCACAGACAGCCGTGGGACAGCCGTGAGCAACGGCGAGTCCAAGGAGGTCTGGATGGGGGCCTCGGGCTTCGACGCCGTGCTGGGCGTCCTAGCCCGCCTGAAGACCGACCTCACGGTGCTGGCGACCACGCCGGCCGGCGCCATGCTCCCGCAGGAGATGACCGACATCGAGTCGGCACGCACCAAGATCTACCAGCTCGTCCGGCACTGCCGCCCGTTCGCGGAGTGCATCTACTGCAACGCCACCGGCACCAAGGGAGGCAAGACGTGCCGAGCCTGCAAGGGCAGGCGGTGGCTCAACGAGGCCATGACCAAGCAAGCACCAAAGGAGACTCACAATGACACTGCTACAACTGAGGCCGTACCAGCGTGACTGCAACGACGCCACGATGCAGGCGTTCGCTGACTACCAGCGGACGCTGATCTGCGCGCCGACTGGCACCGGCAAGACCGTCGCGTTCTGCCACCTGATCGACAGGGTCTGCGTCAACGGCGACCGCTGCTTGGTGGTCGCCCACAAGGACGAGCTGATCCGCCAGTCGTGGAAGGCCGTCTTTGACATCACCCACGAAGAGCCCGGCGTCGAGAAGGCCGCCGACTACGCCGACCGCGAGGCGTCGATGTACCCGCACATCAACAAGAAGCGGGTGGTCATCACCTCGGTGCAGACCATGAACTCGGGCAAGGGTGACGACCGCCGGATGCACACGTTCGACCCGATGGAGTTCGGGCTCGTCATCATCGACGAGGCCCACCACGCCGTGGCCGACACCTACCAGCGGCTGATCAACCACTTCTGCACCAACCCACGGCTCCGCGTCGCCGGGTACACCGCCACGCCTGACCGCGCCGACGAGCTGGCGCTGGGCAAGGTGTTCCAGTCGGTGGCCTACGACTACGAGCTGCCCGAAGCCATCAACGATGGGTGGCTGGTTCCGATCCGGCAGCAGTTCGTTGAATGCACCGGGCTCGACCTGTCCGGCGTGAAGACCACCGCCGGTGACCTCAACCAAGGTGAGCTGGCGTCCATCGTGGAGGAGGAGAGGCACCTCCACGCCATGGTCGGCCCGACCATTGACATTGCCGGCGACCGGCAGGTCATCTTCTTCTGCACCACCGTGAAGCAGGCCCAGCGGGCGACCGAGATCTTCAACCGGCACCGCGAGGGCGCGGCGTTCATCATCCACGCCAAGACACCGGAAGAGGAGCGGCGTCACCTGGTGAAGCAGTTCAAGGCCTGCGAGCTTCAGTACTTCTGCAACGTGGGCATCGCCACCGAGGGGTTCGACTGCTCGGCCGAGGTGGTGGCTGTGGCCCGCCCGACCAAGAGCCGCCCGCTCTACACCCAGATGGTGGGCCGGGGCACACGCCCACACCCGCTGATCGTCCAGACGCTGAACAACAGCGAAGGTGGCGGGCGAGAGGAGGTCAACTCTGCGGCTGTCCGCAGGCAGACCATTGCCGAGAGCGAGAAGCCCAACATGCTGGTGCTGGACTTCGTCGGCAACAGCGGCCGGCACAAGCTCATCCACGTCGGTGACCTGCTCGGCGGGAAGTACGACGACGACGTGCTGGACGCCGCCGAGAGGAAGGCCCGGGCCAAGGGCCTGCGTGGGCTGGACGTGGACATGGACGAGGAGCTGCTCGAAGCCGCCCAGCAGATGGGTGAGCTGGGCGAGCGGCGTCGCAAGATGGTCCGCATCTCGGCCCAGTGGAAGACCCGCGACGTGGACCCGTTCGATGTCTACGACGTGCGGCCTGAGCGAATCAAGGGCTGGCACATCGGTCGGCCCCTGACCCCGAAGATGATCGCCGCGCTGAAGAAGTTCGGCGTGGACGAGAAGCGGGTGTCGGTGATGACCTTCCAACAGGGCAGCCAGCTCATGGACACGCTGATCACACGCATCCGCGAAGACCTGTGCAGCTACAAGCAGGCCAAGCTGCTCGCCAAGTTCGGGCTGCCCATCGACGTGGGCTTCAAGGAGGCCAGCTCGATGATCGACAGAGTTGCAGGTAGCGAGGGCGGCAAGTGGAAGGTGCCGGCAGACATGCTACGATCCTGATACCTCATGCAAGGAGACTGGGGTACACCACCTGTTCACGATTGCAAGCCGCCGGGTACAAGGCCTGTGAGCAGAGGCACCCAGCCACGTTGACCCAGCCTCACGTTGTGTGAGTCTCCTGCCCGCGTCGAGGAGTCGGCGCGGGTCTTTTTATTCACATTGCCCAGATCCCCCCCTTGCACAAGTCGGAAGACTCTGTACTTTGCGGGTATGAACCTCCTTCCCACTCTGCTACTGTTATCGCGCCGCCAAAAACCATCTGGGAAGGTAGTTCATGGCGGCGACCTCGAACACCCGGCGGGAGCATTCACCCCGCCGGGTGCTTCTTCTTTACCCCCCCACAAGATGGCGCGCGGTCCCTACGGCCGCGCGCTGTCATTCAGTCCTTGCCGCTGGGCCGGTCACTCATGGATGGGTCCGGCCCGGCGGTTCTTTGACAGTTCGTCGCACGGTACTACTCCCGCACGGCAACGTGCCGGAGGCGCAAGCCGCCCCAACCACCTCGAAGAGGTGGCCCGATAAGGCGGCCGGTGATTGGAAACTGGCGTCGGGCTGTGAACCGACGACGAACTACGATAGAGGCCCCAAGACCCGAAGGCCACTGCGACCCGGCAAGGAAGCTGGACTATAGCGAAGCGTGCGCCGAGAGAGGAGACTCACCCGTGAGCGACGACGACTTCACGAAGTGCTGGCAGTACCAACAGGCCCTGCGGATGCAGCCCGCACAAGACCAGATCTACCGGCGGGTGTGGCATAAGGACGTGGTGATCGAACGTGTCGCCCGGGAAGACGACGACCCAGCGAACGTCCTCGACCGACAGTTCCACATCGACACGCGGGTGCAGTTACCTGGAGGTGGTTGCTTCACCTTGCAAGAGAAGGCCCTGAGCCACAGCCTGATCCATTGGAACACGTTCACCGTCGAGTACCACCAAGACCGCCGCGACCCCACCGTGCCGGGCGAGTTCTTCCACCTCGCCGCCCAGTTCTACCTGTCCGGCTACCTCGACGAGACGGGGGAGGACTACGAGTTCTGGAACATCATCAAGTGGCCTGAGTTCCTGACGTGGCACAAGGAGCTGTACGGGGACAACCCGCCGCTGCACGACAACAAGAGCAGTTGGGCCGACTTCATCTACCCGAAGCTCGACCTGATGCCGATCCACCTGTTCCACTGCCGGAGCGTGGACTTCGACACCATCCCCGAGCTGCTGGAGACAGGGCGGCAGATGGACTTCAGCGAGATCGACAGACGAATCGAAGAAGGCAGTGCCTGACGCCAACGGCAAGCTGGAGCACCGCACCGCTCAGGCGTTCGCGCGGATGAACAACCGGGTCAAGGCGCTCGAGGCCACCGGGATCCCCAAGCAACAACTCGAAGACCTCACCAAGCTGGCGCCGGAGGTGGCGTCGCTGCTCAAGAGGGTCAGCCGCATCGAGAACACCCTCGTCCACCACCGTGACATGCGGGAGAACTCCATCGAGAACGACTTCATCGTCGCCAGTGAGATGGTGCTGATCAGGGACCGGGTGCTGACGCTGGAAGGGAAGCTGGCATGCGTCCAACAACAGAACGAATCAACTGCCCGACCTGCGGATCCGACTGCGTCCGCTCCAACAACGGATGGTGGCGAACCGCCAAGCACCGCCGGCTGCTAGACGCCGAGCGAGAAGACCTGATGGCCGCAGCCGCGCGCGAGGTCGACCTTGAGGTCGAGCTGGAGGAGGCGGCGAGGAAGAACGCGGCGCTGCACAAGGAGGTCAACACGACCCGCGAGCACTCCCAGAGACGGCAGCAGCTCCTGCTGCAAGAGCAGGGCGAGAAGAACGCCGCCGTCGAGGAGCGGATGCGGGTGCAGCACCAGTTCCACGCCTCTTGGCAGGCCGTGATCAAGATGATCGATCGGGACTGGAACGCGCCGGGACTGACCTCGGACATCTCCCGCGTCGTCAACGACTCACACGTTGCCGTACCTTGAACGTCTTCTTCCTCACCTGCGTGACCCCGCCGGTCAGCGCGATGCGGGCGTCCTCGTCCATGACAATGTCCAGGTTGAACAGCGGCACCTCAACCGGCTTGCCGGCGAGCAGTAGGCCCATGTCCTTCTCGTCGAGCCTGATCCGGGCGTTGTTCATATCTTCGGAGGGGGTGGGTCGTCGATGGGGTCCGGGCCCGGCACCTCAGGCTCGTCGATCGATTCCTTGAGCAACACCTTCACCTCCGGGTCCAGCGTGATCTGGAACTGGTGGGTGGGGTTCTCTTGGTTCGGCCAGTTGATGCTGATCCCGTTGGCGAGGAGCTGGGCAACGAGCTTCTCACCGATCTGGATGCGGATCACATGAACACTGCTGACGCTGTCGGTCATAAGGGCTGTCCTTGAAGCTGGTCGACTGAGATGGTCACGTCGCTCACAGCATACGGTGGATCAAACTGCGGCAGGACCGCAACCACATCCGCCGTCGCCAAGGCCACGGCGGCAGGGCGATTGGCAGCGAAGAGCTTCTTGTCCGTCAGGATCGTGTCGATCAGGTCGGACTGGCCCGGCCCTCTGGCCTGCTCCACCCACGCATTGACGTTGAACAGTGGCATCAGGTGTCGAACTCGAACTCTACGTCCATCTCAGTATCGTCGGTCGTGATCTGGCCCGCACCACCGTTGACCAGAACACGCCGCACCTCAATGATGTCACCGGCAACGAAGGTGTCAACCCCGACCGCCTGCGTGTCGTGGACTTGGTGCTTGTTGGCAACGCCCGGCGCGACCAGCGTGACGGTGTAGACCGTCGAGCCGTTCTTCCGCACTTGGAACTCGATGTCGCCGCCGCTGCCGATCACGTTCACGTCGATGCAGGCATTCATGCCGACGATGGAGCCGGGACGGTTCGGCGTGAATACGCCACCGTTGCCGTGGTTGGATCTCGTCAGCCCCTCCAGACTGCGGTTCGTGGCTGTGTTGGCGCTGGGGAAGCCCCACTGGCGGTTCTCCCGGCGACCGGCGAAGTTCACCAGCCGCAGGACGCTCTTGCCGTCGAGCAGCGTGGGGGTGATGTCGAGGCAGTTGACGCTGTTCACCGTGAAGGTGATGTCGGTGCCGACGTTGATGATGAAGTTGTCGTTGACACCAGAGCCGATGATCCCGCCGTCGAGGACGAGGATGTTGTCAATGTCGAGGATGTTCTGGCCGTCCATGTCCAACGTGCCAGCAGCGTTGATGTTGGTCCCGCCTCCGAAGATCACCGTGCCACTGTCGAGCACCGTGAACAACGTCCCACCCGCTGCGGCGTTGACAGTGAACGCACCGCCGTCGCCGCTGATCCCGATCAACGCGCCGAGGTCAATGGTGAACCCACCGCCGTCATGTGAGCCCGTCGCAGCCGCATTCCCACAGTGGAACCGGAAGCTCTGGCCGTCACCAGCCGAGGTCGCGTTCGCGCCCTCGAACTCCATGTCTCCCAAGTCGCCGGTCGCCCGCGTGACGCCCTTGAACGTGTAGATGTCCACACCGTCCGAGCCCACGGTTATCGTGTTCCTGCTGAACACGACCTGATCGGAACCGCCGATCTCGAAGGTCAGAATATCGTCGCCCGAACACCTGATCGAGGTGTCGTCGTCGGCGTCGAGGTCGATGCGGTTGCCGATCGGGAGCGCGATACCCGCGTCGGTGATCGTGAGGGAGAGGTCAGTGTTGACCTTGATGACCGCTGATGTGGTGTCGATGAAGACGAGGTTGGTGCCGGTGCCCGGCCCGATCCGGTTGTTGTCCAGCAGGATGATGTGGGACAGTGGGTTCAGCGACCGGCCGATCTCGACGACCGGGGTCGAGGCGCCCGTGACCCTGATCGCCGCGACCGCCCCGCCGTCAGTGACGACGAACGTGCCATCTGTGCCCGCACCGTTGCCGCCTCCCACAGTGAGCAGGATGCTGCCACCGTCGCCGCCGCCGCCAGTGCTGGCCCCACCACTGATGACGATCGGACTGCCGTTGCCGCTGCTGTTGCTGCCGCCCGTGATCGAGATGGCGTTGTTGCCAGCGGCGCTGACCATCGCCAAGATCGACTGCCCAGAGATAAGCACGGCCTCAAGGATGCTGCCCCCGCCCATGTTGATGTCGTTGCCGTCGAGGTCGAGGTCGACGTTGACAGTGACCAGCGCCTCCGCGACCTCCATCACCGTGGTGACATCGACGATGGTGTCCACCGTCTGACCAGAGGGTGCGGTGAACGTCATGGACGACGCCGTGGCGATGAACGCATTGGCGAACACGTCGCCGTCAACCTTCAGGTCGGAAGACCGGATGTGAACGAACGCAGGACCGCTGCCGTCGTCGTTGGTCCCACCCTGAAGCCTGATGATCCCGCCCGGCAGGCTGCTGCCTGATCTCGCATTGGTTGCGAACAGGTCGATATTGCCGCCGGTCGGTGTCGCACCGGGAAGCTGCGACCCGCCAGAGATCGTGACATCCCCAGCAGCACCAA
>Ga0114950_10000269_pt1 | contig 34041 bp, 31 predicted proteins | sample N075metaG_FD_83503 | JGI IMG/M metagenome (GOLD analysis project Ga0114950, IMG submission 83503) | Deep subsurface microbial communities from Kermadec Trench to uncover new lineages of life (NeLLi) - N075 metaG | ecosystem: Environmental > Aquatic > Marine > Ocean trench > Sediment | place...
CATGCCGCTTCACGGTACGATAAACACCGGACAGGTGGCGGAGCGGCTGAACGCGCCGGTCTCGAAAACCGGTATGCCCTTCGGGGTATCGTGGGTTCGAATCCCACCCTGTCCGTTTGCGGTCCGGACGTCTGGCGGCCCCTAGTCGGTGGCCTTCTCGATCGCGTTGAGCAAGTCCTTCGCCGCCTCCTCGTTGCCGGCGACGTAGACCTCCAGCCTGGTGACCTTCTTGCCCTGCTTGAAGGCCTTGACCCGGACGGTCTTGTCCAACGCGGTGCGACCTTCCACGATGGCCTCGCGCGTGTCGATCGCCTCGTTGTCGACCGTATAGCCGGCGTCCTTGACGGATTCGAGAGCTGCCTTGTGGACGGCATCGATGTTGTCGGAAATGTAGCAGCTCAGGCTCTGGTTGATGCCGACGGAGTAGAGCGTGCCCTGCTGGGTCGTCCCCTGTCCGCAGCCGGCCGTGACCGTGACGAGTGCGAGCAATAATGCGATGGACAGTCGTGTCGTGTAGGTGTTCATGGGCGCCACTATACCCGCTCTTCAAGACGTCGAGTTGCGTCGAGCCGCGGGCGAGTTCGCTACCGATCGCTCGGCCGTGCCACCCGTGAACGCGATAACCCACCTGTTCCACCAGACACCCACGTGTTCCACCAGACACCCACGTATGGCGCCAGACGCCCACGTGTGGTGCGGCTCGTCAGAGACCGATGGGGAGTTCCGCGAGGTCGGGTTCCGGGAGCGCCGGGGGTTCCGGGGGCGGCGGTTGCTTCGGACGCAGTCGCAACCGCAGCAGCGCGTATTGCAGTTGCAGCGACGCCTCGATGAGCTGGTCCAGGTCGATCATCACGTGCTCGATCTTCGTGGACATGAGGTCGAGGTCGGGCGGAACGGTCGGCGGCGCTTGTTCGGGCACCGGACCAGGTATGACGGCCGGCGGCGCTGGGGTCGGCGCCGGCGGAGCCGCGGGAGCCGGGACAGCCGGGTCAGCCGGGTCAGCCGGGGCAGCCGGGGCAGCCGGGCGGGCATCGGAGCCGAGGGCAGGCACCTGGGCGAACGCAGGCGTTACGAAGGAGATGACCGCCGGGCGCGGCAGCGACCGCGGCGGCGCCACGTTCGCGGCGACCGGCCGGGCCTCTGCCGGTTCGTCCGGCGGCGCGCATCCGGCGGCAACGGCCGACGCCATCGCGACCATCACACCCGACACGGCCGCCCGTGCGAAACGACTAGCCATTGCGGTCGGGCCCCCCGTTGCGCCACCGGATGTTCGTGATGTCCAGCCGGTACGACCCGTTGGCGGCGCGGACGAACTTGCCGTCCACCGAGGTCACGTCCTCCAGCCGCCCCCGGGCCCGGCGGACCGCCTCCTTCTGTGCGTCGAGCATCGCCCGGTCGCGGTCGGACGGGACGAAGACCCAGATCTCGCGGACCTGCACGCCGTCGGCGTCCCCGATCCGCGACGAGAAGATCGACGGCGAGAGCATTCGCACCCGGTTGCTGTAGCCGTAGGGCAGACCGTGCCACGCCTTGAGACTCGGCGGGTCGGTCAGCGCGACCTCGCCGATGATGTCGCCGCGGTGATCGACCGCGGCCAGCCGCATACCCAGTGTGCGGGCCACCTGGACCAGTTCGCGCGCGTCGCGCCAGTGCACCCGCAACGGCGGGGTGAAGTCACCGGTTCCCTCCAGGTCGTGGCCGAGCGGTCGGGCCTGATCTATCACCGGCGCCGGCGGCGAGGGCGCGTCGGGCCGTCGCGGGACCGTTTCGTTCAGCGATGCCGTCAGTGACGCCGTATGCTCGACGGGCGGCGCCGGCGCGCGGGCGGCCGTCGCGGGTTCGGGCGCCGGTCGCGCGACCGGCGTCTCTGTGGGCTCCGGCAGCGAGGCCAGTCGCTGCGGCGCGCCGCGTGCCGGCTCGACTACGCGCTCCAGCGGCAACGGCGCCGGTACCGGCCTTGACGGGGGCGACGGCGGCGGCTCGGTCATGACGGGCTGGACAGGCGGCGCGTCCTCGGGGTCGATCGACGCGATCTGGATCGGCATCACGGCGGGCGGCGCGCTCGGCGGCGGCCCCGGGCGCGTCGAGCCTCCCAGCAGCATGTACAACACCGCCGCGTGCAACACAACACTCAGCCCCAGCCCGATCACGAAGTTCGATCGCTTCATCTATGGGACCTCCCGGACCTCGATACTGAGTTCCACCTCGGCGGTGGCCAGCTGGGCCATCACGCGAACCAACCGCTGGGTCGGCACCATCCGGTCCACGCGCAGGATCGCCGTCGGTCCATCCACCGCGCCACCGACCTCGGGCAGCGTCACCGGCTCACCGTCCACGAGGATCTCGTCGAGGGTGATGGTGACGACCGTCACCTTGTCGCGTGTCACGACGGCAATCCCCTGCCCGATCTCGGTAACCTCCACGGGCAGCGCGAGGACCAGTTGTGTCTGTGAGAGGATCGCGATCACTGCCCCAAGTGACAGGAACGCGAGGTCGATCATCGAAATGAAGATACGTGCCTGCATGAATCGTCGATCACTCCCGGGCGACCAGATCGCATGCGTACGAACCGAATCCCGCGATGAGCGCGGTAACGAGCCCCACGCCGGTGGTCGTGTAGGCCGTGCCGAGCCCCGCGACGATGCGGTCGATGTCGATGCCGCCCGCGAAGCCGCCGAACGCCTGGGTGAACGCCCACACGGAGCCGAGCAGGCCCAGCGAAACCGCGATCCCGCCGAGCGGTTCGAGCTGCCGCCGCCAGGGCGGCTTGTCGAGGTTGCGGAACTCGCCACGCACCGCCGCAAACAGGTACGCGAGGCACAGGCCGACGACCGCGATCGAGACCGCCAACTGCGGGTAGAGGAAGATCCCCAGCGTGTCGAGCAGACTGGCGGTCACGACGCTACTCCATGCTCTTGAGGCTGACGACCGGCATCGGCAGCGTGACTGCGATCCGCATCGCCTCGGCGGCGAAACGCCGGTTCACCAGCGTGTCGATCGCACCGAACACGCTGTGCCGGGCCTCCTCGCGACTCGACTTGCTCACGATCGGCGTGTTGATGTCCGGAATCGGCCAGCCGTGGCGCATGCTCAGGATCAGCATGCGGGAGAAGAGTCGATCGCGTTCGTCGCGAAGCGACAGCAGTTGCGCCTTCGTCACGGGCTCGGCCGAGCCGCCGCCGTTGCGGGCCTCGTCCATCGCCTTGTCCATGAGTTCCGCGGTGTCGCGGTCGATACGGCGGACCTGCCGGATGAGCCGGTTCAGCAGTGCCTTGTCGGCCTTCTCGGTGACCTGCGCGGCAGGCTTCGCCGTGCCGTCCTGTGCGGCGGCGAGCGGGCCCAGCAGCAACGGGCTGACGACGGCGATGACAAGCGTGATCGAGAGACGTTTCATGACTGTTACTCCGAACTCGTGGGTGGTTTGATCTTCGCGCGGTAGTGCGCCATTTCGCGCTCGACGTCGAGGTCCAGCGCCAGCGACGACTGGTCCACCTGCACGGCGATGTTGTCGCCGACCAGCTCGATCTGGTCGGAGAGGCTCAACGCCACCTCGTCCATGCGCTCGCCGAACTCGGCGGCCTGCTCGGCGATCATCGCCAGCTCCGCGATCACCGGGGCGAGCTGGGTCCCGGTATCGCCGAGGCCGCTGAGCACGCGGGCGATCTCCTCGGCGCCGACGACACCGTTGAGGATCTCCACGTAGGTGCCCAGGAACTCGCTCTGCTGGGCGAGGATCGTCCGTGCCTCCTCGGTGCGGAAGGCCGCGGAGATGAGCTGGGTGGACAACCCGTCGAGCGCCTCGGCGGTCTTGGCGAAGATCCGCATGCGTGCATCGGACAGGTCGATGGTGCCCATCTGGGTCTTCAGACGCATGAGCCGCAAGTGGTGGGCGAACACGATCTTGAGTCTCTGCCGGCGACGCGGATCCGGCTCGTCATCGATCGCACGTACGAGCTGCCCCAGTTGCCGCTCGTGCTCGGCGATCTGCTGCTTCATCTCGATCTTCGGCTTGCCGGCCGGCCCGGTGGCCATGAGCATGCGAACGCGGTCGATGGTCTGGCCGACCTGCGCCTCGGCGTCGAACAGCGGCGTGCTGTCGAGCCTGGCGACGAACTCGGTGAGCTCCATCGAGAGACCCTGCAGGGCGCCCATGAGCGCACGTTTGTCGACCTGCTCCGACTGCAACAGCAGGTTGACCTCGGTGAACCGCTCGCTGAGCTTCGTGTCCCGGAGGGGCTCGGCGAGCGACTGCGTCGCGTCGGTGATGACTTGGTTGAGCCGCTCGATGTCGATGAACTGCTCGCGGTCGGCCTGCTGGGCGACGGCGACCGGGGTCATGAGCATCGCGGCCCCGACGCACATCAGCGTCATCTTCTTGGTCAGGATCGTGGCGTACATCTGCATTGCCCTCACCGGTTGGATTGATTGAGTCGGACGAGTGACCCGTCAGCGGCTGCGAGTTCGGACCCGTCGCCCCCGGAGGCACCCAACACGCCCCCCCGCAGCTTCGGGTCGACGATCGCGGCCCAGGCGTCTCTCGCGACCGCCACGCGGCCCTGGGCGTAGGCCTCGAAGCCCTCCGCCAGCGCCCCGAGATCGCGGGCCCGGTTCACGTCCGCATCCCTGGTGTACGACGTCGCCGCGACGCTGAAGTGCTGCAGCGCCTCGGAGAACTCGCCGAGCATCAGGCGTGCCTTACCGGCCATCTCGTGCGCTCGCGGGTCGCCCGGATCGGCGGCGAGCAGCCGGTTCATTGCCGGCAGCGCCACGTCGGCCTGGCCGGTCCGGATCTCGACCTCGGCCATGAGCAGTTCGTATTCCTTGCGTTCCGCGGCGTTGTCGAGCGTGGGCTCCGCGCTCGCCAGCCACTGCCGGGCCGTTACGGCGTCGTTTTCGCCCAGGCTCGCATGCGCCCCGGCGAGCATGGCGTCCGTCGCCGGCATGTTCGAGGCGCCGCAGCCACCCAGAAGCAATGCACCGATCAAGGCAGACGCGGTCGTTGGCATCTTCATCAATGATCCTCCACTGAAGTCTTGCGTGGGCCGGAGCGGACTCGCGAGATGGTCCGTCTCCATCACGACCGCATCGGGCACACGGCATTCCGCGCATTCCGATCCGATTCAGATTAATTCTCCGTGGCACGGTTGACGTCGCGACAGCGACGTCGGCCGTGTCTTCGACGTCGCTCCACGGCCGAGCTCGCTTCGCGAGCTCAACCGTGCCACCCTTTTGCTACTGCTCGGTGACCAATCCGGCGATGTACCGCCCGATGCTGATCGACGCCGTCGCGGCCGGTGACGGGGCATTGAGCACGTGCACCATGTGGTCGCCACGGGTGATCCGGAAGTCGTCGACGAGCCCGCCGTCGGCATCCACCGCCATCGCTCGCACGCCGGAACCGCCCGGCTGCAAATCCCGTGCAGTGATCTCCGGGACAAGTTGCTGCAGGGCCCGGGCCGCGACCCGGCGGCTCAGCGAGCGCGTCAGGTCAACGAGGCCCGTGCGCCAGTGGGCGGCGGCCATCCGCCAGGCTCCGCGGTACCGCAGGAGATCCATCGCGTCGCGTGGCGCCGGCCGTCCGCGCCGGTAGCCGTGGCGGTTGAGCGTGACCACCGCGCTGGGCCCGGCCTCGACCACGCCGGTGATGCGCCGTGTGAGGTGTACGCCCAGGAACGGCAGCACCGGATCGGGCACGGGGTAGATCAGGTGCCGCACCAGCGATGCCCGGTCCGGTTTCAGCCGCCAGTACTCGCCGCGGATCGGCACGATCCGGCAGTCGGGGACCACGCCGCACATGACCGCGACCCGGTCGGCCTGCAGGCCGGCGCAGTTGACGATCGTCGAGCAGGCGACTTCGCCGCCGGCCGTCTCGAGGACGATCGCATCCCGGTCGCGGCGGACGGCGAGGACGCGATGGCCCCGCCGCACCTCGCCGCCGGCGTGACGCACGACCGAAGCCATCGCCTGCGCCACGGCCACGAAGTCGACCACCCCGGTGGCGGGCACGTGCAACCCCCCCACACCCGCGACGTGCGGCTCATAGTCGCGCAGCCCGTCGGCGTCGAGGCGGCGCAGGCCCTGGATGCCGTTGGCAATCCCCCGCTGCTCCAGGACGTCGAGCCGTTGCATCTGGTCGTGATCGGTGGCGACGACGACCTTCCCGCATCGCTCGCAAGCGATGCCGTGCTGCTCGCAGAAGCGGTACATCGCCTCGCGCCCCTCGACGCAAAGCCGCGCCTTGAGCGATCCGGGGCGGTAATAGAGACCGGCGTGGATGACGCCGCTGTTGTGACCGCTCTGGTGGGCGGCGATCCGGTCCTCGGCTTCGAGGACGACCACGGAAGACGACCCATCCTCGACGAGCGCCATCGCGGTGGCCAGTCCCACGATCCCACCACCGATGATCGCCGTGTCGAACCGCTGCAAGTCGTCAGGGCCCCGTCACGCCCGCGGCGGATCGCGAAGTCAGGATCTCGCGGACCGCCTCGATGATGACTTCCGGCTCGGCGAGCCGGCCGACGCCATCGGTGCGGCAGGCCTGCCAGCCCTGCCCCGGCTCGATGATCCGGCAGCCGTCGGCGCGGAGCTGCGCGACGTTGCGCTGCGTGGCCGGCTGGTTCCACATGACCTCGTTCATGGACGGTGCCAGCAGCATCGGCTGGCGTGACCACTCGACGGCGGACGCGATGAGGCTCACCACGTCGTCGGCGCGGCCGGCGGCAAGCCGGGCGAGCATGTCCATGGTGCATGGTGCGATCAGCATCGCGTCGGCCGCCTTGGCGAGGCTGATGTGCTGCGGGTCCTGGGACTCGATGTGCTCCCACGGGCTCGCGTACACCGGGCGACCGGACAATGCCTGGAAGGTCAGCGGTGCCACGAACCGCGTGGCCGATTCCGTCATGACGACCGTGACCTCGACGCCGTCCTGCGCGAGCCGGCTGACGACGTGCGCCACCTTGTAGCACGCGATACCACCGGTGACACCGACGATCACGCGTCGCGCATCGTTACTGCCGGGTCCGGATGGCCTGCGGTCGTCCACTGGAATGAACGTCTGACTGGGGGGGGATAGATAGCGGGGGATAGATAGCGGGGGACAGATAGCGGGAGCGGATCGGGGAGGGACGGGTTCGTCGGCTACCCGGGGACCGAGCAGCCCTTTATGGGATCGTAGCCCGTGTCCGTGAAGTCGGCCACGATCTTGCCCTCGACGATCTCTTCGATCACCAGTTCGAGATCGGTACGGCCGCGTCGCGGGACAAGCGGTCGCGCGCCGTCAAGAACCAACTCCTTGAGGCGGTGCTGGATCAGCGCGGTCAGCTTGAAACGACCGCCAAGGCGGTCCACGATATCGTCACTCTTCAGCGCTTCGATCATGTGTGTGGGTATCCGTGGAGGTGCGGAATCGATTAGTATAGCCTCGCCGCCCTTCGAGGCAATCGGGGCTCCGGCGACGGGTGTTCCAAGCCCTCGACATCCATGGATCAGGCACATAGCCCAACGCGATGCCCCGCCCGCCCCTGGAGCCGGCCCCTTGAAGAGCCGTTCCCGGAGCGGTCACCGGCCGTGGTCGGCGCGCCGTGAGCACGGTACAGTGCAACACGGGCACGCCACGGCGGCCGCGACGCCGCGCGGCCCTGCGTAGGGGTGTGCGGTGGCTCGTGGTTGCTGCCGTCATCATCGTTCCCCTATGGGCGACCGGTTGCATGGAACGGCTCTTCTACCATCCCACGCGCGCCCGGACGGCCCCGCCGCCGGAGCTGGCCGATGCCGAATCCGTGTGGTTCGCCTCCGGCGACGGGACGCGGCTGCACGGCTGGCTCATCCCGGCCGCCGACGGCACGCCGCGCGACCGGGCCGCCACCGTCCTGCAGGTGCACGGCAACGCCGGCAACATCGAGTCGCACCTGTGGTTCACGGAGTACCTGCCGGCGGCTGGTTTCAACCTGTTCATCTTCGATTTTCGGGGCTACGGCCGCAGCGAGGGGGCGGCCCGGCGTCGCGGGCCACTGATCGCCGACACCAACGCCGCCCTGGACATGCTGCTGGCCCGCCCGGACATCGATCCGGCGAGGATCGGCATGTACGCGCAGTCGCTCGGCGGCGCGATCGGCCTCAACGTCATGGCCGACCGTGCGGAACTGCGCAGCGGCCTGATCATGTCGAGCTTCTCGAGCTGGCGCGACATCGCGGCAGCCGCGGTGGGCGGCGATCCGCCGGGCGCGGTTGGCCGCGTGCTCGCACGAATCCTCATCCGGGACCACGACCGCCCCGACGAGGCCATCGCGAGGATCGACCGGCCGATCCTGATCATCCACGGCACCGACGACGACATCGTTCCCGCCAGCCACGGCCGCAGGCTCGCCGAGGCCGGCCCGACCGCCGAGCTCATGGAAATCGCCGGCGGCGACCACAACGGGCTTCGGGCAAGCCACCCGGAGATCGATCGATACGTCATCGAGTTCTTTCGCCGAACACTGGCCGAGCCGTAGTATCACGCGACGTGGACGCCGGCCCCGACTATCGCTTTCCCCGCAAGTATCGGGTGATCCACGCGCGGCATTTCGCCGTCGTGTTCGACGGCGGGGTCCGAGCGACGGCCGGCCCGCTGGTCGTCTGGGGCGCGCCCAACCAGTTGAGTCACTGCCGGCTCGGCCTGGCCATCTCGCGACGGGTCGGGACGGCGCCGGTGCGCAACCGCATTCGCCGGCTGATCCGGGAGTCGTTCCGGCTCATGCGCGATGATCTGCCGCGCGAGCCGCAGGGCTATGATGTCGTCGTCAGCGCGCGGCGTCACGAACCGATGACGCTTGACGAGTACCGGGCGGCGCTGGCCCGCGCCGTGCAAGCCGTGGAGCGCCGATGGCACGAGAAATCGAACACGCCCAACGGCAGGCCATAAGCCTGGCCGCGCGGCCGCTGGTGATGCTGGTTCGTCTGTACCAGGTGTCGCTCGGGCCGTTCATGGGCGGCCACTGCCGCTTCCTGCCCACCTGCTCGCAGTACGCGATCGACGCGTTGACGGCCCACGGGGCGTTGCGCGGATCGTGGATGACGGTGCGTCGGATCAGCCGCTGTCATCCGTTCGGCGGCGGCGGGTACGACCCGGTGTAGGAACCGACTGTGGCACGGGCGGCTTGCCCGCCCCTGCAGTCGTGCATCAACTCACGAAGAACAGGGGCAGACAAGCTGCCCCTGCCACAAGCAGCTGTTCAGCGCCGCTCGACGCCGGGCGCGCGATCGTCGATCCCCGCTTCCCGCTCGCGCAGCTGCTTCATGCGGAGGCGGTACGCTTCGAGCCCGGGCGGTTCCGGCAGCACGTTTTCGAACGGCACTCGGCTGCCCAGTTGATGACCTGCCAGTTGCGCGCGGAGCAGTGGCGCGATCAGGTCGTAGACCGCGACCTTCAAGTCGTCCGGGGCGCGATTGTATATCTGCAGCCGTTCGATCATGTCGAGTGACGTGTCCACCATCAATTCGGCGAAGACGGTCACCGCGCTGTTCTCGAGATCGCGAATGAGGTCGCCGAGCCGGGCGGTGCCGAGCTTGGTCACGAAGGCGTTGTAGTCGTTCCCCTTGAAGTACGCCGTGACCTTCTTGGCGAACGACATCGCGTCCTGCAGGACCTCGGGCCGGTTCTGTCCGAGACCGATACGGAACGCGTAACGCAGGGAGGCGAAGACGTCGCTCGCCGCCAGGTGCGGCTGGAACTCGTACTCGCCCCTGATCTCCTTCCACACGAAGACGTCCAGCGGCTGGGCGTAGAGCGGGTCCGGCATCTGGGGATTGCCCATGCCGTACAGGTCGTTGAGGCGGTCGAGGTAACGCTGAGCGAGTACCACCTCGCCGGAGCGATACAACTCCCTGACGGAAGAGCTGAGGAAGTTCTTGTGGAACCCCATGAACATGTCGGCGCCGGTGCCACGAGTGGTACGGTGCTTGAGCGAGTACTGCTCCCAGTACCGGTCGATGACGTCGATCCACCGCGGGTCGGGCAGCCGTGACACCCAGTCGGTCGAGAACGGGTCGAAGCTGATCCGCCCCCAGCGGGCGAGCCCCTGCATCGCCTGCAGCGTGAGCCGGTCGTTGTTGACGATCCGGTAGACGTCGTCCTCGTTGAGCGCGATCCTTTGCTCGGATTCCGACCCCTTCAGCGACCAGTAGAGCGCGTGCGCCTGGCCGTGCCGCCAGTCGATGGGTCCGACGTCACGCGTGTACTCGTACATGAGCTGCGGGTCCATGTTGTAGTCGTCGATCAGCACGCGTTTTCGCACGTGCGCAAGCAGCGCCAACCACGCGTTCGTGTACGCCGGATCGGACGCGACCTCGTCGAAGACGACAAAGAACGGGTTGTTCTGGCGCGTGCTGGACTCGTAGTCGAAGAGCTGGGCATACATGGACTGGCCCTTGATCGCCGCCCATTCGGCGTACGCCTTCAGGAACGACCTGTCGAGGGTCAGGCGGTAGTCTTCCTCGTACGGTTCCAGTTCGACGCGGAGCTTCTCGACGAGTGCCTCGACGGCGGGAATATCGCGCACGAGCGCGTCGTACGATCCGGGGACGTCGGCGAGCATCTTCATCCAGTCGATACGCTGCTGCCAGCCGGGCGGTGGCGGGCCGAGAACCTCGTTCCACTCGCGCGCCAGCTCGCGCTTGTAGAAGAGGTGCGAGTCGTCGGAGACGCCCTCGATCTTGTGCGCGAAGAAGAACGAGAGCTCGCGATGCAGTTGCAGGTCGTTGGGGTTGTAGCGGAGGCCCCGGTTGCGGATCAGGTCGATCCCCTGCTTCACCCACTCCCACCGCTCCTCGTCGGTGTTGTGTGCGACCGAGATGTTGTAGGCCATGTTGTGGGCGTGAAAAGCCCACACTGCCGAAAATCGCGGCTGCAGCTTCGTGATCAGGTCGGCGTCGGCCATGACCTCGTAGTACAGGCCCTTCTGCTTATTCAGGTGGACCTTGATCCAGAGGTAGTCCACGATGACGCCGCGCAACACGCCGATCGCCGTACCCAGCGCCACGATCGGCGGCGCGCCGTCAACGCCCACGTCCGTATACCGCAGAACATGCTTCTCCGAGATGGCCGTCAACCGCGGCAACACGTTACCGCACACGACCGCCGCCCCGATGAGAACGACGCCGGCACCCGCTTGTACAAGTCGATCACGCGTCATGTCTTACACTCCGTGCCTTCGTGCCTCCGTGCCTTCGTGCCTTCTCCCCCCCCCTACCCGTGCCCGCTGTAGATCGCCAACTGCCGGTTGCGGATCGACAGATACCCGACCAGCAGCGCGATGCTCGACCACACGATGCCGATCCAGAACACACAGCTGGCAACAGAACGCCAGCCGATCAGCCGGCCCTCGACGAGGCTCTGCGTGGGCGTGTACTCCCCGAAGCTGTGCAGCACGAATACCAGGCCCTGGGCGATGGCCCGGATCGATGACTGGAACGCCCACAGGATGACCATGGGGATGTCGGTCTTGTCGAACTGGTTCCAGACCGGCGGGTAGTACTCGTCGAGCGACATCGCGAGGAACGGCCCCATCGTCGCCGCGAAGACGACCACGAAGGTCAGCAGGCAGGCAACGGGGAAGCTGAGGATCGTCGCCGCGGCCAGCCCGAGCATCGCGACGAACGCAAGCTTCACCAACGTCATGATCACCGCTCGACCGAAGTTGGCCTCGAAGCTGTCGACCTTGTACAGCAACTCGAAGTCGCCGTGTTCGAAGTTCAGTTCGCCGTAGCCCTGCTGGTCCGGCGGCGGGTTGTGCAGATTGACGATGGTCACGGACATCGTGCCATCGTCGCGGACCAGGTCGGTGCCCACGGGAAGCACGTGCGAGACCGTCGGGATGTATTGCCGCCGCAGCGCCGTGTCGGGCCGGTCGTTGAAGACAAAACCCACGGGATACGTCTCGTGCTCGTCGTCGCGCAGAATGTGGAACCGGTAACGCAGTGTGAGCGTTGACTGGAGTTTCTTCGCGGAGCCGAGGTTCTCAAAGAGGTACGTCCGCTGGTTCCCGCCGGGCCGCAGTTCTTCGATCGGCGGGACCGAACGCTGCTGCGTGACGAACACCTCCTGCATGTCGCGGGCCATGGCGCGTTTGACCGACAGGGCCACGTCGTGCGGATCCGCAATCGCCGAATCGCGTCTGAGCTCGTCGTCGACCCTGGCGTAGATCTGTTGCATGCTCAGCGTGTCCAATATCGGCCTGCCCCCGATGCGGGCGGTCAGCACCTCGTCGGTCACGGCGAGGCGGTCGAGCATCCCTTCCATGCCGGGGGCGACCGGCAGCCCGCTGAGATACTTCACGTACGTAAAAATGGACACGCCGGCAACGACCAGCATCACGAGGTTGACGCTCAGCACGCCGAGCCACTTGCCCAACAGGTAGTTCACGCGACGCAACGGCTTGGTCATGAGCTGCCAGATCTGTCGGTCGCGGATCTCGTGGGCGACGGTCGAACACGACAGGAACACCGTCATGCACACCGCCATCCAGTAAGTGTATCCGAGGCTCCAGGAGATGAAGGTCTGGATGCGGAACCGCAGCGGCGAGTCGTCGTTGAGCGCCAGCGGCAGCAACGGCAGGCCGACAAGCAGGAGCACGACGAAGACCAGCGACAGACGACTGCGTGTCGCTTCCTTCACGACAGTATGGGCGACCGCGAAGATCTGGTGCGGCAACTGGAACACCAGCAATACGACCTGGGTCAGCAGGACGAACGTGAACGTCAACAGGCCCATGCCCGCCAACGCGAGCATCGCGCGGTCACTGCCGAGAGCCAGGCTGACCAGGACCGGAACGGTCGTCGCCATCACGGTCAGGATGAACTGCAGCGTGATCCGCATCCACACGATCAGCAACAGCCACGCCATCGTGATCGCGTAGAGCATCCACGTGGTGCCCGGCCGTTCGACCAGGAACGCCGGCACGCGGGTGGGGAGTTGGTCTTCCAGCAGATCCTCGACCAGCCGCGGCGAGATGAGCATGCCTTCCTCGTCGAAGTACATGCGGGCACGACGCATCAGGTGCGGACCGCCGTAGGTTCGCCCGCCGTTCACGACGGTCCCGGTCTCCGCGAACGCGACCGCCTGCTGGTCGCCGTCGGCGAGGCTCTGCCCGGCCAGCGCCCGGCCGAGCGAAAGCCGCTGCGTGTCCAGTGTGTGGCTGCGAACCAGCAGCGGCCCGAAGACGATGCCGCACAGCACGACGACGATGATGCTCGCGACGATGCGGAACCGCATCGTCTGCTGCATCGCGTTGAGCCGGTGATAGTTCCGGAAGAGAGAATTCATAACGCCGGACTACCCGGATTTCTGCTCGGACGACCCGGGCGCGTCCGGTTCGCCCATGAGGCCCTCGATCATTGACGTGTCGACGTCGGCCTCCGGCTCGGGCGCGGGCCTGGCCGCCGGCGCAGTTCGCTCGGGCGACGCCACGGATTTCTCGGTGAGCAGTTCCGCGAGGACATCGTCGCGGGGGCCGGTCTTGTCGGGCGCCGGTTCGGCGGGCTGCCGAATCGCGTCATCCGCCGTGGCGGGTTGCTCTCGCACGAGCGATTCGATCAGGTCGTCGCCGCTGGCATCGTCGGCGCGAAGGAAGTCGGCCGTGGCCCCGCCGTGCACGACGCCGGCGGTCTCCACCTGTTCCTTGCGGGCCTGGTCGACGAGGTCCATGAACAGCTGTTCGAGACGCTGCCGCGGCTTCTCGACGCTGTCGATCCCCTTGCCCTCGGACTCCTGGATGACCTGCTCGATCCGCGAGATGGTCGTCTCGGCCAGCCGCGGCGTCACGATGACCGTGCGCTCGGAGTCGGCCAGGAGTTCCTCGGCCGTCCCCTCGGCGCGGATCTTGCCCGCGTAGAGGATGACCATCCGGTCGCAGACGTCCTCGACGTCGGCGAGCAGATGCGAGCTCAGCAGGATCGTCTTGCCGCGCTTGCCGAGTTCGATGATCAGGTTCTTGACCTGGCGCGTCCCGATCGGGTCGAGGCCCGACGTCGGTTCGTCCAGGATCAGCAGGTCGGGGTCGTTGATCAGCGCCTGGGCGAGACCGATCCGCCGGGTCATGCCCTTGGAGAACTCGCCGAGCGGCCGGTGGGCCACGTGCGTGAGCCCCACCATCTCCAGCAACTCGTCGATCCGCCGCCGCCGGGTGCGCGCGTCGAGGCCGAACAGCCTCGCGTAATAGTCCAGGGTTTCACGCGCGTTGAGGTACTGGTAAAGGTACGACTCCTCGGGCAGGAACCCGATCCGCTTCTTGATCGACACGTCCGACGGCGGCTTGCCGAAGACGGTCAGCTGCCCGCGCGTCTTGTGCAGGAGCCCGAGGATCATCTTGATGATCGTGCTCTTGCCGGAGCCGTTGGGGCCAAGCAGACCGAAGATCTCGTGCGCGTGGATCTGGAGGTCGACGTCGTCGACGGCGCGGGCCTTGGTCCGCATCCAGAAGTCGCGGAAGATCTTCGTGAGACCGACGGCCTCGATGATGACCGGCGATGCGTCGGGCGCGATCATCGACGGGCGCCCTTCGCGCGGATCTTGCCGTCCGGACCGATCTCCAACAGCGGGTTGGACTCGCCGAGCTCCCAGTCGCTTGTCCGCGTGCGATACCGCTCGTAACCGCGCAGCGCATCGATCATACCCTGCCGCTGCCGTCGCTTGAGCAGCTCCTCGCGGCGGATCCGGGCGATCTCCTCGGAACCGGAGATCGCGATGTTGATGGTGCCGAGATTCTCCGGCACGCGGATGATCTCGATGTCCTTGTTGTCCAGGACGTCGGAGACGGCCTCCAGCCATAGACGCTTGCACACGAGATAGGGCTGGGCCCGATAGGACGGCAGCAAGTCGAGGAACCGCTGCGCCTCGCGGCCCAGGGTCAACTCGATCCTGGACTCGTGCGACTTGGCACGGCTGATCATATCGGCGACTGCCCCATCGACCGCATCGCTTTCCAGCAGCGTGTTGATCTGTCCCAGCAGCTCCGTTCCGCGGACGGTGTCGCCGAGATCCTCCGCGCGCTGGTATCGACCGATGAGCTCGGCGAGGTCGCGCCACCCGGTGCCGGCCGTCTCGATGAGTGTTTCGGTCGCCTGCTGCCCGGCATTCACGATCTCGCGCCGCGCTTCCTCGCGCGCGTTCTGCAACTCGCGGTAGACCTTGACGATCGCGAACGGCGGCTTCGCGTCGAGAAGCTGCACGTCGGTGATCCGGATGCCGCAGTCGATCGTGTCCAGCAGCTCCTGGGCGCTGATGCGGATCAGGTCGCGCACGGTTTCCGGTTGCTCGATGAGGTCCTGGAGCACGCGCCCGGCCGCCGACGCGACGACCGCACGGTCCAGGGCGAGCGTCACGGTGCGATCGGCGTCGCCGATGTCCAGACGCTCGACGAACTTGACCGGATCGACGATCTCGTACGTGCCCGCGACCTTCAGGTGGGCCATGTCACCGTCGTCGGTGAGCACGTAGCCGACCTGGCCTGCCTGCAGCGTGCCCTTGGTGCTGGCCCGCTCGATCGCCTGGTCCAGCGACAGGTTCGGCGGCAGCACCGGGAAGAACGTGGTGGCGAGGTCCACCGACCGGCCCCCGACGTCGAAGATGACGAACTCGCCGGCGGGGTACGGCAGCAGGTTGCGCCGGAGCCCGGGCGCGAGCGCCCGCTGGTTCTCCACCTCGACGATGCGGCCGAAGCGGAGCATGACGCCGCTCTGGCTCTCGTCCACGCGCTGGAAACCCGACACGAGGAACAGCGCCAGCAGCGCCACGATGACGAACTGCAGGACGCGGTACGACAGCCGCAGCGCATCGGCGAGCGACTGGTTGGCCGGATCCATCGCCTCGCGCAACTCGGCGTCGGCGCCGACCCCGGCCTCGACGGCCAGCCGCGCCGACGCGGCGCGGCGCGGCGCCTCGACCTCCATGGGCCGATCCTCGATCGGCACGCCGTCGGTCTGCGGGGAGTCGGGTTGACGCGGTTCGGCCATTGGTTATTGCCCTTGTCCGGCGATCGTGTCGGGCCCCGGCTCCTCGACGGCCCGCTCGCTGCCGGTTGACCTGGACGGCTGCGGGATCGGATTCCGACCGTTGAAGTTGGCCTGGTTGAGCAGGTGCCACGGTGCCGCCTCGTCGGAGAGGATAAGCGTGGCCGTGTCGCTGAGGGCCATTCGCAGCGCGTCCAGCTGGACCTGGAAGATCGCGAACTCCACGTCCTCGCCCATGCTCTCGAGGTACGCCGCGGCCTTTCGCTGGGCCTCGCCCTTGATCTGCTCGGCACGCTGCTCGGCGAACGCCTGGAGGTTCTCCACGATCGTGTTCGCTTCGCCGCGGATACGGCGGGCCTCGGCACTCCCGGCGGTGCGCTCCGTCTCGGCGAGCGTCTGACGCGTCGCCTGCATCCGGCTCAGGACCGCCTTGGTGATCTTCGTCGGCAGCAGCACCTGGCTGATGCCGACGGTCACGGGCGTGATGCCCTGGGAGGACACGACCGATACCAACTGCTTGCGTATGTCCTGCTCGGCGGCGGCAAGCCTGCTGTCGGGGCCGATGAGCTCATCGAACGAGTAACGGCCCAGCGACGCCTTGGTCGCGGTCATGAGATAGCTCCTGAGGGCGTCGTCCGCGTCGCGCTCCGAGGCATAACTGCTTGCGAACTTGAGTACCTGCTCCGGGTCGGCGTCCATCTTCCACATGACGAACGTCCGCACGACGACCGACTGCCCGTCGGCGGTCGGCACTTCCACGAGCGGCATTTCCGCGATCTGGACGCGGGTGTCATAGGTCGTCACGCGGTCGGCGAACAGCGGGAACCGGAAGTGAATGCCCGGCTCCGACTTCACGCTCGCCGTGCTCGTCTTGCCGAACGTGGTTCGGACGGCCACCTCGTTGAAGCGCACGGTGTAGGTCATGCTGAACAGGATCAGCGCGGCGAGGATCAGGAAGCCCACGGCATAAGCGAACGTCTTGTTCATTGACCGGTTTCTCCGTCACTTGAAAGGGCGTCGTCGAAGCTGAACAGCGACGGCGTCTCTTCGAGTTTGATTGCCACGTGTACCCGACTCGGATCGACGCCGACCAGGACGTACTTCCGACGGTTGACCATGTTCTGAGACAGTGCGCGCATGATCTCGCGCTGCTTGTACAGTTCCGGGGCGGCGTGGTAGGCGGCGAGTTCGCCGCGATGCCGGAACACCGCTGCCCGCGCGTGCATGAGCTGGACCCACCGACCCGCCTCGGCGGCGTTGATCCCCTGGGCCAGCAAACCGCCGGCGTCCACGAACATCTGCTGGACCTCGAGCTGCTTCTCGATGGCGGCCGGGTCGTCGCGACCCACGGCCTCGACGAGCTGCCGCCACTCGTCGATCGCGGCCAGGATCGGCCGTGCATTGTCCGGATGACCGACCCAGTCGGCCAACGAGATCGCGACCTCCTGCTCGGCGTTCGCGACGTCCTCGCGTCGCTGCGCCTTGGCGGTGGCGTAGTCGTCCCAGTACTTGGCGACGTCACCCGCGGGCCGCAACATGGGGACGTCCAGCGCCACGACCTCGACACCGGTTCCCATCTCGTCGTAGGTTGCCTGGATCCGCCGCCGGAGCGAATCGATCAGCTCGCCCCTGTAGATGGAGATCACCTGGTCGAGGTTCAGCTCGGAGAGATGCCGCGTGATCGTGCGCATCGCGAGCGCCTTCAGGGCGTTCTCCCGCACGGTGTACCGACTGCGTCGCTGCCGCTGATCAGAGGCGAAGTTCATGTATTCGAGCAGGCCGCCGGGCTTGATGCGGTACCGCAGGCTCATCTCGGCGTCGACGAGGGAGTACAGCTCCGTCACGGCGTCGAACCCGGCTTCGTCCTCGCCGTCTGGCGCGAAGCCGATCTCGCCGGTGGTCACGACCGCCCCGCCGCCGACGAGGAACGGCCGCCGCGTCGTGTCGGTCTTGATCGTGTCCGCCCACACCTGGACGTCCGGGTTCTCGATGCGCTGGGCCGTGATCGGCAGCGTGCGGATCCGGCCGACGTCGTAGACGACGGCGGTCTCGAACGGCCAGGGCAGCTTCCAGAGGATGCCCGACGGGTGGACCTCGCCGACGATCTCGCCACCGCTGAGCTTGACCGCCTGCTGGTACGGCTCCACGACCACCATCATGTTCAGCAGCACCAGCAACGCGACCCCGAAACCGACCAGCCAGCCGACGCTGCGGAGCATGAGCTTGTAGCCCCAGGAGCTGGTGATGTCGAAGCCGAACTGGTAGTTGACCGCCTCGTTGAGCGACCGCACGATCGACTCGGGCGCCGCCAGCAGGCTGAGCACGCGGGAGTCGAAGGCCGGCCGGGGAACCTCGCCGGGGATCCGCGGCCGGTACATGTTCAGGACGAAGTGGACGAGGATCTCGACGACCAGCAGCACCATGAACACGGGGATCGCGTAGGCGACCCAGTACGTGACCTGCTCCTTGTCGAAGAACCTGAAGGTGATGCCGACGGCCGCCGCGAGCAGCACGAGCGAGTTGCCCACCCCGTAGGCGGCCCCGCCGCGGAGGTTCTGCCACGCGGGCAGTTTCGCCATGCCGGCGACAAACCGCGAGAAGATGAAGCAGATCGCGGCGAAGAACAGGCAGATCGCGACCGCCCAGCCCATCTCGTTCGTGCGCAGGAAATCACGGCCGCCCTGGCCGGTATCGCCGAGCCGCTTCATGAACTGGAGCATGCCGACCGCGCCAATTGCGAGGTAGACCGCCACGATCAGGCTGACCACCGGGATCAGCCACGTGTGCATGAGCTTCAGCCGCCTGGCCGCGACCTGCCCGCCGCCCGACGACTCGAACACGCTCCCGGTGCCGGTCCGGGCGGCGGCGAGTTCATCTTCCTCCAGGGCTTCGAGCCGCTCCTGCGTGTGCTGGTAGAAGATGACGACCAGGCTCAGCCAGACGATCACCCCGCCGAATACGTAGAACGACACGAAACGGAAGACGGTGTCCGGAAAGAGGATTCCGAAGACCAGCAGCACCAGCGCAATTGCAATCTGGCCCATGAGGCCGAGACCGGCGACGCGGGTAGCTCTGCGATACGCGTGATGGTCGACTCTCATGGGGCGTTCGACCTGTTGGGTTCAGGCGGCAAAGAGGTGACGGGCCGCCCAAGATACAGCGAGATGGATCGAGGGTCCCCCTGGGCGCACCTGATCCACCCACGGGCCTCGATATGTCGGTCTACGTAGGTTGGGCCACCTTGGGTTCGGTCCTGGCGACAGATTTCTGGACCCGCAGTCGGGTCCGGGCGGCCAGGTCGAGGGTGGTTGGACGTCCGAAGACACGGCCGACGTCGCTTCGCGACGTCAACCGTGCCACCCCCGACAGCGCGTTTGTCCCTGCACGTCCGTTCAGACCCGCTGGATGAATCCAGCGGGTCGTACGAAAGCGAGTGTGCGGCCGGAGGCCGCTACGGAGCGCTCTAAATCGCTATCCTCCTCACCGGGAGCACCCATGTTCGGGCAGACGATCGCGATATTCCGGAACACGTTCTTCGAGAGCATCCGCCAGCCGATCGCCCTGGTGCTCCTGGTCGTCGCGACGCTGGGGCTGATCTTCTCCAACCTCCTGGCCGGGTTCACGATGGAGGACGACCAGCGGATGATGATCGACCTGGGCCTGTCGACGGTCTTCATCTGCGGGACGCTGCTGGCGGCGTTCATCGCCACCAACGTCCTGAACCGCGAAATCGAGAATCACACGGCCCTGACCGTGATCTCGAAACCCGTCAGCCGGCCCCTGTTCGTCCTTGGTAAGTACCTGGGCGTCGCGGCGGCCCTGCTGCTGGTGACGCTGTACATGAGCTTCGTGTTCATGCTCGTGGAGATGCACGGCGTACGTCAGACGGTCCGCGATCCACACCATGTGCCGGTGCTCGTCTTCGGGTCGGTGGTGGCGGTGCTGGGTCTCGGCGCGAGCGTCTGGTGCAACTACTTCTATGGCAAGGTCTTCGCCAGCACGGTCATCACGATCGTCACGCCGCTGATCGGCCTGGCGTACTTTCTGTGCCTGATGTTCGACCCCGGCTTCGTCCGCCAGCCGATCAGCGTGGGTTTCAACGTGCAGATGTGGGTCGCGCTGGCGGGCATCACGATGGCGATCCTTGTCCTCACGGCGATCGCGATCGCCGCTTCGACCCGCCTCGGCCAGATGATGACGCTGTGCGTGACCGTGGGGATCTTCCTACTCGGCATGCTGTCTGACTGGATCTTCGGGCGCCCCATCCGGGCCATCGAGGCCATGTGGCTGCAACGCGCCTCGGCGCGCGAGCTCACCGAGATCGTCGAGCGGACCCAGATCATCCACCTCGTGACCGGAGAGATCGACCAGCGGGTCATCGAGAAAGAGGTCATGCTGCCCGGGATCGAGCTGTCGAGCATGGCCGACGGGATGTGGGAGCGGCTGGAGCATGCGGCATACTGGATCGCCTACTCCATCCTGCCGAACTTCCAGCCGTTCTGGTTCACCGACGCGCTCACACAGGGCTACGTCATCCCGATCAAGCTCCTGTGGGGGGTCGTGGGCTACGGGCTGGTCTATATCGTTGCTGCGCTGAGCCTGGCCGTAATCCTCTTCCAGCGCCGCGAGGTGGGCTGAAAAAAGAGCTCAGAGCTCTTTTTTCAGCCTCGGCTAATATCCCCGCGTGGCCGAGCAGCAATCCATCCGCGTCCGCGGCGCGAACGAACACAACCTCAAGTCGGTCGACGTCGACATCCCGCGTGGCAAACTGGTGGTGATGACCGGGGTCTCCGGATCCGGCAAGAGCTCGCTGGCCTTCGACACGATCTTCGCCGAAGGGCAACGCAAGTACATGGAGTCGCTGTCGGCCTACGCGCGGCAGTTCCTGACACAGTGGCAGAAGCCCGACGTCGAATCGATCGAGGGGCTGCCCCCGACGATTGCCATCGAGCAGCGGACAGGCGGCCACAACCCGCGATCGACCGTCGCCACGATCACGGAGATCTACGACTACCTGCGTCTGCTCTTTGCCCGCTGCGCGACACCGACCTGCTGGGCGCGGATCGATGGAACGGCCACCGCGCCGCGGACCTGCGACAAACCGATCGCGGCGACCGCCGCGACACAGATCGTCGATTCCCTGATGGGCTTCCTCGAGCAGCGGCTGATGGTGTGCGCACCGGTCATCCGGGGCAAGAAAGGCTTCCACGGCGCGGTCATCGAGGGTCTGCAGAAGCACGGGTTCGTCCGGGCGCGGGTGAACGGATCGATCGTGGACATCCGCGACGCGCTCAAGGAGGGCGGGGAGAACCCCTTGAAACTCGGCCGCTACGAGCAGCACACGATCGAGGCGGTCGTGGACCGAATCGTCATCACGCCCGACGTCCGCCAGCGGCTTGCCGATTCGGTCGAGGTGGCGATGCGGCTCTCCGGCGGCCTGTTGACCGCGTTGGTCGAGACCGATGGCGAATGGGTCGAGCACCGTTACAGCGAGAAGTTCGCGTGCAGCGATCATCCGGAGTGCAGCCTCGCCGAGTTGGCCCCCAGGCTCTTCTCGTTCAACTCGCCCTACGGCGCGTGCCGCAACTGCGACGGCCTGGGCGTGGTCAGCGAGTTCGATCCCGAACTGGTCGCCCCCGACCCGTCGCTCGGAATCGGTAACGGCGCGATTGAGCCGTGGCGCAAGAACGGCAAGCGGATGAACATCTACTACAGCCGCATGATGCGTCGCTTCTGCGAGCGGGCGGATGTCAAACGCACCACGCCGTACGAGAAACTCCCCAAGACGATCCGGCGCGTACTCATGGAGGGGACGACCGAAGCCGACGAGTCGCGGCTCGGCTTCACCTTCGAGGGCGTGATCCCCAGCCTGCGACGCCGCTACGAAAAGACCGACAGCGACTTCATCAAGGAGAAGCTGCGTGGGTACATGAGCAACGCCGAGTGCTCCGCCTGCGGCGGCCGACGGTTGCGGCCGGAGTCATTGCACGTGCGGTTGCCCGGTCCCGGCGGCGTGAACATCGCCGAGATCGCGGCGATGACGATCGAGGACGCGCTGAGCTTCTTCGAGCGTCTCGAGCTCAACCCCGAACAGAGCACCATCGCCGAGCCGATCCTCCGGGAGGTCAACGCGCGGCTGGGCTTCCTCGCGTCCGTCGGGCTCAACTACCTGACCCTCGACCGGACCGCGGCCACGCTTTCGGGCGGTGAAGCGCAGCGGATCCGGCTGGCCACCCAGGTCGGGTCGGGGCTTGTCGGCGTCTGCTACGTGCTCGACGAGCCGACGATCGGCCTGCACCACCGCGACAACGACCGGCTCATCGCGACGCTCCGGCACCTGACGGACATCGGCAACACGGTCCTGGTCGTCGAGCACGATGCGGGCATGATCCGAGCCGCCGACCACATCATCGACATCGGCCCCGGCCCCGGCCGACACGGTGGAACCATCACGGCGCAGGGGACGCTCGACGTGATCCTCGCCGACGAAGCGTCGCTCACGGGTGCGTACCTGTCGGGGCGGCGAACGATCCGCGTCCCCAAGACGCGACGAGTGCTCGACGAGTCGGATGCGATCGTGGTCAAGGGCGCGCGGCAGAACAACCTCCAGTCGATCGACGTGACGTTCCCGCTGGGCGGGATCATCTGTGTCACCGGCGTGTCGGGCTCCGGCAAGTCCACGCTGGTCAACGACATCCTGTTCAAGGCCGCCCGCCGCGCGCTGCACGGTTCGCGGGTCGCGCCCGGTGCGCACAGTCGCATCAACGGACTCGGCCGCATCGATCGGCTGGTGCAGGTCAACCAGGCCCCGATCGGCCGGACACCGCGATCCAACCCGGCGACGTACACCGGCATCTTCGACGACATCCGGAAGCTCTTCACGCAGACGAAGGAATCCAAGATACGCGGCTACGCGCCCGGTCGCTTCAGCTTCAACGTCAAGGGCGGCCGGTGCGAGGCGTGCCAGGGCCAGGGCGTCAAGAAGATCGAGATGCACTTCCTGCCGGACATCTTCGTCACGTGCGAAGTTTGCGACGGCAAGCGTTACAACCGCGAGACGCTGGAGGTGACCTACCGCCACAAGACCATCGCGGACGTGCTGGATATGCCGGTCGAGGACGCGATCGAGTTCTTCGCCGCGCACAAGCGGACCCACCGCATGCTGGAGTGCCTGCGCGACGTCGGACTGGAATACCTGCAACTCGGCCAGCCGTCGACGACCCTCTCCGGCGGCGAGGCGCAGCGGATCAAGCTCGCGAGCGAACTGGGGAGCCCGTCCCAGGGTCACGCGTTGTACGTCCTGGATGAGCCGACCACCGGGCTGCATTTCTCGGATATCGAGAAGCTTCTGAGCGTGTTCGACCGTCTTGCCGAGGCGGGCAACACGCTCGTCGTCATCGAGCACAACCTCGACGTGATCAAGTGCGCCGACTGGATCATCGACCTCGGCCCCGAAGGAGGCGACGGCGGCGGCCGTGTCGTGGCAACCGGCACGCCGGAGCAAGTCGCCAAGGTCCGCGGCAGCCACACCGGCCGGTATCTCAAGCCGCTGCTGGCGAAGACCAGTCGTCGCCGCCGCGACCAGAGCGTCATGGCGACGGCATGACACTGCCGAACCGGACTCCCGAATGACGGTCGCCCTCGTCATCGCGATCGTTGTCTCCGTGACGGTGCTGGAAATCGCGTCGATCGTCGCGATCGTCAAGCTGGGATGGGGGCCGTTGCCAAGGGATTTCCCAGCGACGGACCCCGGCGACGACGCGGTCTGGCGTCGCTACCAGAGCTTTCGCCTGGGCTTCATGAATCTCGGCTGCTGCATCCACGTCGCGGCGGACGAGCAGTACCTGCACATGGTGCCGCTCAAGCCGTTCCGCGCTCTCGGCGGGCGCCCGGCCAGCATCCCCTGGGACGCGATCCGCATCGAGAAACGATCGCCCAACGGCAAATGGATCACGGCACGGGTCGGCCGGCACACGCTCAGGGGGCCGTCGTGGTGCATGGAACTGGCATCAGCGACCGAAGCAGCGTGTTGACTCAAGAACCGGGATCCGGTTGTAACGTGCCGGCCACCCCGCGCGGTATCATCTGAACCGGAGGCGGAATCCCCCTACCAGTCGTCCCGCTTGGGAGAAAGACAGGCGGGCGGAGAAGGAGCCGCGCTCATGCCGTTGTTTGCGAACCGGCAGGAGGCTTCACGGCAACTCGCCGAGAACCTGTCCTTCCTCAAAGACGACGACCCGCTGGTGCTCGGCCTGCCGAACTACGGCGTGCCGATGGCGGCCATCGTCGCCGAAGCGCTCGACGCCGTGCTTGACATCATTCTCATCGCGAAGTTGTCGATGCCGAACCACCCCGACCAGATCGTCGGGGCGGTCGACGAGCACGGTCGTATCTCGATGATCCAGAGCGCGGCGCGGCTGTACCACGTGACCGCCCAGGAGATGATCCGTCCCGCCCGCGCCGCCTTCACCGACCTGCAACGGCGTCGCGCGCGGTTCAGGGCCGTGCTGCCGGAAACGAACGTGCGCGGCCGAACGGTGATCATCGTAGATCACGGCGTCGAGACCGGCGCCACCATGCTGGCCGCCATCGCATCGGTCCGCGACCGCGGCGCCCGGCGCGTGATCGCCGCCGCCCCGGCCGGAAGCGGCAAGGCAACGTGGCAGCTTCACGACGTCGCCGACGGCGTCGTCATCCCACACACGCCTTCGCATTCCAAGGGGATCGAGCGATACTACGAAGTGTTCGACGAGGTGAGTGACCGGGAGGTCGAGACGACGCTGCAGCGTTGGGCAGCCGGCCGGCCGGAGCAGCACGCCGGGGTCAAGACCCTGGTCATGCGGGTCGTCGCCGAGCAGGAGCGTGTTCTTCATTGCGAACTCGACCTGCCGCCGGGCACGACCCGTGGCAGCGGTCCGTATCCCGCCGTCATCTTCGCCCACGGTCTGGAGAGCGACGGCCGTAGTCCGCGCACCGTTCCCGTCAGCCGCCGGCTCGCCAAACGCAACATCGTCGGCGTCCGGATGGACTTCACCGGCCACGGCCGATCGGAGGGGTCCGCGGCGGACGCGACCGACGAGCGGATGCTCGCCGACCTGCGGACGGTGCTGGAGAACGTCCGGATCCTCCAGGAGGTCGATCCCGACCGGATCGGCATCAACGGGGCGGGGACGGCGGGCAACATCGCGATGCAACTGGCCATCGAGGATCACGGCATCGGGGCGATGGTGATCCGCGGGCCCCTGGGCGGCGGTGAGATCCGCAACGCGAACCACGTGCAGGCACCGACGCTGCTGATTCACGGCGAACACGACCCGGAACTCCACAAGCTCGCCGAGTCGATGGGCGACGACCTGGCGTCGAGGCACCGGCTGCTGGTGATCCCCGAATCCAACCGCTGGTTCAACGATCCCATTAGCCTGGAGTTGATGGTGAGCGCGTCGGTGGACTGGCTGGTCGATCACCTGGCCAACAGCGGGCCCCAGCCGGAGCCCCGGATGCCCGCAGCAGCGGCCGAGGCCGAAGATTAGCCCGGGGCTAATACTACAGCGCCACATGGCTCTGCCACGGGGGCGAGGCACGAAGGCATGAAGGGAAGATAGAGACTGTTTTCTCAGCCCCCTTCGTGCCTTCGTGCCTTCGTGCCTTCTTCCCTATTCCTCCAGCACCACGCGAAAGCCGACCGTGACGAAGCTGGAATTCGGCGGGCTGGCGTCGCGGTGTGCGGCCCTGCAGGCCGCAGGCAACGATGCAAAGGAACCGCCGCGGAGAACGCGCGGCGAAGAATCGCCGGCCGCGGCCGGCGGGCCGGCGGGATCGGTCGCCGGCTCCCGGTCGTACGGCCCATACACGTCGGCGCACCATTCCTGGACGTTGCCGTGCATGTCGAACATCCCCCAGGCGTTGGTGGGAAAACTCGCCACGGGGGCCGTGAACACGTGGCCGTCGAACCACGTGAACCCCGTCACGTCGGGGAAGCGGCCCATCCACGCCTCGTCGGCGGCGTTGGTGCGGGCATTGTCGCGGTACGGATCATTGCCCCACGCGTAGGCGCCCTTGGCGCCGGCCCGGCAGGAGAATTCCCACTGGGCCTCGGTCGGCAGCCGGTACGTCCGGCCCTCGACACCGCTGAGCCACGTACAGAACGCGGTCGCGTCGTTCCAGCTCACGCAGACGACCGGGTGGTTGTCGGCCTGCATGAAACCGGGGTCGCGCCAGGAGATCGACTCGACCCGCTGCCATTGCCCGGCCGTGCCGACGCCGAGTGACCAACCGGCAGCCTCCGCCTCGGTGACGTGCCCGGTCGCGGCGACGAACCGGGCGAACTGGCCGCGGGTGACCTCGATCCGCCCGATCCAGAAACCCCGGGACAGCTGGACCGCGTGCCGCTGCTCCGATCGCTTGTGGAAGAGTTCCGTCCGGGGGCTCCCCATCTCGAACGTTGCCGGTTCGACCAGCACGAGCGTCTGGCTCAGCGAGTTGACGAGCAGGTCACCGGCGCGGGCCTGCCAGTGCGCGACGATCGTTCGCCGCAGCGCCAGACCCTCCGGATGGACCGGGTTGAGGTCCAGCAAGGCGTCAACGGCCCGGCGGGCTTCGTTGCGCGACGAACGCCTGTTGCGGGCCTGGGCCCATGCCAGGTACGTGTCAATCCGCGCCGCCCTGATTTCGACCGGATCGCGGTACGACGCCAGTTCGTCGATCACCGCGATCGCCTCTTCGAACCGGCCTTCGTCGCGGTTGCCGGCGAGCCGATCGAGAAGCTCGCCGATCCGGCCGTCGTGACCCCTGAGCGCCGCCCGCTGGAACTGGGTCGCGTCATCCAGCGTCATGGCGGCGCCGATGAACCGGCCGGCCAGGCGCTGCTTCCGGGCGTCCTCGACCAACGCCTCCGCATCGGCACAGTCGAGTTGCACGGCCTGGGAGGGGCTCCATTGGTCGGGGCCCGCCGCCGACATCCGCCGCCACCTTTCGAGCGATGCCTCCGCGGCCTGGACCGATTCGCCGTGCACCTCGAGAAGCCGCGTCATTGCCGCGGTCGCCTGCTCGTAGACGGACTGCGCTTCGGCGTACCGCCCGTCTTCCACCAGCAAACCGCCCCACGCCGCGGACTCCGCAATGCGCGCCGCTTCAGCCCGGAGTTGATCGGACAGCAGGCCAGGCTGCAGGGCTGCGACATCCTCCCACTGCCGCCGAACCTTCTCTGCGGCGGCGACCTCGATATCGCGATCGACATCCGCCAGTTCCCCGGCGACCGGGGGCCGGGGCGCGGCCGGCATCGCCCGGGCCAGCGGCGTCTGTCCGAGCACGGCCGCGACCGGTGGCTGCGGCGGTGCCGACTCGCCTCCGCCCAGCCAGGTCCACGCTGCCACCGCCACGGCCGCGACCGTCACGACACCCGCGGTGATGCTCAGGGCCCATTGTGAAGATCGCCCCGACACCGAAGATGCCCCGCCGACCGCAACCGGTGCGATGTCCTGCGCGCCTTCCATGATCGCCGCGAGGTCGGACGCCCGCTGCGGCCTCGCGGAAGGTTGCGAGCCGAGCGCTGACAGCAGCCCCATGTTGATTCGGACTTCGACGCCGGCGATCGGAACCGGGTCGTCGTCGGGCGGCCCGCCCGCAAGTGCCTCATAGAGCGTCGCGGCAAGCGCTCGCACGTCGTCGCTGGGCGTCGGCGCCGTATCGTCAAGCAGAAGGTCGCGATCGGCGTGGCCGGCGTCGAGGTGCGCCCGATCGTCCTGATCGATGACGACGTGGCCAGGGTCGATCGCGCCGTGGCAACCACAACGATCCAGCCGCTCATCGATGTCGGTAGCGAGGTCGCGGGCCCACTTGACCACGCGATGGGAGTCGATGCCACCGGGCGCCTGTGCGATCAGCCGCGCAAGCGGCGTGCGCCGGAGCGGATCCTTCTGCGGGCTGTTGACGTCATCCCTGACCATCGGCTCGCGCGGACCCCGGCCCCCCCTTTGAAGCCTCGATCCCTGTCCGCCCAGCATACTCGAAAACGGTGGACTGCGTCGTTGCTCTCACGGCTGCCCGTATACTGGCGGACAGGCATCAATGACCACGTCGGTTCCACATCTCGACGTCAAGAGGGCCGGTGACGCACTTGTCCTCAAGTTCACGCGCACCGACATGACCGACGCCGCCTTCATCACCACCGTGGGCAACGAGATCTACCAACTCCTCGAGGGCGTCGACAAACCCAAGGTCGTCATCGACTTCTCAGGGGTCGAGCGACTCTCGTCAGCGACGCTGGGAATGCTCGTGGCATTGCGAAAGGTCCTGACCAGACAGCAAGGCCAGATGCGTGTCGCGAACATCGCCGACGATCTGATGGAGATCTTCAAGATGACCCGGCTCGACGTGACGTTGCGGGTTGTCGGGAGCAACCAGGCGGCGATCGACAGCTTTGAGTAGGAGCGGTCAGCTGTCAGCGTTCAGCGGTCAGAAAAAGCACGGAGCTGATAGCTGAAAGCTGATAGCTTCCCCTCAGAACCTCTTGTGCGCCGGGCGCTCCGACGGCGCCCTGACGTCAAGAATCGCCCGCACCAGGCGAATGTCACCGGGCGTCGTGACCTTGATATTCGTCGCATCGCCGGCCACGGCGTGAACGGTCTCTCCAAGCCGTTCGACGAGCGACGCGTCGTCGGTTGCGCCCGACAGGTCGTCCTGGGCGTAGGCTCGTCGAAGCAACCCGATCTCGAATATCTGCGGCGTCTGGATCTCGGCGAGGCCACTGCGGTCGATCGTCTCCAGGATCGGGCTGGCCTGGATCGACGTCCGGCCGGCATCGCCCAGGATGGCGTCGGCCAGCGCATCGTCCTCGTTGTCGGCCACGTCGATCGAGTCGTCGGCGATGCGTTTGACCGTCGCCGTTATCCGGACGGCCGGCACGACGGCCGGAAGCTTGCGCGCCGCCTCGAAGAGCCGGTCGAGCAGTTTCTCGTCCACGGCGGGACGTGCCGCGTCGTGCACGGCAACGTGGGTGCATTCCGGGGGAATCGCCTCCAGCGCGAGCTTCACGGTCTCCCATCGCGCGTCGCGCCCACCCCGCACGAGCGTGGCACCGTGGAACCCCAGCGACGGGCCGTACTTCGCCTTGAACTCGTCGAAATTGTCGGGTGACCCGGCAACGACGATCGCGCTGACCTCTTGGCGCTTCGTGAACAGTTCCACCGTCCGCATGACCAGCGCGCGACCGCCGATGTCCTGGTCGAGCTTCGACGTCGGCCCGAACCGCTCACTGCTCCCCGCAGCCGTGATGATGACGCCGACGTTCATGGGGGTGATGGTAATAAGAGAGCGGTCAGCTGTCAGCTCAGAGCTTCTACCGCACCTTCCCGATCACGTCGTGCATGCAGGTGCCGGAACTGGCGAGCAACTCGATGGGCCCGTACAGCAGCCCCGCGAACCCGGCGTTCGGCGTGATGCGAACGGTGCACACGCCGTCAACGCCCTTGCGTTCGAAATTCACGAGCTCGACGTTGAAGTCCCTTGCCAACGATCGGATCGTGTAGATCGCATCGGCGCCGATGTTCTTGATCTCGATGGTGAAGTCGCTGGAGCTGCCCTGGTCCACGAACCCGATGATGCTGCGCCTGCCGGGAACTTGCCAGGCACGATTGCGGCCCGACAAGTCGATCGTGGAGAGGTGTCGCACCCACGCATCCGTGAGCGGCGCATCCGGATGGTCGGTCTCGATGACCCACCAGCGGTCCAGGGCTCTCGCGCGGACTTCTTCGGTCAGGTCCCAACGAAGCATGTACGAGGACCGCGGTTCATCGAACTCCGGATCGAAGTCCACGAAGACCGGCGGCCGGCGGTTCGCGGAAATGACGTTGAACGATCGCCCGTCGATCGACGCGACGACGACGTGCCCGGTGGTATCCCCCGACGCCAGGTTGAGGATGCTCGGCGACACGCGGATCGCCAGCGTCACTTCGGCGCGAACGTCCACCTGGTACACCTCGGCGGCGCCTTCGAAGATCACGCTGATCGTGGCCGTTCGCAAGCCGGTGATCGGCTGCGGTTCCAGTTCCGCTTCCAGCGCCACTGAGGCGCCCGGCGCGATCACGGTCCCGGTGAGGTCGCCGATCGTCGTGCACTTGCATGACGTCTTGACGCTCAGAATGCGAACGGGCGTGTCGCCGACGTTCTTTATCTGGACCGATCCGGTCGCGGCCTTGTTCGGCACGATCGGTCCCATGTCGAGGACCTGCGGAACGATTTCGACCTGCACGGATGTCCGCATGAGCGGCGCCGGTGCCGAGACCGTCCGCTGCACGGCGGCCGGCGGGTCGGTGACCGTCGCGGGTTCGGCGACGTTTGCCTCGACCATCTTCGCCTCGCCGGACTGATCGCAGCCCACCATCGTCCCCGTCAGCAGCGCGGCGACGCACGCGACGGACCAGATTTCGATTGTGCTCTTCCCACCGATCATGGCATTCTCCTTACCTTCCGTGTTGACTATACACGGACGAGAGCGGACGGAGAAAAGGACCCGGGGTCCTTCTTTAAGGCGAGAAAGGACCCAGGGTCATTTTCTCTGTCCCGCGAGGTCCGCTAACTCCAACTGCTGAGCAGGGTCAGGAAGTCCTGGATCCCGACGATGCCGTCGCCGTCCAGGTCGGCGGCGCATTGCGCCGGGCACGGCCCCCAACTCGCCAACAGCGCGAGAAAGTCCGTGATCCCGACCGTCCCGTCGCCGTCGAGATCGCCGAGTTGGAAGTACTCGAAGCGGGGTTCGGGAGCCAGCACGATCGTGCGCGTCCCATCGTCGACGGTCACGAACAGGAGATCGACGCCGGGCCCGGTGCCGGCGGTGAGCTGGACCGTGAACGCGCCGCCGCCGTTGTCAACTGGAGCGCCGATCGTCGAAAGGCCGGCGCTGCCGGCGGCGTGCTCGACGACGACCGAACGGATCGGCGCCGTCACCGGCAGCCCTTGCCAGTCCAGCAACGCGATCTGCATGACCGTGGTCGAGACGCCGTTGGGTGCAACGAGTTGCGGATCGAAGACGACCTCGGACCGGATCGCATCCGGTCGTCCCACGAGACCGGCCCGCCAGTCCGCGAACAGCGACGTGAGCTGCACCACCGGATCGGGCGCGCCCACCGGCTGAAAAGACACGTTGAGCCGCATCAAGTACAGCCCCCCCGCGCACCCCGACGCGTTACAGACCGGGTCGTCGATGTCGCCCACGCGCGCGACGACCATACCGCCGATGTGTCCGGACTTGTCCACGTCGGGGACGTACCCCGCCGGCGGGCAACCGCACGAGGCCGGCGCCGCCGCGCTGCACGAGCAGCGGCCGTCGCCGCCGTTGTCCTTCGCCGCCTGCATCCCGGCCATGAGCTTTTCGGGGATGTCGCCGACCGTGTCCAGGACCGCCGCCTCGATGGCGTCCAGGACGCACGCGCCGGCCAGCACGTTGCCCTGGATCGCGTAGGACATGGTCCCGTCGGTCCCGGTGATGCTCCCCGCCCACTGGCCGTTGCCGGTGCCGGTGAACGAGATGGTGTCGCCGTCGGTGTCGGCGATGCCGTACTGGCGCTGCTGGTGACCGGCGACGGCCTCCAGGAGCGTCAGGATCTCTTGGGGTGACCTTCCCGACATCAACCCGTTGAAGATGACCGGCCGCCGGATGCCGTCGAAGTCGCCTGCCGCCTGCACGGCCGCGGCGCCTTCGCCGACGACCACGACCGGCACGAGGCTCAACAGGTCGAAGCTGGTCAGGCACGTCACGGTGCCGACGGCGACCTCCTTCGTCTCGCTGTCGGTGATGACGATCGACCACGTGGCGCCCACCGTCGGCGCCAAGACACAAACAACACAGACGGCAGCAACGATCCGCGGCAGACGCATAAGTTCCATGACGGACTCTAGTCCACTGCCGATCACTCAGGCGGGGCAACGCCCCCAACCGGCCAGCAATTCAAGAAAATCGATGATGTCAACAGTGTTGTCGTCGTTAATGTCGGCGGCGCAACCGAGACAAGGGCCCCATTCCCCGAGCAACGCAAGCAGGTCGTCGATGCCGGTCGTGCGATCATCGTCGACGTCGGTCGGGCACGGCGTAGGCACCGTCAGGATCACGATGAGGTCATGCGCGCCGTCGGGGACCGGAACGACCGCAAGCGGCGGCCCCGGGAACGGCTCGCCCGTGTTGCCGATCGCGTAGATCGCGTAGGTCTGCGACGGCACGCCGACCCAGACGAGGGCAAACTCGTTCGTCGTGACATCGAAGGGATCGATCAGGTACGGGCCGGCATAACGCTCGACACGCAGGTCGATCAGCCCGATCAAGTTGCCCTGAACGTCGAACGTCAAGAGCCCCATCGAACCGGTGGGAATCGCGAAGGCGTCGCGGCCGATGAGGACGGCCAGGATTCCCGCAACTATGAAAGTCACACCCCGCGACAATGTCTGCGATGTCTTGTCCATGCCATGCCTCCTTGTGTTGGCGTTACCGACTGGATTGGACCCGGGCCCCACCGGCCTCCTCGATATATGACACTAAGATGCCGCACACAGCCGGGAGTGACAGAATTGTCAGCGCAGGGCCCAGCTCGGTACTCCAGTGCGTCTTGGTGGTGTTGCGGGATCGTACTACGCCGAGATCAGCAGTCTACGTATGTAATGCCAGATTATTCGGATGGGCGAGCAGTTGTCTTCCTCATTTGAATGGCGCCCTCCACATCGTCCTCGACAACGCCACGTTCCACTCGCGTCCCGAGATCCTCGGGTACGCCCGGGCCGACGCCATCCGGTTCTACTGGACGCCCATGGACGCTCCTGGCTCAACAGAAACGAATGCCACTTCACTGCGCTGCGAAGGTTCAGGCTCGACAACACCGACTCCGGGAATCACAACGAGATGCAGGCCGAGATCTTCGCCTACCTGGCGTGGCGCAACCGACGCCGTCACATCAGCGTGGAGAACTGGATCGCCTACCGCCGGAGGTGGGCGGCATGAGGCCTCTCATGGGCGCGAAACCCTCTCACTGGAGACGGTACTAGCGGCAGCCGGCTTAGGAACTGTTAGAAGCAGCCTGAAGCTACTACTGTGTCGGGTCCTCCACGACCATGTAGATCGTCTCGTCGTCGCTGGCGAACGGCCGGTAGTACGTCCCCTCGCGGACCAGATACATCGTGCCGCCGACGGTTTCCCCGTGCGCATCGTCGGGGAGGTACGGGACCGTCGCCCCGACGGGGGGTGCGACGACCTCGTAGTTCTGCTCGTCGTCGTCCACGGGCACAGGCGGAAGCTCGACCTCCTCGCCGTCCTCCGTCGTCATCGTTGAGGTGAGCGTCTGCAACTCGCCCTCGTCATCCTCGCCGGTCGTGACGTTCACGTTGACGGTGATCTCGGTGGGATCCGGCTTCTCGGCCGGCTTGTCCGTGGCGATGTAGTAGGTGCCACCGTCGTAGTAGTACGGCTGCTTGCCGACGTACACGATGGTCGTGGTGGTGGGCACCGCATAGACGACGCCACCGGACGGCGCGTGGACGACGACGTACCACCCACCCTGATTCAGGTAGTAGACGCCGCCGGCGTAGTAGTACGTCGTACCTGTGACGACGACAGTCGTGGAGTACCGCGGCCGCGTGGCCAAGTAGTCGCCGACCCGCAATACGGTGCGTCTTGTTCGGTAGCGACGTGCGTCGCGTCGCGCATCCTTCCGCGCGCTGTAGCGCCGGTCGGCGCGACCGTGACGACTCCCGGCACTATACGAACCTCGACGAGCACCCGAACCGCCGCGACTCGGCTGGGCAGCGCCGCCGCGCCTCGAACCGCCGCGGGATCCCGACTGCGCGCCGCCCTTGGAGCCCCCTCGGCTCGATTGCTTCACGCTGCCGCGTCCACCACGGCCCGCATCGGCCTCGGGCACGAAGTAGACCATGCTCCCGATGAGCAGACCGGCGCTCGCGGCAACGAGCAGCGTCCTGAGCCAGTGTGTCTTGTTTCGGATGGTCATTCATCGACTCCCGCTGCGTCCGCGGGCCTGTCGGCCGGGATAGCCATGAACTCGATCTCATCTGCACCGA
>Ga0114950_10000270_pt1 | contig 34027 bp, 31 predicted proteins | sample N075metaG_FD_83503 | JGI IMG/M metagenome (GOLD analysis project Ga0114950, IMG submission 83503) | Deep subsurface microbial communities from Kermadec Trench to uncover new lineages of life (NeLLi) - N075 metaG | ecosystem: Environmental > Aquatic > Marine > Ocean trench > Sediment | place...
AACTGAATCAGCCCTTCAAATTGATCGAAAATCTCACGCATTAATTTTCCGCTGAGCGCAGCTTCCTTGCACAATGCCGCTACTAGTGATCATTTCTACCATACTTTGAATTAGAAACATCATCAAATATAATGATTAATAAGCATTTTTTCGGAAATTGAGAGGCCTATCACGTCACCGTGTATAAAACAGCCCGTTAGCTGCAGGCCACTGCCCCCAGCCAGGACAAAAAACCCGCTACGGCGGGTTTAACAAAACTAATGATAAATCAGCGCCTCAGGGAGGCTTTAAGCCGCTTTTTTAATCCCTGCCAGGATCAGGCGCTTGGCCTCATCAAGACCTTCCCAGCCCTTGACCTTGACCCATTTATTGGGTTCCAGCGCCTTGTACTGCTCGAAAAAGTGGGCGATACGGCGCAGCAAAATATCCGGCATATCCTTGTAGTCACGGATATTGTCATAATACGTTGTCAGGCGCTGGCATGGCACCGCCAGAATCTTCTCATCCAGTCCGGCCTCATCTTCCATCATCAGCACCCCCACCGGACGAACACCGAGCACAGCACCCGGCACCAGTGCACGACTGCCATAGACCATTACATCAACCGGATCACCATCATCGGACAAAGTATTTGGAATAAAGCCATAGTTACAGGGGTAATGCGTGGCCGTATAAAGGAACCTGTCCACGAACAGGGCGCCACTTGCTTTATCAATTTCATACTTAATCGGCTCGCCACCCAGTGGCACTTCAATCATGACATTCACTTCCTCCGGCGGGTTCACACCGGCCGTGATTTTGCTCAGGTCCATTTCATACTCTCTTGGCAGTCAGCCTGGAACATATAAACATCAGCGACAGGCTTGCCGGATGCGTTTCGTATATGCCGGGAGGCTAAATTAGTGCACAACCGCTGGTTCCGCTGAATTGCACCAGGTATCCAGTACCTGTGCGGGCGCGCATCATACCCCGATCCGGGTTCAGCAAGCATGAAATTTGACAATATCGTTACGCGATATAGTTATTGTAGGCCCCTGCGACTGGCTGTTAGCTGCGGCCCAGGTCTATTTGACCCAGGTTATTCGGTTTCCCATTGCAGCCCAAGGAAATAGTCGTAGTCCAGCTTGTCTTCGCTGGGTAAATCAGACCTGAGATCGCCGCCGTAGGCGGCCAGCAGGTTAAAGCCTTCCGCAAAGCCCCAGCTAAGACCAAGACGCCAGTTGGTCACACCCCCATCTTCACCCTCTTCGGTTACGCCGCCCGACAGTTCCTCACCATAGATTTCAGCCAGCAGCTGCAAGCTTTCCGTGATGCTGTAGCCGGCCCAAACCCCATAACCCAGTCCGTTAACACGGGTCGAAGTGAGGTCAAAGCTCGCCTGGGCGGTGAATTCCCAGTTACCACGCTCTATAGAGCCAACGAGTGGCAGGCTCAGGATGCGTATATCCTCCACCAGGCCACGAACCCGTGACCCATGTGATAACGGAAAAGCATACACGGGGGCGAACGCCAGCGCCGTGCCGTCTTTTTTATAGAATCGCCATTTGTATCCTATGGCAGCCGTGCCCCACCCGGACTTACTGGCTTCTCCGCTGTCTTCGATTACCTGGCGAGGAATAAAGCCGGTCAGCTGCATGTTTTCATAAAAACCGTAGTTCACTTCCACCGCCGGCAGTTCAATCGAATCGGTCGCCGGACGGGATTCTCCCGAGGTCATGACAAATATCTCCCAGCCATCTAAATCCAGCACTTCGGTGTCATCAGTGACCAATGGATGGCCTGCTATTGCAGATGATGAACCTATTACTATCAATAATTTAAATGTTCTTCTTAATATTTTTATGAATAAGAATGACCTGTTAATCACAATAATTTAACTTTCCAGTGTGGCGAAATTAGCGGCGCAATATAAAGCAACGGTTGCAACGAAGCCGTGCGAAATTGCCACAGAGTATCGGCCTTAAAGTGGGCTAGAAGGTCAAGTTAGCCTGGGGTCTGCTTGAACGAGTACTGCGCTGGGAGGCTCAATCCATTCAGCCGGGTTTCAGGATTTGGGCTTAGGCCATTACAAGCTTTAAACGCCCCTCCTCGGGACGTTTAAAGCCGCTTGCATGGATTGAATAGCGGATAGCCACTTTCTTACCTGCCAGTTCTGGCTTTACCGATATTCTGATTGCCTGCTCAAAAACAGGAACCACCTGGTCTGGTTCCAGCCGCGCAATATCCTGCTTAACCTGCACAGCAGATTTGTAGTGCTTGACCTTTGGATACCCCAGCAATTCAGATTCCTTAGCGGTAAGTATTTCCCCCGGCGGCCCGTATAGATGTTCAGCGGTACGGAATTGTTCAGCCCAGGGCAGGATCATGAGTATGCTGACATCCTCCAGCGCCGTATGACCTGTATTTACCATGCAGAAATTCAACTTGAGTGCATGGGTTTCAAAATAAAAATAGTCATCCTGTTCCTGATAGCTATCCAGCACGGTGTTGTAGCCTTCCACCAGAGTATTAATACCCTGATCCTGGAATGGCCTGTCATCTTTATACAACCGGGTGTGTAACAGCCGCGCGAAACCCGTGTCCTCAATATTTACACTTTGAGCCTCTTTCCTGGAATTAATCTCAATTTGCATCCGATACGCCTCCTGACTGGAGGGCGGACGTGCAGTATCAGGCAAAGGAACCGCAATCCGGGTCTGGGTCGGGTTCGAATTAAAGCCAACTCTCACTATGTTGTTGTCTGTCGCTTGCGACCTGTGTTTGGCTGTGTATCGATACATACGATCAAGATCAGCCCGCTGGGCGGGACGAAACACACCGCCTTCATGAACCCAGCAATCGCCCCGACGTAAATCACGGCTGGCATCCATCTTGAGTATGTAGGGAGGATTGTCACAGCGGGATATTTCCAGCGCGGCCACCAGATGACCCTGCACATCCCCATACAGCGGCTCTACTTTGAGGTCGGGCTCTATGTAGCGCTTGATCAGTTCGATGTAGCCCTGTAATTCTTCCGGCGCCCCGTCACCCAAACGAGTAAACACCAGTTCATTACCGTCACTACGATTAACCCCAAAAATTATGTGACGCACGCCCCGGCTGTCCGCATTTGCCAATCCAAGGACTTCCTGCAACAGCACGGCCTGACCACCCGCACCATAAACCGCATCCCTGAGATGCAGTTTGGGCGAATTTGCCGTTTGCTGAAGCAGTTTTTCGAAACGCATGGGGTCTCCTGAGCAAAACACGCTCATCCACTTATAGATTATGTAGACAGGACGCACAGGAACCGCGATACAGTTCGCATTTTGGGGCTACGGGGGGCTGATTCCGTTGCATAACGCGTATTTGCAGGCGTATTCAGGCTTATACCAGTCACGCTGCCTTTGCTACAGGGATTCTAGCGTGACCCCGGTCGTACCCGAGTACGACCATTTCACATTACTGATGCAAGTAAAATTTTCTCCATGCTAAAGAAAAAAAGAAAATCTATACTCTGCACCCAATATTGAGAACTTGTTTATCGTGGTTATCACATAGTCAGTTTGTTGTGCAACGATACACTGCAGAACAGATATACAAAGCCTGCAGATTTAGAGTTAAAGTAAGCAATGATTTAACGGCAGTCGCAATGATTTTTGACAAGTTTCATCTAGTGACCATGCTAACCACATTTTTCGTGGTGGTCGTCACCGTTATGGTTCACTACGAGGGGCTTCACTATTTCACCAAATGGATTGCGCACAATCGTTTGAAACCGCGTTTTCGAATCGTAATCCTCATTTATGGCCTGCTGATTTTGCATGCACTGGAAATTTTTATATTTGGCATCGCGTTCTGGTCACTCAGTCTGGCCCCAGGTTACGGCACATTATTGAGCACAGCGCCGCCCTCCCTCGCCGATTTTGTGTATTTTTCATCCACGGTTTATTCGACGCTGGGCTTTGGCGATCTTGTTCCTACCGGCCCGGTTCGATTCATGGCAGGCCTGGAGAGTGTAACCGGGCTGCTACTCATTACCTGGTCCGCTTCATTTACGTACCTAGAGATGGTGCGCTACTGGCGTACTGATGATTGAGTAGTAGTTTGCCTGCTACTGATAAAACTGATGCCGCAGCAGTTTATGCCGGCTAGTCAGAGACACCCAGGCGCTTATGCATAATCGGACTGGTCGTCGTGTACTGCAGGTTGACCTTTTTGCCCGGTTCGATAATAGCCTTCGCTGCAAATGCAGCCAAAGCAGCTTCATGAAATCCGCTCAGAATCAGCTTCTTTTTGCCCGGATAATTATTGATATCGCCGATGGCAAAAATACCCGGAATATTTGACTCAAATTTCTCAGTATCCACATCAATGGCTTTCTTGTTGATTCCAAGCCCCCAGTCAGCAATTGGCCCCAGCTTGGGCGCCAGGCCGAAAAATGCCATGAGATGATCAGCCTCCAGTACGACCGGATCCTCACCCTTAACTGTAATTTCTACCGACTTAAGCTGGGTTCCTTCAGCGGCGTAGGCCGTCGCTTTGGCATTTTCAAAAATACGTGCTTTGCCTGCCGCTTCAAGTTCCTTAAGGGCTGCTACAGAAGCAGGTGCAGCACGATATTCATCGCGCCGGTGAACCACCGTTAGCTCGGCTGCGGTGTCCGCAAACGCGAGCGCCCAGTCCAGTGCCGAGTCACCGCCGCCACATATCACAATCTTCTGGCCGGCAAATATTGAAGGTTCTTTCACCCGGTAATGGACGCTGACACCTTCCAGAGCATCGATCCCTTCCAGCCTGAATCTGCGTGGCTGGAAGGAGCCTACGCCACCGGCAACAAATACAGTTTTTGCATGAAATTCTTTGTCATTTGAGGTCTTTACCACAAAGAGGCCATCTTGCCTGACCACCTCGGTCACCTCTTCACCCAGATGGAAGCGCGGATTGAATGGCTCAGCCTGTTTCATCAGGTCATCGATCAGTTCCTGTCCGGTGCAAATAAGAATAGCGGGGATGTCATAGATAGGCTTATCCGGATACAATTCAGTGCACTGGCCACCCGGGGCGGGTAAAGAGTCCAGAATGTCGGCCTTAATGCCGAGTAACCCCAGCTCAAAAACCTGGAACAAGCCGCTGGGGCCCGCACCGACTATTAATGCATCTGTTTGAATAACCATGATTTATCCGCTTTTACTGCAGACCGGAACAAAAAAATCCCGGCAAAGGGCGGCATATTACTGGTAAGCCGTCGGCCCAACAACCCGCAGCAACACATATACATATGACCCGCGCTTCTATTCCGGGCATTCAACAAGCACCGGCGCCCCGCAGCTAGTCCAGATCAGGGTCGAACTCGATCACATCCCACTTGGCAATCTCTTCCCCGCGCCCGAAACGGCGCAGTGCATCCGTCATTAACCGGTCATTCCACTCAATCGTTTCAACAGCAGCTGCCATTGCCTCTTTGGGAAGTGTCTGGGTGCCCCCGAAAGCCTGAATCGCGATCACGGGCTTTTTGAATGCCTGCGCCACTTTCAGCTCAAATTCGATGAGCCACGGGTCCTGAGCGTAGATACCGACAGGAAACAGAACCGCTTCAACCAACCTGATCTGGTTACGGATAGCCTCCTGTATACCCTCCTGCCCACCGTGTTCTGGTTTACCATCCGGATCGCTGTAATTGACGTAATAGAAATTATCGCGGGACTCAAGATACTCAAAAACCCGTGAGTATTCCTCATGCTCCTGAAACGCATGGGTAACGAATATCCTGATCGGGTTTTTCTCAGACATGAGCGACGACCGTCTGTCACAATCGATGCTGACTATTTTCCCAGAAACAGATGCAACCGCAAGCACTCAGCGCTTAGAATCAAACAGTAATGCGACTGCTACTTTACAATATACGGTATGGTGTCGGAAACGGCTCCTCAAGCCCGGTGCCGCTTCCAGGCGCACGCTACCTTTATGCAGAGGCCGCTGAACTGAAGCGAATCATAGAATTTATCGGTTCTCAGGACCCGGATATCGTCGGACTTATTGAAGTCGATACAGGGTCGCTGCGCAGCGGACGCGTCAATCAGGCTGAAGTCATCGCTAAGTCTCTGGGGCATTACAGCTGCTATGGAAACAAGTACGGCGAGGCTTCCGTTAATCAACGGTTACCCATTTTGCGCAAGCAAGCCAATGCTTTCCTCGCAAGCCCCCGGGTTCATGGCGAACGATTCCATTACTTTGATACTGGCATCAAGCGGCTTATCATCGAACTGGAGCTGGATGATGTCTCAATCTTCCTGGTACACCTGTCATTAAAATATCGTCACCGGCAGATGCAATTACGCCACTTGCATAAACTGATAGAGCACAGTAAAAAGCCGGTCATCGTAGCCGGCGACTTCAACACATTCTGGGGGGCAGACGAAATCTACCTGTTCATGAAAGCATCCGGCCTGCGTAACGTCAACACACAGGGTTTACCATCTTACCCGACACGTTCACCTCGACTTGAACTGGATTTCATACTCTGCACAAAAGAAATTGAGGTGCATAACTTTGCAGTTCCAAATATGCCATTTTCAGATCATCTGCCATTGATCTGCGATTTTGAGGTAAACACACATGACTGACCTTTCGGCAGATACAGACAGCTCCCAGTCGTCACCGGTGCGCAACTGGACCCTCGAAACAGATGCACGTGACATAGCCTGGCTGGGGCTTCGTACCAAGGGAAGCACGAACACATTGTCGCGGCAGGTTTTGCTTGAACTCGACACCATTCTTGATGCCCTTCTGGCTGCCCCGCCGAGTGGTCTGGTTATTTTTTCTCCCAAAGAAAGCGGCTTTATTGCCGGCGCAGATGTGCATGAATTTCTTAATTTCACTTCAGAAGAATATGCATTCGAGCAGGTACGTGCAGGACAGAAAATTATTGATCGCCTTGAGGCACTGCCTTTCACCACTGTTGCTGCAATCAATGGTATAGCGCTGGGTGGTGGGCTGGAACTCGCTCTCGCTTGTGATTGTCGCCTCAGTATTGAATCGCATCGGGCGACCCTGGGGCTGCCTGAAGTGCAGCTCGGGGTGCACCCGGGACTCGGCGGCACCGTCAGGATGATCCGTCTGACAGGCATCAGGAATGCCATGCAGCTGATGCTTACCGGCAAGCCGGTACGACCGGAAAAAGCCAGGCAAATGGGCCTGATCGACAAGATTAGTAGCGAACAATCATGGCATGCAGATGCGGCAGAACTAACCGTGCGGAAACCAGCACGAAAATCGCCGCCACTGCTTGATCGACTCTTGAATATAACTTTGCTACGACCGTTACTCGCCCGCGTGCTCCGCAAACAAGTCGCTGGCAAAGCCAACCCAGAGCACTATCCCGCACCGTACGCAATTATCGATCTGTGGCTGAAATCCTATGGCAAACCAACTGCTTTCGAAGCTGAAGCACGATCATTTGCCAAACTGGTATTCAGCCAGACTTCCCAAAACCTGGTGCGGGTTTTCTTTTTGCAGGATCGCTTGAAGGACTTCGCCAAAGCAGCTGATATCGAGTTCAAACATGTACACGTTGTCGGTGCAGGCACTATGGGGGCAGATATTGCCGCATGGTGTGCCATTCGTGGTTTGTCTGTAACTTTGCAGGACAGAGAAAAACGTTTGGTAGATGCCGGGATTGAAAGAGCTAATGAAGGATTCAAAAAGAAGCTGAAGACTGACGATCTTATAGCCGAGGCGCAGGCACGACTTGTTGCTGATCCAACCGGCGAAGGTGCACGCAGTGCTGATCTTATTATCGAAGCTATTTTCGAAGATCTTGAAGCCAAGCAAACCTTGTTCAGCGAAATTGAAAAACGTGCCCGCCCTGATGCGCTGCTGGCAACTAACACCTCGAGCATTCCATTGAAAGAAATCGCATCCTGCCTGACAGCACCTTCACGGCTGGTAGGCCTGCATTTTTTCAACCCTGTTGCACTCATGCCACTGGTGGAAGTCGTCCATACACCCACCACACTACATGCAGCAGTTGATGCGGCCACTGCTTTTGTTCGCCAGATCGGCAAACTGCCTCTGCCCTGCCGGGGATTACCCGGTTTTCTGGTTAATCGTATTCTGGCCCCATACATGGATGAAGCATTTCGTCTCCACAACGAAGGCCTGGCTCCCGAATGTATCGATAAAGCGGCTGTTGATTTCGGCATGCCGGTAGGTCCCATGGAACTCGCAGATAGTGTCGGACTCGATATCCTTGTGCATCTCGCAGAAATACTCAGCGAAACCATTCACCGCAGCCCGCCTCCTGGGATAGAGAAATTAGTGATCGCCGGTAGTCTCGGTCGCAAAACCGGGCAAGGTTTTTATACCTGGGCGAACGGCAAACCGGCAAAAAATAAAGATGCCAACACCGATTATGCGCCTGAAGTTCAGCAGCGGCTGATACTGTCAATGATCAATGAAGCCGTGGCCTGCGTCGCTGATAGCGTGGTAGCTGATACTGACCTTGCTGATGCCGGCGCAATTTTTGGCTCAGGATTCGCGCCCTTTCGGGGCGGACCAATCCAGTATTCACGCCAGGAAGGGGTCGACAAGATAGTGAGGCAATTGGAACAACTGCAGAAATCCTATGGAGAGCGATTCAAACCAGCAGCGGGCTGGACTGAACTTGCGCGGAAATAGTGGCCAGGGAAATTTAGCAAATTGTGCCATGGGAATGGCTTCAGGCGTGAACTACCCGCTTCCCCGACGGCTCAACAGTCCGTACAATAGACCCGCTATTGCCGTTATGCGGCAAAGCCGTCGAGGTCTCCAATTTAAGCAAAACTCAATATGACGACTAAAATTACAAATGAGGTACTACAACGCTTTGCCCCAATGAATGGGTTGAAACGTCAGAACCTGGAAGCACTGGCGCAAAAAACCACCCTTCATGGTTTGGAAGCGGGTCAAACACTGTTTAAAGCGGGTGATAAGGATAAGCGGGCCTTCTACCTCGTTGCAGGTTCACTGGAATTACGTAATGAGGCAGGTGAAATCCGCATTCTGGAAGCAGGCACTACCGAAGCCCGCACGGCTATCTCACCGCACCTCCCCCGCCAGGTGACTGCTCGTGCAATGGAAGACAGCGAATATGTTTCCATTGATTCAGATCTGCTTGACGTCATGCTCACCTGGGATCAGACAGGCAATTATGAAGTATCTGAATTACAGGATGGCAGCTCTGATAATGGCGATGACTGGATGACCACTTTGCTCCAGACACAGGCCTTCCATCGAATTCCTCCGGCTAATATACAGGCCATTTTTATTCGCATGCAGCAGGCAAATTTTAAAGCCGGAGAAGTTGTTATTAAGCAGGGGGATGACGGCGACTATTTTTATGCGATAACCCGCGGTCGGTGCAGTGTCGTGCGCGAAACACCACTTAATAAGGAAGGCATCAGATTGGCGGAACTCGGTGTTGGCGATACCTTTGGGGAAGAAGCACTGATTTCTGAAAGCAAGCGAAATGCGACCATCACCATGATCACCGAGGGGGCGGTTATGCGACTTGCCAAAGAGGATTTCCGGAACCTGCTGAATGAGCCCATGCTCGACTGGGTCAACTACTCAGAAGCGAAAGAACTGGTGGCCGGTGGCGCACAGTGGCTCGATGTCAGATTGCCCAGCGAATTTGAAAGCTTTAATGAAGATGGTTCAGTAAATGTGCCGCTCTACTTTATCCGGCTAAAACTGAATCAACTGGATAAAGATAAAGACTATATCGTCTGTTGCGATACAGGCCGGCGAAGTTCAGCCGGTGCATTCATCCTGAATGAACGTGGTTTTAAAACACGGGTTTTGCGCGGCGGCCTGAACACCAGCGAGCTCGAGTAGCCCTGCCACGGAATATTGCCTGCATCGGCTTTACATCGGGCTTTACATCGTGTGGGTAGGTTTATCGCCACCCAGCGCGGCGGCCAGATAGTTATCAATCTTGTTCCGGGTGGTACCATTATCCTGGTCGCTAAACTGCACACCTATACCGGTCATACGTTTGCCCTGAGCGCCCTTAGGTGTCATCCAGACTACTCTTCCGGCAACCGGAATTTTTTCTGCCTCACCCATCAGGTTTAACAGCATGAATACCTCGTCGCCCATGGCATAGGCGCCGTTGGTGGGTATGAACAACCCGCCATTACGCACAAACGGCATGTAAGCAAGATAAAGTGCTGATTTATCCTTGATGGTCAGCGTCAAAAGTCCTGGTTTAGCCATAATCGGTCCAACTCTCTTGGCGGCCAAGGCCACCATACCAATCCATTAATAATCCGGCGATGCTCAATTCTGCGTTTATTCCACCGTTAAGTAAGCGACGTAGTTCGCGAATCTGAGCCATTTGGCGAAAACAGGCCTGGAGAGTCTGTTGAATCGCGCGAGTTTGCCCGGTAGCACCTCCTGTTTCAGCTGACGCATTGTCTGACGGGCCTACCAGGCAGCTTCGCACCCTGCGGGACAGCCGCCAGTCCAACCAGCGCAAGGCGAGGTCAGCATTCGCTTGCCAACGCCCGGCAACCTCTACCGGACTCATTTGCCGTTGCTCCAGCCCACGCAGGTCTGCAGCATACTCATCCGCTGTTTGTGCAAAACTGGACTGATGCAAATCCAGGGCAGCCAGTGGTGCTCCACCGGCAAAATCCAGCAAATTACCTAAATCCGCCCCCGGCACCTCTGCTTGTAACCATTCCAGTCCCTCCTCTCTTGCCGGGATGGGTATACGAATCCGCTGACACCTGCTGACAATCGTCGGTGGCAGCCTGCGGATCGACTCAGTGATGAGGATCAGATATACGTCGTCAGGCGGCTCTTCCAGCGATTTCAGCAGGCAGTTAGCCGCATCGATAGTCATGCTCTCAGCCGGCCATATCACGGCGAGGCGCCCTGAATTGCCATGGCTGGTCAGGTGCAGAAATTCATCGATTAAGGTTTCGCGTATCTGCTCTATGCCGATACTTTTTTTGGTTTTCTGGGTTTTCTTGTCGGTGAGAGGCTGGATAACACACAGATCCGGGTGCCCGGCTCCACCGCTATCGTCATTGGTAGCCCCCGCCGCCCTGAGCGGGTCAACCCCCAGCATAGTTTCAGCCAGCCAGAGTGCCAGCTGGCGCCGACCGGTCCCCTCACGACCATGCACCAGCAACGCATGCGAACACTTCCCCGTACTCAAAAGAGTACTCAGCTGGTCCTTTATATCCGCCAACCAGGGCAGATTATCTATCTTTTTTTGTTGATTTAACAAATGGTTATAGTATTTTTTTAAGGATAAATAAAGGTCTTGCTCAAAACTTCTATAATGGCCGCCTGAACCTCCGCCAGCGGTAGACTGGCATCGACGATCCTGACCCTGTCTGGTTCCCGACCCGCAATATCCAGGTAGGCTGAACGAACCCGCGCAAAAAACTCTGCCTGCTCCTGCTCAAAACGATCCTGCCACTCCCTGCCCGCTATCCGCTCCGCCGAAACTTCCGTGGGGGCATCCAGCAGGATAGTGAGATCAGGTCGCAATTTACCCATCACAATGTCACGCAAGACAGCGATCACTTCGTGATTAATGCCTCGTCCGCCGCCCTGGTAAGCAAAGCTGGCATCAACAAAACGATCACAGATCACGGTCTCTCCACGCTTCAGTGCGGGCAGAATCAACCCGGCCAAATGCTCAGACCGAGCCGCAAACATCAGCAGCAGTTCGCCAATATCTGACAGCCCATCACCCGGCGTCTCAAGTATCAGATTGCGTATACGTTCTGCTATTTCGGTACCGCCCGGCTCCCGGGTGACATGCACCACATCCCCATTGGCCCGGAAATAGTCAGCAATAAAATTTACATTGGTTGATTTACCCACCCCCTCAATGCCTTCCAGCGTGATAAATCGCCCTGTCTGTGACAGCTCAGCCACTAGTTTGTACTCCCGTTTTCGCGCCGGGCACGGTTAGCACGCCGCAGCTGGGCAATATACGCCGCTACAGCCGTATTGTGATCCTCAAGTGTTGCGCTGAAGACATGGGTCCCGTCGAGATCACCCGAAGCCACAAAATACAATGTGTCACCGCTGTCAGGATGACCCGCAGCATACAACGATGCCTCACCCGGCATGCCTATAGGCGTGGGCGGGAGGCCGCCGCGCGTATAGGTGTTGTAAGGATTATCGGTCATCAAATCTCGCCGCGTAAGATTGCCATCAAATTTCTCACCCAGACCATAAATAACCGTGGGATCAGTCTGCAGCCGCATACCTTTTTCCAACCGACGAATGAATACCCCCGCGACCTGAGCCCGCTCTACATCAACAGCGGTCTCACGCTCCACGATGGAAGCCAGTGTCAGCAATTCATAGGAGCTGTTCAGGGGTAGTCCGGGAGCACGGTCTTCCCAGGCCGCCTCCAGCCGCATACGCATCAGTGCAGCCGATTGCCGCAGGACTTCTGTAGCGGTGGAATTCTTCGGGACAAAATAGGTTTCCGGGAATAGCATGCCTTCCGGACTAGTAATACCCCCCAATTCCTCACTGTTAATCAAATCCTGGATTGCATCTTCCGGGCCCAGTGTTGTAACAATCGCTGAATTACCCGCTAATGCCGTTAGTATTTCCCGGTACGTCCAGCCTTCCAGAATTGTGAATGCATAAAGTTTCACGCGGCCTTCAACGAACTGATCAAGAATGTTAGCGGGACTCATTCCGGGTTCAAGCAGATATTCACCCGCCTGCACCCGGTGCGCGTTACCTTTCATTCGCCCCCATAGCGTAAACAGCCGCGGCCAGCGCAAAATCCGGGATTCCTGCAGATCTGCGGCTACACGATTTAATGACGCACCATCCGGAACTTCAAACGCCACGGGTTCTGAAATCGCATCAATGGATGCCGTCATGTAAGACTGCATTGCCAGCCAGGCAAATGCACAAACTACAGCTGCTGAAAGCGATCCCAGCAATAAAAACTTTTTCAAATACCGCACTCAATCACACCCATGTCAAACAGCCCCTGCATAATCTGTTTCGTTACATCACTACGCTGATACTTCTGCCCGTGCAGTTCAATAACCGGCCAGACCCCGATTAATGCATTACTGAGAAAAATATCATCTGCAGTTTCCAGGTCTGCCTTGCTAACCGTTAGCTCCCGCACCTCCACACCGTGGCTTTGTGCAACCTGTAGAGTCATCTTGCGCATGATGCCGCTAACACCACTTTCACTCAGGTCAGGCGTAAATAAAATGCCGGCATGGGTAAAAAAAAGGTTACTCATCGTACCGCAAACCACTTCACGCCGGTCGTTCAGCATGAGCCCTTCGGCAATACCAGCGTCATCCCATTCCGCGCGAGCCAGCACCTGTTCGAGGCGGTTCAGCGTTTTGATACCGGCCAGTGCGGGATTACGACTGATTGATGTTTCACAGTAACGCACCCGCACGCCACAGGTTGCATCTGGAACCGGGCTGGTGGTTTGCAGGCCCAGAATTCGGGTTGGTTGACAGAGTTTGGGCGGCTGATATCCGCGGGGACCTGTACCCCGGGTAATAATGATTTTTGCACTGGCATGTTCTGTTCCGGCGACCAGCTGGTCCAGTTCATCCGTTATTTGTTGCCTGTCCGGGGCAGGTATTCCGAGTCGGTCACACCCCTCGGCCAGACGATCGAAGTGGGCGGCCAAAAACCTGCATTGCCCTGCCCGGACAGCAATCGTTTCGAACAGACCATCCCCATAACTAAGTCCCCGGTCCGCTACAGGCAACGAATCACTTGCGACCCCGTTTATCAGCCACCTATCCATTACATTTTTTCTCAAACAGATAAATCATTAGTGCCTAACGCAAGGATAAGGCCTTTCGCTTTTGCCCGCGTCTCATCCAGTTCAGCCAACGGATCTGAATCGGCGACAATGCCACTGCCGGCAGCCAGCTCAACACAGTCATGGCGGGCCGTCATGGTTCTGATCAGAATATTAAGATCACAATCGCCATTCAGATTCAGATAGCCCATGGAACCCGTATATGCACCGCGCGGCCGCTGTTCAAGTTCATGAATAATTTCCATGCAGCGCACTTTGGGACAACCGGTTATTGTACCGCCAGGAAAAACAGCACGAACCAACTCGCCGGGTGTAAGCCCGCTGCGCGCCGTACCACTTACATTTGAAACAATATGATGAACATGGGAATAGCTCTCAACCACCATATACTCATCTACTGAAATACTTCCGCCCACACAAATGCGGCCCAGGTCATTGCGTTCCAGATCGATCAGCATGATGTGCTCGGCACGCTCTTTAGGGTGGCTCAGCAATTCAAGCTTGCGTGCAGCCATCATTTCCGGCGGCTCATTGCGTGGCCGCGTGCCTGCAATAGGCCGGGTATCAATACGCCGATCACGGCGTTTAACCAACCGCTCCGGCGAAGAACAAATCAGGGCAAAATCATTGTGCAGAACCAGCCCGGCAAACGGTGCAGGGTTTGTCTCACACAACTGGGTATAGAGACTCACCACATCCACTTCACCATCGAACTTAGCCTGCCAGCACCGGGAAAGATTAGCCTGAAAAATATCTCCGTCACGGATATATTGCTGCGCCCGGCTAACAGCCTCTACAAACTTGTCGGCGGGTTCTTCCAGCAGTTCCAGCAGTCCCAGCAAGCCTGGTTTATTCGTGCTATCTGCATGCAGGTTTTTTAGATCAGCCTCTATTTGCGGGATTAATCCGGCATACTCCCGCTCAGCGACTATAAAAGCGGCATCTTCATGTCGGTCAATAATGATTGCAACCGGAATACGGGTCGCAAATGCAATCGGCATGGAGGGCTCTGCATTAAGGCTCAGCCCCGGCTCAACCTCTTGCGCCAGTTCGTACCCGAGATAAAGAAACCACCCCCCGGTAAAAGGCAGAGAATTCCTTACAGAGCCTTCCTGAGTACCTTCACTGGCACTTTCCCACCAGTTATCAAGTGATCCAAGAAAGCCTGCACTGCCCTGTGCGTGAGGACCTGAAAGTACACCTTTGCCAGATAACTCGAGTGTCTCGCCTGGACAGGCAAACAGCATGTCATAGCGAGCCAGTTCCGGACCGGATGCACTACTTTGCAGAAGAAAAGGATAACGGGCCGGATTGGACCGCAGCAGCGCCCGCAAATCAATATCCCCTGCAAGGCGGACTATTTCATGCGTACCGGAGCGGGTCTGATTGCCCGTCGCTAAGGTCACTGTGACAGAACTTTATACGAATTTTTTGAACACCAAACTGCCGTTGGTTCCGCCGAATCCGAAAGAATTACTAATGGCAACATCGACACGAGTTTCCCTCGCCTGGTCAGGAACATAATCAAGGTCGCACTCATCGCTCGGATTTTCAAGATTGATGGTCGGCGGAACTATCTGTTCTTGCAGCGCCTTAACACAGAAAACTGCTTCCAGCCCACCGGCAGCACCCAGTAAATGCCCATTGGTTGATTTAGTAGAACTTACCAGCAATTTGCTGACATGATCACCAAAAACTGATTTGAGGGCCCGTGTTTCGGCCAGGTCGCCCAGTGGGGTAGATGTACCATGGGCATTCACGTAATCGATATCATCCGGGTTAAGGCCTGCATCGGCTATTGCTGCAACCATGCAGCGTGCAGCACCATTACCGTCTTCTGGTGGTGCGGTGATGTGGTAAGCATCGCCGCTCATACCAAATCCGCACAATTCCGCATATATCACGGCACCGCGTTGTTTTGCATGCTCAAGTTCCTCAAGCACCAGGCAGGCCCCGCCATCACTCAGGACAAAACCGTCACGGTCCTGATCCCATGGCCGGCTGGCTGCCTGCGGATCATCATTACGCTTCGAAAGTGCCTTGGCGGAACCGAAGCCGCCCAGACCCAGTGCGGTAGTAGCATGTTCGGCACCACCGGCCAAAATCACATCTGCATCGCCATAAGCGATCGTGCGCGCGCCTATACCCAGGCAATGAGTGGAGGTCGTACAGGCCGTAACCAAAGCAATATTGGGACCGGTCAGTCCGTACTTTATCGAAACATGCCCCGAGATCATGTTAATGATGCTGCCCGGAACAAAAAATGGCGAAATGCGCTTCGGGTTTTTATCCGACTCGAGGTATTTGCCGTAATTTTTCTCGATGGTTCCCAGACCACCAATACCCGACCCCATCGCCACACCAATGCGATGGCGATTGGTATCGCTAATGTCCAGGCCGGAATCCAGCATCGCTTCAGTAGCGGCAGCTATGCCGTATTGAATAAACAAATCGACCTTGCGCGCTTCTTTTGGCGACATGTAAGGCGATACATCGAAATCCCTGATGCTCCCGCCAAAACGAGTACCAAAATCCGCCACATCGAAAGAGTCGACAGGACCTATTCCACTGTTGCCCTCCACAGTGTTTTGCCATGCAGTTGCAGTATCGTTTCCAGTAGGTGCAACAGTGCCCATGCCGGTAACGACTACCCGTCGCTTACTCATGAGAATTGTGCCTGATTGGTGTTATACCCGGGACCGGTACGCAACTACCGGTTACTTACCTGGGTGTGCGTTGATGAAATCAATCGCCTGCTGAACCGTTGTGATCTTCTCGGCTTCATCATCGGGAATTTCGGTATCAAACTCTTCTTCAAGAGCCATAACCAACTCCACCGTATCCAGCGAATCAGCCCCAAGATCATCAACGAATGATGATTCGTTTTTGACTTCCTCACCTTTAACACCGAGTTGTTCGGCGACGATGTTTTTTACCTGCTCTTCAATATTGCTCATTTTTCCTAGTTCCCTCTATATATTAAGGATCAAGCTGGTCATTAGTAACGTATAACAATTGCCGCGTATTCTAAGGGACGCAGCATACTGTTGGAAGTCTGACAAACGGGTTTCTACAGTAAATATTCCGGCTATGGGCATTCAATTGGCCTCATACATCAGGCCAAAGCGATCAAAACCACTAAATCATATACATTCCGCCGTTCACGTGCAGCGTCTCGCCTGTAATATAGCTGCCTGCGGGCGATGCAAGGAACAATACCGCGCTTGAAATATCCTGCGCCTCACCAAGGCGGCTCAATGGTACTTGCTCCACCAGTGCCTTGCGCTGCGCTTCACCCAGACCCCCAGTCATATCTGTTTTAATAAACCCTGGCGCTATGACATTGACCGTAATGCCCCGTGAGCCCACCTCACGAGCCATTGATTTACTGAAACCGATAATGCCCGCCTTGGCCGCCGCATAATTAGATTGTCCGGCATTGCCCATCACACCTACGACCGACGCGATACTTATAATACGGCCCAACCGGGCCTTCATCATTCCGCGCAGGCATATTTTAGACAGATGGTAAACACTGCTGAGATTCGTGGCAATAACGTCATCCCATTCATCATCTTTCATCCGCATTAACAGGTTATCCCGCGTAATACCGGCATTATTAACGAGTATTTTCACCGCACCTTCCGTACCCACGATATCTTTCACCAATACTGCTGCAGCATCTCGATCCGCAATATCCAGCACTGCACCGCGACCTTCAATACCGGCAGCAGCAAATCGGGCAGAAATCTTTTCAGCACCTGCAGCAGTGGTAGCGGTACCTATGACTATGGCCCCCGCCGCACCCAGATCATCAGCAATCGATAAGCCGATGCCTCGTGAAGCTCCCGTTACAAGCGTGACCTGCCCGCTTACAGAAAATCGACTAGCTATGTCGGTCATTGGCTACCTCTACCTAAAATAAATCGGCCTGCGGCCGTTTACAGAACCCCAAAATGGTCACGGAGTATACCGGTTGCTTTTGCTCGGGTATGCCCCATTGGTTAATTTGCTCAAGATTATTACCTGCTGGCAATCGGCCTGCAATCCTGTCTGAGACGCAAAACCAATATATATTCATCCAGATAGTTATAATGGCCGTTTACAGTCATATTCGTCGCCAAATTGTTCCGCTAGCGTACCGACTCGTGTTGGTTTCGCCAGCACCGCGGCGGTAGTCACACTGATGGCAGGATGCCTGCTAATGAATAAAATGGATTAGACCAATGACCAATTATTCTACACTCCAAACAAGCCGGCAACGTGGCTTTACCCTGATCGAAATTATGGTCGTGGTCATTATCCTCGGGATACTGGTTAGCCTGATAGCGCCGAATATTTTTGGGGTTCTGGATGATGCGGAAAGGACCGCGACCAAGATCCAGATCAGAAATCTCCAGGTTGCACTGGACACCTACCGCATGAACCATTCACGCTATCCCACGACTGAAGAAGGACTGGAAATACTGATTAACCCGCCAGGCCGTGATCGTGGCTATATCGATGTGATTCCTAAAGACTCCTGGAACAACGAGTTTCAATATAAGTCACCAGGCGAACATGGCGATGTTGACCTGTGGTCGATGGGGCGCAACGGCCAGGAAGGCGGTGAAGGACTGGATGCTGATATCGGAAACTGGTACACCGAATAGTTATTGCAGCGGATCCACGGCCATGATTTCGCCCGTCCGCAATCTTCCGTCACCCGTGATATGCAGTCGCACTGTAGCTGCGGGTTTCTCATTGCTGGAAATCATGATTGTCGTTGTAATTATGGGGATACTGGTTTCCATTTTTACCTTGTCGATGGGCTCATTTAGCGACGACGCGACCAACGAACATGCGCGCCGCCTGGAAGCGCTGATTAATCTCGCCACTGAAGAAGCCAGCATGCAGGGCCGGGAAATAGGCCTGCGTTTTTACCAGCACGGCTATGAATTTTCGACCCGTATACCTGACCTGAATGAAGACGGCGTGCTGATTTGGCGCTGGCTACCTCTGGAGGATGACAAACTGCTAAAGGCCCGGGATCTGGGAGAAGATTTCGCTGTTGATCTCATTATCGAAGGTAAGGAAGTCGATCTGGATTACGACCGCAAAGAGGATGAAGAGTATAAACCGCAAATTTATCTGTTTTCCAGCGGCGATCTGGCACCCCCCTTTAACGCACGCATTCGCTCGTCTTTTTCCGATCACGCTGTTCTTATAATCGCTGAAATAGACGGCAAAGTCGAAGTAAAGCCCGATGACTTGTGATAACCAGACCAAACTTAGCCGCAGCAGATCGGCCCGATATCAATATGCCACCTGCAACCACGCCGGATACGGGTACGGTTTCACCCTGATCGAGGTAGTTGTTGCCCTGGCAATAGTGGTCGTGTCATTTATGGCTCTTTATGGCGTCCTTCTGCAGCTGGTGGGCTCAACCACCCTCATGCACGAAAAAACGATCGCCAGCTGGGTCGCCTTCGATCAAATTACTGAATTGCGCCTTAGCAGCACCCCTCCTACCGCTAGCAAAAGTAATGGAATCACCGAAATGGGGGGAATCACCTGGCTTTACACGGTAGAAATAAGGCCGACGCAAAGTGAATCTATACGCCAGGTCATCGTGTCTGTTGCACCCGAAAATGAGCCCGACCGAACCCTGGGCCTGGTAAGCGGCGTTATTATGAGTGATGCGCCTTTACAGTTCCCCGGAGGCACACCCACATCCGGCCCGAATGCGCCTCCCATCGTAAGCGGTGCCAGCCCGGTCAGCGGGGCCACCCAATGATGCCCAGCCGTTACACATATCGTCAGCAAGGCTTTACGCTAATCGAACTGCTGGCGGCAATGGCCATCTTTTCTCTACTGGCCGTAGCCATGTATAGCGGCACCCAGTTTGTCATTCTGGAACGCGAAATAATTATCCAGCGCCAGCAAGAACTGCATGACCTGCAACTCACCGTAAGCTACCTGAACAATGACTTTGGTCAATTACGGACCCGGGATATCCGGGATGAACTTGGCCGTGATCTGATACCAGCCCTGTGGGCTCAACCCGGTCGCGACTTCCTGGTCGAACTTAGCCATGACGGCTGGCGTAACCCGGCAGGTGCCCCTCGCGGAACACTGCAAAGGGTCCAGTACCGGCTGGAAGAAAATACCCTGGTACGTGAGCACTGGCCGGTTATGGATCGGGTACTTGGGATGGAAGGCCGTATTCAGGAATTAATAGATGGGGTCGATAAGCTTGAATTCGAATTCCTGGATGCCTCCAATGAGTGGCAGCCAATCTGGCCGCCACTCAATAATAATGCAGCAGCGGGCGGCGATAGCCTGCCCGTTGCAGTCAGGTATCGCCTTGAAACACAGTCTTTCGGGGAAATAATCAGGCTGGTCGAGATTCCATAATGAAATCACGCAAGCGACAAACCGGCGTAGCACTCATTACAGCCATATTGCTGGTAGCCATGGCTACCCTGCTGACAACCAAACTGGCATGGGACTACCAGATCAGCTTGCGGCGAACTGAAGCTATCCTCGTCCAGGAACAGGCACGTTTCTTCGCCATAGGTGCAGAGGCAGTCGCGATTAGTGTACTGCTGCAGGATGACGCAGCCTTCGATCATGCTGGCGAAAACTGGGCGCAAGTTGTACCACCGATGGATATCGGAATTGATGAAATAACCATGGGCCAGATGCAGGGACGCCTGCATGATGCCCAGGGGCGATTTAATCTTAATAATCTCATTCCCGTCCGCGGTGCCGGACCCGACAAATCATCCAGAGCACAGTTTGAGCGTTTAGTCGAAATTCTTCAGCTAGACCGGGGTATAGTCGATGCTGTAATCGACTGGATCGACGAGGACACAATTCCGCTCCCCAACGGCGCGGAGGACAGTGTATACACTGCGCTTGACCCTCCTTACCGCCCGGCAAATAATTACTTCACATCAGTAACTGAGTTGCGTGCGGTGGCAAATATCGATGAAGAGAGCTATGCAGCCTTGCTGCCGCACGTTACCGCGATCCACCCCGACTGGTGTGGCGCAGCTGGAGGCATCACCCCGATCAATATTAACAGCGCCAGTGCTGCTGTTATTGAGGCTCTTCATGAAGATATAGATCAGGGTCAGGCGAAAGCATGGTTCGACGATCGTGGCGAGGGCGAAAATGCGACCGGGTGGGAAGATATGAACCAGATTCCAGGTTGGCCAGCCGAGTACAATAACTTACCGGGCACACCTGCAATGATTAAGAGTAACTGTTTTGGGCTAAATGTCCTTGTAAATGTTGGCAGTTCCGTGTTGTCTATGTACAGTCTGCTTGACCGCTCCGTGGGTGCAGACAAAATTGTCACTCGTGTCCGCATTTTTGGACTGGATTAGATTGGAATAATTTGTGCCTAATTCATTGATAATCAGATTGCCCGCAGTGGCAGGTGACGCAGTCGAATGGGTAACCGTAGATCGTTCTGGCGCAGGTGTTGGCACCCCTGAGCGTGGTCAACTTGTTGATGCTGCTCCATTTGCCCTGAACCGCAAATTAATTATCCTGGTACCTGCCAGCCAGGTACTGCGATTAAATGTGCTGATTCCACTGAAGGGTAACGCGCGTATTCGTCAGGCCCTGCCCTACGCACTGGAAGAACAGCTTGCAGGTGATATTGAGAAACAGCATTTCGCATTTGGCAGGCAGGACAAAAATGGGCTGATACCGGTTGCCGTTACCGCAAAGGCTACATTTAATAAATGGCTTGAGCTGCTGGCGGAACATGACCTGACGCCGACCGGCATCTACGTTGAAAGCGATGCTATAGAACCCATTCCCGCAACCATTAAAGTTTTGCTGGATAACGATCAGGTCATTATTCTCAATGCCGCCGGAGAAGTTACGGTTGCTGATGAGCCCGCCATGGAAACACTGCTGGAGCTGTTTCTCGATCAGCAGGCCGCTGAACTTGAAAATGATGCCACGGTTGCGCCGGTCAGCCTGATAATCTATTGCAGCGATCAAGCTTACAAGCGCCAGCATGTACTGTGGGAACGGCTGCGCATGCGCACTGAAAACCTGGAGATAAAAATTCTGCCTGATGGCGCCCTGCCCCTTTTGGCCAATCAAATCACCATACAGGCTAACATCAATCTCCTGCAGGGCGCATTTGCCCCGAAATCCGAACTGCTGTTCAAATGGGAACAGTGGCGATTTGCTGCAGTTTTACTGGCAGCCTTTCTCGTGCTCAATTTTGGTTACAAAGGGGCCGAGTACTGGCAACTGAGCACAGCAGATGCCGCTCTAGATGCAGCAGCGGCGGAAGTGCTAAGCCAGACCTTCCCGGGCACTGGCGAGGTGGCCGATCCCTGGAATGAACTGCGCTCCCGACTTGGCACATCAGGAGCTACAGATATCGATGAGCGCGCGGGCCTGACCGAAGTATTGGAAGCTCTATCTGTCGCATTTGCGAAAACTCCGGGTATACGCATGGAAACCGTCAGCTTTCGAAGCGGCGCAATTGATCTGCAACTTATCGCACCAGATGTTGCCGCGCTTGATCAGTTACGCCAGCTTATAAGCACGCCCGGACGATTCTCTGCTGAGATACAGTCTGCCAACCCGTCTGACGATGTGATTAAAGGGCGCATGCATATCGAACCGGCAGAAGAATCATGATACGCGACTGGTGGGGACAACTGGCACAGAGGGAACGCATTATGGTTAGCGTGTGTGGCGCATTCATAATTGCGGTACTGATCTGGAACATGGTCATCCGCCCTGTATACAGCGGCAGCGCACAACTGAAAGAGACGGTTGCCACCAAACAGGCACAACTCGCTAACCTGCAGGAACTGGCAAGCCGCATAACACCGGCAAGCCGGGGTCGACCGACTGCACGGCAGGGCCGCAACGATTCGATAGTTGTAGTGATAGATCAAACAACCCGCGAGCGTTCACTTGCACAATACCTGAAAAGGAATCAACCTGAAGGCAATTCAGGTGTGCGACTGCGCTTCGTAGGTTCTCCCTTCGACCTGCTGGTGGAATGGCTTGGTGACCTCAACCAGGCCTATGGAATGGTTACCGTGTCGGCCAGCTTCGATGAAGCGGGTCCGGGCCGGGTGAATTGCAGTATAGAGCTGAAACGGCTGGGATTCTGACCATGCGCGCTAATCTGAAACTTGCTGGTCTGGGCCTGACCTGCTTCCTGATATTGCTCATAGCAATGTTTCCTGCCCGAGCTGGCTTCGCGCTTTTTTCACCCGACAGTGTCGACGGTTTTGGCATCAGCGGCACCCTTTGGAACGGCAACGCAAAGATCATCAATATCGGCGGACAGCAGTTGCGCAATACCGAGTGGAATATTGCCTTGTTACAGCTGCCATTGGGTCGTCTGGGTGGTGACTTCAAGACCCGCTGGAATAATGGTTTTGCCGAGGGTTTTGGCAGCATAAGTTTGGGGGGAACTATCCGCTTAAGCGAAACACGGGCGAGTTTCGATGCCACTATGCTGCAGTCTGCTTTCGGCACACTCGCGTTAGGCGGCCAAATCAGCCTGCGAATCAGTACGCTTGAACTCAATGACAATTGGCCCAGCCAATTGATTGGCCGCGCTGAAGTACTGAATCTCTCCAGCCCTCTTATGGGACGTGGTGAGGCCGCACATATTGGTGATTTTGCACTGGAATTTGACAGCACTACAGAATCTGAGGCAGGCACTCTAACCGGGACAATCTCGGACACGGGCGGTCCACTGGAGCTTAAGGGCAGTCTGCTACTGACCGCACCCAATAGTTACACACTTAAAACTCGCCTGAAAGCCCGCCCCGATGCACCAGAGGCTATGCAAAATAACCTGAAATTTTTAGGCTCGCCTATGGCGGATGGGAAAAGAATTTTTGAGTTGGCAGGAACACTGTAGCCGGGTTCGACCTGCCACTCTCTGCCGACCAGTTGCGGTTCCTCCAGTGCGCTGACCATGGTTCAGCCGGCTATGCTGCAATTATTCAAGTTCGCGAAATTCCCCAAGTAACGGAAAATAGAGAGCGGTCCGAATATTTCTTTCTGGCTCAAGCAAAAGCATTACATCCCTGTATCTTTCCATTTGATTTTTATAACGAACCACTTCAGCATCTATAAAAGCTTCAACGTCCCCGCCTTCGTGGGAGCTTGTTTTGTAGTCCACAATCCAGCGGTCACCTTTGTTATCAACGAAACTTCGATCGATAACAAAATGCACTGCATTTCCGTCTTCGACCATCGTTACCGGGTACTCACATACAGACTGTTCGTGTTGGTCAGATAATATCCACTGCCCCTGCTCATCCTGCAAAGTCGTCTTAAGTGCACGCGAGACTTTCACGAATGCATCATCCAGTTCAACCAGAGATACACCTTTCTCCAGCAACATTGCACGCAGCGCGGCCTCGTTATTTCGGTCCGCCCATGCTGCGGGACCTGCCTCAGCGATATACTGCAAACACCGGTGCACCACTAACCCCACCCGCATGGCGACCGAGCCTGCCCAGTCAAACGTAACTTCATTGTCATCATTCACGTGGCAGGGACGGCGCCCTGCAGAAATACTCGCGGGGGCAGCAAGATTGGCCCAGCCGGAGGGGAAACGCTTAATGACAGGTTGCACCCAATCTTCACGAGATTCTGGCGTACCAGGTTCGCCCGCATAGTCACTGTAACGAGCACCGATGACAGGCCACAGCCGATGCAACAGAGTGCCGGACACAGGAGCAGAAATTTCACCCTTACTGTTACGTTTCAGACCAAAAAATAAATGTAATTTATGTTTGGCACGCGTAGTAGCAACGTACAGGAACCGGTCGAGTTCGTGATGCGCCTGCTCTTTTTTAAACTGGCGAATGAGCGCATGCAGCGGATCAGGTTCCGCGCCGGCCGGTTCAATGGGTGCCAGCAGGAAGTGCTTGTCACCATCCGCCCCGATAAATTCATGCCAGGCAACCGCATCCTTGCTATCGCCACGGGTTGCACCATCCAGTGCCGGCAATATAACCGTGTCGTATTCCAGTCCCTTCGCTTTGAAAAGCGTTAACAAATGAACGCGTATATTCGTGTCATTATCCTGATCGACTCTGTCAGCCAATTGTTCATGCAGCTGAAATGCTTCGGCAAGTTTTCCACCGTGATCGTACTCGTCAAGTACCGCAAAAAATTGTTGTGCCAGCGTAAGGTCACGAGACATCTCCAGTGCCCCAGGGCCGCCCAGCTGTTGCCATGCACCCTCTATCCAGTCACGCAGACGCAGCGTGCCGCGTCGCGCGAATACGGCTGTTAGTGTTGCGCGCAACGACGCTACCCGGAGCTGACCATCAGCCGATAATTTGCCAAGCAGGTCTTCATTGGCCATTTGCTCCCAGACTGTAGCCTTCCAATCGCTGCCGGTAAGCAGCTCCAGGTCAACCAGCGTCAGGCCACACCAGGGTGCCCGCAACAAAGCAAGCCAGGCTGTACGATCGCCGTGATGACACAGCGCACGAACCAGTGCTATCAGATCCTGCTCTACCGCAGTCTCGCCAGGACGCTCAAGACCTTCACCAATGAATGCAATACCGCGACGGCGTAATTCCGGAACCAGTAGCCGCGCATGGTTACGGGTACGCACCAGGATACCCACGTCTCCATCAGACGAAGCAGCCAAAGATTGCTCGACAATATCGGCTATCGCGCGTGCCTCATCCACCCTTGCGGGGTATACCGCCGGGTGCCAGTGCACGAGCTGTTGGTCATCATCCGCATCGGGATCACGTGACGTGCCCGGAGCAAACTGCACGGCGCCTACAGCCGGGTTATTTTCTGCCGGCATCAGCTGGCTAAAAGTCTCGTTCACCCAATTGACAATGCCCGGATCAGACCTGAAGTTGGTCGTCAGGCGCACTTTGGTAAATTTTATATTGGCTATACCCTTGTCACGGAGCTGGTCAAACAGGGCCACTTCAGCCTGGCGGAATCGATAAACAGACTGCATCGGGTCGCCGACTACAAAAAGTGTGCGCCCGTCACCCGGCTCCCATCCTTTAGTCAGTGCTTCCAGCAAGCGATGCTGGGTGACCGATGTATCCTGAAACTCATCAATCAGGATATGACGTAACTGATAGTCGAGTCGCAGAGCAAGATCGGTTGGGTCGTCGCCTTCACTCAGCGCATTCAACGCCTCGCTGGCCAATTCCATGTAATCGGTCTGGCCGCGCTCGCGAAAAATCACCCGCAGTTCCGCCGCGACAACCGGCAATACCCTGATCATCGCGCGCAGCGCTTCCCATTGATGATCACTGTAATGTGGGTCAGGCATCAATCGCAGGCTATGCAACACCGCAGCTATGCGCTCATCTCCAGCAAAACCTTCCAGGAGGTCTTTGGCACGTTGTTTCAGGTCATCATTACCGCCATTTTTGGCGGTCGGGAACCCGACGCTGGCATTGATACCGCCCGGCTTACGAAATTCGGCCTTGTCTTTTACCAGACAAAAATGACTCAACGCACGCCATAATGAAATCAAGTCAGGTTCTGCCGCAGGAAATGCCGAGCAGGCTACCCATTCCTGCACGGGGGTGTCCTTGCCGGCTGCTTGCAGATTTTGCGCTGCATATGGCAGCACGGCGGCAAATTCCTGGCGCAGCTGATCCCCCAGCAGTTGGTCAACAATCCCCAACTGGTAAGCGACCAGCCCGCGCAACCCCTTCTCAAGTAGTGCACGTGATTCGACGCTCAGCTCCCCCGTCCCCAGCAACGGCAGCCACTGGTCCCGGCGGCGTAACATTTCCGCCATCAGAGTGATGAACTGGTCGACACGGTTATCAAGGTGCCCCAGTATGATGTCCAGTTCCCCGGCAAACTCGCCGGATTCGCCGAGACGTTCTATCGTTGCTTGAGCCGCCTGTTTATAAAACTCGTCAGCCCGCTCGGTTACCACGCCCAGCGCTGTACCCTCACCACTAACCGGTGCACTGCCGTTGAGCCACGCATTGACAGAATCGAGTGTGCGAATTCTCAAGCGGCCGGGAAACTCTCTCAGGCGCCAGTTGCACGCTTCATTGCGCGCCAGAACCTGCTCGACGAACACAGCGGTTTCCGGCAAGCGCACTTGGTCGCCGGGCGCGGGCCAGAGAGCCTTGAGGATGCGATAGCGCATTTCTGCGGCAGCCTTGCGGGTGAAGGTGACGGCAAGAATCTCTTCTGGTTCCTGCGCCTGGGCAAGCAATACCAGATATCGCTGCATCAGCAGCTCGGTTTTGCCAGAACCGGCCGGCGCCTGCACGATCACGGATAGCTCCGGGTCGCATGCCAGTTCGCGTTCAGCCTGATCGGTAACAACTGGGCTCATGCGTCGCTCTCCGCCCACCAATCAGCAGTCTGTGCATCGTATACCCGACTCAACACCGCAAACTGCCCCTGTGCCGAGTCCGGATTTAACGGATCCAGACGAAAGTCACCCGCCGCAAACTGCGCGGCAAGCCGCTCAAGCAAATGGAACCACTCTTCCCGCAAGGCATCCCAGGTTTCGATAACCTCATCCGTCTGCGGGTGCTGATATTTAACCTGAATCCTGTTGCGGGTCCCCGGCGACCGGATTCCTGCTATGCCGGTGTCCGGAATACCAACTCCATCAAAACCGATCCCACGCACGGATAGCTGTGCAAATGCGACCGCATCTGCATCATGGGCAACTGTGGATACATAAAGCGGCAGCTGCAAATCACGGGGTTTATCCGGATTCCAGTCCTGCCGATTGATGCTGCCGGTTTTGTAGTCAATTACAAATCGGCCACCCGATTCGAGCGTATCCAGACGATCAAGTTTTACCCGGATAGTTAGCGGTCCTATGGAAACTTCCCGCGGTTCTTCCAGCGAGCCCACCGTGAAATCAGGTCGCTGAATATCCAGTTCTATAAAGGCCTCGATGCGCTCCAGTTGATGCTGCAACTCGCGGGCGACCAGTTGCTGCATAAAAGGATCATACAAACCCGGCAAATTTCGACAGGCCGATTTGATCGCTGCGCTTAGCATTTCGGTGCGTAGCTCTGCCGCAATGTCGGCCAGTTGCGTGCGGTTAGTTACTGACTGGTAAAACAGCTCCAGCGCCTTGTGGGTAATGTTGCCGCGACGTAACGCGTCAATCCCGACCGAAGGCCTGCGAATCTCCGTTGCCCCCAGGCGCTTCTCTATGAAAGCATTGAGCGGACTGACTGCCTGCAGATTCAGCAACGAAGTCCCACCCCTGCTGCAACCATCAATGACGACCGGCGGCGCCTTGTCATCGGTTAGCCATTCTGGCTCACCATGATTCAACATCTGCCGGTTCCATGTTGAGTCCGCCACAGTTGTTTCCTGCCGTTTCACAACGCCAATAAGCGGACTTATCGCAAGCTCTTCGCCGTCGAGCTGACCTGGCCAGCTAACCACAACCGATGGCGCACTACCCAGCAAGCGATGGGTCAGCCGCTCGGTGTACGCGAAGGTTTGCCCGGCATCACAATCAGGCATCCCCATGCGTCGCTGCAAAGACAACGGAATAAATGGGTTGGGTTGCGCAACTGCTGGCCACAGTTCTCGAGCCATACCGCAAACCCACAGCTGGTCAAACTGGTGGCCGGCGGCTTCGAGCACACCCATGACCTGCACCCCACGCGGCGGTCCTTCAACCTGATAAAGCTGATCGTGCGCGAGTTGCGATAAAACACTAACCGCATCCTGATGGCTTATCGGCTCACGCTGTTCACCCGCCACCGCAAAGGCTGCGAGCAACGTGTTCCATGCCTGCATGGTCTGCCATGACTCGCTATCAAGCGAGCCATCACCTGGCCAGCCGGTCGCCTTGAGCAAGTCGGTCAACCAGTGGGCCCAGTCCGCTGCCGGGCGGAGCCCCATCGCACTGACTTGCTGACTTCGTTCAATAAGCACTGCCAGCATACTGGCGAACAGTGGTGCAATTTTTTCTGCCGTGGACAGGCACTCCTGCAGACGGAATTCGATACGTACCCTGTCTCGCAACGCGATTTCCAGTCTGCCGCGGTGCCCACACTCTGATTCCCCACCACGCCACCAGGGTGTGCGCAATAACAGGCTCATATCATCGAATACCGCTCGTCCAGCAGCCATGCGAAACAGTAACAACGCCGTATTTACAAGCGGCGTATCAGCGAGAGCCCGACCATAAGAAATATTCAACGGCAAATCAGCCGGCCAACCGGTTACCCGCCAACCAGGCTCAAATACATCACCAAATACCCGCCGAATTTCTTCCGCCCGGCTCGCCAGATCAGGGAAAACAACGCCTATTGCCGCTTCCGGTTTCTCTTCCAGCTTCTGTCTGGCCCAATGTGCCGCCGCGAACAATTCATCCTCCGATGACGGCAACATGATGGCCCGCACATCGTGATGATCCGTTGGCCCGGCGACCATAATTATTTCACCACCCTGCACTTCGAGAGCCTCGCGCAGCTGCCGCCGCGCAGGAACCCAGTCGTCAAACCCGACAAACAGCAGCTTGCCAGGCAAAGCAAACAGTCCCGCGGCAACATCTGCAGTTAGCAGTCCGCAAAGCTGTTCGGAGCTGATCAGCGAGCGCTCGGTACAAAATGACCGAAAAGCCCCGGACCACTGCAAAAATGCCCTTTGATCAGGAGACAGACCGACATCAGTCCACTCCTCAGCATCCACAACCAGCCAGTCATGTAACTGTGCCCAGGTGCTGCGAGCACCCCGAGCTAACTGCGTTACCGGCAACACAACAGCATTGGGGTCGGCGCTTCTAATCGCGTCCTGCCACAATAAAATGGTCGCAGAATCTTCAAGCAGACGCAGGTCGCTGGCGCGGCCGCCACATAGCCGAGACTCATCCCAGAGACGGCGCATCCATTGCGACCATGAAAGGATTTTTGGTGTAGCCCAGGCCTGTAGCCCGTTAACCATCGCCTGCTGGTCGTACGCATGGCGAAGGGTTCGCGCGAGCCGGTTGTTAGCTGTAACAACGGTGGCACCTGATTCAAGCTCAGTCAGGAGGGCTCCGTACATTAGAACCTAAATGATATATATATGTTATCTAACTGAATATTAAGCACTATTTTTATATGATTCAAGAGCTGAGCTGATGCTAGCAAACACATCCGTAATAACCTGCGCTTCCGGCAGAATCGTTACCCGGAAATAGTTGTTGTAATCGACATTAAAGCTCGAGCCTGGAGCAACCAGCACGTGCTCGGTCTCCAGCAAATGCAGCGCGAACTCATGATCATCAAAACCCGGTATTTTATCCGTATCGACGCCGACAAAAGCATACATAGAACCACCCGGAGAGACTACGTGCATGTAGGGACTGCGGGCGACACTGTCGAGTAAAGCCTTACGGGATTCATACAGGCGTCCTCCCGGCCGGATCAGTTCTTTTAAACTCTGATAACCACCCAAGGCTGTCTGCACACCCCATTGCCCGGGTACATTACTGCAAAGGCGTAACGAGGCCAGCAGATCCAGTCCATGCAGATAATCTGCCGCAGCTTCATTCGCGCCACTGAAAACGACCCAGCCTACCCTGAAGCCACAGGCCCGGTAAACCTTGGAAAGCCCACTGAAGGTGCCACAAAGGGTATTTTTAACCAGCGGTGCCAGCGGGATGAATTCGGCATCGTCATAGGTCATGCCATCATAGATTTCATCACTGAAAATAATCAGTTCATGCTCTTCTGCCAGAGCCACCATCGCCTCCAGCGTCTCGCGAGCGTAAACAGCCCCGGTAGGATTATTCGGGTTAATAATTACCAGAGCCCGGGTAGCAGGGGTTATGCGCGCACGCAGCTGATCCAGATCAGGCTGAAAATTATTTTCCGGCGGACAGGGATAATGCACCGGTTTGCCGCCGTTCAGCGTAACCGCTGCGGTCCACAGCGGGTAGTCCGGACTCGGGATCAGCACCTCATCATCACGATTAAGTAGCGCTCGCAGCGTCAGATCTATCAGTTCACTGACGCCATTACCGATAAATACATCCTCAGCGCTGACATCAAGCACGCCGCGCTCCTGCTGCTGCATGACCACGGCTTCCCGGGCCGGGAAAATACCCTTCTGGTGGCAATAGGCCTCGCTGGTCTGCAAATTCTCGATCATGGCCATGCGAATTGTTTCCGGTGTGCGGAAACCAAATAAACCGGGGTTGCCGATATTCAGCGAGATAATTTCATAGCCCTGCCGTTCCATTTCATGCGCGCGCTGTGCTAACTGCCCGCGTATCTCGTAACGAACGTTATGGAGGCTGTCACTGGATTTTATGGAATTAGCCATCGTGCGACCTTGTCAAATACAAGCCAAAAGCACAAGCGTGCAGTTTGCAATCAGGCCGCATCAGGATCAAATTCATGATAGACGCCTTTAGCCATATCCAGAAATGATGCGGCTATTATTGCGATCAGCAGTAATACACTGATGACAAGAAATGGCTGTACGTAAGATTGCGTCTGATCAACCATGATGCCGGTAATTATCGGGCCGGCAGCACCACCAACGGTATCAAGAATATTAATAGCACCCAGTATCTTGCCGAGTGCAAGCATGCCGAACAAATCTGCCACCAGCACCTGTATCAGCGTATAGATACCACCCCAGCCAAAGCCAAACAGCAACAGGCCAAACCAGAGCGGTAATTTCGCACCCGACTGCATGGCTAACAGCATGGTCACTATACCCACCAGCATCATACCCAACGCGGTAATAAGCACACGCTTGCGCCCGAAACTCTCGGCCAGGTAGCCACTGATAATCTTCCCTATCAGGCCACCCAGGAAAACAATGGATACAGCCCAGGCTGCTACAGAGTCAGCGTAACCCTGACCACGAAAAAACAGGAAAGTATGCCCGCTCATGGCGAGGATGCTGTAGAAAGTGCACATCGCAATGCCGGCAACGATCCAGAAATTGCGGCTAAGTAATGCTTCTTTAAGGGTATAGCCACTGAGTTGAGGCAATTCTGTCGGCGCACTGCCGGAATCAGAAGCAGCCTTTGACAGCGAAGGCGAATCCTTCAGGAAGAAAAATAACAACGGCAATACGATCACTGGAATCCAGGCAACCCAGTTGAATACTTCCTGCCATGTGCCAAATGACATTAACCAGTTATTCAGCTTGGGGAATACCGCGTTACCCAGACTGGTACCGGCCAGGACCAGGCCTATCGCCAGGCCACGCTTTTTCGTAAACCAGCTCGACACCAGGTAGACATTGATCATCAGACCGCACAACACCAGCACCAGCCCAAATAATGCCGAGACGATATAAATGTCCATCAGCGTGTTTATCGAGCCGTACTGAAAATACCCCACTGCCAGTAGCGCGAGCCCGACCAGTATCAGCTTCTTCGCACCTATCCTGTCGCACAACCAGCCAGCCAGCATGCCCAGTATCCCGGCCGTGGCAAACATGATGGATAAACCACCCTTGAATGCGCCCAGAGAAATCGGCTCACCCGACACAGCCGCCAGGTGCTCCAGCAGTTCTGCATCGAATACCTGCAAGCCACCCAGTGTCATACCCTGAGATATAAACAGCACCAGAAAGGAGCAGGCGACAATGACCCAGCGACTGGATCCGGCACTACCCGGGGTTGAAGATGAAACTGATGACATAGTTGGCTACCTGTTGTTCACGTGACCGGCACAACCCACTATGTAAGTTGCCAGACCGCACAAGCCGGCAATTCTACACGCATCGGCGCCAATCTTGGTCCTCTCGCACCCCGCGCATATCTGATGCATCATGGGTGCTTGTATAAATCCATGCAGGTCTGCTGCCATGCTCAAAGAAATCGCTATTGTCACCATCGTCGTCAGCAATCTTGGCCAGGTCGAAACAGCCTGGAAGGAACACTTTAATTACGCTGTCGAAGATCGCGGCACTGTGAGTAGCGAGCTCAGCGAATACTGGGGCGCCGAGAAAATGACCGGGCACGATTACATCGTGATGCAGCCCGCCAATGACGCGCCGGTCTTCATTCGCTTTGTAGAAGATGCAGCGGCAGCCAGCTACACACCGATGACCAGCCACGGCTGGAATGCAACGGAATTGCTGGTTAAAGACCCCGACACGCTGGAGGCCGGGATGCAGGACTCTGCATTCAAAGTGGTCGGCCCTTCTAAAGACCTTTGGCCGGCACCCGATGCGCCGCGCGCGATGCAGGCCATCGGCCCCGGCAACGAACTCGTGTACCTGACTCGCAACAATCAGGCTGCGGAGGCACTGGGGCTGGACGATACGATGCCGTTGGCCGAACGGCCGTTCATCATGGTGCTGGGCGGACCCTCCATGGGTGAACTCGGCGAGTTTTATGGCGGCACTCTGGAACTACGGGTTGATCCCCCCAGTTTTTTCAAGATCACCATGATTTCAAAGGCGAACAACCTCGACCCGGAGGAAGTTTATCCGCTGTCAATTGTCTACACCGCACCGGGCTATCTGATCGAGCTGGATGAACTGCCAGAATCAGTCGGGCCGCGCGAGGTTCAACCCGGCCATTTACCACCCGGTGTCGCCATCGTGGGCTTTAATGCCATTAACCTGGTGGAAGGACTCAACTGGCGCAGCAAGCCACGCGCACTAAACGACTTCCCTTACAACGGACGTGAAGCCGGCATCCTGATCGGGCCTGCCGGTGAATTGATTGAAGTTATAGAACCCGAACTCGGTGACTGGGGGCTATGGCCGGGGATGGAATAACAATTTCTGCTTTTCACGATCGTACTCAATGCCCTCTGTTAAAGAGAATCCAGATACGGTCTGGAAGAAGCAGGTTCTACACAAGGCAGCAGTAAGCAGTTTAATCACAATTTAAAGAACCAATCAGGCCTGCTGCCGGGGCATTGCGCAGGGAGAATTAAGCGGACCGCAGGGAGCCATCTCCCGGAGCAATGCCCCGGCAGCAGGCCGACCCTCCAATGAGCCACAGCCCCCAAAGAGATATCAAAAAGCTGCAACCATAAAAAACCCCGCTCAAGACGGGGTTCCAAGTCAATGAACGGGTTACTTACTCACCATCACCCACTAGTTCAGTGAGCTCATAAAAAGTCTGCATATAGCCCCCGATATCGCCACGCAGAAAAGTAAAGTTACCGTCACTGGTACACCAGATATCATAATCAGGATGCGCTTCGGGCAATCCCGGCGCCGAGACCATCTGGAAGTGATAGGCATCGAACTCGCCCGCTTCGACCGTAATCTTTTCTT